>Ga0116185_1004254_pt1 | contig 11789 bp, 12 predicted proteins | sample AD_JPNNA7_MetaG_FD_89754 | JGI IMG/M metagenome (GOLD analysis project Ga0116185, IMG submission 89754) | Active sludge microbial communities of municipal wastewater-treating anaerobic digesters from Japan - AD_JPNNA7_MetaG | ecosystem: Engineered > Bioreactor > Anaerobic > Digestate | place... | reverse complement strand
TGGTCGATACCAACCTCGTCACTGTAGAGAGCGAACACTCAGCCATCAGCGCCTGCGTTGCAGCTTCCGTTTCCGGGGCGAGGGTGATGACCGCTTCCAGCGCCAACGGCGTGGCCCTGATGCATGAGATATTCCCTATCGCTGCCTCCTACAGGGCGCCTATCGTCTTCGGCCTCGTCAACCGATCCCTCGGCGCACCCATCAACATCCACTGCGACCATAGTGACAGTATGGCTGAGCGAGATTCCGGTTGGATCCATATTTACTGCGAGGACGGGCAGGAAGTTTATGACACGATGATCATGGGAGTTAGAATAGCGGAGCACAAGGACGTCCTCCTGCCGGTCTTCGTGTGCCAGGACGGGTTCATTACGAGCCATTGCTTTGAGCCTGTGGAGTTCATGGATGACGATGAGGTCCAGGCATTCATCGGAGAAAGAGACCCTCTTTTCCCCCTCCTCGATGTCGATAACCCGGTCGCTTACGGTTCTTTGGCGTTGACGGACTACTACTTCGAAATTAAACGTCAACAGGTCGAAGCCATGAAGCATGTTGAAAAGGTCTACAAGGATGTGGCCCGTGAGTTCGCGAAGAAAACAGGTCGTGATTATCCTGTCGTGGATACCTACAAAACCGATGATGCGGATCACATAATGGTTATCATGTCCTCCGCCGCCGGAGCCGCCAAGGATACCGTCGACAGCCTAAGGGAAAAAGGGCACAAGGTGGGGTGCATGAGGATCAGGCTCTTCCGGCCTTTCCCAGCCGCCGCGATCGTGGATGCCCTTAAAGGCGCGAAATCCATCGCGGTCCTTGACAGGGCTGCCAGCCTGGGAGCCCCGGCGCCTCTCTTCACTGAGATCAAGGGAGCGCTTTACGACGCCGGCATCCACATACCAACCAATACTTACGTTTACGGGCTGGGCGGAAGGGACTTCTTCCCTCACAACGCCGAAGAAGCCTTTATGGACCTCATCAACAAAAATATGAGCCCCGAGGAAAGATATCTCGGCCTTAGGGAATAGGGGGTGCATCGGAATGGCTATCAGAATCAAGGATCTTGTTACAAAGGAAAAGGCCATGCGGCAGGGTCACAGGATGTGCCCAGGTTGTGGCGCTCCTACCGCTGTCCAGCAAGCTCTCATCGCCGTCGAACAACCCGTCGTCATCACTGCGGCGACAGGCTGCCTGGAGGTTTCCACGACCATCTATCCCTTCAACGCTTGGGGGGTGCCTTTCCTCCACTCCGCCTTCGAGAATGCCGGTGCCAGTGTTTCTGGCATTGAGGCGGCCTATGTGGCCCTCAAGAAGAAAGGTAAGATAACGAAGGATATCAAGTTCGTCGCCTTCGGCGGTGACGGTGGCACCTACGACATAGGACTCCAGGCCCTTTCCGGCGCAGCGGAGAGAGGACACGACTTCACTTATATTTGCTACAACAACCAGGGCTACATGAACACCGGTGCCCAGAGAAGCAGCGCTACTCCCAAGGGCGCTAATACATCCACGGCTCCAGCCGGGAAAGTCATCCCGGGAAAGATTCAGAGACCCAAAGATTTGACGGCCATTATGGCAGCCCATCATATCCCTTACGTGGCTCAGACCACGATCCACAACCCTATGGAGGTAATTGAAAAGGTAAAAAGGGCCGTGGAGACGCCGGGGCCGGCATTCGTGAACATCCTGACCCCCTGTGTCCTCTTCTGGAGGCTCGAACCATCTCTCCAGAGGGAGATCTGCAAGCTGGCCGTGGAGACCAGGATCTGGCCCATTTACGAAGTGATCGACGGCCAGTGGAAACTGGGCTACAAGCCGAGAAAAAGGGTCCCCGTGGAAGAGTTTTTCAAGCCCCAGGGCAGGTTCAGGCACCTTTTCAAGGGTGAATCCGGGCAATCCATTATTGAGGCCTTCCAGAAGGACGTCGATGAAGGATGGGAATATGTGCTAAAGATGTGCGGCGAGACCTGGGAGCCCCAGGCCTGATAAGGTGCGATCCCCTCGGCATATTCATTCTTGACCGATAACCACGCCGAGGATACAATATTCGTCGCCAACGGGACGTAGCGCAGCCTGGTTAGCGCACTTGACTGGGGGTCAAGGGGTCGGAGGTTCAAATCCTCTCGTCCCGACCAGGTTTTAAAAGCGGGGGGCCTTCCGGTTCTCCCGCTTTTTTCCTTGAAACCCTTAGCGCCGGTCCCTGGCTTGGAGAAATAAGGATGCAAGGACGGTTCAGCAGGCCCAATACCAGGATCGGACAGAACTTTCTCATCGACAGGAATATCCTGGGGTTCATTCTGGGGTGCTGCGAAATAGGTCCTCGCGACGTGTTGCTGGAAGTAGGGACAGGCAAGGGCTTCTTGACCGAGGGACTTTTGGGTGAGGGTCCTTTACTGGTCTATTCATCGGAGATCGACCGCAGGTTTGAGCCCTACCTTGAAAGCCTCCGAGCCCGGTTTCCCAACCTGAGGATGCTTTGGGGCGATGCCTTGAAGGGTGGCCTCCCAGAGCGGCTTGAACCACCCCCTAATAAAATGGTTGCCAACATTCCCTATCACATCACTACCCCTCTTTTATGGAAGGTGCTCGAACTGTATGCCCCCGCCGGCCTGGATTACATGCTCCTGATGGTGCAAGAAGAAGCCGCCAAGAGGATATGCGCCCCGGCACGGTCAAAGGACCGTTATCCACTGGGGATCACCGTCCAGACGATGGGAAACCCGAGGATTGTCAGGAAGGTCTCACGTGGAGCGTTCTCTCCTTCTCCGAGGGTTGATTCCGCCCTTTTGGAACTTACAATCCAGAAAAACCGGTCTCTTCCCAACGACTTGACATGGCGGACCCTTGTTAGAGCTGCTTTTTCGCAAAGAAGGAAAACCCTTTTGAACAACCTCGGCACGCTCTTGCCAGGAAAGCGCCGGGAGATCGCCGAAGGGATGACGCGAGGGGGCATTCCCAATTCTGCGAGGGGCGAAGAATTGGAACTGGAGCAATGGCACTCTCTTTACGATTCGCTGGGGCCTTTACTCCGAGCAAAAAAGGACCGGCAGGAGGCATAAGGCCCCTGCCGGCAGGTCCGGATGAATAAGATCGGGATCGGAAGGATTAGCGGACTTTTTCCTTCAGTGCTTTGCCGGGGCGGAAGGCCGGGACCTTTTTCCCCGGGATGTTGATGACCTTGGTGGGATCCTGGGGGTTTCTCCCTTTCCTGGGAGCTCTTTTCCTGACCTCGAAAGTCCCGAAGCCTACCAATTGGACTTTCTCTCCCTTGGAGAGAGCCTTGACGATAGCCTCGAACGTGGAACCCACAGCCTCGTGCGCCTGTTTCTTGGTGATGCCCACAGATTTCGCGACTGCGTTGATCAGGTCCGCCTTAGTCACTTTGCCCGCACCTCCAATTCTTCAGGTTGTCGATCAGGCCGTCGATCCGCTCGTTGACAGCCAGGTACACTAATATCATCTGCCGAAGAAGCGGTCAAGTGCTAATTGAGGATCAGTCCCCTTTTTTGGGGGATCTCCAGAAGACCTTGATAGGGCTGCCTTCGAAATTTCCCATCTCCCTGATCTTCCTGGCCACAGTCCTCTCAAAAGTTCGGTTGACGATATCCCTGTCGTTGACAAAAAAAGCAAAAGCCGGGGGGTTCACCGCAACCTGCCGGCAACTCTTAATATGAAGAGGCCTGCCCCGGGGGTCGTTGGGCATCCTCTCAAAGGCCAGCACATCCCTGACAAGCGCTGCCGTCTTAGAGTCATCGAGCCACCGAGAGCGATTGGACTGTACCATCTTTATTTTTTCGGGTAACTTATGTACCCCTCTGCCCGTCAGACCTGAAATGAATACAAGCGGTGCGAAGTCGGCGAAAGACATCTCCTCCCTCACGTTGCGCATGACCCTGTCTCCCAAGCCAGGATCCTTCTCCAACAGGTCCCACTTATTTACTGCAAGTATCAGTCCTTTCCCCTTGTCGACCACCAGCCCGCTGATCTTCTTATCCTGATCGGTACAGACCTGGGTCCCTTCCATCAGCAGGACGACTACATCGGCCCTTCCGATGCTTTCATGGGTCCTGACCAGGGAATAAAATTCCACATCGGAGTCCATCCTGCTTTTTTTCCTCAGGCCGGCCGTGTCAATGAAGCGAAAGGGTTTACCATCGATAACGACCTGTGAGTCCACCGAATCCCTGGTCGTTCCTGGCGCGGAGGTCACCAGGGACCTTTCATAACCCGAGAGGTGGTTGAGGAGCGTCGATTTACCCACGTTGGGACGACCCACGATCGCCACCGAAATTTCACCCTCGAGCTGCCCTTCGGGTCCGCGAGTTTTTCCCGGGATCAGGTCCCTGATCCTGTCCAACAGTACTTCGATATTCCGGTTATGGGCGGCACTGACCCCGATAACGTCGGGAAATCCCAGGCCATATCCCTCGGCCTCCCTATCTTCATGCACGCGATCGTCTATCTTGTTAACCGCGACGATGACGGGTTTATCCTTTTTTCTCAGGAAGAGCGCCACTTCTCTATCGAGGGTCGTCAACCCTGTCTTACCGTCGATGACGAGCACAAGGAGATCACTCTCCTGGACGGCCAGTAGGACTTGCTTCTTAATGCTTTCAGACATGGGGTCACCCCCCTCGGGAAGAAGTCCCCCTGTGTCGACAAGGAGGAACAACTCCCCCTCGTGTTCAACCTCACCATAGATTCTGTCCCGGGTCACACCGGGCTGGTCGTCGACGATGGCCCTCCTCTTGCCGACGATGCGGTTGAAGAGTGATGATTTACCCACGTTGGGTCTCCCAACAATGGCCACGATAGCCATGAACGATCTCTTCCTTTCTCTGTCTCCTACTCAGACCGTAGGGATATCCGGGGGAAGCCTTTGGGAGAACCCGATATCTGGAAAAAGGGTTCCAGTGTTCTCCTTAATCCATCCAATTCGTCGCACTTCAGCCAAACCACGTCCTCCATACCACCTGGATCGAGGGCTTCATAGCCCTTCTCTTGCAGGACGGCCTTGATCCTTTCCTTGTTTCCAGCAAGATTGGAGATCTGGACAAGGTACTTCCAGGGAGGCAGGTCCAGCTTCTTTCTTTCTTCAAGTTCGTTTGACCAAAAATGATCCCATCCCGCCACCAGGCCAACCTGCCAGCCGGTCCTAGGCCGCCGGCTCTGGATTAGGACCTTCCTTCCATGGTGTCCCATCCCCCGCCAGGCCGATTCCCAAACGGCTCTGAAGGCCCGCACGGAGGAATCGAAATTAGGTGCCGAGGCGAGCGAATCCGCATCGAGCCAACATACTAGCGGAATGGAAAGCGAATCGCACAGTTCCAACGATCGCCTGGAACCGATCACGATACCTCCGTCAGCCAGGTCCTTGATCATCCTTTTCTTGGAGGACGCGGCACGGGGGATGTCGGCATGCCATAAGTGAACAGGAAGGTCTCCGCCCAGCATGGTCTCCGCCACGATCTTCGCACCTTCCAAGCCCGGTCTGGATCCTTGCAAAGAACGCCCTCCGCAAAAAGGACAGAGGTCCGTAACGGGCTTTTCTTCGCCGCAAAAACTACAGCGGAATATACCTCGATCGTCGTCCCAACGCAGGGGAAGGCCGCAACTCCCGCAGGTCAGGGGCCTTCCGCATTCGCCGCAGGCCACGCCGCTGGAATAACCTTTCCTGTCAAGAATCCAGATAGTGATTCCTCTGTCGCGCAGAACCTCCAGGGTGCGGGTCAGGATCGCATCGCTGACGGGCAAGGGGTCTTTCACACCGGGAACGGCCAAATCCCTGGCATCCCTCATCGAGATGAACAGGTACTTCCCCGACTGGAGCGGAGCAGGTTGGGAAAGGCCCTTCAGGTAGCTCCTTGCCGATGGGATGCCGCCGCCGTAGATGACAGACCCCTTCCAAAGGCGGGCCCTGGAACCGGCTACGCTCCGGGCATTGAAGAAGGGGAACCTTTCAGAATAATAAGAAGGATTGCCCTCGTCCTCGATAATGATCGTCTGTAGGTAGACCAAGGGAGCGAAGACGGCGGAAGGAGAACCTACAACTAGGCGAAAGTCTCCCATCCTGACCCGATCCCACCTTTCCCTGGCGCCAGTACCAGAGTTCGAGGTCCATAAGACCCCGTCCTTCTTTAATTCCTCCGGAAGCCCGTTCCAAAAGGAGGAAGCTCCTTCTCGATCTGGGAAAATGACAAGAGCTCCTCCCTTTTGAGAAAGAAGAATACCCCGATACCCCTCCACCCTGTCTTCCAGGGAGGGATGGAAGCAATGGGCCTCACTGAAAACCGATCCTGGCGGGGCCATCTTAGGCAGTCCTTCCCGGGGCTCACCTGCAAGGATGTGCGCCGGGGCGATGACCTTGAGAGCCTCGCCGGGGCCGCAAAGGAAATGCCGACCCATTCGGAAGGCCATCTCAAAAAGTTCCCATCCCAGTGGAGGGGTGGGATCGATGATCTCCTTCACTTTCCGGATCTTAAAGTCACCTTGGGGGGGAGAATCCGACATAGTCCCCGTCGCGAAACCGATCCTAGACTTCCCCGCAACGAGAACGGACAGCCTGGTGCCGCGCTCAACCGGTCTTTCCGATTCGAAGGTGAGTGGATGCCACCAAGGTCCCGGGACGATCGCCTCCAGGAACACTGTCACCGGCCGCGGTCCTTGCGTCCCTGGGCTACGGCGTCCCAGATCACTTCAGCCACCTCATCCTTGGTGCCCTCGAAGGTTGAAAGCATTCCCCGGCCATCAAGGATACTGACGGAATTCCTATCAGCCCCGAAGGCTCCTTCGGGGCTTCCGACTTCGTTGACCACGATCTGGTCAAGCCCCTTTTTCTCCAATTTTTCACGAGCATTCTCCATGGCGTTATCGGTCTCCGCAGCAAAGCCAACTAGAAACTGCCCCGGTTTTTTGATCGCCCCAAGAGCCGCCGCTATATCCCTGTTCTGTTTCATCTCGAGAAAAAGAGACTGCTCTCCTTTTCGTTTGATCTTGTCTTTCGAGAAGGACGAGGGGCGGAAGTCCCCCACGGCTGCCGCCATGACGATAACGTCCTGGAAGGGCGCTTCCGACAGGGCGGCTTCGTACATCTCTTCGGCCGATACGACATTTATTACCCTCGAACCGTGAGGCGGTGGTACCTGGGCGGGCCCGGTAATCACCGAAACTTCAGCTCCGCGGTACCAGGCCGTCCTGGCCAGGGAGGCTCCCATCTTTCCGGAGCTGTGGTTGCTGATGAACCGGACGGGGTCGATAGCCTCCCTCGTCGGGCCCGAGGTGATGAGAACCCTGGTCCCCTCCATGTCTTTTGTTGGTTCCAGCACCCTAAAAACTTCTTCCCTTATGACGCCTGGGGAGGGAAGCCGACCCTTCCCCTCGTAACCACAAGCGAGAAAGCCTTCCCAGGGTTCGAAAACCTTGTACCCCAGATCCCTGCAGCGGAGAACGTTCTCCTTGACGGTGCGATGTTCCCACATGAAAACATTCATGGCCGGAAAAACCAAAACCGCTTTTCTCGACGCCAGTATGGCCGCCGAGAGGATGTCCGAGGCATCTCCCCAGGCAGCTTTGTGAAGGAAGGAAGCCGTCGCGGGAGCGATCAGCGCTAGGTCCGCCCATTCCACAAGGTTGATGTGAGGGATCTTCCAACCCTCTTCCCGGGAGAAAAAATCCCCTTCAAGCCAAACGCGCCTGCCCGAAAGGGTCGAAAGGACCAACGGTGAAACGAATCTCTCCGCTGCGTGCGTGAGAATCGTTTCCACTTCCCAACCAAGCTTCCTGAACTCCCGGACGAGTTCGGGGGCCTTGTGGCCGATATCCCGCCGCAGACGCCGAGGAGGAGCCTACGATCCCTTTTCCACCCCAGGGACATTTTTGCCGTCTCCTTCTGGAATGGTCACGAGCCCCGTTTCGGGGGTCTCCACGATAATTTTACCGGCTGTTATCTCCCTTACCGCCTGCTGGATCGGGTTAAAGTACAGGTCTCCCTCCTCCAAGTTCAGGCGTCCCTTCTTTTCGCTCAATTGTCTTGCCCGCTTGGCGATGATACAGGCCAAAAGATACTTGTTGGATAATATGGAGGGGTCGTTCGCCCTGTCGGTTTTGTTGGTCACGGGTTATCACCTCGCGGAAAGGTTTCGGAGGATCGTTGTGGGTCACGGTAGCTCTCTATTATTCCTCTCAATGATTCAAGGGCCTTATCGAGATCATCATTAATGACCAGGTGATCATATCTCGCCGAGAGGAGCATCTCGTCCTTGGACCCGTTCAAACGATTCCTAAGATCTTCCTCTTTTTCAGTCCCCCTCGTTTTTAGCCTTATCCAAAGCTCTTCCTCCGAGGGGGGCAGGATAAAGATCAACACCGCCCCAGGCTCCGACTCCTTGACCTGGAGCGCCCCTTGAACATCAATCTCAAGGACCGCGTCACGGCCGCTATCAAGGATTTTTTCCACGTTTTGCTTCAGGGTACCGTAGAAGTTCCCGTGTACCTCGGCCCACTCCAAGAAGCTTCCCTTCTTAACGAGATCCTTGAAGTGTCGGAGGTCGATAAATTGATAGTCCACCCCGTCGATCTCTCTATCCCTTGGCGCCCTGGTAGTACAGGAGACGGAATACTCCAGTCCCTTTACTGCCTTGAAAAGGGCTTTCCTGAGGGTACCCTTCCCTACCCCACTCGGCCCCGAGATCACGAAAAGCCGTCCCTTAGCGATCGGGGTCACCATCCTTTTCCTTTCCCTCGAACCTGACGACAATGGTCTCGGGCTGGATTGCCGATAGGACCACGTGATCGCTGTCGGTGATCAGGATAGCCCTGGTCTTCCGTCCCTCGGTGGCATCAATGAGCTTGCCCTGGCTTCTCGCCTCGTCCTTCAAACGCTTGATGGGCGCCGACGAGGGATGGACGATGGCCACCACCCTCTCGACCACGATCATATTACCGAAACCAATGTGTAAAAGGTTATAACCCATGGCCTCACTCCACGTTCTGGACCAGTTCCCTGATCCTTTCCAAGAAGCCCTTGGCTTCCACAACCAGCCATCTTACTTCCGAATCTTGGACCTTAGCGGCGATCGTATTGACTTCCCGATTCATCTCCTGGAGCAGGAAATCGAGGGTTTTCCCGGAGACTTCATCATTATGGACCAAGCCGAGGAATTTATCCACGTGGCTGGAAGACCTGGCCAGCTCCTCCGTTATATCCCACTTGTCGGCGGCTAGAACTATCTCCTGGGCTACACGGTTTTCATCAACGGTGGCCCCATCGACGTCAAAGATCTGCCTGATCCTCTCTTTCTGGGCCTCAAGAGCCCTGTCACGGGAAAGGCTCCATTTTTCCCCGATCGATCGGGCCGCCTCTTGGTATTTTCCAAGCGAATGGAGGATCGCTTCCTTGAGATGGCCCCCTTCCTCCACTCTCATAGAATCCCATTCCTGGATTCCTTTTCCCAGTACTTTCATTAAAGTCTCGCTGAGAATATCCTCAAGTTGAGGGTTATCCATTTCCCGTGAAGAAAGCACGCCCGGGAGCGACAGAAGGGACCCCAAATCCAGCTCCCCTTCCAGCCCCAGTTCCCGTCTGATATGGTCCAGCTCTTGTACATAACCTTTCAGTACCTCAGGTTCTATCCTCGCGGAGTTAACGGCAGGATCCCAGGTGATATCAATCCTCACCAGTATTTTCCCCCTCCTTGATGCGACCCTCAAACTCTGCTGGACCATGGACTCCAGGTGGGATAACTCCCTTGGGACCCTCACGGCGATCTCCTGGTTCCTGTGATTCAAGCTCGATATCTCGAGGTTAATCGAAAAAAGGTCCCCCTTCTCCACCGCCCTGCTAAATCCTGTCATGCTTTTCATCGGTCCCGTCACTCTTCCTTTCGGCATGAAAAAGCATCTCTTTAACGATATTGAGGAATTCCGGGATGTTCTCGCCCGTGAGAGCGCTGATGGTAACAACCCTGTCGCCCGACCTTCCCGCCAGGGTCCTGAGGCTTATCAGCCTGTCAGTGTCAACCCTGTCAGCCTTGTTAATTGCAATTACTCTTGGGACGGTTCCCGCTCCTATGGTGATCAGCGTTTCCTCCACCACGGCCAAGTCCTCCTCAAACCTCCCGGAGGTGGCATCCGCCATGAGCACGATGAGGTCCGCCGCCGAGATCTCCTCCAGTGTGGCCCGAAAGGCCGCCACCAGCACGGGAGGCAACTTTCTTATAAATCCGACGGTGTCGGTGAAAAGGACGAAGCTACATTCAGCGAGCTTAACCCTCCGGACGAAGGGGTCGAGCGTTGAAAAAAGCTTGTCGGCGACTTGAAGATCCCGGTCTCCCGAAAGTCTTCTGAGAAGCGTTGACTTCCCGCTGTTTGTGTAACCCGCAAGGGCGACCGTGGCGAGACCGGCTCTTATCCTTCGCTTCCGCTGGCTTTCTCTCCTGTCCCCTATGGCCTCGATCTTTTTGTTTATCTCACGAACCCTTCTTGCCAGTTTTCGCCTATGCCTTTCAAACTCCGTCTCACCCGGCCCCCTCGTCGCTATTCCACCACCGGGCCGTGACATCTGGAGTCCCAACCCTTTAAGCTGGGGTATCTCGTATTGACATCGGGCCAGTTCCACTTGCAGCTTCGCCTCTTCCGTCTGGGCTCTATCCTCGAATATCTTCATTATGACCAATGACCTGTCCCAGACGGGGAGCCCCACCACCCGGGCTAGGGCTCCCGCCTGGCCCGGTGATAGGATCCCGTCCACTACAACGAGTCCCGCTTGGAGGTCCTTAGCCTCGGCCCCGATCAGTTCCGCCTTACCCGGCCCCACGAAGTAACCGGGATCCGGCTCCGAACGGCGCTGGGTGGTTTTGCCCGCACAGGTTATTCCAAGGTTTTCCAGGAGGAGGACCATTTCTTCCAGGGTGTCGGGGCCGTCTTCCTTGCCGCCCATATCCAGTCCAACAAGGAAAGCCTTTTGGAAAGATGACCGCTGGAGTTCGATCAAAGATAAAAAGCCTCCAGTTCCTTGAGTGAAGCTTCAAGGAGGCTGGTGACGGCCCTCCTCAGGTCTTTCGCGGAAACCCCCTTCGATTCCAGCGATTCCAGGTAAAGAGGATCCCCGAAGGAGAGGGAGATCTTTGCAGGTCTGCAGGCCCGGGAACCACGTGGCATCGCCTCGAAGGTCCCATGGATATAGGCGGGGATCACTGGAGCACCGGTCCTTGCGGCAAGGAGCCCCACCCCCTGCTCCAGGGGCTGGAGCCTCCCGTCCGAACTCCTTTGCCCTTCAGGAAATAGGAGAATGTCTTCCCCGGCCTGGAGCCTTTCGATCAGGAACTTCACAGCCCCCGCGGAACCCTGCAGGTCTTCCCTGTCGGCAGGGACGGCCCCAAGGACCTTGATGGCGAGACCCAGGGGCAGGAAGTTGAAAAGTTCCGATTTCGCCAAGTACCTCAACCTCCTCGGGAAAAAAGCCCCTACCACGATGGGATCCAGGTTGCTGCAGTGGTTCGCCGCAATGATGACCGGGGGGGTGGCGGTAAGAGCCCTATCCAGGCCCCTCACTGAGACCCTGTTATAGACCTTCATGACTGCACGGAAAAAAAAGGCTACGATCCAGTAAAAAAGTACTTTCAAGTTGGGACCTCCCCGGATCGAACTAAGTCCAGCGGCTCCTCCTGCCCGCCATAATAGCCAGGATTTCGGCTATGACTTCGTCGACCGTTTTTTCGGAAGTATCGATGACTAGGGCTTCTTCAGGGACTCTCAAGGGGGAGAGTTCCCTCTCGCTGTCCAGCTGGTCCCGC
>Ga0116185_1004253_pt1 | contig 11791 bp, 9 predicted proteins | sample AD_JPNNA7_MetaG_FD_89754 | JGI IMG/M metagenome (GOLD analysis project Ga0116185, IMG submission 89754) | Active sludge microbial communities of municipal wastewater-treating anaerobic digesters from Japan - AD_JPNNA7_MetaG | ecosystem: Engineered > Bioreactor > Anaerobic > Digestate | place... | reverse complement strand
TCACTGAATAAAACACGGGAACAGGCGATCAGAGAAATTACAGAATATATCGAGGTATTTTACAATCGGCTACGGAGACAGAAGAGACTTGGATACCTACCCCCTGTTGCCTATAGGAAACAGTTTTTTGTGTGGAAAGGCGCAGCATGAAAAATATTTGGTCTCCACTATTGACATCAGGGGTTACCATCTGAAAGTCAATCAAGACCAAAATATGGTATCAAATCTCATATTCTACATTTGTTTTTGGAATAATAAAACTACTACACTGTGATATGTTTCTAGCTCCAGAATAATGCACCATGAATTTCTTTGCATTTGGAAAATTATCCAAATAGCTAAATAAATCTTCATGTGATGAATGAGCTGAATACCTTACTTTATCAAGCTTATCGGACAAATATTTTGCTGGAGTACCAGGGAAAAGAAAACCTGTTAAAATAGTATAAATTGGTTTAAACGGATGGTTATTATAAAAATATTTTGATGGTCCTCCTTGTAAGCATCCAGCCGAGGCCACAAGAACATCGTATTCTTTTAAATCGATATCTTCAAGTCTCTTATCTACAAACTCTATATTGCTTTTGAAGCTAAAATTGCACGCCAATGTCATCGCCTTTGCCAATCCGAAAACACCAACAGAATATGACTGTCCCGAAAGTGCGAATAAGACCTCTTGAGCTCTCCCTACGCTTAAAACAGGTATTAATATTGGAAACGATTTTGCTGAATTTAATTTATTTAGCAGTTCATTTTTAGCTTCAGCAGCATTTTTAATTTCTTGATTTACAAATGCATAAGTACCTTCGGTTACAACTACTTTTATATTTTCCACTTCAGCAGGAGTGGGCAGCTCAATCTTTTTTGCTGAAAAACACTCTCTCGTGTTGAAGTCTCCTGTAACCAGGATAGAGCCACTTTTTAGTTTAATCAGGTATTGACAAGATCCATGTATGTGGCCTGCCGGATAGGCTTTAAATGATAAATTATCATTTATACGGTATTCGACTCTCGCCTTAATCGGTCTATATTTAGACATTACATGCTCTACATCTTTTTCAGTAAAAACTGCATTTCCTTTAAATTCTTCGTTATTTATCTTTACATAATCTCTTAGCAACAACCCTATTAATTCCCTTGATTCCTCTAACGCAGCCCATTTTTTATTGTAATTAAATCTTTTATATAAATGCAATAAGCCCCCAACATGATCTTGGTGGGCATGGGTAATTAAAACGGTGTCAAGCAAATCTATATCTGGTGTCCATCTAGGTGCTTTACCAAATGGGTCACAGCCAAAATCAACAGCAAGCCTGAAAGCATTGTTCTTAATTAGAACGCAAGATTTTCCAATAGATGATCCACCCGGAAAAGCCAATAACGTTTTTCCGGTAGGATAACATCCGATATTGATATTATTGGTGTATGGTACTTTACCTGGAGAATAAAATTTTATTCTCATAATCTTTTCAAAGGCTTCAGAATGATCTGAAATTTCATCAATTTCTTTTTTGGTAAACAAATAGTATCTTTCCAAAATTTCTGCCCACAGAATTTTTAATATTTCATGGGCATCGCTAAAACCAATTTTTTTGTTTAATGTTTGAAAAACAGTCTCTTCGTTAATAAATCCGTCAATTTTCTGTTTTCTTAGTCTTTTAATTAAATCATACGCATAGTCAGATTCTGGTAACCCGACACAACGTATCGATAGATTATGTGCTGCGTGGATCATTATGCTTTCAGGAGGTAGTGGATCGCCCCATTTATCCAAATAGTCAGAGGCAATTTTTACAATATCTTCCCAGTTTTCTTCTTCATGCTGACAACTAAGAAAAATTGCTGCATGACATTTAAAGTGATCGACATGCTGATAAAAGTCCTTTCCGAATTTTGATTCTCCAGCACTATAGGCTATACCTGAAAGCACCTCAAATATTTCTTCCCAATACCGGTCATTGTAATAAGCATAAAACTGCAGCGCACCATAAAGAAGATCAAAATAAATTCCTTGGAGATTTTTCTTGCTTAGTTTTTGTATTGATTTTATATGATTTCGAAGAACTCTGTTATTTTGAATATCGCCCTTACCCACTGACTCGAGAACATCATATAGGGCTTTCGGGTAATCAAAACCATCTATATCCTGTTCGTCATCATCTTTTTTATTTTTTGCGATAAGGTTAACGGCAAGAACCGGAGAAAAGGGAGAATTTTTTGTGGCAATTGTTGGTAGCTGGCTTATTTTTTCATAAAAATCCTTGTTTTGTAAAAAATCATCAATTTGTTTTTTAAATAGCAGGCTCCCGACGGCTTTATTCATTTTAGTCACTTTTAAAGATATTCCATATTTTTGATAAAAAAGTTTTATTTTTTTGTTTCATGGCTTCTTCACGTAAATGTTTTTGCGCCCAGAGATTACAAACATTTTCAAAAAATGATATCGCATCTTCATTAGAATGCTTTACTTGGTCCAAAAATTGATGAATATTAGTATGCGTTGTAAGTACATTTTTTATTTCAGTTTTCATGGAGTTGAAATCACTCTCTACTTCATTGAGTTTAGAAAAAATAATATTTTTTTGATCCTCCAAGTTTATTGTAATTGTTCGTGAGTGTTCTTCAATTCTATTCAATAATTCGTTAGGTAATTTACTAAGTTCCACATTAAGATTATACATCTCTGTCATAAAATCCCATTTCGCAATTATTGAGGTGTTAACGTTTAATTCATTAATCATTTTTATTGTTTTAATGATATTGGGAAGATGTCTGGCTTCAAAATCTTTAAGGTTATCAACTGTTTTCTCAAAGTTTAAAGAATTTTTCTCTATAGCTGAGCTTATTTTTTTCATACTTTCAACAATGGTTACACAATGGTTATTTAATGAATTGATACAATCAGATAGGTTTTTAAATTCTATTTTACGGATATCTTGAATTTCTTTAGTATTCTTATTTATTTCGGATATATAATCGCTGGATGAGAAATCTAAAGCTTTTACAGTGTTTAATGAATCAATAACACTTGGTAAAAGATGTTCTTTGACTTGCTTGAATCCTTCTTGAAAATTTTCATATTTACGCTCTGCTTTATCAATATCATAGCTTATTTTTCCGCTAATCTTTTTTATATCTATTAAAATTTCATCAATTTTTTTTATTTTGTCTGGAGCATCATTAAATTTTTCCACACAGCCCTTAATTTCCGAAATAATATTATCCAAATGATTCTTGTTATCTTTAATCTGTCCAGCAGTATTATTAATTTTATTGATCGCTTTAACTAAATTACCCAGACTCTCACATAACATTTCAAGGTTCGCCGAGCTATTCTCAAATTCCTTTGCTATTTTAATCAAATATTGATTATCCATATGTTTCCCCTTTATAGTTTCGACAACTGAATTACCACATTTTCTACTAAACGTTTATATTTTCCAAGCTTTGGTTGAAGATATACCTTATTAAAAATGTTCCAGCATTTTCCATCACTTTCCAAAAAAATGTTTAATACATCTTTGTTTGTCTTGCCGTTAAAATATTCATCAATTTCCTTATAATCTTTAAGGTAATCATAATGTAAGATTACCTCTAATTGTCGAAAGTAATTGCGTGATTTATTGAAATAGTCTAAAGCCAATTTAAATTCTTTTATTTCAACTAAAATTTCTCCTGCCTGTAGATAATTTCCTTCGCTTGCTAATTCTTTTGCCTTGCATCGTTTTTCTCCTTGCTCATCATAAGCGTTTCTATAACACCTTATCGCATCTTTATAGAGTTCTTTTTTTTCGTAATATTTGCCTTGGTCCTTCCAGTCTTTTCTATTCGATTGTTCTGTTAAGCATAATTTTTCGGAATCAAATATATTGACGGTCTCAAAATGTTTTTTAAAATCAGCGTAATTAAAGAAAACTTCACTTTCTTTATCTTTTTCTAAGAAGCAAAGATGTTCTATTGCTCTTGTGATTGCTACATAAAATAAGTTGAAATAGTATCTATATTTTGTGTTCCTTTTGACTTCCGGGTTATTTTTAATAATATCTGCCCAAGCAGAGATGTTTTTTGAGATCATATTATAAACAACAATATATTGACTTTCTAAACCTTTCATTTCTTGAATAGTAAATATATTCGCTTTGTTAAATTCTTTTTTAAGATTTATTTTATCATCTTCATCCGCAACAACTACCGTAACATATGCTCTTTGTTCTGCAGCTTCAAATAGTCTTTTATAGTTATCGTTGTTAAACGAAAGGATTTTTGGTATGGTTCCTTTTCGGATAGCAACTTCTCGATAGTCGTCTTCATCGCCATATTTCCCTATTGTTCTTTGTCTAAATTCGGCAAGAGTCGAAGCAAGATCTACGATTTTTTCTTGACTTCGATAGTTCTTTGCAAGAAATTGTCTCGTTAATTCACTCTTTTTTTTATTATGATTATAGAACAAATTGCTTAACCTTCCAGGATCAAAATAGGTAGGATTTATTGTTTGGTGAACATCACCTGCGAAAAAAACGCTCATTTTGTCCTTTGTTAGATTGCGTAGCATAAATATCTGGAGTTCACTCAGATCCTGAATTTCGTCACAAATCAACGCATCAAATTTTTCTAATTCGTTTTTTTGGGTTTTCTCTATTACTTTTAAGGCAAGATCGTTCTCATCGTAGTTTTCTTCCTTAAGCCAGTTTTTATAATGTTTGTCAACAAAATTATAAATTTCAGTTCTCTCGCTTTTATTAAATATCGAATAGCCTTCAATAATATCGATGTATTTGGAACGTTTAAGAATACGGTCGGAACTGTACGTGAAAGTCCTTAAAAGATCTCTAAGTATTCTGACTGCGTCAGCAATTTCTTTTTCAGGAAAGTGTTCTAAAATAATACGATCATCCGCCATTTCATTTAAGCAAAGACACCTATAGAATCTGCCACTATCTTTGTTTGAAAGACCTTCTATTAATTTATTTTTGTACAAGATATCAAATGTTTTTTGTTCTATGAGATCTTTATCAAATTCCTCCTTTCTAAATCCGTTAATTCCCATATAACCTTTAATGATACCACGAATTTCTGCCCAAATATCGATAGGATCAAATTGAATGCTTTTTAAAAGATATCGCCATTTTTTCTCAAATTTCTTGAAATTGATAACTTGTGATTCAGATACAGATAGTACTTTTAGGCAATACTCTGAAAAAGTATAGAAATATGGTTTATTGGGCAACTCTTTGGGGGCGAATTTGTCAAAAAGTTTTTTAATATGATCTCTTAGTCCATTGGTGTAAGTGAAGTAAGCCACTCTTTTTGTTCCATCACAATCTTTCTTGCATAATTGAATTAACCAGTGAAGGCCTAAAGTTGTTTTGCCACTTCCAGCACTTCCCGACACAAACAATGGAAGTTTTATATTAAGACATTTTGCTTGATCGTCATTCAAATAATACCAGTAGTCTTCTGAACCACTTTCAATGAGAGATGAGATATACGCATCATTTCTTGAATCCTGTACATCATAAAATATATTATCTTGAAATTGCTCTTCACTCCACTCGCTGAATTCATTATTAATTGATATATCAAGCAAATCGTTGGATTCATCATATTCCTCAAAAACTATGTTGTTATATTGACTTCTTTCTGCTGTTCTGATTTGTTCGTCATGATTTCGATATGCAAGAAAAACGATACAATTATTGTATCCCTCTCGATGTTCCTTGTGAAGATCGTAATAATATCCGAAAATTACCCTGTCACCACGATTAATCCTGAATTTATATAAATTTTTGTTGCCAATTGATTTAATTTTTCTAGCCAAGGTCCCAGGGGTAATGTTAGTTATATCTTTTTTATTTTCATTGAGTTGGGAAGTAAAATATTCTAATTTTTTTAGTACATGTTCCCTTTTGTTTGTAGGGACATCTTCAATAAAACTTTTTCTAATCAAATAACGCATATTAAATTATTAATGAGCTGGCTTAGTCTTTTTCTGACAGTCTCCAGCATTTTTTAAGTGGTTTATCTGCTCATACCGCATCCTTAACATGTGGTAACATCCATAGTATACTTCATCTGGTGTTCTGTAGCTAAGCCCGTAATGGGGTCTATGTGTATTGTATTTGTCAAAAAAATACAATAAGCTAAGCCGCTGCCTTCGCCATATCTAATGCAACCCGCAAAGCTTTTCTGTTTGTCATAGCTCCGTCACCATACCAAAGGTTTTCAAGGATACTGTCCTGTGTTTTCCCCCGGAAGTAGTTTAAATATTCATTAATTGCGTTGTATGCGCCCCAGTACGTTGTGCCTGCGGCTCTACTGCCTCTTCCGTTTTCGAACAGGTAGACCACCTTGGGGAACGTTTTGCTGTTCTTTATGTCCCGTATCTCAAAGACCTTCTTGACATAATTCTCGAGATCTTTTGCTTTTATGCCCTTCGCAGCCAGTTCCCGGTATTGTTTCGTAGTTGCCTTGAATTCCCTTGTTGCAAGATCCATGACATCTCTGATGTTCTTAAGGTTGATATGGAGGTTCAACGTGTGCCGCACCCTGAGTAGCTTGCTTGCCTTTGACTCATGCGCCATGGACAATGTGTTGTTGCATACAACCCGGATAGGCGTGAAACCTATGCTAACCGGCATGGAACCGTCATGGGAATTTGAGAGAAGCACATAGTTGCAGACCTCGTCGTCCTTCCTGATAGTCAAGGCATTATCTTTAACTCTTGCGAGGATCCATATTTTTTTTCCGCCCTTAAGGCTTCCGGCGGTCTCGATTATTGCGTTTCCTTCCTTGAAGAAAGGCTGGAACCATTCAAAGGCCTCCCTGTTCTGGAGTGGACGGTAGTCTGGCCCCACGATGCCTAAAATGGCGTTGTCCCTTTTCCGGCAGGACGCGTAGTAGTCCAGTATCCCTATCCTTCCCCCCAACTGGTCCTCCACGAAGATATGACGAAGTTCAACCTCCCAGTCAAGACCGGCGGCTTCTATGGCCTCGCCGATGTTCAGCTTCGCACCCTCCGGTACTGCCACCCCGAGTCCGTGCCAGGGTTCAGGACCGACATATATCATGCTCTCCACTTCGTGCGCCATGATTACCTCCTTAATCCAGGCTTTCACGTGTCTTACTTATTATTATTACACACATTGGTGACAACAGTATGTCACCTATAAAAAATTATTTTTCCAGGTCGTTTTTTACCCAATCCGCAAGCGGTATGCCGCCAATGGCAGGGGCTTTGGTCTTTATCTCAAGCTCGAGCCATTTTCTGCTCTTCTCTGTAACCGTCCACCACTGGTTTTTCTCGCCTGTGTATCTTTTTTCCAGAATCGCCAGTATGAGCGCGGTTGACAGCAAGGCAAAACCATTGGTTTTGTATTTGCCGACGATCTTTTTTGATGCTTTTTTTATGTATTTGATTTGCAGGTTAAGCATGTCAGCCAGATTAGAATCTATCTCAAATCCCCCTTCAAACCGCTGGAGGGACAGCATCTTGTTGATAATTTCCTGTATTGAGTAAGCGCGGGTCTTCATGAATCGAGGCTTTGTATCGGGTGGAGGCGTGGTACGCATCTTTAAAAATGCCGGGACATCAGAATCTGTGTCCCCGGCCGGACGCGGTCTAGCATTATATAGCCGCGTTGTTGTGCTGAATTGTATTGAATGGCATCCGTCTGCGTAGTATTTTTGTGAAATATTATCAGCATAGCAACTGTCTATGCCTCCCCATCCCCGTGTGAGCATGACAGGTATCTTTCTCAAAATCACCTCTCCCGCGGTTTTGTCTTTATCCTCTCTTTTTTCCACAGCAATGTAGCTTGTTTCCCTTGAAACAATGCCGTATTGTTTCGATAGGGCAACAAGTTCGTCCTTCAGCTTCTGCTCTTTCCTGTCAGTTTGTCTGGAGCCTGCGTTAGTCAAACCTCCCTCTTCAAGCTCACGTATCATCTCCCGCGCCCACAGCGCAGGTATGGGGTTATCATCTCCTTCGCTTCTCCGCACCGGCACAAGCCATTCCATGCTCCGGCCGCTTATGCTGCCGGTTATCCTGACCAGCGCATTGAAGGACGGAGCCTTGCCGAATACGGTTATCGTCTCTCCGCAATACGCAACAGGCGCGGCAGGAACCTGCCCTGTCTGCTCCTCCCAATGCACCACTATATTGTCAATGCTTTCGGTGACAATCTTTTTATACAGCCTCAATACTTTTGGCTCTATACGCTCACGTGGCGATACAAGCTCCGCCGCCCCTTTTGTATCCCGAGCTATCTGCTTGATAAAATATTCATTAGGGCCATTGCCGATGCCTACACTGAAAATTCTAGCCTTGTTGGCCGCTCCCTTTACAAGGCTGTAAATATCTGACTCGTTTCCTATCTCTCCGTCCGTTATAAGGATTATGTTTCTCTGGCATTCTGGCAGAAGCTTGCTATCATATATATCTTTCAAAGGTGCAAGCAACTCGGTGCCGCCAAGGTCGGCTCTAATTTTGCTGACATATAAAAGCGCCTTTTTCAGCGAGCTTTCCGTATAATCCGTGCTTAAGGGAAAGAGTTTATTAAATGCGCTGCCAAAACAATAAATGTTAAAGATATAATTGCTTTTCAGGGCCTTCAGAAGAATTTCCAGAGCCTTCTTCGCCTCGGCTATAGAGCTTCCCCCCATGGAGCCAGAACAGTCAAGAACAAATATTATTTCTTTCCTGATCGGTTGTTCTTTCCCTTTTGATTCTTCAGCGTCGCATGTAAAATCTATCTGGTAAAATCCTTCCTCGCCGCTGCTTAAATAGAGCCCGTTGCTCTCAAATCCGTCCCTGTAGGTTACTGACAAGATGAAATCTCTGTCCATTTCGGTAACATCAGAAGAGAATTCTGCCCTTATTGAGTCGCCGCCATAGCTTGTTACTATAGGATGTGAAGGTGACTGTATCGAAGCTATGCCTTCCTTGCCGTGAATATCCACAATAAGCCTCATGCCGTAAGGAACGTTAATGGCGAATTCCGGATTAACGATCTTCGTTACCGGTATCCCGTCCTTGTCTTTGACATAATCTGGAATGTAACGCGGGGATATGGCAGTTGGCAGGAAAAACCTTACTTCGCTGTTGTTTGTATCGAGCAGCGTCACATAGATGATCTCAATTATGACAGCGATGCCCGGATTAATATTCCCCGCGGAAATTGTAAAGATGTTGGGCCGTTCCTCATCGAGAAGATAGGCGCCGTGCCCCTGGGACAGGGCTTTGTCATAAAGATCAAAGGCTTTTCCCCTTTCCTCGATCTCTCCTGTGATCACCTTGCCGTCTGCTGTTACCGAGAACCCGCAGAGCGAGGCATTTTCGGGAAGAGGAAATTTATAGATTGATTCCACCGCTTTATCTTCATTGTTCGTGTAGCGCTGTATAACCTTGACCCTTGCGCTCCTGCCTGCAATATCGCTATAAACCTCCACCCCTGTCAGGGGAACAGGAACATTCTCTTTTGTTATTAATCCGAACAGCTTCTCATTCATCGGTTTTCCCCTCCCTCATTACTGATTTTGCGATTCTGACAATCTCAGAGATTTTTTTCCCCTCAGCCTCTTCGATGTCGCGCCTTACGCTTATTTCCAGGCCGGGTGCTATTTCATACCTTATCCATATGTCTCTGGAATAGTTCTCTTCCCTGACTTCGCCTCCCTCAAGGTATTTGGCAATAGCCATAAGACCCATACCTTTCTCCTGAAGGGACTTTATCTGAAATAATTTGTTCAAGTGACTGTCATAATAAAAACCACCCCTGCCTCTGCCGGCCGGCGGTTCAATGATGCCTTCCTGAACGTAATACCTTATCGTTCTTCGGGAATAACCCGTTAACTCGCAGAGATCATCAATGGTATATTTAATGTCTTCCATACACATATTAATAGCAGTATACTGTCATTATGTCAAGTATAATTTAAAGGAATAGAGAGTTACAAAGGAATCGACGGACAAAAGCTACTGGAACAGTATATCTCTTTCAGAAAAAAGTCTGTAAGGAATTCTATCGCAGTAATGATCCATCTTCGAGATTTGCAAGAAATATGAGGAGGTATTTACGTTATTTCTTAGGGATAGATAGTGAACCAAAGCAATATCAGGACTACCATTATAAAATAAAAGATGATAATGAACTTTTTCAAAGGGTTGCTTTTACTAACCTTTATAAAGATAGCACAGAAAAGAGTCAGGAAAAATTTCTACAGAAATGTTAGAAATCTGTTTTAACAAGTTATTTGAGGAGGAGCTTGAAATTTATAATCCAAAGGTAATATTGGCCGCTGTTAACGAAGTTGCCAATTTTCTTCAAGGCAAAATCGCCGATAATGCCCGATTGTCGCAATGAAACATTTCTCTTATTTTTACGCCAAGCAAAAAGAGAAGAAGGAATTACAGAAGAAAAAACAAGAGAGATTAGAATACCTATGAGCTTAATAATCAGCTCTTCTCCAATTTGAATAAAACTTGTGGTGTTGCTATCTGCTATGGTTCAACTTTTTCAATGTTAGCCATTACTTTCTTCCATGCTCTTAAAGGGCTTGCTCATTTTTCCGTCAGGCATTATCATGGTCTAATATCTTTTAATAATTTCGTTGTCATTATAATCACATTGTCTTCCCACCCTTTATTTGCTAATCCCCTAATTTTTTCTTTAATTTCATCAGGTGAAATTAATATCCAACCATGTTTTTCAAAGTGATCCTTAATTTTATCTTCGTCTTTTGAATATATCTTGCCTGCAGCTAAAGCATACCTTATAGAAACGCTCTCAGTAATAAGACCATTTTTTGCATAATCTCTAACAAGTGCTTCTGTTACAATTCTCTGATAAACCTTATCAGTTAACAATCTATACCGCTTCTTTTCCTTTTCGTTTTCGTCAGAAAAGCTCGAAAATTTCACCCCATATGAATCAAGGAATGATTTTACTTCTATCAACAGTAATATATTTTCTTTAACGTTTAGTGCCACTAAATCAATTTCTGGGCGCGGCATAGATGGCAAGCCAATGTTCCTCTTATCTTCCCTAGAAATATCAACTTTTACAGATTGCCTAACCCAATAACCACTTTCTTCCAAAAAAAGAGCGACGATATTTTCGAATGCATTCATATCGATTCCATAAATAATATACTGTGGCCTTTCAAGTTTCTATCTATAAATCCATCCTTTTCTGATCCCATCTTTATACAGAGCCTTTGCGTAATCAATTGCTGTAATTTTATATTTGTTACTAATTCTCACTACAACATTTGTGCTTTCTGCAGCCGCGTAAGCGTTAACTATCTTTTTTTCATCGCCAGCAAAATCTTTATATAGTTGACGCATATGATCTCTTTGTGTTGGCATACCCCTGTTCCTTTCTAAGATTTTTTAAATCCAATTTTACAATGTAAGTTTCTCTATGTTCCATTATAGCTTTCCCTATAGAAAAAACAAGGAAATTTAAAAAGTAACGTCTGGGACTTGCTCATTTCTCTTCTTCATCTTCTAAATTGTAAAATCCGCTCAACATAGAACACCAAATCCGGTAAAGATCGAACACCCAATCCGGTGATAACCGAACACCCAATCCGGTTTTCATCGAACACTTTTTATATCCTTTCCGTATTTGGTGTTCGAGCAAAAACGGATTATGATCTTCTCCCTGCCAGTATGATAAACTACCCGCCAAAAATGTCTGGAGGGTGTGTAAATGAAAAAGAAAGGGAGAAAAACATCAATGAAGAAAATAAAAGAAATCGCCCGACTGCTTTTTGAATGCAATCTTGGTAT
>Ga0116185_1004252_pt1 | contig 11792 bp, 7 predicted proteins | sample AD_JPNNA7_MetaG_FD_89754 | JGI IMG/M metagenome (GOLD analysis project Ga0116185, IMG submission 89754) | Active sludge microbial communities of municipal wastewater-treating anaerobic digesters from Japan - AD_JPNNA7_MetaG | ecosystem: Engineered > Bioreactor > Anaerobic > Digestate | place... | reverse complement strand
GTATCAGTGGCTGAGAGGTTACTCAGGCAGAAGTTATGACACGCTTTGGAAGCCCCAATTGCTTTACAATCAGCCACCTCCGGGTGTGGATATTAAACTGACCATCAATACAGCTCTGCAATCCACCGCCGATACCCTGCTGGGTGACGCAAAAGGCGCTGTGGTGCTCATGAACGCGACAACAGGTGAAATCTACGCCCTGGCTTCCCATCCCTATTATGATGCCAATACCCTCACCGAAAACTGGGAACAATTGCGCCAGGATCCTGATGCCCCAATGGTTAACCGTACAACCCAGGCAGCCTATCCCCTGGGCACATTGGTGAACAGCCTGGGTCTTGCTACTTACTACAACCATCCACAATCCGCCGAAGGAGTGCTGCCGGTAGCCGCAAGTGGACAGGATATGTATTGCCAGGCAGCCAGCGAAGCCTATGGTGAGGAGTTAAATGGCTACCAGGGCGGCTGTGAGCAGGCAGCATTGGCATTGGTCCAAAACCTTGACCCCGTAATATTCGTGGACCAACTGGACGCATTCGGATTGTTTACAGCACCGACTTTTTCATTACGTACCATTGCTCCTGCCACCAAACCGGACCCGGCGGTCCTTGAAACCAAACCGCTGAGTGCGCTTCAAATCCAAGCAACTCCTTTGCAGATGGCACTGGTCGCAGCAAGCATCACCAACGATGGCTTATTACCATCTCCGCGCTTGCGCAACACTTACCTTTCAGAGGATGGCAAGTGGACGTCCTTTAGAGAAGGTGTTCTACCAGTCAGGGTCATTGAATCGGAGGCTTCGGCACGGTTGAGGGCAAGTTTGGCAGGAAATAACGAAACTTTTTGGTTCCAAAGCGGTCACGCCCTGACACGGGACGGTAAGATCCTCACCTGGTACATTGGCGGGACAACGGAAAATTGGGTAGCCACACCGCTGGCCATCGCGGTGGCAATAGAGTCAAACGCTCCCGACCTGGCACAAACGATCGGGAGCAGTCTGTTGAGTTTATACGCGGATGAGTGAGTTTTAGCGGATCCGCAGGAACTTGCGCCGTCCAACCTGGAGCACACTATCCGGATCAGGCCTGTAACTGGGGTCACTCACTGTGATACCATTGACTTTTACACCCATCTGATCAATCAAGCGGCGGGCTTCACTGCGTGTTCCAGCCATCTTTTGCCCGACCATGATATCAAGCAGGGTTTCTCCCTCTGCGGCATGATACTCAGGCATATTTTCGGGAATGTCGCCTTTCTGGAAGGTTTGAATGAATTGGTTTTGGGCATCCTCAGCAGCTTCGGCACCATAAAAGACCGAGGTGATGCCATAAGCGAGCTGCATCTTTGCGTCGCGCGGGTGCAGACTGTTTGTAGCTAAACCGGCTTTAAAATGAGAGAGCTGTTCGGGGGTCCACTCCGTAGCAAGTTCAGCATAGATTGGCATGGCTTTATCCGGAATACTCATAACCTTGCCATACATATCAGCAGCGTTGGTGTTGAGCGGGATATGGTTGCCAAGGGATTTGCTCATGCGCACTTCCCCATCAGTCCCAGGCAAAATGCCGAGGATAATACCAATGTTTGGCTTCTTCCCAAGCGAAGTCATGATCTTGCGGGAAGCCGTAATGATATTGAAAAGCTGATCAGACCCGCCCACCTGGACATCGATGTCAAGGTGATAAGCATCGTAACCCTGCATGATTGCGTAGAAGAATTCGTGCAGGTGAATTGGTTCGTTTTTCTCCCAGCGTTTGTGGAAGTTATCACGCGTCAGGAATTGCTGAACGGTGAAATTGGATGCCAGACCGATGAAGTCAGTCATGGATAACTTACGCAGCCATTGATCGTTGTAAAGCACCTGCGTGCGTTCTGGATCGAGGATGCGGAAAGCCTGCTGAGCATAAGTTCGGGCGTTTTCCATGACCTTTTCTTCGCTCAAGTGCGGACGAAGTTTGTCCTTGTCTGAAGGGTCGCCAATCATGGAGGTGTAGGTACCGATCACGAAGAGCACTTCATGCCCAAGCTCCTGGAACTGGCGGAGTTTACGCATGGTGACGGTATGCCCAAGATGAAGATCGGTGGAGGTGGGGTCGTAGCCGCAATAAACGCGCAGCGGTTTGCCAGTCTTTTCGGACTCAATCAGGCGTTCGCGCAGCTCTTCAGCCATGTTATCGGCTATGGTTTTATCACCAAAATCGGCACCTTGCATTAAGTAAGTAACTTGTTCATCGATGTTCATCTTCTTCTCCTGCACGGTCAAAATTTTCGGCGTATGACCGTATTAGCTGGGTAACTATAAAGTTTGATTTTACCACCGGATTTTCCATCCCACTCAGAACAATTTCTCCATGTTCCCGCCCTCGCAAACAAAGTGTTGAAAAGGCAGGATGGGTAGGCAATCACCAGGTGCGCTCCTGAAAACACGCTTCGACGCCAACCCACCTTACTATGATGTTTCACTTAATGCCAAGGCACATAAAATGTTGCTGCATGTGATCCGTCAAACATCTGGCATTGCTGATCTATCCGAACAATTCTATTTGAAGGGAACGGCCTTGCGCCGTTCCGTTTGGTGGAGTTGCGAAAGGGGTCAAGCCCTTCCCTACGACAGAATCGATAAAAAACGGATGAGCTCGAGCTCATCCGTTCATCATCTTTTCAAAAAGAACAACTAATCATTCGGGAAGGAGGAAATGTCATCCTCAAGTTTTTTGTTATCCTCGGGTTCAGGGGCGTTGCTCTCATCCGGAAGTTCAACCTCGGGTTCCTGAGGCTGTTCTACCTCTTGAGATATTTCCTCCACATGTTCCGCCTCAACCTTGGTTGATGCCAACTGGCGAGCCTCGATCTCAGCAGCTAATTCCTCAGCCAGTTTCTGTTCCTTGATCTGCAGTCCGTTTGCCCAGACGGTATGCCGCAAAACCAGCAGGAGCGCAGCAAAAACTGCCACAATCAGCATAAAGGTTTGATTAATATTGATCCCATTGACCGGTGAAGGATCCAAACGCAGGAATTCAAGGAAAAAGCGGAAGGTTGGGTAGAGCACTAAGTAAAGAAAGAACAAATCGCCTGTAAACAACTTTTTGCGCCATTTGCGATTGATCAACAAGAGCAACCCGGCTGAAAGTAAAGTAAGGATGCTCTCGTAGAGAAAGAGCGGGTGGTATTTCGCAACCTGCTCGAAGCCCTGAATGCGGTGAGGTGGGTCGATGGTGATTGCCCAAGGAAGATCAGTTGGACGACCATAAACTTCCTGGTTAACGAAGTTTCCCCACCTGCCAACGGCTTGCCCGACGAGAAGACCGGGGGCAATATAGTCAGCCCACTCAAGGAAATTGAGCTTTTTAGCTCTGCAGTAAATAATGAGAGTCAGCGCTCCACCAATTACACCGCCAGCAATGCCGAGCCCGCCTTTCCAAATCTTGAGGATCTCGATCGGGTTGCGCAGGTAGTTTTCGGTGGTGACTCCCATAGCCTGGTTGGAGGCGGATGGGGTGAAAACGTGCCAGAGGCGTGCGCCAATGATGCCGCCAATCAGCAGCCAGGGAAGCATATCGAGGATGATTTCAGGATCTCGACCTGCCCGTTTCGCCTGTCTTGCAGCCAGCCATGCACCTAAAATGGCACCTATAATGATAATAATCGCATAAAAACGGATAGTTAAGGGACCGATATTAAAACCTTGAGGCATGAAATTTCCTTTCCGTAACCGCTGAGAATTAAGCTTGCTTAGATTGCTTCCAGACGAAGATAATCCGCTGGAGTGCGGTTACATTAGCCATAATAGCTATTATACCAACGGAAATGAGCAACTGATTAAACACCAGACCGAGTATGAGGACGATGGCTCGTTCAATGCGGCTGAAAAAGCCGGCTTTTCCGGAGAAACCAAGCCCTTCTGCCCGGGCACGGGTGTAGGAAACCAGCACCGAACCGCACAATGCCGCATAGGTTAGCATAATCCCCAATGTATAAGGTTGACTCTGAAAATGGAAGAGCACACCAGCCAAAAGGATCATTTCATCATAGCGATCCACGACTGAATCGAGAAAAGCGCCAAACTTACTGACTACACCTGTTTTTCGTGCCAACGCTCCATCCACAGCATCCAGGGGTGCCATAAAGGCTGCCACTAAGCCGCCCGCCAGCAGCATTCCCCTTGCGATCAGGTACGCTGCTACGACGTCGCCAACCAGACCGAACAGCGTGATGAAGTTCGCAGTAATTCCCAGTTTCAACAGGAAACCAGCAATAGCATCCAGCGGTTTCTGGAAGGTTCTCCGAAGAAACCCCTCAAAATCCAACTTGATTTTGCTCATCTATTCTTCTTCCTCTTCGGGTTCAGGTGGGTCAAGCAGGATTTCGCGGTCTTTTCCCCCACTTTGGGCAGGTCCGAGTACACCGCGTGCTTCAAGCTGGTCAATGAGCCAGGCAGCCCGAGGGTATCCCAGGCGCATATGGCGCTGCAGATAAGATGCGCTCGCCCGCCGGCTGCGGCGTACGAGGTCGATTGCCTGGTTGATAAGTGTTTCGTCGCTGTCCTCGGGTTGATCTTTTTGGATCACTTCTTCCCAGGGCGCTTCCTCTTCCACTGGTACTACAGTTTGTGTTGCTTCAGATTGCGAGACGGGTTTGGCAGGTTCCGGCACAGGTTGGTTGAGCTGCTGTTTGTGCCGGGTGTCTGTGTTTTCTGTCCACCATTTGATGACAGAACGGATTTCTCCGTCAGTGATCATCACGCCCTGAGCCCTCTGCAAACCGGTCTCGGGGTGGACGAAGAGCATGTCTCCCCTGCCAAGCAGCGTTTCAGCACCGGGTTGATCGAGAATGACCCGGGAGTCTACTTGCGACGCAACCGTGAAGGCAATTCGGGTCGGGAAGTTTGCTTTGATGACGCCTGTGACCACATCCACACTTGGGCGTTGGGTTGCGACCACCAGGTGAATTCCAGTGGCGCGCGCTTTCTGAGCCAGGCGCACAATTTGATCCTGTGTTTGTTCGGCGGAATTGAGCATCAGGTCTGCCAACTCGTCGATCAGGATCACGATGCGCGGCAATTTTGGCTTACCCGCCTTCACCATCTTGGCATTATACGAGTCAAGGTTCCGTGCCCGGATGGTCTCCAGCAGGCGATAGCGGTTTTCCATCTCCGTCGTAGCCCAACGCAAAACGCCCATGATGCGTTCAACTTCGGTTTCAACTTCGCCATAAAGGTGCGGCAGGCCGCTGAAGCGCTTCAGCTCCACGCGTTTCGGATCGATCATCACCAATTTTAGATCGTCGGGATGATTGTTGAGCACCAGCGACATGGTGATCACGGCGATACAAATGGACTTGCCCGAATTGGTCGTGCCGGCAATGAGCAGGTGGGGCATGGTGGAGAGATCGGAAACGACCGGTTCCCCCGAAACACCTCTGCCAAGTGGTATCGCGAGCGGGGAATTGATGCGGGCGAATTCTTCTGATTCGAGCAAGGGGCGCAGGCGGACGAGCATATGCTCGGTGTTTGGCACTTCCACGCCCACGTAGGATTTGCCAGGGACGGGAGCGACAATGCGCAGGCGTTCCGCCTTCAGTGCCAGAGCCAGGTCTTTGGAAAGACCTGAGATTTTTGAGATGCGGACTTTTTGTTTGTCTTCCTGACCAATCCTCTCGATATAACCAGGTTCGACCGCGTACTGAGTCACAGTGGGCCCCACCCGGTAGCCGACCACTTTGGCAGGAACGCCAAACTCTGTCAAGGTTTTCTCCAGCAGGCCTGCGGTCATGTTGATGGTAGCCTGGTTGGTGGCGACCGTCTTTTCGTTCTCAAGCAGGGTCAGGGGCGGCAAACCTTCCGGGCGGTGGTATTTGATGGGTTTCTGAATCTCATCTTCTTCAATTTCAGTATAGTGCCGTCTGTATTGGAGCGGGAGTTCTGCCTGCCCTTGTGGTTTTCTAACAGGCATCTGCCCAGTGGGTATAGGCTGGATATTCAGCCCCGAAGCTGCAGACTGCGTTTCCTGAACTGTTGACCGGGGCTGTACAGCTTGAGTGGTCTCCCCAAGTTTCGTTCTCGCCCAACGGTCGAGGCTCCCGACCAGGTCCAGGCCGAAAAGAAGCGCAATCAATCCAAGAATCAGAAGGACAATCCCGGCAGGCACGCGGGTAATCAGGCTGATGAGGGGGAAAGCCACACCATAGCCGCTGATCCCACCCGCGCTCATACCAGCATTTACGCTGCTGACGGTATCATTGAAGAAGGCCGAAAGCGCGCCCAGCAACAGGAAAAACGCAATTTCCACCAAAATCACACGGAAGATATTCACTTGCCTGGCTTGATTTTTGCGCCAGAGTAATAGCAGCCAACCAGCGGCAAAAACAGCTGCTGCAACGATAAATCGCCCATAACCGAACCAGCGCCGCAGCATCGCAGCCCCAGCATCCACAAACTGTCCATGCGTGATCCCGACTACAGCCAGGAGCAACAACGCGCCCAATACCAGGAGAACCAGGCCAGCAAAATCCCACCCCACTCTGACCTGTCGTTCTTTATTGGCTTGTGCCTGGGCTTCAGCTTTTAGGGCTACCGCTTCTGCTACTTGTCTTGTTTTGGCTGAGCCGCTCGAGCGGCTCTTGTTGGCAGTCTGGCTCACAGGTTTTCTCCGTTCATGCAGCATGCTATGCTGAAGAATTATTCAGCAGATAACATTGCACCAATCGTGCCAGTTAGGAAAGAGTCCTGTAGGCACCCCTGTAGGGAAAATGCCCGCCTTTTCCTCAATAGATTACCAACCAACCCCGTAGGGAAAAGGCCCGCCTTTTCCTTATCAATTTGCCCACACGACAATCCCATTCGAGGCAGGCCATTGACCCTACTAGATCCTCATCCAATTTCCAATCACCCTTGTAGGGAAAAGGCCCGCCTTTTCTTCAATCGATTCCCCCACTCTAACTTCGGTCGAGGCAGGCCATCGACCCTACAAGATCCTCATCCAATTTCCAATCACCCCTGTAGGGAAAAGGCCTTCCTTTTCCTCAACGGATTGCCAATATAACAATCCCGGTCGAGGCAGGCCATCGACCCTACGACGTCCTCACCCATCCACAGCCCTGTAGGGAAAAGGCCTGCCTTTTCCTTACCAATGCACAACCGATACTATCCCGGTCGAGGCAGGCCATCGACCCTACGAGTATCTCATCCGTTTGCATACTACATACACCGGTCGAGGCAGGCCATCGACCCTACGAGTCAGGGCAATTGCATCTAAATGAGAAACATCACTCAAGCAAATTTCAAGAATTTCAAATAATAACCAATAATATTTCATATTTACTTAGTATATTTGATTGATAAACCCGTTTTGGCAGTCAATTCACGGCAAAAAAGAATTCTTTTTAGCCAAACCCATCCCATATTACTACTCAAACGGAATTGTGTTACCCGCAAAGAGTGACGAAATCTATTCAAAAGACCTGATTTCTAATCATTTTTGGTGGTTTTCCTGAAAAATAAGATGCGATTGCCCTGCCCTACGAGTATCTCATCCGTTTGCATACTACATACACCGGTAAAGGCAGGCCATCAACCCTAAGAGAAGCTCGCAAAATGGTTTACCAATTATTCATCTAAATTCGTATGAGAAGGCTCGGTTTCGCTTGCCTGCCCTGAGAGAACGCCTGTTCCATCCAGTTCCATATCGGCAATCACCTGGGCAACACTCTCGAGCGCAACTTTCTGCTTGCGGTAGAGGTCCGCTTCCGAAACCGAAAGCTTGCGGGCAACTTCGCGCACTTTCTTACCCTGCAGGAATTTCAGATCAAGAATGTTGTACAACAACCAGTCGCTGGTGAACTTGCGCTCACCTTCGGGGCGGATTTTCTCAATAGCTTCTTTGATGATGCTGCGCAGTGCATTCACCCGGTTGCCTTCATTCGCCTCGCTCGCAGTTTCGACCACTTTTAGATTCATCAGTGGATTGTTGGTCAGTTTTGGGCCACCCCAGTAGTGCGTGAGGGCGTCCTTAACCCATTCGGTCATCTCAACCGGTATGCTGCGGTTCTCGGAATTGTAGATGCGTTGTTGATTGTAGCTGGCGCTTGCACGCAAGTCCTGGATATAATCCACTTCAAGTTGGAGGCTTGTAATGGATCGCAGTACCTGCTGTTGGTAAGCACGGTCCTTTAGCGCGATGGTTGCACGATCGATCAGCAGGCGCACGGCTTTCAGGTCTTCTTCCTCTAAAAGGTCAGGATCATATTTGAGAAAGCCGCATAATCCGAGGAGAATCTTATTGCCGCTGCCATTGGCATATTCCAGCCGGGCTACATATAGATCCCCTAACGACTGGAATTCAGCCTCTTCGTTCGCCTGATTGTCTATCTCCTGCAGGATGCTGTCATCCAGATTGAGGGATGTTAGCGTCTTTTTATCACCGGTCTGGATAACCCGGTCGATCTTGCCACCTTCCAAAACCGCGATAAATCCAGCTTTCACTTGCAGTCGGTCGCAAATGGAAGCGCTGACCATTTCCAGGAATTTGTCCAGGTCTTTTCCCGTCAGCATACGGTCCTGCAGGGATTGGATCACCTCCAGGTCAGCGCGATCTTCACCCCAGAAAAAGGCCTTTTCGAGGTAAGGTGAAGCCAATGTGATGGCATACTCGAGCACGAGGAACCCAGCCACCATTACGACTGGAACGAGGAAGAAGTTGGGAACGCCCTGGGATTCACCAAAACGCCGTACGATAGTAGTCATTCCCAAAACGATTGCCGCCACGAATGGACCCCGCAGCATCCAGCGCAGCAACCGGCTCTTGACAGCACGCTCAGTCCAGTTGAGCCCAAAGTAAGAGACCACGTAAGCCATCACGATCAAGAAAAAGCCGGTGATGACCGAAGCAACGATGGAAACCAGCCAGAAAAAGTCGGGATGGCTCGCCAGGGTCAGGTTGCCATGGAACAGGAAAAGAATGCTTGTGAGCGCAGGAGCTGCCGCGCCTGCCATCAGGTAAAACAAGCGGCGCTGGCTGGTGCGAGTGGCACTGCGACGTACAACCCTGAGCATGTTGTAGCTGACCATCAACATAACAAGGATGTAAAAAATACCGAAGTAAAATGTGATCGTGTTGCGTTCCAGGTAAGGTCCAGGTGCTTGTTCGGGGGCAAGTCCGCCAACCGTGATGCCAAAAGGAATCAGGACTGCCATCACAACCGACAGTATATAGATCACCAGGACGACTGTCCGACGTCTTCCACGGCTGGGGCGACCCGTCAGGGTGAGCAGGGCATCCGAAAAATGCAGGTAGACAGCCGGCAGCATCACCAAACCTACCCACTTCATCTGGAGCAGAAATTCCACGTAAGTCGGCGTATTCGAGACGCTAGCCATAGCTTCACCGACATAGATCAGCACAACGCAAGCCAGCAGCAGGATGTAGGTCTGAACCAGCCGGTCGTGAATATTGAAGCTGGTGGCGTACATCATCAAAGCCACCGCCGTGATTGCCACGCCAGCAGCCAGGATCTGGTAGACCGTTTCGAAAATGCCAGTGAGGTCAAGTGCGAAAGGAAGGATCACAAGCCGTTAACTCCCAAGCCTCTTTTCAAAGAACAAAGCCGGATCAGAATTGGGGAAGTATTGGTCCAGAAAACCGCACTGCTCATAACCACACTTGAGCGCCAGGCTGACTCCGGGGAAGTTGCGCATGGGGATCTCTATCAGCACCCTGTCCAGGCGTTTTTTGGCAGCCCAGTCTTCGCAGGCGGCAATCATCGTAGTGGCAACCCCGTTCAGGCGCACTTCCGGCGTGACCACCAGGTCGCAGATGCGCGCGGTCTTCGGCAGGCTTTTGGCTTCGAGTGTGACATAGGCAACCAGCAGATCATCCAGCATGCCGGCATAGATCAGGTCGGCATCCGCCCAGGAACGCAGCAAGGAATTTTCATCGCGCGGGTATTTGATCGTCACTTCACGCGGCAGTTTCACCCGCTGGAAGGTCAACCCCCACCCCTGGGGGTCCTGGCTGGTCTGCAAACGGTAAGAATAGAGCGAGTTGACACGATGGTCCATCGCTATCATTTTTTCCATGTGCGTGCGGGTTGCCACTAGGATTTTCAGTTTTGCCATTATTTCCTCTTATTCCTCTGCTGTTACATTTACAACGATAACACAGGTTGAGGTTTCGCTGCCTTCGTTATCCAGCGCCACCAGGCGCAGCATGTAAGGTCCGGGTGCCAGGTCGCTGGTGTACCAGTTTCCGAGATTTTCATCAATATGCACGCCGCTACCAGCCGCAATGGTCTGCCACTTGGGTTCACCCATCGTAGAAAAGTCATAGCGGTAGGAGCCCAGCGAGGGAGTATTTACTGATCCAATGATCTCAACCACGCCCTTCACTTCCGCTTCATGCTCCGGGCTGTCAATCTCCAGGATATCATTCACACACTGGGAGTCAATCCCCTCAATTTGCGCCTGTGGGTAGATCGTGGGGGTTGGTGTGGCATCGGTGGGGATGAGGCCGGAAAGCGTAGTGGAGGGGATGGAGCCCGACAGCGTCGTGGTGGGGGTGGTGAGCACCTCGATCGTAGAGGTGGCGAAGGTTGGTGCCTGGTCAAGCTCGCCTGCCAGGAAGGTGGCGACCACAAATTCCATGACGGTCATCAGCCCAACCAGGATCAGGATCGATGCAGCGGCGGTCACCTTGCGTTGGGCAGCTTCGCGCTCCAGCCCAAAGATAGCCGTGCGTTTTTCCTCGAGCGAGATCACGATTCGCCGCAGATACACCACGGCAACAATCCCGAGTATCAGGTAAATCGGGACCTCAAAATCCGCCAGGAATTTGATGACGTATTCCATATTGGTCAGCTAATTTTCTTTACAGGCGGCGCAGCACACCCCTAAGCAGGCTCATCAGGTTCGGGGCGATCTTATCGCCGACCTCAAGCACTTCTTCATGGGTGGCTTTGTTGGTCCCGTCCGGGTCGATTTTGTTAGTGATGGTAGCAATGCCGAGGATGTTCATCCCACCGTGCTTGGCGACAATCGCTTCGGGGACGGTGGACATACCGACCGCATCGACGCCAACCATTTTCAGGAAGCGGCAGTCAGCGGGTGTCTCAAAGGATGGACCGGAAAGGCAGACATATACGCCTTTTTTTAGCGTCAGCCCGAGGGATGCGCCAGTTTCTTCGGCGAGCTGGATTAGTTCGGGGTTATAAACCTCGCTCATAACCGGGAAACGCGGTCCAAATTCGTCCAGGTTGGGTCCCCGCAGCGGATTCTCGCCAGCCATTGGCAGAAGCGCGAGATGGTCCTTGATCAGCATCAGATCGCCGGCGTGAAAATCGTCGTTCAAGCCACCGGAGGCGTTGGTGATGATCAGGGTTTTGATGCCCAGGCGCTGCATCACGCGGATGGGAAGCCCAATCTGCGAGATGGGGTGACCTTCATAGTAATGGGTGCGCCCCTGCAAAACGAGCACCTCTTTGCCCTCGAGCTGCCCGATGATCAGGCGACCCTTGTGCCCGGGAACTGTTGAAACAGGCCAGTGAGGGATCTCGCGGGTAGGGATGATGGTGGGGTTTTCGACAGAATCTGCCAACTGACCCAGACCGGAGCCGAGAATGAGGGCAATTTGGGGTTGGGTGTGAATGCGCGCCCTGACGGCGTCTGTCGCCGCGTCGATTTGTGCGATGGTGATGAATTCAGCCATGAATACCTCAGGTAAGTGTAGTTGAGTCATTATATCATCCGCCATCGGGGCTGGGGAACGGCGCAGGCAACTCCTTCTCCCCTCGATCTCACCCACCTG
>Ga0116185_1004250_pt1 | contig 11799 bp, 10 predicted proteins | sample AD_JPNNA7_MetaG_FD_89754 | JGI IMG/M metagenome (GOLD analysis project Ga0116185, IMG submission 89754) | Active sludge microbial communities of municipal wastewater-treating anaerobic digesters from Japan - AD_JPNNA7_MetaG | ecosystem: Engineered > Bioreactor > Anaerobic > Digestate | place... | reverse complement strand
TCATCTGTTTTCCCCCATGGCCTTCTGCAGGCTTGCGATGGCCAACCGGTAATCGAACAGTGCAGCGCTGTAGGATGTTTTGGCGCTGACCTCTGCAGCAACCGCATCCGCCACCTCGATGGGGCTGCCGACCTCTGAGGCGTAGCGCCCCAGGGCCAGCTCCCGGTTCTCTTTTGCCTGCTTCACGGTCAGCGCTGCAAGGTTGATCTTTTCCCGGGCATTCTTCAGCTCGTAGAACGCCTGCTCGACATCGAACCGGACATTCTGCCTGACAAGCGCCTCGTTTGCCTGAGCGGTTTCGAGGTTGGCCTTTGCCTCTTCGATCTGATACTTGGTCAGGAACCCGGTGAAAAGAGGAAAATTGAGGGTTGCCCCCAGGGTCCACTCGTCATCGAGGGGATACTTCTCACCGGCATACCCGTACCCGGCATTGCCGGAGAGCACCGGATAGTATTCCCTGCGCGCCAGATCCACCGAGCGTTTCGCCGCCTCCCGTCTCGCCTGTGCCGAGAGGAGGTCAGGCCTCTGTTCATAGGCCTTCTTCAGGGCCGAATCGAGGTCGATGGCGTAATCCGGAGTGCCCGTTTCTTCCCGGACCTCGAAGACCGGGGCATCGGGCATGCCCATGGCATTGTTCAGGGCGAGCCTGGCTACGTGGAGGGCATTATCCACATTGACGAGATTCAGTTTGGCCTGGCTCAAGTTGACCTCGGCATTCGTCACATCGATCCTTGCCTTGATCCCCACCTCATAGAACCTCCTGGCCTGGTCGAGGTGCAGCTGGAGCTGCCTGACAGCCTCGATATAGGCCTCCCGGCTCTGCCTCGACCGGAGGATGCCGTAGTATGCCAGCTTGACATTGAACACGACCTGGCGAGTCGTGTCGTCGAGGTCTGCCCGTGATGCCTGTGCATAGGAGGACTGAACCTTGACCGCTGAAGATGTCCTGCCGAAGTCGAAAATCGTCTGGGAGAGATCGACCGAGTTCCGGTACAGGCTCGAAGTTTCGCCCTCCCTGTCGTCCGTATCGAAGGAATGGTTTCTCGTGTAGGCCGAGTTGGCGCTCACCTGCGGGTAATACCCCGACTTCGCCTCGTAGACCCTGCTCCGGCTCGCCTTCAGGCTGCCCTGTGCGCCGAGGAGGTTGGGGTGATGCGCGAGGGCGATGTTTATGCAGCGATTGAGATCGAGGGTTTCACCCGGCTTTATCGCATCCTGGGCTGCGGCGAGACCGGGAAGCGCGATCAGGAGCCAGAGGGAAACGACCGGAAGCCATACCCGTCGAAGTTTTCCTCGAAGAGATCCCCTTGAAGGTACGAGACCTCCTCCGAATTCATTCCTGACTATCATGCTCAACGTTACCTGTGCCTCTTCTTGCTGTATACAGGGCATGCTCTGCCCAAGGAAATTCAAGACCCACATACTCCTTCTTGAGACGTATGGGTAGAGCTTTTTGTTTACAGGAAGGGAAGGAGAAATCCATTCTGCCTGTCTGATAATCCAATGCGGCAATCATATCGGGAACCTGCGATACAAAACCTCATGCGCTCGAAGCACCTTTCCGCTCCTTCTGCTCCTCCCGGGCTATCGAGGGTGCGGGCTGCGGTTCGATCCCGGCGGTTCCCGGCACGATGCCCATTCTCTCATAGACGGGCCGGACAGCCTTCCGGAAAGAGGGAAGGCCCAGGATGAAGGCCGCCGATCCGAGCAGGCAGCAGATCCCTCCCAGAACCACGGTGTAGGGAGCGCCGATGCGGCCAGCGAGACCCCCTGCGATCAGGCTTCCGAAAGGGGCCATGCCCAGGAAGGATATGGTGTAGAGACTCATGACCCGGCCGCGCTTGTCGTCGTCGACAACGGTCTGGATGATCGTGTTGCTCGATGCAATCTGAAGCATCAAGCCGAATCCTGCAAAGGCGAGGAATACAAGGGAGAGGGGCAGGGACCGGGAGAAGGAGAAGGCGATGGTGGAAAGCCCCAAGATTGCCGGGGAGAAGGCGATGAGCCTGCCGAGGCCGATGACATTTTTCCTCGATGCGAGGTAGATGGCGGCCGCGAACGAGCCCACACCCGCGGCGGTCATGAGGAAGCCGAAGGTATGCGGGCCTCCGTGGAGGATCTCCTTGGCGAACACCGGCATGAGAACGACGTAGGGGATGCCGAGCAGGCTCACGAGCGCGAGCAGCAGGAGAGTCGACCTGATGGGCGTGAAGGTGAAGGCATACGTAAAGCCTTCCTTGAGCTCGGTCAACACCTGCGGGCTGCTCGCCGACCTCGGTTTCGGCACGATCCTCATGGCCATGAGCGAGCAGATGACGGCAAGGTAGCTGATGCCGTTGATGAGGAAGCAGATTCCTTCTCCCATGAGGCCGATAAGGAGCCCTGCCAGAGACGGACCGATGAGCCTGGTTCCGTGAAACATGGAAGAATTCAAGGCAATGGCATTGGCCAGGTCTTCCTTGCCGACCATCTCCACCACGAAAGACTGGCGGATGGGCACGTCGAAGCTGTTCACGATGCCGAGGAGCGCACTCAAAACCACGATCTCCCAGATGCGGATGACGCCCGTCAGAACGAGGGCTGCCAGGATAAAGGCCTGCACCAGGGCGAAGGCCTGCGTGGCAATGAGGAGGCGCCTCCTGTCCCACCGGTCGGCGATCACCCCGGCAAAGGGCGCGACCACGAGCGTCGGTATCTGGCTCACGAACCCGATGACGCCCAGGAGGAGCGCCGAGCCGCTCATCCGGTATACGAGCCAGCTCATGGCAACCCCCTGCATCCAGGTGCCGATGAGGGAGAAGCTCTGGCCGGTGAAGAAAAGCCGGTAGTTCCGTGAGCGAAACGCCCTCAGGATCGTCCCTCCCCTGTTCGAGAACCTGGTTCTTCTGCCGGAAATATCCCTATTCGCCATTGTGTTTTCTGTCTTCGCGTGTCTTTACGTCTGAACTGATGGCCGACATGTTTCCCATCATTCTGTCTGTTTGAACGGTACCACCGGAACCCCAGACTCCTCTGTGGGGTTCTCATGATTATGCCGGAAGGACGGCTTTCTGCTCATTGCCCCGGCTTCCAGCACCCGTAAGCCTTGCAGACTTGATGCGGCGGCGTCAAGGGGAATGTGAATCATGTCTTAAATCAAGGGATTTATATTAAGGTTATCCAAGGAATTTCAAACTCAACTACATATCGGCGATCGCGTGCATCACTTTCTGCCGCGGTCGCCTTTGCCGTTACGGTGAAGCTCTTTACGTGCCCGTTTGAGCCATGCGGTAAAAGCCTCGTTCAGTTCTATCCCCAGCTCGGAGATCAGGCGGACGTGGATCTCGCGGTCCTTCAGCTTCTTATACCGTTCCTTCCTCAAGGCGAGTTGTTTCTCGTAGAGCCGGATCTGGTCGTCGATAATCTCGAGGGCCCGCTCCTTTTCCCCGAAACCGAAGAAGACGAACCGCATGAGGAATGGGTCCCTCAGGATCATGTTCTTCTCCGGCGGCTTCCTGATCCATTCGGCAAAGGCCTCCCTGCCCTTGTCCGTTATGGAGTACAGCTTCCGGCTCGGACCCCTCATGCCTGCCTGGTTTTCTTCGGTCATGTCTATGAGGCCTTCATCCAGCAGGGATTTCAGATTCGGGTAGATCTGTCCGAAGTTGATGGACCATACATGTCCGAAATACTGCTCAATCTGTGTCTTGATTCTGTAGCCGTGCATAGAGCGATAATGAAGCAGGCCGAGAATTGCATGTCTGATCGCCATTGTCCGGAGATGCTCCTCCCGTCGATGTATTCTTAGCGATTATACCCTATCAGAGCCTTGATTTCCAGGTATTCCTCGAGTCCGTATTTGCTCCTCTCGCGGCCGATGCCCGACTGTTTATATCCTCCGGCAGGGGCATGGATGTCGAAGTCGGCGCCGTTTATGAAGACCTGGCCGGAGCGGATCTGCCTCGCGACCCTCCGTGCGCGTTCGACATCCCCGGACCATACGGATCCGGAGAGACCGTAGACGGTGTCGTTGGCTATGTGAATCGCCTCCTCCTCGGTGTCGTACGGCATGATCGAAAGGACAGGACCGAAGATCTCCTCCCGGGCAATGGTCATATCCGGCCTTACGTCGGCAAAGACCGTGGGCTTTACGAAATAGCCTTTTTTCATGTTCTCCGGTTGTTCCGGACCACCCGTCACCAGGGTCGCTCCCTCGCGGATGCCCGAGCGGATGTATTCACGCACCGACTGCCGCTGGTTATCGTCCACCATGGGCCCCAGGTAGACCCCGTCTTCAAAGGCGTCGCCCATCTTCAGCGATTCCACGGTCGCCTTGGCGAGGTCGACGATCTCCTTCTGCTTTTCTCTGGGTACGATCATCCTTGAAAGGGCTATGCACGTCTGGCCGGAATTGAGGAAGGAATTGTAGACCCCCTTGAGCACCGCTGTGGTGATATCGGCATCTTCGAGGATGATGTTGGGGGATTTTCCTCCGAGCTCGAGGGTGATCCTCTTGATGGTTTCGGCGGCGGCCTGGGCGATCAGTGTACCCGACCTCGTAGAGCCGGTGAGCGAAACCATGTCCACGTCTCTGTGGGATGCCAGGGCATGCCCCACCTTCGAGCCCGCACCGACCACCAGGTTGAAAACACCCGGCGGCAGCCCGATCTCATCGATAATCTCGGCCAGGATATAGGAGTTCAGCGGTGCGAGCTGACTGGGCTTCACCACCATTGTGCACCCGGCCGCGAGCGCCGGGGCGACCTTGCCGATGATCTGATGCATGGGATAGTTCCACGGCGCGATGAAGCCGCAGACGCCGATGGGTTCTTTCACGATTCTCGTCCCGTTCATGGAGTATTCGAATTCATAGTTCGTAAGGATGGGCACGAAGCTGTCCAGGACGGCTATGGGAAGTCCTGCCTGGATCATCCTCGACCATGCGGACGGCATCCCCATTTCACGCGATATGGTGTCCCCGAGCTCGTTCTGCCTGGCCTGCATGGCCCTTGCGATCTTCGAGATAATCGCAGCCCGCTCGGACACAGGTGTGCTCGCCCATGCCGGGAAAGCCTGCCTTGCGGCACGGACAGCACGGTCGACGTCCATCTCGTTGCCCATGGCCACCGTGGCAATGGGCTCTTCGCTGCAGGGATTGATCACCTGCACCGTGTCCGTTCCAGAAGGCTCCACCCATTGACCATTAATATAGATGTGTCTATGCTCCTGCATGTTCCTCCTCCTTTCATGAAATGATCATTCATCTAACCAGCGTATGCTTCCTCGAGCCACCCCGTGATCTCGTCTTCAGACGGCTTCTTGGGTGCGAGGAGATACCAGGTTCCCGAGGTCGTGTGGCGGATGATCTCTTTAGTGTCTGAAAGGCTCATGCCCATTTCCCTGAGTGACGGCACGCCGCATTCCCGGTAGAAATCCTTTATGGCCTGTTTCGCGGCGGTCCCTGTCTCGGCCACGGATTTCCCGGCCGTATCGATCTTAAGCAGGCTTGCCAGCTTGGAAAGCTGAACCGGTATGAATTCGGCCATGTATTCGACATTGAAAGGCAGGATCGAAGCGCACAGGAACCCGTGATTGTGGATGCCGCACACTTCGCCGATGGCGTGCCCGATGGTATGCCCCATGCTCAGACCGCCGTGTGCTCCCAGGATGGACATGAAAGCCGCATAGGACATGTCCGTTCTCGCCTTCATGTTTTTTCCGTCGTTCATGGCAGGTATCAGGCTGCGGAGGACGAGCTCAATGGCAGTCAGGGCAAAGGAGTCCCTCATGGGAGACGGGGTGAAGATCGCAAGTCCGCCCATGAGGCCTTCAACGGCATGGGAGAAGGCATCCAGCCCGGTGGAAGCGGTGATGTGAGGAGGCAGGCCGGTCGTGAGGGCAGGGTCTATGAAGGCCATCGTCGGCACCAGGTCGGGGGACATGACGGAAACCTTGAGCTTCATTTCCTTGTCCGTCACGATCGCAGAGGGGGAAATCTCGCTACCGGTCCCCGCGGTTGTCGGGAGCATGAACATGGGCTTCAGCGGATTTTCGAAGGGGAGCACCTTCAGCCCGTTCAAGTTTATCGCATGATCCTTGAGAGTCCCCGGATTCGAAACGTTGGCGTTCACCGCCTTTGCCGTATCGATCGAGCTCCCTCCGCCAACGGCAACGAAGGCATCCGGGTTCACATCGAGGGCAAGAGATGAGCACTCATCTATGACCTCCATGGGAGGGTCGGGCAGGACGCCGTTGTATCGGATCACCTCGATGGAGGAAGCTTCAAGCCCGGATATTATCGGATCAATGATGCCGGCAGCCTCCACGCCCCTATCGAAGATGCACATGACACGCTTTGCGCCGGCAGAAGCCACACTCGACCCCAAATGCCCCGAACATCCTTCGCCCACGGTTATCCTCGTAGGAACCTCGAACGTATACTCCATACATCCTCCTTAATGGAACACAGTAATATATAGAAAATACATATATAACAAATACAAAAAAATTCAAGACATATTATTCCAAGGTCGATCGTCTCGGGCATTGATTACGTTCTCATGAATGTGCGAGATGTTCCTCGTGCTCTATGCGATCCGGATATCTTATGAAAAGGGACCCGGCCGGCAACATCCGGGTCCCTGCCTTGATAATGCCTGACGAACGGGACAGCCGGTTATGCGTTGATCTTCGCCGACACCGCCCTGACCTGGTCGACAGCTTCGCGGACAGTGCGGGCGAGCAGTTCTTTAACCGTCGGAATATCATGAACCAGTCCTACGGACTGGCCGACCATCATCGGTGCCAGGTCGACGTCTCCTGTCTCCCATGCCTTCGATATCCTGTCGCCGGTGATGAGCGGGAGAATTTCCTCGAAGCCGCCCCCTCGAGCCTCCACTTCGAGAACCGCATCCACATTCCTGTTCCTGAGGGCCCTTGCCTGGAGGTGAATCGATTTGCAGATGAGAGCGGTCTCGTATTCCTGGCGTTTTTTCAGCTCTTCCTTGATGTTGTTGTGAATCATGCATTCCTTCGTCGCCATGAAGCGGGTCGCCATCATGACGCCCTGCGCACCGAGCATCATGGCTGCTGCCATGGTTTTGCCATTTACCATGCCTCCTACCGTGACGACGGGCAGCTTGACTTCTTCGACGATCCTCGGAGTCAGCACCATCGAGGTGACGTCATCGTTGAGAGGATGGCCGCCTTCTTCGATGCCGGCGGCGTATATCCCGTCATATCCTGCCTTTTCCGCATGCACGGCATGGCGGACCGAGCCGACCTTGTGGAACAGCCTTACGCCGGCTTTTTTTAACATCTCTATGAATTCCATCCCACAGGCCTTATCCACGGGAGCTCCCGAGACTTCGACGCCGGCCACCTGCTCTTCGGCGCAGACGCGGAGGTACATCTTGTAGTGCTCGGCCGTGATCCGTACGGAGGGAAGGATCGTCACGCCGACCATGAAGGGCTTGTCAGTCAGCTTCCTGGTCTGCTGGATCGCCGAGCGGAAAGCCTCTTCAGTTTCGTAATTCGCCGCAGTGACATTGCCCATACCTCCTGCATTGGAGATGGCTGCACAGAATTCCGGTTTGCAGAGCCACATCATGGCACCGCAGATGATGGGGTATTCGATACCGAACATTTCGGTGATTGCAGTTTTGATCATGATTCTCTCCTTAATAAGGTATTAGTGAGAGAAACACCTTCCCGGCAAAATCTCTCATGACTTTACGGGAATGTGCCTGGCAAGTCAATGCTTTTAAAGAGTGGCGACCTCATGAGACGAGATCCATGCCCCTTTTGCTCATGCGGGACGGATGAAATAAGAAAAGTAAAACAAAGAAAGAATTTGTCTTGACAAGGGAGGGGAAAAGGAGCTACTTGAATTCCATCAACTGATGGAATCATATGATTGATATATATGATGGAAGCAATTGATGGTTAGAATTTTTTGAGAGGACATTCCCTTCCCGGGGAAATGCTGGTGCGAATTACGTTGCTCCTGGTTTGCTCACGAACACAGCTCGATAAACGAAAGGAGGATTGGGTATGGTCGGAATAACTTCTTACGGAGGGTACATCCCTCGTTACAGGCTCAACAGGATGGTCATCGTCCAGAATATGGCCTGGTATTTCCCCGTGATCATGGCTGTCGCGGGCGGAGAAAAGGCCGTCGCCAACTGGGACGAAGATTCCGTGAGCATGGCCGTGGCTGCTGCCTATGACTGCATGGCTGGAAAGGACAGGAAAGGGCTCGACGGTCTCTACTTCGCGTCGACCACGATGCCCTTTGCCGACAGGCTCAATGCCGGCATCGTCGCCGCTGCGCTCAATATGCGGGAGAACGGTGTCAACAATGCAGATTATTCATCCTGCATGAAATCGGGAACCACTGCAGCGATCGCGGCTCTCGAAGCCGTCAAGGCAGGGACAAAAAAAAATGTGCTGGTTGTAGCCTCGGACCAGCGGCGGACAAAGATGGCTACCATGTTCGAGATGTTCTACGGTGACGGTGCTGCAGCCCTGCTCTTCGGCAACAAGGATGTGATCGCCGAATTCAAGGGGAGTTATTCCATAAACTGCGATTTCGTCGACCACTACAGAGGACACGACAAGGAATTCGACTACGGATACGAAGAACGCTGGGTCAGGGACGTCGGTTACGGCAAGATCATTCCCGAGGCGATCACAGGATTTCTGGCCAAAACCAAAATGAAGATCGAAGACTTCAGCAAGGTGATCTATCCGTGCTATTTCAGCGGAACTCACAGCGCCATAGCCCAGAAGCTGGGTATCGACAAGGCAAGGGCTCAGAACAACCTCCATTCCGTGTGCGGCGATACGGGAGCTGCCCATCCCCTTCTCCTTCTGGCAGCCGCCCTGGAGGAAGCGTCGCCCGGCGACAAGCTCCTCGTTGCAAGCTTCGGCCAGGGATGTGACGTCCTGGCTTTCGAGGTGACGGATAAAATAAAAGATCTGAAGCCCAGAATAGGGGTGAAAGGATCCCTTGCCAACAGGGTGGAATTGACGAACTATCAGAAGTTTACCAAATTCAGGGAACTCATCACAGCCGACCTCGGTATCCGGGGAGAGGCGAATCCGAACACCTCGCTGACCCTGCTCTGGAGAAGGCGGAAGATGTTGCTCGGCCTCGTGGGCGTAAGGTGCAGAAAATGCGGAACGCCACAGTACCCGATTTACCCGACCTGCGTGAACCCCACGTGCTGGAGCGTGAACGATTTCGAGGATTACGAATTCTCTGACAAGGAGGCGAAGATCCTTATGTTCACCGGGGATATGCTCGCTGCATCGGTGGACCCTCCGGCCGTCTACGGCCTCATAAGCTTCGAGGGCGGTGGCAGGACAATGTTGGACTTCACCGACTGCAACTTGAATCAGCTGAAGGTGGGGATGAAAGCCAAGATGTCGTTCAGAAGGAGAGTGACGGACAATATGCGAGGCTTCACGGGGTACTTCTGGAAGGCTGTTCCCCAGGTGGAAGGAGGAGGTGAATAATGGCTACGGGAATCAGAGACAAGGTCGCAATTATCGGGATGGGATGCTCCAAGTTCGGTGAGCGCTGGGCAGACGGCCCGGAAGATCTCATGGCCGAGGCATTCGGCGAGTGCATCCAGGATGCAGGAATTGACAAGACGCAAATCCAGGCTGCCTGGATGGGTTGCTGCTTCGATGAAGTCGGCGTGGGAAAGAGCGCCATTCCCGCATCCTTTGCCCTTCGTCTTCCCAACATAGCGGTAAGCCGGATGGAGAATTACTGTGCGAGCGGTACCGAGGCGTTCAGGGGTGCGGTCTATGCCGTGGCATCCGGCGCATACGACATCACACTCGCCATCGGTGTGGAGAAACTCAAGGACATCGGTTACGGAGGACTGCCCGAGTTCAGCTCGGCCATGGGCATGACGTATCAGCAGTGGCTTGCGAACATGACCGCACCCGGCGGCTTTGCCATGCTGGCAACGGGTTATGCCTCGAAATACGGCATCGATATGGGCGACATCAAGCGGGCAATGGCCCATGTATCGGTAAAGAGCCATGCAAACGGAGCGCTCAATCCCAAGGCGCATCTGAGAAAACCGGTGACCGAAGAGCAGGTTCTGAATTCGCCGCATGTCGCTTATCCCCTCGGTCTCTTCGACTGCTGCGGCGTGAGCGACGGTTCGGCTTGTGCCATCGTCACCACACCCGAGATCGCGAAGTCGCTCGGTAAGAAGGATCTCGTCACGGTGAAGGCACTGCAGCTTTCCTTGAGCAACGGAACAGAGTTCGCATACGACTGGGACGGTGCACACTTCATCACGACGACCAAGGCCAGCAAAGAAGCCTACAAAGAGGCGGGCATCAAGAATCCGAGGGAGGAGATCTCCATGATGGAGGTTCACGACTGCTTCTCCGTGACCGAGCTCGTGACCATGGAGGACCTCCATATCTCCGAGCGAGGCAAGGCTCCCAAGGACATCATGGACGGGTTCTATGATCTGAACGGCAAGGTCCCCTGCCAGCCCGATGGCGGCCTGAAGTGCTTCGGCCACCCCATCGGCGCATCGGGCCTGCGAATGCTCTACGAGATGTACTTGCAGCTCCTCGGCAGGGCCGACAAAAGGCAGCTCCCGGATCCAAAATTCGGTCTGACACACAACCTGGGCGGATTCCCGTTCATGAATGTGTGCAGCATCGCCATTGTCGGCAAGTACAGCGGATGACGCTGGGATAATCCCTATAAAACAGGAGGTGACTTATGGCTGATCTCTCAAAGGTCGGCACGGAATTCTCTCCCATAATCTGGGAGGTCGAACGTGGAAAAATCAGTGAACTCGCAAAGGCCATCGGGGATCCCAATCCGATCTATCAGGACAGGAGAGCGGCAACGGGCGATGGATACAAGGATACCCCGGCTTCACCGACGTTCCTCACCGTGCCTATGATGTGGTGCGGAAAAATGCCGGAAATGATCAGCAGTCTCAAGATAAATTTCATGATGGTTCTCCACGGCGAAGAGGAATACGAGTACTACAGGGAGATCTATCCCGGCGATGTGATCACCGGCACTCCGAAAGTCGTCAAGATGGAGGAGAAGACGAGCAAGTCGGGCTCGAAGATGGATATGATTAGCCTTGAGATTCTCTATACAAATCAAAACGGAGAAAAAGTCGCAAAAGCGAGATCACTGCTCGTCGAGAGGAAATAGGGAGGATGCTATGGCGAAAGAAGAAGGTTCTTTCAAGGATATGAATGTAGGATTTGTGATGCCGGATGTCGTAAAGGGCCCGGTCCAGAAGATGCAGCTCGTCATGTACGCCGGGGCCTCCGGCGATTTCAACCCCCTCCACACGGATGACGATTTCGCGAAGGCTGTCGGAATGAAGGACGGGGTGATCGCGCACGGCATGCTCATCATGGGCTTCGTGGGCCAGGCCGTCACGACATGGGTTCCGAAGAAATCCTTGCGGAAGTTCGGAGTGCGCTTCGCAGGCATGACCAAGCCGGGCAACACGATAACCATATCGGGCTCCGTGACGGACAAGCGCGTTGAGAACGGGGAAGACATCATAACCTGCTCGGTTGTTGCAAAGGACGAGACGGGCGACGTGAAGGTAACGGGGAGCTTTTCGGCGGCGCTGCCTCTGAAGGGCTGAACAGAGAGAATATCAGGAGGGAGAAGCACGTATGGCAAAGATTGATTTTACCGGGAGAGTAGCGATCGTAACGGGCGCAGGAGCGGGACTCGGGAGGCAGTATGCCCTCGATCTGGGAAAGCGCGGCGCGAAAGTGGTGGTCAATGACCTCGGAGGGACCAGG
>Ga0116185_1004245_pt1 | contig 11809 bp, 9 predicted proteins | sample AD_JPNNA7_MetaG_FD_89754 | JGI IMG/M metagenome (GOLD analysis project Ga0116185, IMG submission 89754) | Active sludge microbial communities of municipal wastewater-treating anaerobic digesters from Japan - AD_JPNNA7_MetaG | ecosystem: Engineered > Bioreactor > Anaerobic > Digestate | place... | reverse complement strand
TGCCGCCGCGGATGCGGCGCAGCGCCATGCGGGAGGCGGACAGCACGTCGGCGCCCTCGATGTCGACATGTCCGCCCGCGATCCTGGCCCCACGGCGCTGGTAGGCGAGGAGGGAGGTCGCCGCGGTGGTCTTGCCGGAGGCCGACTCCCCGACGAGCCCGAGCACCTCACCCCGGTGGATGGCGAAGCTGACGTCGTCGTCGATCTCGATCCCGGACGGATCCAGGACGATGCGCAGGTCCCGGACGCTGAGCACGATGTCGGAGGTCGTCGCGTTCATGTCACCGCCGTGTCCCTGTCGATGCCCATCATGGCGCGAGCGAGACCGTCGGCCATGAGGTTCGTGCTGACCGTCAGTGCGCCGATGAGCACCACCGGCGCGACCACGGCCCAAGGCTGCACCGTGATGCCGATGCGGTTCTCGTTGATCATGAGGCCCCAGTCCGCGGCCGGAGGCTGGATGCCGAACCCGAGGAACGACAATCCCGCGATCATGATGATCGAGTACGTCAGGCGCAGGCCGAACTCGACCAGCAACGGGCTGCTGATGTTGGGCAGCACCTCGAACAGGAGGATCTTGCGCTTCGGCACACCCACGGCCACCGCGGCACGCACGAAGTCGCGACCTGCCAGCTCGACCGTCGCGGCCCGCGTGACACGGGCGATGCGCGGCATGTGCGAGATGCCGACCATCAGCACGATCAGCCAGAGCCGCGGCCCGAGGATCGACACGAACAGCATCGCCAGCACGATGGAGGGGAAGGCGAGGACCACGTCCAGCATGCGCATGATCGTCTCGTCGAGCCAACGCCGCGCATATCCGGAGACGAGCCCGAGGCTGACCCCGAGCACGATCCCGATCAGGGTCGCGGCGATCCCGAGGGAGAGGACGCTCAGCCCGCCGTGCAACACGCGCGTGAGCACGTCCCGGCCGAGGAAGTCGGTCCCGAACCAGTAGCCGGCCGCCGGCACGGAGAACGGCGGCCCCACGAACTCGTCCGGCTCGTACGGAGCCACGAAGCGGCCGAACACGGCGATCGCGAAGAGCGCGGCGAACGCCGCGACCCCCACCTTCGTACGGCGCAGGCTCCAGGCCCCGATGGCCGTCTGCACCCACTCCCGTCGGCTCTTGGCCTCCAGCGGGACGTCGCCGAGCGGCTCCATGGGCTCGAGCGTCTCGACCGGCTGGAGAGGGCTGAGGCTTGCGTCGTCCTTGCCGCTCATCGCAGACCCGTGCGCAGTCGTGGGCTGATCAGGATGGTGAGGATGTCGGCGATCAGGTTGAGCACCACATAGACGGCGGCGACCAGCAGGACGAGCGCCTGCACGACGGGCATGTCACGGTTCGCCACCGCGTCGACCAGCGCGGACCCGATGCCCGGGAAGCCGAACAGGTACTCCACAGTGACGATGCCTCCGGCCAGCCAGGCGATGTTGATGGCGATCACCTGGATGGTGGGCACGATCGCGTTGGGCAGCGCGTGATGCCACAGCACCCTGGACTCGGAGATGCCCTTGAGACGCGCCATCATGACGTACTCGCTCTCCAGCACCTCGACTGTGGAGGCGCGCAGCATGCGGCTCACGTACGGGATGACGGCGAGGACCAGGGTCGCCACGGGCAGGACGAACAGCCACATCTGCTGCGTCAACGGGACCAGCGCGTTGATGTTGGAGACCGACGGCAGCCACTTGAACACCGCCGTCGCGAAGATCAGGACCAGCACGATGCCGATCACGAACTCGGGCAGCGCCGCGAGAGAGAGGTTGCCGAGGTTGACCACGTTGTCGAAGCGGGAGTCGCGCCAGATGGCGCTCGTGGCGCCGAGGACGATGGAGATCGGGATGCTGACCAGGGCGGCGAGGAAGACGAGCATGGCGGAGTTGGCCACGCGGCTGCCCAGCAGCGTCGTCACCTTCTGGCCCCCGCCGACCAGCGACGTGCCGAAGTCGCCCGTCGCCACGCCGGCCAGCCATGACGTGTACTGGGTGAGCATGGGCCGGTCGAGGCCGAGCTCTTCGCGCAGCGCCTCGTAGCGCGCCACGTTGGTCGCCTCCTTGCCGAGGATGGCGCGGGCGGCGTCGCCGGGCAGCCCCTGGGTGGCGATGAACACGACGATCGTCACGAGGAACAACGTGAGCAGGCCGAGGCCGAGACGGATGAGGATCAGCTTCAGGAGAGGAGGCATAGGCGCTCCGATCCGGATGTCGACCGCCGCCGGGCGCCCCGACCGGGGGGTCGGGGCGCCCGGCGGCTCACGGCCGCGAGATCAGACGGTTCGGTCACACGAGGTACGCGAGCCGATACCTGGCGTTGTTGGCCGCCGATGCCAGCCCGGAGACGTCCGGGATCACGCCGGCGACCTTCGTGCTGTGCGCGTCCACCTGCTTGTCGAACGCGTAGATGATGTACCCGCCCTCGTTGTACTCGATCGTCGAGGCCTGGGTGATCAGTTCGTTCCGCTTCGCGTCGTCGACCGTCTTGAACGCCTCCTCGACAAGCTTCAGCCACTCCGGATTATCCCAGTGGGTCTCGTTGTAGTAGGCGTCCGGCATCGAGCCCATACCTGCCTGCTCGAGATAACCGCGCGTGCCCCAGTTGTCCATCGCGAACTGGTACTTGAGGTACTCGTCGCCCCAGAAGACGTCGCCGGTGACGTTGTCCACCTTGACGTCGACGCCGACGCCCTTGGCCTGTCGCGCGAACACGGTGGCGGCAGCCGGCGCGCCGGGGCTGACCGACGTGGAGGTCGTCAGCTTGACGGTCAGGTTGTTGTCGTAACCGGCCTGCTTGAGCAGGGACTTGGCCTGCTCGAGATCCTGCTCGCGCTGGGGCAGGTCCGACGGATAGCCGGGGTCGAACGGCGCGTACATGTCGTTGCCGAGCCACTGCATGCCGCCGGAGCCCTGGGCCATCATCTGCTCACGGTCCACGAGCAGACGGAAGGCCTGGCGCACCTTGACGTCGTTGAACGGCTTGATGTCGGTGCGCATGGTGAAGGGGATCCAGGACCCGGTCTTCGCCTCGAGCAGCACCATGCCGGCACCCTCGGCCACGGTCCGCTGCGCACCCTCCAGCATCTGGCAGTAGTCCACCGCTCCGCCGAGGAGCGCGTTGAGCTGCGCCGTGGAGTCGGCGAACTCGATCATCTCGAGGGTGTCCACGTACGGGCCGCCGTCCGCGCGCCAATAGTTGGGGTGCTTGGCGAGCACGCCCTTCTGGCCGGGGAGGAAGTCCTCGACCTTGAACGGGCCCGTCCCGATAGCGCCGTCGCCCCCCTTGGGATCGTAGCCCGTGGGCACGATCCCACAGGAGTAGACCGCCAGCGTCTCCGGGAAGATCGCGTTCGCCGTCTCGAGGACGAAGGTCACGGTGAGGTCGTCGACCTTCTTGATCCCGTCGGGGGTGAGCCCCCGCAACTGCGGCGCCGCGAGCCCCGGCTTCTTCGGGTCCAGGATGCGCTTGAAGGTGTACACCACGTCGTCCGCGGTGACGGACTTGCCGTCGTGGAACTCCAGGCCCGACTTGAGCTTGACGGTGTACTCCGTGCCGGTCGAGTTGGGCACGATCTCCTCGGCCAGCGCCATGCCGAGGACGCCCTGCGCGTCCTTCTCGAGGAGGGAGTCGTAGATGTTGAAACGCATCCCCATGACCGGGATCGTGAGCGCCGGTGCATGGACATCGAGGTCTTCCTTGGACGAACCCGCTGCGGTCGCCACCCGCAGCGTCCCCCCGGATTTGGGCGCCCCGCCCGCCGGACTCGGCGACGCGGTCGGTTCGGCGCCTCCGCAGGCGGCCAGCAGCGGCCCCAGGGCCGCCCCGGCGCCGACCACGGCCGCGCCCTTGAGTACCTGACGCCGGGTGACGGGTCTGTTGAGAAAGTCGGATTCGGGCCGATCATCTCGCGTACTCACGACTGCTCCCCCTTCTGCCTTGGATTCGCTCGTCCCCGCGATCCCGGCCGGACGACGGTGTTCCGGGGTACCGCGATCGGGTCCTTCCGATCCGGGATCCGAGAAGTGCGCACGACGCCTGCGTGCAATGAAATCACAGTCTGCGTGCGAAGTGGTATACGACGCCACCGATCCGCCTGACAAGCATGCAGCGACGGCGTCCCGCATACGGGACATATTTCTCGCCGCGACGGCGCCTGCGCGCTGCGGCCGGGTCAGCCGGGCGGAGCGACTGCTTCCCCGTGACGCCGGGCGTGAGTCGCCGCCCATGCGGGTGCGCCTCATCGCCGACACCTCCCGGCCCCTCGCCCGTCAGTCCAGCGCGCTGGACAACATGGCGGTCTGGCGCACCGGGATGGCGGCCGGACGTGGCGGCGCAGAGGCCGACCCAGCCGCGGGTCAGGTGTACCGGATCCGCGGGTTGAGCACGGCGTAAAGGATGTCGGCCACCAGGTTGGCGACCACGTAGATGAGCACGATCAGCAGCGCCGTGGCCTGGATCAGCACCATGTCACGTCGTTGGATGGCGAACAGCAGGAGCCGCCCGATGCCCGGATACGAGAACAGCGACTCCGTGACGATGAGGCCGCCGATGAGCCAGCCGATGCCGATCGCCACCACGGTCACCGTCGGCAGCAGCGAGTTGCGCAGCACGTGCGTGAACAGCACCCGGTGCGGCGGCAGCCCCTTGAGGTTCGCCGTGCGCACGTAGTCCGTCTGCAGCACGTCCACGGTGCTCGAGCGCGTCATGCGCACCACGTAGGCGAGGCTCGTCAGCGCGACGGTCACCGCCGGCAGGACGAGATACGGGAACGCCGCCACGAAGCTCGAATCCGGGGCGATCGCCGACTGGGCGTGGAACCATCCGAGCTGGATCGAGAAGATGGCGATCAGGATGAGGCCGCTGACGAACTCCGGCAGGCCGATGAAGGCGAGCGAGCCGACCGAGATGAGGTTGTCGACCCAGGTGTTCTTGCGCAGGGCTGCGACCAGTCCCAGAAGGATGCCGAGCGGCACGTAGAGGGCGAACGCCGTGGAGGCCAGCATCAGGCTGTTGCGCAGCCGCTCGAAGATCACCGGCCGCACCTCTGTGTCCATGCTCGGCGAGTGCCCCCAGTCGCCGCGCACGTAGCTGCCCAGCCAGTCCACGTACTGCACGGTCGCCGGCCTGTCGAGGCCGAGCTCGTGTCGCAGCTCGGTCTTCGCCTCCTCGGTGGCGTACCGGCCGAGGATCATGGTGGCCACGTCGCCGGGGAGCATCGTCGTCGCCCAGAAGATGACGATCGAGGCGAGCGCCACCGTCAGCAGCATGAAACCGAGACGCCTGAGGACGAACTTGAGCATCAGGCGACCTCCCCGTCGTCGGGCTCTTCTCTCTCGGCGCCGTCACGGTCCCCGGCGTCGTCGCCGAACACCAGCGTCTGTGCCTGGAGCCGGGCGAGCTCGTCCAGCGGGATGTGGCAGTAGATGCGGTGGTTGCCCTCGCCCTCGCGCCACGGAGGCTCCTCGCGCACGCAGATCTCGCCGAGGAACCGCGGACAGCGGGGATGGAACCGGCAGCCGCTCGGCACGTCCATGGCGCTCGGCACGGCGCCGCCGAGGCGGATCGGCTTCTGCTGCACGTCGGGGTCGGGCAGCGGCACCGCCGAGAGCAGCGCCTCCGTGTAGGGGTGGAACGGCGGCGTGAGGACCCTGACCGCGTCGCCGACCTCCATGGCGTGTCCGAGGTACACCACGGCGATGGTGTCTGAGAGATGCTGCACGGCGGAGAGGTCATGGGAGATGAAGAGATACGAGGTCTGCTTCTCCACCTGGAGCTGCATGAGCAGGTTCATCAGCGAGCCCTGGACCGAGACGTCGAGCGACGAAATGGGCTCGTCGCAGAGGATCAGGTCGGGGTCGGCGGCGAACGCACGCGCGATCGCCACGCGCTGCTTCTCGCCGCCGCTCAGCTCATGTGGGAGCCGGTCGAAGTAGCTCACCGGCAGGCTCACGGCCCGCAGGAGCTCCTCGGCGCGGCGCTTGGCCTCCTCACGGCTCATGTCGCCCAGCAGTCTCAGCGGCCGCATGATCGCGTCACCCACCGAGCGTGTGGGGTTGAGTGAGGCGTCGGGGTTCTGGAACACCATCTGGATCTCGCGCAGCGTGGAGCGCGAGCGTTTGCCGGTCGTGCGCGGCAGCGAATCGCCGCGCAGCGTGATGTCGCCGCCGGTCGCGGGAGTGAGGCCGATGATGGCGCGGGCGACCGTCGTCTTGCCGCTGCCGCTCTCGCCGACCACGCCGAGCGTCTGGCCGACGCAGACCCGCAGGTCGACGCCGTCCACGGCGCGGATCACGCCCTTGGGCGCCTTGAAGTGGACCTCCGCGCCCTCGACCTCCACGAGGGCGTCGGCCTCCGCCGCCGCGACACCGGCCGTGCGCACAGCCTCGGTCGCCTCGCGCAGGTACTCCTCGGGCGGCGGCACGGTCTCCCAGCGCCGGCAGGCCGTGAGGTGGCCGGCCTCGACCTCCCGCAGCGGCGGCCGGGCGCGGGTGCACGCCTCCTCGACGAACTCGCAGCGCGGGGCGAAGATGCAGCCCGGCGGCAGCTCGTCGACGCGCGGGATCGCCCCGGGGATGGTCACCAGCGAGCGTTTCTCCGGGGTGGGGTCGAACCGCGGCACACAGCCGAGCAGGTCGAGCGTGTACGGATGCAGCGGCCGCGCGAAGAGGTCGTTCAACGCAGCCTGCTCCATGAACTCCCCGGCGTACATCACGCCGACGCGGTCGCAGATCTTGGTGATCACGCCGAGGTCGTGGGTGATGTACAGGATCGCCGAGTCGAACTCGCGCTTGAGGTCGGCGACGAGGTCGAGGACGACGGCCTGGGTGGTCACGTCCAGCGCCGTGGTCGGTTCGTCCATGATCAGCAGCGACGGGTTGGTCATCAACGCCATCGCGATCACGCAGCGCTGCAGCATGCCGCCCGAGAGCTGGTGCGGATACCGCCGCATGACCGCCTCGGGATCCGGCATCGCGACCTTGGTGAGCATCTCGGCGACGCGTGAACGGGCGGCGGCCGCATCCATGTCCAGATGCAGACGCGCCACCTCGGCGAGCTGCCTGCCGATCGGGATCGACGGGTTCAACGCGCTCAGCGGGCTCTGGTACACCACCCCGATGCTCGCCCCCCAGAGCTTCCGGAGCTCCTTGCGCGAGAGACCCAGCAGCTCGACGCCGTTGAGGCGCACGCTGCCGTCGGTCACCCTGCCGTTGGAGGCCAGGTAGCGGATGGCGCCCATGGCCAGGGTCGACTTCCCCGACCCGGACTCGCCGACCAGGCCGAAGCTCTCGTGCTCATGGATGGCCAGCGAGACGTCACGCACCGCGTGCAGGACGCCGTGCTCCGTGAGGTAGTCCACGTGCAGGCCTTCGACCTCGAAGACGGGGCGGGGCGACGGAGAGGCGGCGGCCGACGCCGCCCTGTCCATCACGGACGCCATCTCAATCCCTCCCGCCGCCGGGCAGCATGATCTGCCGCAGTCCGTCGCTCATGAGGTTGGTGGAGACCACCAGCACGGCGATGGTGCAGGCCGGGAAGAGCAGGACCCACGGCGCGATCTGGAAGAAGTTGCGTGCCTCGTTGATCTGCAGCCCCCAGTCGGGCGAAGGTGGCTGGACCCCGAGCCCGAGGTACCCGAGCGAGGCGACCAGGAAGATGGAGTAGGAGAAGCGCATGCTCGCTTCCACGAGCAGCGGCGGCAGCGCGTTGGGCAGGATCTCGCGCACGAGGATGTAACCGCGACCTTCTCCGCGCACACGCGCCGCCTCGACGAACTCCTTGTTCTTGAGGTCGAGCACCATGCTGCGCACCACGCGCGCGACCATGGGGATGTAGAGAAGGGCCACCACCAGCACGATGTTGAGGTTGGAGGGCCCGGCCGCGGCCAACAGCACCATGGCGAGCAGCAGTGACGGGAAGCTCAGGAGTACGTCGAGCAGCCGCATGATGATCTCGTCGCCCATGCCGCCGATGTAGCCGGCGAGCAGCCCGATCCCCGTGCCGATGACGACGGCCACGAGGGTCCCGAAGCCGCCCAGCAGGAAGATGTTGCGCGTGCCGACGATGACCCGGCTGAGGATGTCGCGGCCGAACTGGTCGGCGCCGAAGGGATGGCTCAGTGACGGTGCGTCGAGACGCAGGTCGGCGTTCTGCTTCTGGTAGTCGTACGGCGCGACCCACGGCCCGAACACCGCCAGAAAGAGGAACATGCAGAAGATGACGGTGCCGACCAGCGCTGCCGGGCGCCTGAGCAGGCGACGCCCGTACAGGCGCCACGACTTCGCGCGCGACCGCCCTCTCCCCTGCCGCGCACGCAGGTCCTCGACCGCCGTCTCATCCACGGTCGCCGTGCCCGGCGACTGGTCCGTCAGGTCCGGTTTGCCCACGGTCCTGCCCTCGGTGTCGGTGTCAGGTCGGGGCGGGGGAGGGGGCCCTGCGGCCCCCTCCCCCGCCCGTCCGCGCCGCCATCGCCGGCGCGGACGGCATCACTCGATCACTCTGTGAAGTGCGCGTCACGGAACATCGACTGGGCCCAGTCCGGCGCCAGGAAGGCCCCGTCCACGTCGGCGCTCTGGCCCGCGACCGCGGTGGTGACCAGGAAGTTGATCATCGGCACCTGGTCCTGCAGGATCTTCTGCGCCTGCTTGTAGAGGTCTGCACGTGCGGCGAGGTCCAGCTCGGTGGAGATCTTCTCCGAGATGCTGTCGAACTCGGGGTTCTTCCAACGCCCGTAGTTCCACGGCGCCGTGCTGGTCAGCGCGAGCTGGAAGTAGGCGTTGGGGATGGCCCGCGTGCCGTAGTCCACGAAGCAGAAGTCGGCCTCGTACCAGTTGTCGGTGCCCTCCTCCGCGTAGAACACGTCGACCGGCACCTGCTGGATCTTGACGTCGACGCCGATCTCCTTCATCTGTGCCTGCCACGCCGTGGCGACGGCGGGCACGGGGTCGGTGATCTGGGCGACCAGCTTGATGCTCACGCCGTCCGCGTAGCCCGCCTCCGCGAGGAGCTGCTTGGCCCGCTCGGGATCGTAGGGCACCGACTCGTCGAGGTAGTAGTCCGCGTAAGCCGGGCCGACGAGCGTGCCGTTGCCCGGGTCAGACACGCCCGGCGCCACGAGATCGACGATCGCCTGGCGGTCGGTGCCCGCCATGAGCGCCTGGCGGAAGGCGAGGTTGCTGGCCGGCCCCCTGTCGACACGGATCTGCATCTCGAAGCAGTAGTTGGTGGTGGTGGTGTCCACCTTGAGGTCGGGGTTGCCCTCGACGGTCTGCTTCTGCTCCGAGGAGAGTCCGCCCACCCAGTTGAGGGCGCCGCCCTGAAGGCCCTGCACCTGACCGGCGATGTCCGGCGAGTAGACGAACTCGACACCGTCCAGATACGGCAGCTTGTTGCCCTGCTCGTCCGTGCCCCAGTAGTCGGGGTTCTTGGAGAGCACGGCGCGGTCCTCGGCCGAGATGGAGTCGAGCGCGAAGGGACCGGTGCCCACCGCGTTCTTGGCCGGATCCTTGACCGACCGGCACAGCATGAGCGTGCGGTAGTCGGTGAGCGAGGCCGGGAACTCCGAGTCGATCTCGCCCAGCGTGAAGACGACCGTCGTCGGATCGGTCGCGACGACGCTCTTGATGTTCGCGTACACGTCGGCCATGGGCGAGCCGAGCTCCTTGCTGCGCAAGCGGTCCATGGTATAGACCACATCGGCGGAGGTGAAGTCTTCGCCGTTGCTGAACTTGACCCCTTCACGCAGCTTGAAGGTCCACACCTTGCCGTCGGGCGAGTCCCACTCCGTGGCCAGAACCGGCTGCACGGTGAAGTCCTGTCCGAGCATCACCAGCTTCTCGTAGATCTGGTGCTGGAGCATGATGTCGGAGACGGCGCCGGCGAACAGGGCGGGGTCGAAGTTGATGTTGCCGGCCTGCGCGCCGATCTTGAGCACGCCGCCCTGCTTGATGGCGCCGCCGGCGGCCGGACTCGAGCCGTCCGAGGCCGCGCCTCCGCACGCCACGACGGCGGCGGCCAGGACGGCGATCAGCGCCAGCGCGAGGACCGCGACGGCGAGACGCACGCCTCTGCCTCTCCCGGGACTCTCGTTTGCGGTACGCGGGTTCATGAGCTCCTCGTCCTCCTTTGCTCTCTCTGCTTCTGGAGCTTGCGCCCCGGGGCCTCCACGCACCAGGCGATAGAGACGACCGCCTCACGGCGTCGAGGCCCTTGTCGGTCCTCCGCCTGCACCGGCGCCCCCGGCGCGCGGCGTTTGTGAGTGCTTACAGTCTCACGAAAGACAGTAGCTGTCGAGTTGTCGGCGGACCAGAGGATCGAGATCGTCGGGCGGCTCGTGTGCGGCGAGAAGCTCGCGCACGCGGCGGGCGGCGGCGGCGACGGCGTCCTCGGCGCCCGCCGCGACCCAGCGCTCGAACGTCTCCGGCGGCCGCCCGCCCGGACGCTCGGCGTCATGCGCGTGGCGCCGTGTATGCGCTGCGCCGAGGTAGCTCGCACCAGGGCCGACGGCGTCGATGACGTGCTCGGCGAGATCGTCGTCGCCGACCCGCACCGGGTCCACCGCGGCGCGCAGCGCCGCGATCAGGTCGGCGTCCAGGACGTACTTCTCCAGCGACAGCGCGTTGAACGAGCTCATGATGCCGGCGGCCTGGAACAGGAAGTGGGCGCCGGCGAAGACGGCGGCGGCGAGCCCCTCCGCCGACTCGGCCATGGCCTGCCCGTCCACGACGTGGGCGTCGGTGCAGGCGGCGCCGGCGCGGACGGGCAGACCGCAGAGGTGGGCGAGCTGCGCCGTCGCCACTGTGAGGCGCGCGAACTCGGGGCCACCGAAACGGACGCCGCCGGTGCGCAGCGACGCCATCACCGGCAGACCGCCGTACACGAACGGCGCGCCCTCGCGTGCGGCCTGGCAGAGCAGCAACGCCGTCAGCACCTCGGCGTGCTGCACGACGAGCACCCCGGCCGGAGTCGCCGGGCCGGTCGTCCCGCCCATGACGCAGGCGGTCGCGCAGACCGGCTGACCGAGGCGCGCCCAGCGCAGCGTGATGCGCGCCGTCTCGCCGGAGAGCTGCAGCGGAGCGGTGGTGTTGAGCACGATCAGCGCCCGCGGCTGCTCGTACCAACGGGCGCCGAACAGGATCTCGTTGACGCGTTCCGCCACGTCCAGATCCTCATCCGCCGACGCGACCCACTCGATCGCCTTGTCGCTGGCGAGCAGGCGCGTCAGCGTCCCTCGCCGCGTGCGTTCGCCCTCGGGAAGATCGAGCGGCTCCATGCAGTCGCCGTTCAGGTCGATGGCGGGAAGCACATGTCCAAGCTTGGCGGACGCCTCGAGATCGGCGAGAGTGCCGGGGCGAAGGATCGGACCGGCGACGCCACGCTCCAGCATGTACGCGGCGCCCGCCCCGGAGCCGAACACCCGCCCATCGGGCCCGCCCAGCGGCAGTCCGAGCTCGGGGCGACGACCGGCCAGCACGAACGCCGACGGCGCCGTCTGCAGAGCGCGCCGCACCTGCTCCTCCGTCGGGTGCACCCGGCGGCCGTCGCAGCGCACCCCCCGGGCGCGGAGCAGCACGACGGCCTCGTCGTCCTGCACGATGACACCGGTCCGCTCCAGCACGCGCAGGGCGCTCTCGTGCACGGCAGCCACGGACGGGGCCTGCACGATGTCGTCGCGGACGCTCACGTCACTTCCCCGGCTCGAACCCCGCCACCAGCGCGTCGATGCGCGCCGCCACGGCTGCGTCCAGCGGCGCGGGCTCGTGCTCGGCCAGCAGGCGGAGGGCCTTGCGGCGGGCCTGCTCCCTGAGGTCGGGG
>Ga0116185_1004244_pt1 | contig 11810 bp, 10 predicted proteins | sample AD_JPNNA7_MetaG_FD_89754 | JGI IMG/M metagenome (GOLD analysis project Ga0116185, IMG submission 89754) | Active sludge microbial communities of municipal wastewater-treating anaerobic digesters from Japan - AD_JPNNA7_MetaG | ecosystem: Engineered > Bioreactor > Anaerobic > Digestate | place... | reverse complement strand
GAAGGCGTGCCATTATATCCGTCCGATATAATCATTTTGTCCTTAACAATAAGAGCACCCACCTGCCTCCGTTTGCAGTAGGAATTCCTTGCCCATACCAGAGCCATTTCAAGATACCTCCTGTCAAAAGCAATCTGCTTTTCACCATAAGGCTTCAGAATAGAAACGTCAGACATAATTTTTATCCAGAAAGTTCTGTAAAAAGCGGTTAAAGTTACAAATTTTTATGGCTGAAATTTATAATTTTATAAGTTCTGATTTTTTATGGAAATATTTGGAAATAAAGTAATAAATTTTTACAGAAACCTGGATTTCAAAGGAAATTTGCCGGACGGTATTTCCCTTATGAATCCGTTCAGGAACAATCAGGAGATAATCAGGATAATATCTGAGTTTTATGAAAGATTTTTCAACGACAATAATTCCAGATATATAATCCTTGGCATTAATCCAGGGCGATTCGGAGCAGGAACGACAGGAATAAATTTTACCGATACAATAAGACTTTTTCAGCATTGCGGGATAAGAGTTAACGGGTTCGAAACCCGTGAACTATCATCCGAATTCATATATAAGATGATCGAACTATATGGAGGAGTAAAGAAATTCTATTCAAAATTTTATATAAGCGCAGTTTGTCCGCTCGGTTTCGTTTCTGCGACTTCTTCGGGAAAGGTGAAAAACTATAATTATTATGATAGCAGGGAATTGATTGATTCGGTATATGATTTTATTGTTGAAAGCATTGAAAATCAGTTGGCTTTCGGAATAAATAGAGAAGTATGCATTTGTCTGGGCACGGGCAAAAATTTTAATTTTCTTTCGGAATTAAACAAAAAATATGGATTCTTTCAGGAAATAATACCTCTCGAGCATCCGAGGTTTATAATGCAGTACAGGAGGAAGGAGACGCAGAACTATATTGATAGGTATATTGATAAGCTTTCGGAGCTGGAGTAAGTTCTATAATAGAGAAAAGGAGAAAGGGAGAAGAGGAGAGGGGAGATAAGGAGAAAAGGAGGCAGTCCGGATTATATGAAAAAAGTGAAAAAGGAATTTCAGGTGTTTGTTAAACCTGTGGGAGCAAGATGCAACCTGCGGTGTAGATATTGTTATTACATTGATAAGGAAAGACTTATATCTGAAAATAAAATACGTTTAATGTCTGATGAAATACTTGAAAAATACATTGTACAACATTTTGAGGCAAGTGAAGGACCGGAAGTCTTCTTTTCATGGCATGGGGGAGAACCGACTCTGGCCGGTATAGATTTTTACAGGAGAGCGCTCGCCTTCCAGAAAAAGCATAAACCGTCTTCTTTCACAGTATATAACGGAATACAGACAAACGCAACTTTAATTGACGAGGAGTGGTGTAATTTCCTGGCCGATAATAATTTTTATGCAGGGGTAAGCATTGACGGATACAGGGAATTGCATGACAGATTCAGGACTTACCGTGATGGAAGGCCTTCTTTTCAGGAGACTCTTGACGGGTATAGGATGTTAAGAAAGTTCAATGTAAGAACTGAAATACTATGCGTGGTCAATTCTGTTAATGTTGAGAAACCGCTGGAAGTTTACAGGTTTTTAAAAGAACTGGGTGCTCAGTTTATTACATTTTTGCCTCTGGTGATAAAGGATATGTCGAAGGAGGACAGGGTTTCGGAAATATCCGTACCTTCGGAAAAATTCGGAGATTTTTTGTGTAAAATTTTTGATGAATGGGTAGCAAAGGATATTGGCAAAATAAAGATTCAGATATTTGAAGAGGCAATACGGCCGGCTTTTAACCAGGAACATACTTTGTGTATTTTTAAAAAAATCTGTGGCAGCATTCCGGTTGTCGAACTCAACGGCGATTTTTACTCATGCGATCATTATGTTGACAATGAACATCTTATAGGAAATATTAATTCCTCATCTCTTGAGCGGATGTTAGCTTCTGAAAAACAGTTGCATTTTGGCCTTGCAAAGCTTGAATCATTACCTCGATACTGTCTTGAATGTGAAGTCAGAGACATGTGCAACGGAGAGTGTCTGAAGAACAGGTTTAACAATACTCCTTCGGGCGAGCCCGGATTGAATTATCTCTGCAATGGTTATAAAATATTCTTCAATCATATTAAGCCTTTTGTGCAGGCCGTAAGTGCCGAATGGCATCGCCGGAACAAAAAAACTATGTGATTTTTTCCCTGAAGAAATCAACGGTTCTCTTCCATGCTAGTTTGGCGGCCTCCTCATTATATCTTTGTGGATTGGTGTCGTTATTAAATGCATGTTGTGTCCCGGCATAAATGAATATCCTGTATTCTATATTTGCTTTTTTCAGTGCTTCTTCGAAAGTCTGAATACCTGCATTGATTCCCGGATCGTTTTCAGCATAGTGTGCCAATATAGCTGCTTTGATTTTGGGAACATCCTCAACTGCCGGCTGACGTCCGTAGTAAGGAACGGCAGCTTTCAGGGTAGGCGCATTTACAGCTACCTGGTTGGTCATGGCCCCTCCCCAGCAGAACCCGGTACAGCCAACTTTACCGTTTGAGTTGGGATGCGTTTCGAGATATTTCACTGCTGCAGTAAAGTTTTTGACCGTCTCATCATTGTCGAGCTTCTTAAAGAGCTCTCCCACATTGCTTATGTCTTCAGGTGTTCCGCCAAATGGAGAAAGTGCATCGGGGGCAAGTGAAAGGAATCCCTCTTTTGCCATGCGCCTGGTTACGTCCTGAATATGAGGTACAAGTCCGCGATTTTCATGAATAACTATAACAGCAGGATATTTTTTATTTTCTTCCGGCCGGGTGAGATATGCCCTCATATCACATGTTGCCCCCGGATATTTGATGAACTCCGTTATAAGGCCGGGATAATCTTGCAATTCTTCAGGACTAAAAAGCTCTTCTCCAAAGGAGGGAAGTATAGCCATTGCTGCAGCTGAACCACCTGCATATATTGTCAGTTTCTTCAGGAAATCGCGTCGGGATAAACCACCTTTCCTGTATTCATCAAAAAGTTCATTTATTCTTTTGTCCATATAACATTGATTTTATCGTAATGATAACAATAATTTTTCACTTAAAAAAATTTACACATTGCTGTTGAAATTTAACCTGATAGATACCTGAAGTAGGCTTTGTAACTGGTTTTCATGAGTACCCGGAGTGGGACTTGAACCCACACAGCATTGCTGCTACTGGTGTTTGAGACCAGCGCGTCTACCTGTTCCGCCATCCGGGCTGGTAATGTTGCATATATTAAAATCTTGCAGTCTGATGCTTTATTTGTTTTCAATATTCAGCCTGCGAAAATAAATCTTTTTCAAAAATCTTTTGTCATTTTCTGGTGACTCTTACATTCAGAATTTTCAATGTCGTTCTGTCTTTCATCTGAAGAAAGCAATATAAGGATTACCATATAGGTTAATGATGTTCTTATAAATATCGGCTTTAATGGTTTTTGTTATATGTTTTTGTTTTCGCAGGGTTCAAAGAGTTTAACACAGAAGAACATGAAGAATCAATCATTTTTTTTACTGCCCTTACAATTCCGTTAACGTCGAAGCCACATTCGGCAATAAGTTCTTCCTGAGTGCCTTGTTCAACAAAATAGTCGGGGATTCCGAGGCGTTTTACCGTTGCGTTATAACCGTTATCAGCCATAAATTCGATAACAGCACTTCCAAATCCTCCTTTGAGGATTCCGTCCTCGATCGTTATTATTTTATCAAATCTCTGGAAAACCGAATGTAGCGTTTCCGTGTCGAGGGGGGCGGCAAACCGCATGTCGTAGTGTGCTGGTGTTATTCCTTCTTTTTTCAGTATTTCTGATGCTTTGATCACAAAATTTCCAAGGTGCCCGAAGCTTAGTATTGCTATATCGGAGCCATCGGAAATAAGTCGGGCTTTGCCGATTTCTATTTCTTCAAATGGTCTTCTCCAGTCGTGGAAGATTCCTGTTTTTTTTGGATACCTGATACTTATTGGTGATTTTATTTTCCCGAGTTGGGCGGTATACATCAGGTTTCTGAGTTCAACTTCATTCATGGGTGAGCTTACAATCATATTGGGTATATTCCTCATAAATGCTATATCGAAGAATCCGTGATGTGTGGCGCCGTCGGGGCCAACAAGTCCGGCACGGTCAATGCAGAAAATAACATGAAGATTTTGAAGAGCCACATCATGAATTATCTGGTCGTAAGCTCTTTGAAGGAAAGAGGAATAAATATTACAATAAGGTATGATTCCCTGCGTTGCAAGGCCTGCCGAAAAGGTAACTGCATGTTGTTCTGCTATTCCGACATCGAATGTTCTTTCAGGGAATTCTTTCATCATTAATGAAAGAGAGCAGCCGCTAGGCATTGCAGGTGTGATACCATAGATATTCCGATTTTTTCTTGCCAGTTCAAGCATAGTTTCGCCGAAAACATCCTGGTAAGTTGGCGGTTCGTTCGGTGATGAAGAATGTATTATTTCGCCGGTATCTTTGTTAAATACACCCGGTGAATGAAACATGGTCTGGTTTGCTTCAGCAAACTTATATCCTTTACCTTTTACTGTTATACAATGGAGTAGTTTAGGACCTGGAATGCTCTTTAAGTCATTGAGAACTTCCACTAAATGAAGTACATCGTGCCCGTCAATAGGGCCGTAATACCTGAAGTTCAATCCTTCGAACAGGTTGCTGCGGTCGAGGATTGTACTCTTGAGGCCTGACTCGAGCTGAGCGACAAAAGACCTTGCATTAGGTCCTATTTTGCTTATTTTGCCCAATATATTCCATAATTCATTTTTAAACCTGTTATAAGTCCGGCTTGTTGTAATGTCTAATAGATATTCTTTCAGAGCCCCCACGTTGGCATCTATTGCAATGTTGTTATCATTGAGGATTACGAGCAGGTTCGATTTTGCAATACCTGCATTGTTCATCCCTTCGAATGCCTGTCCGGCTGTCATTGCCCCATCACCTATTACTGCCACTACCTGTCTGTCTTCTCCTTTTCTTTGAGCCGCAACTGCCATTCCCAGCGCTGCCGAGATTGAGGTCGAAGAGTGACCCACACCAAAAGCATCGAACTCGCTCTCGGACATTTTAGGGAAACCGCTGATTCCTTTATATTTTCTGTTTGTATGAAATTTATCCCGCCTGCCTGTAAGTATTTTATGTGCATAGGCCTGATGCCCGATATCCCAGATTATTTTATCGTAAGGAGTGTTGAAAACGTAATGAAGTGCTACTGTAAGTTCTATAACTCCAAGGCTGGAACCTAAATGACCCGGGTTTGAACTTACAGAATCTATTATAAAATTCCGCAATTCATCACAAAGAACCGGCAGCTCTTCATTTTTTAATTTTTTAAGGTCTGAAGGGTCTGAAACAGTTGTTAAAATGCGATAACTTTGTGCCATTCAGTATATGAATTTAACACAATGCAAAGATAATAAATATTATTAGCCCTCATTTGCAAGCGATAATATATGGTTTTTATTATTTTTGTTTTGTTGGACAAAACTGCAATAATTAAGGTTATTAATCATTAAAAATTCTTGAATGAAAAATTTTGCTATATCAAAACTGCTGATGGTAATGCTGATACTCTGTATTTTTTCGTGTGTGCCGGCTAAGAAATACAAATCGTTACAGGATACAGGTAAAATGTACCTGAATGAACGCGATGCACTTAAAGCTGAGAATATCACTCTGGCAATGGATAAGAAGGAACTTGAAGCAAAGGTTGGAGAGCTTGAAGAAGAAACAAAAAAACTTGACGCTGATTTAAAAGCAGTCGTAAGCGAACGCGACAGACTAAAAGAGGAATATAATAAACTGCTGTCGAAATTCAACGAATTGCAGAATGCACAGGAGGAACTTATCAAAGGTAATGTTGCTGAGACTCGCCGACTGCTCGAGGAGTTGCAGGTTGCACAGGCAAATCTTCAGAATAAGGAAAATTTATTGCGTCAACTCGAACAAAATCTGGACGAGAAAAAGGCGTCACTTGATGAGATGTCGTATGAGCTCGAGAAACGTAATGCAAAGCTGATTGAGCTTGAAAGAATCCTTGATACACAAAAGAAAATTGTACAGGAACTTAAAAATAAAGTATCGGAAGCACTCCTGGGATTTCAAAATATGGGGCTTTCCGTAACAATACGCGACGGTAAAGTATATGTATCACTTGAAGACAAGCTTCTTTTCAAGACAGCAAGCTGGGAAGTTGATGCAAATGGCCGTAACGCGCTCCGACAACTTGCAACGGTGCTGGAAAAGAATCCGGATATTCAGATTGTTATAGAGGGACATACCGATAATGTTCCGTATAAACCTTCCGGCGGTCAGTTATTGGATAACTGGGATCTTAGTGTAAAACGTGCAACAACCGTGGTGAGGGTTCTGCTTGAGGGAGGAAAAATTGACCCCAAACGGCTTACTGCTGCAGGCAGAAGTCAATATGTACCTGTTGACAACAGAAATACACCGGAAGCACGCCAGAAAAACAGGAGAACTGAAATCATATTAACTCCCGACCTGTCGGAGCTTTACAATTTGATTAATAAATATTGATTCGAACCTTGAGGGAATATCGAACAAGAACCCAGTAACAAGAACCCAGTAATGTTGAATTACGAATTATGAAGTGTAAATAAGTCCTTTTTGAAGTTTTTATTATTGTTTGGAAAATTCCTGTAAACGCGCTTTCATATTCTTTAATTCCTGTAACATATTGCTTTCAGGTTTCAAAAAGTCGAAATCGCCCCAGAATTCCGGGTCGTAACTTTTGATAGTCTTTGAGAATACCGAATGAAGAGGTGCAATCTCTTCCCTTTCGAATCTTACAACATTTTCTGTTTTGATGTCGGTTACTGCCATTTCAAAAAATACTTTAAAGGGGATGCCAAACAATCTTTTTTTATGCCGGGCAGTGAAATTCAAATCGCCCCTTACATGATTGAGAAAATATCTTCCTTCTATGTTTTTATAACTTACTTGATATCTGACTGATACAGGCATTATTGTATAGCCTTTTGACTGATAAGTGATGTAGTCTTCCTTATTCTTTTTAATGAATGCCGGATTAAGTTCGAATTCAGCATGCTCAATAGCGTAATTCAGTGTATTTATATATATCGAGCCCATAAACAGCGGAATATCAACGAATGGTTTCTGAACGAATTCAATTACATAAGCTGTTCCCTCATCAACTTTTACAATATCGGTCATTCTGTAATCGTACTGTGAAAAATTTTCAGGCAAAAGGAAATCAAAAGGATTTCGTGCACCGTCAAGGGCGAGACAGCTTTGAAGTCCGGCCTTAAGCCTGACGGTGAGAGTGTCTTTAAGGCCTGTATTTTCAATTTTGCGGCTTTTAATAATTTTTATCTGATCGCCGGAAAAAGTTGAAGAATAGGAAGATTTATAGATTTCAACAATAGCTTCAGAATAAATCTGCAGGTCATTTTTCTTAATGACTGCCTCCCTGTAAAAAGCCATAAGAAGGGCAGGAGAATTTCCAAAATTTCTTGTTATTGATAGATAAGCTTTTCTTATAATTTCATCCGGCAACTGATTTCGTATAATAATTTCAGGGATTGGAACGTAATCCCTTTTAAGAGGTATATTCAATTTGTTTGTAATTGCCCGGCTAACAGGGATTTTTTCTTTAAAATAACCTAGATGAGATATTACAAGAGTATCGTAAATCCATTCTCTGTAAACTTTCAGCATAAATTCACCGTTGCTGTTGGTTACGGTTCCTTTACCTTTTTTGGGCAGACTTATTGCCACATAAGGGACAGGTTCACCGGTTTCATTATCTGTGATTGTTCCGGTTATTTCCTTTATTTCCCATGCCGGTATTTCAGGAGGTGATTCAGCTACAGGCTGAGGTTTGTAAATGATAATATATTTGTTGACAACAGAGAAATCGATCGAATCACTGCCGATTACAGTTCTGAGTATTTCCCTGAGCTTGACATTTTCGAATGAAAAGTTTATTTTTTTATTGCGGTCTATTAGTTTGCTGTCGAATGTAAAATAATATCCTGTCTGCCTGCTTATTATATTGAGGGCATTTCCAATTTTGATGTTGCCCGATTTAAAAGTCAGGAGCGAATCGAGAATGTTTTCCTGGCCATGCAAAATCGGTTGGTAAAACAGAAACACCACAACAGCAATGCCTGAAATTTTTTTTATACAGCCATCGCAGGATTTCATGCCTTAATGCTCTATTTTCGTGACAGACGGTAATTATCACCATCTTTCACATATTTAAGATTAAAGGTAATACAAATAATATTAATAATTGTTTCTTCCGGATCTTTATCGAATGTCGAAGTTATATGATTATCCAGTATTGAGGCGTCTTCAACGGTTATATTAATACCGTAAGCTCTGTTAAGATCGTTTATAACCTGATTAAGCGGAGTATCTTCATAAACAAGCAATCCTGTTTTCCATGCAAGGTAATTTCTATTATTGTTCAAGATTTTTATTACCGATTTATTATCAGCTTTACCGATATATCCAGGCTCAAGTAAAATATCTTTGCCTGAACCGGATGAAAGCAGAACGTTACCGCTTTCAACGAAAACCTCAACTTCTTTCTGTTGATTACTGCTGATTACATTAAAAGTAGTGCCGATAACTTTTATTGTAGCCTTACCTGCATAGATAATAAAGGGATGGGAGGGGTCGTGAACAATATCGAAATAGCCTTCACCTTTTAATTTAATGCTTTTCAAACTGGCTGCTGATTTTCCTTCGTACGTGAGTTCGGAGTTTCTGTTCAGCCATACTCTGTTTCCGCCAGGTAAAGCGATCTCTTTACCCATATCTCTTTCTCCTGTACTGACTACAACATATTCGTGCCCAAGGTTGCCTGTAAGGTACAATATGACAGTGCCGAGTCCTATTAATAATATTACTGCCGCAGCGATTTTTAAATAAAGCCGGTTGACTTTTTTGACAGAAGCATTATTGTTTTCAACTATGACTGAACGAATTTTTCCCCAGGCTCTGTCAACATCAATTTCTTCAGAATTAAAAACGGAGCCAATTGTTTTCCAGTACTTTTCGAGGATTATATCTCTCTTTTCATCTTTTTCTGAAAACTTTTTATTTTCTTCCACTTCACCTGAAAGCCTGGCGGCATATTCTGCCCACTCTTTTTCAGTATAATTATTGAAATGTTTCATTTTTGCTTTTCTGTGAATGTTTTTTTGAGTTCTTTAAGTACCTTGCCCATGCAGGATTCTACCGTTTTTACCGATATGCCCATTTTTTCTGCTATTTCCAGATATTTAAGCCCTTCAAATCTGTTCATGCAAAATATTTTTCCACATTTTTCCGGGAGGTGTTCCAGCACTTCAGCGATTATATCCTGTAACTCATTGTATTTTAATTCATTATCAGCATCATCGTATGAAATATCAGAATTTGCTTTTATTTCGCTGAAGTGCTTTTCCACAACTTTTAAATGTTCGATATGATGTAAACATCTGTTATGAACCGATCTGAAAAGATAGCCCGGAACAGAGCTTTTTATTTTCAGGTTTTCTCTTCCATCCCAGATTTTTGTAAAAAGGTCCTGGACTATTTCTTCAGCATCATCCTTGTCTTTTATCAGTGTTCCTGCATACCTTACGAGAGAAACATAGTAAGAACGGAAAAGTGTTTCAAAACTTCTGATATCACCTTGCCTGATCTTATTTATTATTTCATTTTCTCCCGGCATTTATTATTATATAGCTCTTATTGTTTTTCGCGGTCACTGAACTTTACTTTTCTTGCAAGGCGTCTGATTGCCTGTTCGATACTCTGGTCAGGTTCGATAACATTATATTCACCCCAGAAGTTTTCATCAGCAAATGCTGTCACCTCTTCAATAAATATATCGCTATATCTGAGTTTTTCCTTACCTGCAAATTTAATAACTTCTTCTTCGGTTCTGTCGGTTACTGCAATTTCAGCCATGGTTGTATAATTTGTATTAAAGAGTTTTCTTTTCCAGTTAACTTTGAACTTCACTTCAGCTCTTGAATATGCAAAGTACCATTTGCCGTTCTGTTCGCGGTATTTTACAAGGTATGATGCAACTTCGGGAGTCACTTGCATACCAAGAGGTTTTTTCTTTATAAACAATGACGTGGCTTCTTCCTTGTTTGAAAGGTTGAACCCAAATTCAGCTCCAGAAAGAGCAAAAGTCTTCATATCTATAAAAAGTTTTCCCATGAATAAAGGCATTGTGATATAGGGTTTCTGGCTGAATTCAATTATGTAGTTTGACCTGCCGTCTATTTCAACCACGCCAGTGAGTTTGTAATTATAAAAGTTTGTAGCTTCGCGTGTTAAAATAGCCTCAGGATTTTTTATGATATCAAGTTCCAGAGATGTTATAGGGCCACCCTGAAGTTTGAAAAGCACAGTATCGGATTTTGCCATTTCGGTATTCTTCCTTCCCTTGTAAATGCGGACAGCATCGAATCTGAGATCGTTTTGATAGGGAGCCTTGAATATTTCAACAAGAGCTTCGCCAATTGAAATATAAGATCTGTTTTTACGTATGGTCTCCCTGTAAAAAGCCGTCATCATGTTTGGAATATTCGGATAATTTTTTGATACAGAACTGATAAGATTGTCAATTATCTCATCGGGCATCATGGGTTTAACTATAATCTCTTTAAGAGGTATAGGAGCAGGTTCCATGGTAATTATATTCCTGAACCCGTCGTCTTTAAGCTCTATAAGGGGAATAATTCTGTTTTTGTAACCTATAAAAGAAATTTCAAGATTTTTAGAAATCTCAGTTTCTGGTATTTTTATTATAAATTCGCCGTCAATGTTTGTAACCGTGGCAACATTGGTTTCCTTAACAGTAACAGATGCAAATACCAGTGGTGAGAGAGTTTCCTTGTCAACAACCTTACCTCTGAGAACTATCAGTGATTGCTGAACAGATTTCTTTTTCTCTTTTCCCGGACCGGCATTAGCTGTCACACCTGTGTTTAGAAGCAATATTATCGCCACAAAGGTACCTGTGATACTTATAAATTTTTTCATTGTAGTAAGATTTTTGGTTTAAAATTTAATTTCATTTTTGTGTATGATTACTTTTTACAACTTAAAGACCGGAAAAGGGTATTATTACCCTATAAAAGTTAAAAATTTTTATTCAAAATTTATAACGTTCAGCATGTTGTTTGGGTCAGGAATATGATTAAGTATTTTAATGTGATAAAGATATTGCTGTCGTACATAGTCAGTCTTGTTACAAGGAGGGCACTTATCTGGGGAATACCGGCAGCCATAAATATTGAAATAACAAACAGGTGTAATTTGAATTGTCCCGAATGTTTTAAAGGAGCAGGAAGACTTAACAGGGATGAAGGTCTGATGGATATTCGGCTGTTTGAAAAAATAGTTTCCGAGCTCAAATTATATCTTTTTAATATAAACCTTTATTTTCAGGGTGAGCCGATGCTTCATCCGGATTTTTTTTCATTTATGAAGATAGCGGAAGGGATCGGAACAACTTTATCAACAAATGGTCATTTCTTTTCTGATGAGAATATCGAAAAAATAGTATCATCGGGAATCAGGAAGGTTATTGTGCCGGTTGACGGGATGGATCAATACACTTATGAAAAATATCGAAGAGGTGGCAATCTGAAAGCGGTGCTAGAAGGAATCAGAAAGCTTTCGCAGGCAAAAACAAAAAACAAATCATCATTTAAAATCGAAATCCAGTGTCTTGTTAACCGCTATAATCAATACCAGATAAGTGAATTGAGGCGGTTTGCAAGGGAAACCGG
>Ga0116185_1004238_pt1 | contig 11824 bp, 9 predicted proteins | sample AD_JPNNA7_MetaG_FD_89754 | JGI IMG/M metagenome (GOLD analysis project Ga0116185, IMG submission 89754) | Active sludge microbial communities of municipal wastewater-treating anaerobic digesters from Japan - AD_JPNNA7_MetaG | ecosystem: Engineered > Bioreactor > Anaerobic > Digestate | place... | reverse complement strand
TTCCTTCCATGGCTTTGACCTTGTCCACGAAGGCGCGCATCAGGGGCAGGGTGGTCGGGTAGCTGCCGATCTGACGGCAGTCGTAGAGGGACGTGACCGGCTCGACCTCGCCGCGAACGGTCCGGAGCACGAGCGTGAGGAGTTCCTCCGCCCGTTCGACCACGTCGGTGTGCGGAAACTCCTTGTACAGGACCACGATGTCCGAGAGACGCACCCGCTTGACCGTGAGGTGGCAGTGGAGATCCAGCTCGACCCCGATGGTGCAGGCCGGGCCGACGATGGCCCGCACCCGTTCGATGACGTCCCCCTCCACGTCGTCGTACCCGTCGGCGACCATGGCCCCGTGCAGGCCGAGCAGCACGCCGTCCAGGGGCATCGCGCGCCGAACCTGTTCGAGGATCTCGTCGCGGAGGAACTCGTAATCCTTGCGCACCGTGGTCCCGGCGGGGCTGGCGGCGAAACAGCTGCCCTCGACGAGGGTGAAGCCCTCCGCGGCGGCGCGGCGGCGCGCGACCCAGAGCGGCGCCGTGCACATCCGCGGCGCATCGTCGGGATGCTGGCCGGGGCGCAGGAACACGCTCTCCTTGAAGCCGGCGAGGCTCGTGGGCATGGGCGAGAACATGTTGCTCTCTGTGGCGATGGTTGCGGAAAAAATGCGCATGGTGTACCTCCAGGCCGATCAAGTCGAACCGGCTTCAGACAGGAGAAGATATTTTCCGAGCGTGCGGCGGCGGAGTCCGGCCCCCGTCGGTTCTTCTCGTCGCGGCCGGACCGAGGCGCTGGATACCGCGAATCACACCGACGCGTCAAGAAGAAATGTTTCCGGCGGCACGGGCGCGGACGGCCTTTCGGATTGACACGGGAATCCGGCCAGCATAGTCTCTTCCGTGCGGGCGCCGCGCCGGGCCTCGTGTACATCGTCGACGGGCGCCACGGACCCTCGAGCGCAACACCGCCAAAGGAGGTGCACGATGGGTATGCGACCGCTTGCCTGGTTGGTGCTTGTTCTGGCCGCCTTCTCGATCGGCGCCACCCCCGCCACGGCCGGGGAGGCCCCCACGCGCGGCGGGACTCTGCGCTTCGCCATGATCGACACCCCGCCGTCGCTCGACGCGCACGTCCTGACCGCCACCCTCAGCACCACCGTCAGCCAACACTTTCTCGAGACGCTCTTCGCCTTTACCGATCAGTACGAGCCCGTCCCCCACCTGGCCAAGAGTGCGGAGGTCCGGGACGGCGGCAAGCTCATCGCCATCCGATTGCGCGAAGGGGTGCTCTTCCACAACGGCAAAGAAATGACCTCCGACGACGTCGTCGCCTCCCTGATTCGCTGGGGCAAGTTCGGCGCGCGCGCGCCGAACCTGTTCCAACATGTGGAGCGCGTCGTGACCGACGGCAAGTACGGCGTGCGGCTTTACCTGAAGAACCCCTTCGCCCCCTGGGCGACGATGCTGGCGTACGCCAACGGCGGACCGACCATCTACCCGAAAGAGGTCATGGACAACGCCACCAAGCAGCCCATCCCGCCGTCCGCGTACATCGGCACCGGGCCCTACCGCTTCGTGGAGTGGAAGGCCGGTCACGAGATCATCCTGGAGCGGTTCGACAAATACGTGACGCGCACCGACAAGAGCGACGGGTATGCCGGTGAGCGGGCGGCCTACTTCGACAAGCTCGTTTTCGTGCCCGTGGCCGATCCCGGCACCCGCCTGAACGGCCTCAAGGCCGGCGAGTACGACTACGCCGAGTACATCCCCGGCGACCTCTTCGAAGGCCTGGAAAAAGACTCGTCGGTCTCCATCATGATTCGCAAGGCGGCCGGGTTCGGCGAGCTCTTCTTCAACCAGAAGGAAGGCATGATGACGAACCAGAAGCTGCGCCAGGCGATGTTGGCCGCCAGCAACATGGAGCCGGTCCTCAGCGCCTCGGTGGGCCCCAAGCAGCTCTGGTCCCTGAACGGAGCCCTGATGCCGCCGGGCACCAAATGGTTCTCGAAGGTCGGGATCGAGCCCTACAGCCAGGGCAACGCCGCCAAAGCCCGGGCGCTGGCCAAGGAGGCCGGGTACCGGGGCGAGCCGATCCGCTACATGGTGACCACATCGTACGCGGATCACTACAGCGCCAGCGTCGTACTGGTGAAGCAGCTCAAGGATGCCGGCTTCAACATCGACATGCAGATCTACGACTGGGCCACCCTGGTGTCGCGGCGGGCACAGCCGGGGCTCTGGGACGTGTATTACACCACCCACGGGTTCGTCCCGGACCCGATTCTCTTCACCTTCATGAACCCCACCTATCCGGGCTGGTGGGACTCGCCGGCCAAGCAACAGTACACCGCGGAGTTCACCGCCGCGCCGGATTCCGCCAAGCGGCTTGCGACCCTGGAGAAGCTGCAGGCCCTCTTCTATCAAGAGGTGCCGCTGCTGCGCACGGGGGACACCTTTACCTACGACATTTACAGCCCCCGGCTCCGCGGGATCGCGCCCTCGACCACGCTCAACTTCCCCAGCTTCTGGAACGTCTGGAGAAAGTAGGTCAACCGACCCGCCGGGCCCGGAGGCACCGGGCCCGGCGGGCTGTGCAAACGCCAGGGCGAAGTCGCCGGCGACACCCGGCCCCGCGGGATCGGGCGCCCCGCGGCACGCCTGGCCCTGTGGCCCGGGAACGTCGTCATGTGCCGGTACCTCCTGCAGAGTCTCGCCAGCACGGTTCCGACCTTCCTGCTCGCGGCCGTACTGGTTTTCTCCCTGATGCATCTGATGCCCGGCGACCCCGCCGGCGTGATGCTGGGCGATACCGCCACGCCGGAAGAGGTGCAGGCCCTGCGGGTGACCATGGGTTTTGACAAACCCATCTACGTGCAGTTCTACCGCTGGTTCACGGGCGTGCTGCGGGGAGACTTCGGGCAGTCGATCTTTTTCCATAAGCCGGTTTTGCAGGTCATCCGGGATCGGGCCGAGGTCAGCCTGTTCATCGCGGTCCTGTCCATGGCCCTGATCCTGGTCACCGGGATCCCCATCGGCGTGATCTCCGCGGTGTGGTACAACAGTTATACCGACCAGGCCTGCTCGGGGGGCTCGATGCTGGCGGCGTCCATGCCGACCTTCTGGCTGGGACTGAACCTGATGCTGATCTTTTCCGTGATGCTGGGGTGGCTGCCCAGTTCGGGCTTTCCCTCCATCGTGGAGAGCGGGAACCTGCGGGATCTTCGCTATCTCGTCCTGCCCTGCGTCACGCTGGCCGCGCCCAACTCGGCCCTGATCATCCGTCTGACCCGCGCCAGCATGCTGGACGTGCTCAAGGAAGGCTACGTGACCAGCGCGCGGGCCAAGGGGCTGTCCGAGGTGGTGGTGACGATGAAGCACGCCTTCCGTAACTCCCTGATCAGCGTCATCGCCGTCGTCGGCTTCACCTTCGTCGGCCTGGCATCGGGTACGGTGATCACGGAGACGGTCTTCTCGCTGCCGGGGATCGGCCGCCTGGTTGTGGAATCGGTGCTGCGACGGGACTATCCGGTGATCCAGGGGATCATCCTGGTCATCGCCGTGGCCTACATGCTGGTCAACCTGGCCATCGATTTCTGTTACACGTTCCTGGATCCGCGGATCCGGATCGCCTGAGGCGGGACGCGACCCCATGCGGATCTTTCTGCGGTCGCTGGTCAAGCGGAAAATCGCCCTGACGGGAGCGGGCGTGGTCGGCCTGATCCTGGTGATGGCGCTGTTCTCCCCGTTCATCGCCACCCACGACCCCATGGGTCTGGACCCCGGTGTGCGCCTGCAAGGGCCCAGCGCCGCGCACTGGTTCGGGACGGATCACTTCGGCCGCGACCTCTTCAGCCGCATCGTCTATGGCGCCCGCTTGACCCTCATCGGCGGCATGGGGGTCGTCGTCTATTCGGTGGTCTTCGGGGTGGCGGTCGGGGTGCTGTCCGGGTATTACCGACGATTCGGGTTCGTGGCCATGCGCCTGGTGGATGTCGTGATGTCCTTTCCGGCGCTCCTGCTCGCCCTGGCGTTTCTCGCCATCCTGGGCCCCGGTCTGGCCAACGTCATCATCGCCGTGGGGATCAATTTCCTCACGCGGACCGCCCGCATCATCTTCGGGCTCACCTTGAAGCTCAAAGAGGAGGTGTTCATCGAGGCCGTCCGGTCCATCGGCGCCGGCGCTCCGCGCATTCTCCTGCGCCACATCCTTCCCAATCTGATGTCGCCCCTCATCGTGCAGGCCACGTTCACCTTCGCCTTTTCGCTGCTCCAGATCGCCTCTCTGGACTTCCTCGGCGTGGGGGTTCCCCCGCAAATTCCCAGCTGGGGCAATATGATCAGCGAGGGGCGGATCTACATCACGCGGGCGCCGGGCGTGCTGCTCTTCCCGGGGACTTTCATCGTCCTCACGGTCCTCGCCTTCAATCTTGTGGGTGACGTGCTGCGCGACAACCTGGACCCGCGTTTCCGCGAGCAGTTCGGCGGCCGCTGAGCGCCGAAGCCTGCCGGCCGCGTCCCGGCCGGCGCCTCGCCTTGCCCAGCACGAGCCACACGCTGAGTAGAATCACGCCAAGCCCGGCCAGGACGCCGAGGTTCACCGGCTCCCCAAGAAACATCGCGGCCCAGAGGATGCCGAAGACCGGGATCAGGAAGGTCACCGTGGAGGTCTTGGTCGGTCCGGCGCTGGCGATCAGCCGGAAGTAGATGCAATACGCGAGCACCGTGCATGGCACCGCCAAGGCCAGGACCGAGAGGCCGATGGGCCAGGTGAGGGGAGCCTGGGGCGGGACGACAAAGATCAGGGGCGTCAGCAAAACGGCGCCGCCGCACACCTGCCCGACCGCCGCTTGGAGCGGCGAAAGGTCCGCAAACCGCCTGCGAGCGTACACGGCGGTCAGCGCATAGGACAACGCCGCCAGAAGCGCCTGCGCGGTGGCGAGCAGGACCGTGGGGGTGACCGGCAAAGGGCTCCACCCGACCAGGGCCGACACGCCGACAATCCCCAGGCCCGCACCCGCCATCTTCCGCAGACCGAGCGGCTCTCGCAGCCAGAGCGTCGAGACGACGACGGTGAAGAGGGGCACGGTGGCATTCAGAATGGCGGCGATGGACGCGTTCAGATGGATCACGGCGTTGGCGATGAGGACAAAGGGGACGGCGTTCCCGATGGCCCCGATTACAAGAAACCGGCGCCAACAGGCCCGGAAGTCCGGCGCCTGTCCGATGCTCCGGGCCAGCGCGGCCAGCAGGCCGCCGGCGACAACGAGCCGGATGGCCATCAGGGCGATGGGGCCGAGCGCCGGGCCGGCGACGCGGATGAAGAGGTACGATGCGCCCCAGAGGGCCGACAGGAGAATCAAGAGGATGAGGTCGAGCGAGGGCATGGGATCTTGTGGCTCTGTCCGTGATGGAGCGCTGTCTTACGCGGGATCCCCCAAAGCCGATCCGCGGCCGGGAAGCACGCGCAATCGGGGCTCCGTTTGTCTGGCGATCTTGCGCTCCAACCGGGGGATGGGTTTCTGCCGGATGAAACACAGGCGAAGCTCTCGGGCGCGGTAGAACCGCCGAACCTCCCGCGCGACAGCGACGACGGTGAAAGAGCGCCTGCCGTTCGACGAGTCCGGACGAGCCGAGCCGCCGGGGGCCGAGGCTCGCCGTCGTCGGATGCGGGAGGAGCGCCTCACCGGCGGTCGGCGCACGCTCGTCGGAGAGCTGCCGGAGCGAGTCGCGGCGGTGTGCCGCAAAGGCGGGACCGGCGTCGTTCCCCCGTGGTCGCCACTCCCGCGGCGTGACGGCATCGGGGAGCATGCTTGGCCTCCAAGATCCGCAGGACGGTCGAGCAACCTCATACTATACGACCGTGGGCCAATCAGCAACCGCGCATTGCCTGCGCCGGTTCCGCCTTGACACAAAAGGCGGTTCCGCGTAGCTTCCCGAAAGCCGCCCGCGGCGCCGCGGGCGGCGACACCGTGCCTGACGGCACCGCTGATCCCGCCGAAGGGGCGCTCGTCCTGTGGCGGGGTTCGATCTTCCCCGGACGATCTGCGCGGCGAGCGAAGGCACGCATCCAGCCGAACGCCCGGTCTCGGCGACCGTTCGAGCGGGGAGGACAGGATGGCGAATCCAGAGGTTGGCGTTTTCCAGAAGGCGCTCGCGGCCATCTGCAGCCGCTGCCCCATCTGCAACCACGCCCGGGCGCACCCCGAATCCTGGCTCGGCCGCGTGCTGCACCATCCGCTGCACGCCGACCACTGTCCTTTGTGGAAGGCGGAGCGCGCCGCCGCCGAACGCGGCGCCGAATCGAGGTGAGACTCTCGTATGCAGTTCAGATCGTCCGTCTCGGGTGCTCGCTTCTCGTCGCAGTGGATGCGGCGAAGACCCCCGGCGGCCATGCCGGGGCCGCGGGAGGGCCCGGCCGGCGAGAGTCGGGGCGTCGCGCGCGGCGTCTCCGGGGAGACCCCAGAGGCGTCGTGGATTCGGCACGCGGTCGGAGCGCCCCATCGTGTATGCCGGGCAGCCACGTGCCCGGCGAGGTCGGCGTCCTCCGGGCGCGTGGATGGAGGGCGTCGTCGCCAAAAGCGGGGTGAACCTCGCTGGTCCCAGGACGGGAGGTTGGGGAGAACCGGGTGTCCAGCGTGAGGCGGAATCCGCAAGAGTCGCGGGGACGCCCCAGGCCGCAGTCGATGGGACTGCCCCCGACGGCTTCGGGTCGCCGGATGGGGCAAGCTGATGACCTTGACGGCAGGCGGGTGGCCAGTGCTTTGCTCGGCCCGTTTAGCGCGGAAGATGGTGACCCCATGGGATGGGCTCTCAAGCTCCCGGAGGGGAGCGGAGCGGGCCGCCCGCGGGGTACGGCGGGAACGGTGGTCTTTTCCCGCCTCTCGCCCTCCCCGAGAAACACGCGGGCGAGCCATCGGCTTCGCGCCGTCCGCGGATCGGAGCAGTCCCACGGATGTCGGAGTGGGGCAATGGGCAGCCGGTCCGCGCATCCGCAGAGCCGATCCTCAAAACCCCGCGCGGCACCGGCCCGCGTTCGCCGGAAATCGCCGCCGCGGATATTCCACGCGCGTATCCTTCTCGGACGAAACCCCCGGACTGGAACGACCGTTTCCTACACCATTTCACCCGCGCGTACGCGCGCCGGAAAAGGGGCACAGGGATGCTGAGGGCGGTGACGTTCGATCTCTGGCAGACGTTGATCCTCGATCGACCGGAGGGGCTGCGCCAGGCGCGGGCCGGTCGCGTGCAGGGCATGCACGACGTCCTGGTTCGCCGCGGCCATGCGCTTTCCGTGGACGAGGTGGAGCGGGCCTACGACGCCGTGGGTGAGCACCTGGAGACGCTCTGGAAGACGCAGCGCGATATCGGCACGCGCGGTCAAGTGCGGCTTCTGCTAGGAGTCCTAGGTCTGGATGGGGTACTGGCGCGGGACGAGCCGGTCATGGCGGCCCTCGAGGAGGCGTATGGCCTCCCCATTCTGTCGGCGCTCCCCGTGGCCAACGCGGGGGCTGCGGAGGTCCTGGAGACCCTGTCGGCACGAGGTCTGGTGCTCGCCCTGATCTGCAACACCGGACGGACGCCGGGGAGCCTGCTGCGGATCGTCCTGGAGCGGTTGGGCCTGGGGCGTTTTCTGTCCGTCTTGACCTTCTCGGACGAGCTCGGTCTGCGCAAGCCGCACGCGGAGATCTTTCTGCGGACGCTGGCCGCCTTGGGCGTGCCGGCCGCCGAGGCGGCCCATGTCGGCGACGATGTCACCACGGATGTGGCAGGCGCCCGCGCGGCCGGGATGCGGGCCATCCACCTGTGTCATCCGGACGGCGCCAGCCGCCGGTCGGACGGCGCGGAAGCCATCGCCTCGCTCGCCGCCTTGCCCGCCGCGCTCTTCGCGGCGCGCTGAAAGCGATCGCACGCGGCCTCGCGCCGCCCTCCGTCCGGACAGCCCGGACGAATGACGAACCCCTGCGGGCGCGGCCCCTTGCCCACCAAACCGCTTGTCAGCGTTGGACCCGTATGCTAGGGTGAATTCGGTTCGGCCCCACGGACGTTTTCGGCTGCGCGGCCGGACCGCGGAACGGGGACCGAGGGGCCCCGCCCACATGGACTCGTCGCTGACCATCGGTGAGACTCTCCGCCGGCGTCGGGAAGAGCGGGCGCTGACCCCGGAGCAGGCCGCCTTCAAGAGCAAGGTGCCGCTGCGCTTTGTGCAGATCCTGGAGTCAGACGATTACCGGCTTCTTCCAGATGTCCTGTACCTTGTTCCCCTGCTCCGCGAATACGCCCGCTTTCTCGAGTTGGACGCCGTCGCCCTGGACGCCGAGTTTCAGCGTGGGATGTATCGGCCGCCTCGACCTGCACCGGCGCCGGCGCCCGCGCCGCGGGCGGCGGTGACGATTCCCTGGACGCAGGTGTTGTGGACCGCAGCGGCGATCCTGGTGGTCACGCCGCTGGTCCTGATTGCGCTTTCCCTGGCCTCAAAACGGTCCACCGAGCAGACGGTTTCCATCCGGCCGAGCGGGCCGAAGACGGAGTGGCCGCGGTCGCCCGGCGGCGCCGGCGTCGACGTGGCGGTGCAGGGGCCGGAAACCGTTGCCCCCGCGGCATTGGCGGTCCCCGCGGCCCCGCCTGAGACGGCGACACTCCCGGTCGTGGAGTCGCGCGCCGCATCGGCGCCGCTTCCACGGGACGCCGCCGCCCCCGGCGTCGCCGCCGGTCACGTCCTCATCGCCCGCGCCGAAGAGGCGACCTGGATGTCGGTGCGGGCGGACCAGAAAGACCCGCGGGAGGTTCTTCTGCAACCGGGGCAAGTGGCGCGCTTCGAGGCGCAGACCGCCTTCCGGCTTATCGTGGGCAATGCGGGCGGAGTGACGCTGTCGCTCGACGGGACGCCTCTTCCCCCGCTGGGTTGCTCGGGAGAGGTTGTTCGAGACCTCGTCCTCCCTCCGGCTCGTCGCGATCCCCCCGCTTCGGGGGCCGCACTCGCCGTCCCCGCGCGATAAGAACAGCCGATCGCCCCTTAGTGGCGGGGTTGGGGCACCCCGGCAGGGTCGGCGCCGGCGGCGACCGGTGCGCGGGGAGGCGGGGTGTGGAGACGTCGTTGGACAAATCGAACGGCTGGCGTCGCTGGTCTCGACCAGCGATCCTGGTGCTGACGGTGGTGGGGGTGACGGTAGGCCACATGATTGTGCCCGTCACCCGTCAGGTCCCTCATGACCTCTTTGTGAGGCTCTACTATCTCCCGATCGCCCTCGGTGGCGCGTGGTTCGGCCTCTGGGGCGGTCTGGGAACCGCGGGACTGATCATTCTCGTCTACCTGCCGCACATCGTGCTCGTCGAGCATGGACCCTTGACGTTCGGCTATCTCTTGGAGATCCCTGTCTTCCTGGGGGTCGGGCTGCTTACCGGCCTGATCGTCGATCGGCAGGCGCAGTACCGGCGCGGCCTTGAAGGGCAAGCCGAGACGCTGGCGCGATCGCATCGTGAGCTGCAGGAGCAGACGCGCCTCCTGCTGGAGAAAGAGGCCCAGCTGCACCGGGCGGACCGGCTCTCCGCCCTCGGCCAGCTGTCCGCGGGCCTGGCGCACGAGATCCGGAACCCTCTGGGCGCCATCAAGGGGGCCGTCGAGATCCTGGAGGAGGATTACCCTGCCGGTCACCCCAAAGCCGAGTTCTACGCCATCATTCTGAAGGAAGTCAAACGGCTGAACGACGTCGTGACCAACTTTCTGAACTTCGCGCGGCCCGTGAGCATGCGCTTTGTTCCGGTTGACGTGCGCGAGGTCCTGGCGAGTTTGGAGGGTCTGGTGTCCGGCGAAGCCCGCGCCCACCGCGTTCGGATCTTCACGCGCTTCCATGGCGGGCCGTCCCTCGTCATGGCGGACGAGGCGTTGCTCAAACAGGCCTTTCTGAATATCATGTTGAACGCGCTGGAGGCCATGCCCGCAGGCGGCGACCTGGCCATCTCGACCCGCGTCGCGGATCCGAAGACGGTCGGGGTCATGGGCTCCGACGGCCGGGAGGAGTGGCTGGAGGTCGTCTTCGACGACACGGGCACGGGTATCCCGGAGGAGTACCAGGGGCGCGTGTTCGATCCCTTCTTCACGACGAAGAAGGACGGCACCGGGCTCGGGCTGGCCATCACGTACCGCATCATCGAAAACCACCGGGGCATCATTCGGGTCACCAGTCAACCGGGCAAGGGCACCACCTTCGTCATCACCCTCCCGGTGGAGGAAAGCGGCGAGCGATGAAGCGGATCAAGATCCTTGTCGTCGACGACGATGAGAGTCTGCGGCGGGTCTTGGAGTACAACCTCGCCCAAGAGGGCTACGCGGTCCTGACCGCCGCCAGCGGGGAACACGGTCTTGACCTTCTGAGGAGGGAGGGGGCCGACCTCGTCCTCACGGATGTCCGGATGCCGGGCATGAACGGCCTCCAGGTGATGGAAGAGGTGCGAAAGCTTGACCCCAGTATCCAGGTCATCATCCTCACAGCTTTCGGGACCATCGAAGCGGCCGTGGAGGCCATGAAGGCGGGGGCCTTCCACTACATCAGCAAGCCCTTCAACCGCGACGAACTGAAGCTGACCATCCGCAAGGCGCTGGAGATGAAGGCGCTGGAGCGTGAGAATATCGCCTTGCGCCAAGCGCTGAAATCGCGCAACGACCTCGAGAGCATCGTCGCCGAGAGCCCGGGCATGCGGCGGATCGTGGAGATGATCCAGCGGGTCGCCCCGACCGAAACCACCGTCCTGATTCTTGGGGAGAGCGGCACCGGGAAAGAGCTTGTCGCGCGGGCCATCCACGGCTTGTCCCCGCGGAACCGGGGCCCGTTCGTGGCGGTCAACTGCGCTGCCATTCCCGAGAATCTGCTCGAGAGCGAGCTCTTCGGCCACGTGAAAGGCGCGTTCACGGGAGCGATTCGCGATCGGGTGGGAAAATTCGAGGCCGCCGAGGGTGGCACCATTCTTTTGGACGAGATCGGCGAAATGCGCCCGGAGCTGCAGGTGAAGATCCTGCGCTGTCTGGAGGAGCGCTCGGTGGAGCGAGTGGGGGACAACCGGCCGATCCGGGTGGACGTTCGGGTGCTGGCCGCCACCAACAAGGACCTCTCGAAGGCCATTCAGTCCGGAGGATTTCGAGAGGATCTCTACTATCGGCTCAACGTGATTCCGCTCACCATCCCGCCGCTGCGCGAGCGGCGCGAGGACATCCACGCGCTGACGCTGTATTTTCTGAAAAGCCTGGGAGCGTCGCCGCGGCTCACCGTCGACCCGGAGGCGCTCCGCGCGCTGGAAGTGTACGAATGGCCCGGCAACGTGCGCGAGCTGGAAAACGCGCTCGAGCGGGCGCTCATCTTTCATCGGGGCGATGTCATCACGATGCTCGACCTGCCCGAGACGATCCGGGCGCCCCGCGCCAAGGAGGCGCCGAGTCTCCCCGTCAGCCTCCCGGAGGCAGGCCTGTCCCTGGAGGACGTGGAGAAGGAGCTCATCCTGCGGGCGCTCCAGAAGCACGACTGGAATCAGTCCCGCGCGGCCCGCTATCTGGGGATCACGCGCCACACGCTGCTGTACCGCATGGACAAGCACGGGATCGCCCGACCCGGCGGTCGTGCGGCGCACGGCGAGGAGCGGGAGTCGCCCTGGGAGAATCCGGACGCAAACCGGCCCTGAGACCCCGAGCACGCGGTGAGAGCGCCGGCCCCCCTTGACGGGCACGAGGCTGTGGTTCGTGGCGCCGTGGTGCAGGGGCAGGTTTCCCCCGCGCCGGTTCTGGTGCTATAGTGGGCCGCGGCGTGGCCGGCATGCGGTGATGCGGGCCGCGTACCGACTCAAAACCG
>Ga0116185_1004236_pt1 | contig 11826 bp, 11 predicted proteins | sample AD_JPNNA7_MetaG_FD_89754 | JGI IMG/M metagenome (GOLD analysis project Ga0116185, IMG submission 89754) | Active sludge microbial communities of municipal wastewater-treating anaerobic digesters from Japan - AD_JPNNA7_MetaG | ecosystem: Engineered > Bioreactor > Anaerobic > Digestate | place... | reverse complement strand
GTTCGTGTGTTTGGTGTGCCAGTGGCGGGAGCCTGGGTGGCTGGCGGTGTGTGGGGAGCTGGTCATCGCGGGGCGATCGACGCAGGAGTGTGCGCGGCGGCTTGCCGTGTGGTGGGGGGAGCAGGGGTTCCCCCGGGGCGAGACGCAGGCGAGTGTGGGCGACATCGCTGCCCGAGACAGCCGGCTGACCCTACAGGACGCGTTGACCGGTGCCGGGATCCTGGCTGGCGGCCGGGTGCTCACCCACGCGCAGGAGGTGGCCGCAGGCATCGAGCTCATGCGGCAGTTGCTGCGGCAGGAGCGGGTCTTGGTGGCTCCCCGTTGCCGCGTGGTGCGCGAGGAGTTCAACGGCTACACCTACCGCCCCGGAGCCCACGAGGGCGAGCCCGAGCGGGGCCCTCGCAAGACCCTGGACCACACGATGGATGCCCTGCGGTACCTGGTGTGGCACATGTGCCGGCCCCGGCGGGCTCGGGGCCTTTACCGCGATCCCGCGGACCCGGCGGGTCTCCTGATGCCAGGGGATAGCGGCGTGGGCTCTGTGGACGAGCAGGCGTTGGCGGAGTGGCAGAACGGGCGTCGGGAGCGGCGCGGAGAGCCCCCGGAGCCGGTGCCGGGGCCGGAGTCATCAGGGCCTGTCGCGGTCCTGGACATGCGCGCGATAGAGCGCAGGAGGAGAGGCAATGTCGTATGGCGAGTGCCAATCAGGTAGCGGTGAACTGGTCGGAGATGGTGAGGCAGGCGCAGGCGCTGGAGGCGGCCCTGGTGGAGCAAACGGTGGGCAAGCTCCGGGCGGCGGACGCGGACAAGTTCTTGAGCGGCGAGGGCCGGGCGGCGCGGCACAAGGAGGCCCTGGCGCTTTACGTGGACGTCTTGACGCAGTTGGACGCGAAGACGGATGGGGAGATGGAGAAGGGGGTTCGAGCGGCCCAGGCGGTGCTGGACGCGGCGGTAGTGAAGACCACGGCGACAGAGCGGCTTGAGCAGCGGATGCTGGCTCAGACGCTGGCGGACGCGCTGCCCCCGGCGGAGCTGCGTGCCGAGCTGATGAAGGCGCTGGGGGCGGGAGCGACGGTGCAGGCGGTGGTGTTGTCGGAGGAGGTGCCGTTGCGCTTGCAGGCCATGGCCCGGCGTGGCGTGGCGGGTGCGGAGGCCCAGGTGGTGGGTCTGGCGCAGGAGGTGGAGGCGTGGCGCGACCGGGTGAAGCCGGAAAGGGTGGCGGCCCGTGAGACGGTGGAGGCCATTCGCGTGGCGCGGACGGAGCTTCAGTCGGGGCGGATGGGGCGGACGCTATACGGGCAGCGGCATCGGGCGTTCGCGGCGTTGCCGGGGCACGTGGGGACCGAGGCGGGGATGATGCACTGGACGCGGCAGGGGTCCCCGGGGGGTGACCCGCAGGGGGTCGGCACGGACGCGGTGCTGTCTCACGGTGTGGTGCCGGGGCAGGGGCAGGCCGCCCTGGCGCGGGGGGGAACAGTGGGGTAGGGGTGCCCCCGGGGTGCTGGCGTGGTGTGGGTGACGGGCCTCTGTTCTCTCCTCGTGGAGGGGGCGGGGGCCCGTTGTTGTGTGGGGCTACCGGCGCCAGGGGGCCCACCAGGGGCGGCGCGGGGCAGGTGAGGTGTCCACAGGGGCGGCGGGCTGGGGCAAGGCCAGGCGGATGAGCTCGCCGTTCTGGGCTTGGACCTCGGCTAGGCGGGCCATGGTCTGTTGGGCTTGTTCCCGCCAGCTCCGGGCTTCTTCCTCGGCTTTGGACAAGGCGGACAATGCCCGGTCCAGCTCTTTCCTGGTTGTGTCCAGTTCCTCTTGTCTAGTTGGTTTGCGGGGCCGTGACTGAGCTGGACTAAGCGGACTTGCTCCGTCGTGGACAAGATGTGCCACGTGTGCGACCTGGTTCCGGTTGAACATGTATCGGAAGCGGCGGCCACCGATACGTTCCTTGGCGTCCGGCACCAGGTGGCCCTTGGCAATCAATCGCCGAAGCGTCTTCGAGCTCACGTGGGCTTCCGTGGCCAGGCCCTCGATGGTGAGCTGTTCTGCGTCCGTGCCCACGTTGTCCGCGTTGTCCATGATGGCCGGATGTTCGTGTGGGGCGCGGGGCGGTCCTGCTGGCACAGGATAGGCGCCTATCCGGAGCCTTGGCCTTTGCGGATGTGGTTTGCGAGGAGATGTTTGACATACTCCGGTAGCGGAGAGGAGGCTTGTTGAGCCAAGAGCTGTAGGAGCTGGAAGTCGTCGATCTCAGGCCCTTGCCAGGTGAGGTCCAAGCGGCGGATGACTAGTGTGGAGATGTGGGTATAGTCCGTGGGGCTTGCCCAGTAGCAGGTGGCGCAAAGCTCGGGGTCCGGATCGGTCCAGTTGGGGCAGTGTTCGCAAGTCCAGGACTTTGCTCTGTTGCACGAGCGGCAGACTGCCATGAACTCCGAGAGGCGGAGATCCGAGTTCGGGTCGTCGCCGACGATCGCGTATGGAACGCGATGATCGGCTTGGAGGCCTGTGGGGTCGAAGATGCCAGCACACAAGGCACATCTGCCATGAGCTGCCGCTTTCACGTGGTCGGTGAAAGCCTTGGGCAACGCCACGCGGCCTGACCGAGGCCCTTTGAGAACGGCTTCAGGCGAGGGGAATGAGTAGACGGCCATACGCCGGCCGTTTCTGTCGTTGTAGCCTATCGTGCAGAGGACCGCGATGCCCTGTTCTTGCAGATCCTGCTTGGCTCGCGGGGGGTGGCTGTAACCGTTGTCTTGAAGTGCTTGTGTGCTGGCTGACCCCTCTTCCAAGATCATCCAACCCACGATGCGAGCGCGGCCGCGAAGGTCCCTGAGCCTCGCAAAGAACTCCTGGGGATAGGCCGACCAAGCGGGGGTGCTCTTCACTCCATCGAGGAAAGTGAACCAGCGGTCGTCGTCGTGGAGCCAGTTCGGGAGGGCCACGATCCATCTCCGAAGAGAGCAAGTTGGGGGCTTGGTCGCGGGCCCTTCCGCAGGTGGTCCACGCCGACCTTTGCGGCCAAGTCTGAGGACAGGTACAGAGACTCGTACGTGATGGCGTCACTGCCGAGAAGAGTGGCCTGGGAAGACCGCCCAGCGTCTACCTCGATATGTGCCAGGTTCAACTCGTCCGGGAGCTTCCGGCCAAACGCCTTATCTCCTGTCCGGCCGTCATAGCTCACAATGAACGGGACTCCCCGCCGTGATAGGTCATCCAGAGCAGCGGCGAAATCCTCGAAGCACACCCCGTTGATGTACCGCGGGTCTCTGTTACCACAGACCCCTTGGTATGGCGGGTCCATGTAGACGATATCGGAGCTCGTGGTCTCTGCGAGAACCTCGCGGTAGTCCACAGAAGACAGCCGCGTTCGCCCACGGAGAAGACGGGAAGTCCTCTCCAGTTGCACTCGCATTGTGCCTGGGCGCATACCCTTCCGGCGGTTGTCCGGGCTTTGGTTGAACTCGCCATTTGAGTTGTACCGGATGGATGCCTTGACACACCGCGCCAACAGGTAGAGGAACAGATCCGGTTGCCCCGTCCGGTTGAACTCGGTCCGGACTTCATCGTAGAACTCGCGCTCCCGTTCTGCTTGGCGCTTCCACAGGGACTCGTATTGGGTCGAGATCTCCGCAGGAGCATTGATGATCCGCTCCCACAGCTCCATGAGTGCTGAGTTCAAGTCGTTCAGAGCAAATGCAGCAGTCCTGCGGGCACACGCGCTAGCAAGCGAAACGGCTGCCGAACCGGCGAAAGGTTCGACCAATCGCGCTGCGCCTGGTGGGAAGTACTGCAAGATCAGCGGAGCCAACCGCCGCTTGCTACCTTGGTATGGGAACGGTTGCGGAACAAACACTCGTTCGTCCTCCTTTCATGGCCCTATTCCCCCGATCTCCAAGTCGCCCTTCCCGACCGGCAGAAGATCCTCGAGGAAGCCGGCAAAAGGCGACGAGACCCGTGGGGTCGTGTGGATCGCCGCCACCGGGAGCCACTACCACCGGGAGACCTGCGGCGCCCTCCACGGGCAGGGCTCGGAGATCTCGCGTTCGGTGGCCGAGGCCAAGGGCTACGCCCCGTGTTCGCTCTGCCGGCCGTAGTGGCCCCCTCTACGGGCACCCCCCGGGCCGGCCCTCGCGGCAGCGGCCGTTCTGGCGCTGAAGCTTGCAAGCGTGCAAGCCCAGTGGTATCTTGTAGGGGCCCCTGGTGTGGTTGGGGGCCTCAAGACGGCGAGGGGGTTCACGATGCGACCGCCAGCGGAAGAGGGCTGGGTGACGGTGACGTTTCGGCTCCGGCCGGCGTTACGGCAGGCCCTCCAAGATGAGAGCTACGCCACGAACACGACCCAACAGGAGATCGTCGAAGAGGCCCTGCGGCGAGAGCTTGACCGGCGGGCCGCGGCAAGGGCCCCGGTGGCGGCCGAGTAGGGCGAAAGGCGGCTCCCAAGTGAACCTCGACGAGGACCCCGAGAACGCGGACTGGCCGAAGCGCACCTGGGACCTGCCGACCGACATGGACGAGGTGCGGGCGCTGCTCCGGGCCTGGGGGATGACCGTCGAGGAGTTCAAGCGGCTGCCCGTCTACCGGTGGAACGTGGACAAGGTGCCCGGGCTGAAAGACCTGTGAGTGGTGCCCCGGACGGGGAGATGAGGCGCGATGCGCGTTCTGAACATGGCAACAGACACGGAGCACGAGGCAACCCTGTTGGGCACGAGGCGGGCCACCCCCTACCGCGCGATCCCCGCCGTGGACGGCGAAGCCGTGGATCCTCTGCAGTGGGCGCTCTACCGGGTGGTGTCGGCCACGGACGAGGAGCTTGCCGCGTTCCAGGCGGCCGGCATCCCCTGCCACCGGCTGACCACGGAAGAGGCGGACGAGCTGGCGGCCCGAGACCCCGACACCTTCGACGCCGAGGACGAAGCCGAGCGGTGGATGGCAGCGGCGTGGGCGGACCTGCGGGCCCATGACCCCACACTGCCCGAGCTGAGCGTGGTCGCCGAGGCCCTGGAGAGCGCGGCGGAAGTCGGGGCTGTCCCACGGGAGACCACCGTCACCCTCCGCAACCTGTTCCACGGCACGGCCGTGCAGGTGCGGTGCCCCGAGGGACTGCCCTACCTACTGCCCCGGGCCGAGTACCTGCGCGTCAGGAAGCGGCTCTGCGGCGTGCCGAAATGTCGGTGCGGCCTGGTCTCGGGCGTGCAGGAGGTCGGGATAGAGTGGGTGCTGCCCGACCGTGGCGAGTTCACCTGGCAGCTCCATGCATACCCACGGCACCCGACCAACGAGGGGCTCTAGCCGAAAGTCGTGGCGAAGAATCGGGTGCGGCCGGTAGTTGTGACATGGGAAGGCTGAAGGGGCGGGTCCGCCGCTCCCGAAAATGCCCCATACAACGAGCGCGCCCGGAGGCCGGCACACCTCCAGGCGCTAGAGCGAGTAGAGCATATGAGCTTTGTGGCGCGGGCTGTGGCAACAGCCCATACAACTCACGATTGTAGCCTACGAGATTCGTCGGCACAATCTTCGACGCGCTTTTCGCGGCACCTTTCGACGACCGTTTTTGTCCCAAAAACTCGCTCGCTCGTTTTCCGTCCGCGGGCCGTGGTGCCGGCCACAGCCCGCCGTGATCCACGACGAGGAGCGAGCGATGCCGGCGACCACACTACAGATCCCTTCTGATACCATCCCTTCGGCCCTAGTCGCGGAGCCGCGTTGGCTCTGCTGGCGGTATAAGACCCAGTCAGACGGCAAGGTCACGAAAGTCCCCTACCGGGCACGGGCGAGAGGGCTGCCTCGCAAGCCTGACGGCTCGTCGACCAACCCTGCCTCTTGGTGCGACTACCAGACCGCCGTGGCCGCCGTGGCCGCGAACCCGAAGCTCGATGGCCTGGGCTTCGCGCTTGGCGACGGCTTCGTGGGCGTGGACCTCGACCACTGCATCGACTCCGAGACCGGCGAAGTCGCCGAGTGGGCCCAAGCCATCGTCGGACTGCTGGACAGTTATACCGAGGTGTCGCCCAGCGGCCAGGGCTTGCATGTCATCGTGCGGGGCAGCGTCACTGAGGACCGCCGCAAGAGAGTCGGGATGCCCGGCGGCGGGGCGCTGGAGGTCTACGCGCACGGCCGGTATTTCACCGTTAGCGGCCGACGCTTTGGGGCTCGTGAGGCCGTCGAAGAACGCTCCGCTGCTCTGGCGACCCTGGTTGCGTGGCACTTGGCCTTACCGTCCAAGGCGCCAAAAGAGCCCCAGGAGAGCTCTGCTCCCCGCGTGGACACGCACACCGACTTCCCCCGACAAAGACACGGCGCGCTCCTCGAGCATGATGAGCGGTACAAGGCCACGTGGGAGCACGAACGGCCCGACCTATCCGACCAGTCTCTGTCCACCTATGACTTGGCCCTCTGCTCGTTGGCGGCCCAATACGGCTGGACGGCCGACGAGCTGGCGGCGCTGATCAGGACCCACCGAGCGGAGCACGGAGAAACAGAGAAAGCGCGGCGGGTGGACTACGTACAGGGCACAGTGGCCAAGGCCCTCGCCGGCGTGAAGGCTAGGCCGGCGGGCGACCACGACAAGGGGGGTCGCCTCGTGCCGCTTCCCGAGGGTGCCCCAGCCCGGCCTGAAATCAACGTCTCGAACAAGCAGCCAGTCGAGCTCACGGACGAGGCCCTGCGCGTCCTTCACGCGACGAACGAGCCGCCCGAGCTATTCGTGCGAGCCGGCGAGCTCGTGCGGGTACGAGCCGACGAGAAGGGTCGCCCAGTGATCGACACGGCAAATGAGAAAATAGTGTTTGAGAGACTCACGGCCGTGGCCGACTGGCTGAAGACCTTGCCGCCCCGGAAGAACCAGCCCGAGCCCCCAACGCTCGCTTCGCGCCCTCCGGAGTGGCTGCCCGGGAACGTTATCGCCCGGGGCCGGTGGCCCTTTCCCGCACTAGAGGGCATCGCGGAGGCCCCATATCTGCGGCCGGATGGGTCCGTCATGGCTCGAGCCGGCTACGACCCGATTACGCTGCTACTTTACAAGCCGCTCCCGAACCTCGTCGTGCCGCCGATCCCCCAGCGCCCCACGCGCGATGACGTTGTCAACGCTCTGATGGTCGCCATGGAGCCGCTGGCCGAGTTCCCCTTCATCGACGACGCGAGTCGGGCGAATGCCCTGGCGATGCTGCTCTCGCCCATCGTCCGGCCCGCCGTCGACGGCCCGGTGCCATTGGCGCTCAGCGATGCGCCACAGCCGGGGACGGGGAAGTCGCTTCTGACCGAGATCGTGTCCATCGTTGCGACGGGCCGCGAGGCCGCGATGATCTCGGCGCCAGAGACCGAGGCTGAATGGGCCAAGTCGATCAACGCCATCCTCTGCACGGGCGCCACAGTGGTGGTCATCGACAACGTCGAGACCACGATCTTCGCGCCTTCCCTCGCCAAGTCGATCTCTGGCTCCTTCTCCGCCAAGCGCCAGCTTATGCAGGACACCAAACTGACACTCCTGCCGCAGCGGGCGTGCTGGTTCGCAACCGGCAACAACCTCCGACCGCGGCTGAAGGGAGCGCTGCCTCGCCGATGTTACTGGGCGAGACAGGATGCACAGATGGCGCAGCCGTGGACCCGCGACAGCCAGAACTTCCGCCACCCGGAGATCAAGTCATGGACGAAGGCTAATCGCGGCGCAATCCTCGCGGCGCTTCTGACACTGGCTCGAGCTTGGTTCGAGGCCGGCTGCCCTGCTCCAAAGGCCGCTCCGAAGCTCGGGGGTTTCGAGGCTTGGCGGCGCGTCGTGGGCGGGATCCTCGAATTCGCCGGTGTGCCGGACTTCCTCGCAAACCTCGCCGAACTGTGGGCCGCAGACCAGGACGTGGCTGAATGGGAACCCTTTCTCCGGGCCCTCCATGCCCGGCGAGGCTCCAACCCTTTCACAGTGGCCGACCTCGCTCGAGACCTCGTTCATGAGCAGGCGCTCGCCGGGGTCGTCAGATCCGCCCCAGGCAGCGCCGTCCCCGATGAAGACGCCGGCACCTTACCTTCACTCGTGGCGCACGTGCCGCCGGATCTTCTCGATCGCGACGGCCGGCTGAATCATCGTTCGCTGGGCCGGGCGTTGGCCCGTCTCGACGGCACGCGACACGGCAGTGACGACATTCGGCTTGAGCGGGCCGGTACCCACAGATTGACGAACACCGTTCTCTGGAAGGTAGTGGTCGGCTGATCGCCCGCCGGGTTTCCGGGTTTGCCGGGTTTCCCTGCATTCTACCAGGGTCTTACGCGCGCGCGCGCGTATACACACACGCGCGTAACACCCCGCCTTAAATAGTGGAGAACCCGGAAACCCGGAAACCCGGCGAGTCACCGGGGGCTCGGGCAAGCAGTTGTGGGTCGCTGTCGCCGGCCCATCCCCCCCGGTTGTGACCGGACGTTGGGCCCCTTCCGGGGCCCCCCGAGTGTGACCGGGGGGGCGCGGCCCTCTGGAAAGGGCCCCTGGGTGTGCCCGAAACACCCTGCGTTTATGCTTGACGGACGTTTACGATAAATGGTACCCTGTTGGCGGCACTCTAGAGGCACCAGGGGAGGCGGCCACTGTGGCCAGGCCAAGGGGTTCCAAGAAGGCGAAGCAACAGCAGGAGCGGCTTCTGACGGGAGGGGGCAAGCTCGTGGGCTACATCCGCGTTTCCACGGAAGGGCAGCAGACCAACGGGCACTCCCTGGCCGGGCAGGAGCAACGACTGCAGGAAGCGTGTGAGCGGGCCGGCTTCGAGCTGGTAACGGTGCAGCACGACGTGGCCAGCGGGGCGAAGAGCGACCGCGACGGGCTGGCCGAAGCGCAGGCCATGGTCGAGCAGGGCTTGGCCGAGGGCCTGGTGTTCGCCAAACTCGACCGCGTGAGCCGTTCGCTACTGCACTCGGCGAAGCTCGTGGAGTGGGCCAGGGCTGGCGGCTTCACGATGCTAAGCGCCGACGAGGGCCCCATGATTGCCCGGGGCCAACTGGTCAACGAGGCCCTGCCCTTCTTCCAGGCGCTGGCCCAGGTCGAGCGGGAGCGCATCAGCCGGCGGACACGTGAGGGGCTGGCGGCGGCCCGGGCCAAGGGCGTTGCCCTGGGGTGCCCCGTGCGCCGTGCGTGTGGCGACCCGGCTGTTCAGCGTGCCATCGCCCTGCGGCGGCAGGGCCTGACGTTGCAGGCCATCGCCGATAGGCTGGCGCGTGACGGGGTGCGGGGTGCCCGGGGCGGCAACCTGACGCCGGCGGCAGTGTGGGGCTGGGTGGAGCGGTGTGCCCCGGAACTGAACCAGCCGTTCGGCCTTTCTCGCGGCGGAGCAGTGGCCCAGGGCTCCGAGGACGGGGCAGCGCCGTGAGTGTGCCACGTAAGGTACTGGGACAGCAGACGCCAAGCACCTGGGGCCTTCTGGGGGCCTTGGTGGAGGTGTGCTGCCCGGTGTGCGATCGGGTGCATTGCGAGGCTTCGGCCGATACCCGGCTGATCCGTTGGCGGTGCCGGCGGTGCGGCCGGTGGTGTATGTGGAAGGGTGACCGGGCGGCCTAGCGGCCGACCCCCGACATACGGCAACAGCAGCGCCCCACGCGGGCCGGCGACCTGGGCGACCAGGCGACCGGCCCGTTCGCGTGTACGACGAAGGGAGCGATGGTGATGCCACTGACCAAGCGCACCAACGGACTGATCGCCAAGGCGGTGCGTATGCGGTGGGAGACCGTGCTGATCGGCGGTGCTCCGCGGTCGTATGAGTCCATCGCCCAGGCCCTGGGCGTGACGGAACGCACCCTGCGGCGGTGGCGGCACACGGAGGCATGGGCCGACGAGGTAGCGGCCATGGACTGCCCCGAGCAGGAGCGCGAGCTGATCAACCAGGCCAAGGCGGCTCTGCGATACCTGCTGATGGACCAGGACCACAAGATCCGGCTGGCGGCGGCCCGGGCGGTGCTCGACTACTGCTTGGCGCGGAAGCTGGAGGTCGAGCACCACGGCGAGGTGGTGTACCTCCGGCGCTACGACGTGTCGGGCGTGTCTTCGGAGACGCTGCACCAGTGGATCACGGAGGCGACGGCGGCCGAGGGTATCGGCCCGGGTGCGGAGCGTGCCCTGCCCGAGTCCGTCCGTGTGGAGGTAGTGGACGGCGAGCCCTGCGAGGCGGTGGAGGCAGATGGCTGAGCAGGTGCTGCCGCCACCGTTGCACTCGGGCACCGAGCGGCTTCGCTTCCTGCGCGAGACGGCACGCGAAGCGGCCCAGGCGGGCGATGTGGAGGCTGTCTTCAGGTGCCTGGGCTACAAGCCCCACGCGGGCCAGCGGGCGTTCCACGAGGCACGAGGCTACCCGAGGCGAGTCATCTGCACGGGCCGGCGGTTCGGCAAGACCTTGGCGGCGGCGATGGAGGCTTGCACCACGTTGCTGCGCGGCGACAACCGCGGGCGGGGTGCCACGCGCACCCTGGTGCTATGCCCTGTGGCCGAGCTGTCCGAACGCATCTTCCGCCAGGTGCGAACCTCGTTGTGCCGGCAGCTCGCCTTCCGGCCTGAACGGCTCTACGACACGGGGCAGCGCCGTGAGCTGGTGATGCCCTGGGGCTCGAGCTTGGTGTGTCGGTCTGCGGCCGGTGAGGAGTCGGTGCTGGGCGAGGGCTTCGACCTGGCCTTGCTCGACGAGGCGGCCCGGCTCCCGCCCCAGGTGTGGGAGGCCGTGGTCGAGCCGGCCCTGGCGGACCGGAACGGAGCGGCGGTGTTTCTGTCGTCGCCGCTGGCGTTCGGGTGGTTCTCGGGCCTCTGGGCCCGGTGTGGGAACGCGGACTGGCCGGAGTGGTGGGGCTACCGGGGCAAGACGGAAGAGAACCCCGCGATCAGCCGGGCCTGGCTGGCGGAGCGCCAGCGCACGGTGAGCCCCGAGGTCTGGCGTCGTGAGTATTGCGGCGAGTTCGTCAACCTCGAGGGCACGGTGTATCCCGAGTGGTCAGAGCTGGTCCACGTCTCGCCGGAGGCTGAGTTCGACCGGCGATACCCCCCGATGCTCACCTTCGACTTCGGCACGACGGAAGCCAGCCCGTTCGTGTGTTTGGTGTGCCAGTGGCGGGAGCCTGGGTGGCTGGCGGTGTGTGGGGAGCTGGTGATAGCGGGCCGGTCAACGCAGGAGTGTGCGCGGCGGCTGGTGGCGGGGTGGGGTGAGCAGGGGTTCCCCCGGGGCGAGACGGGGGCGAGCGTGGGTGACATTGCCGCACGTGACGCGCGGCTGACGCTGCGGGATGAGTTGGCGGGGGCGGGCATCTTGGCGGGGGGCCGGGTGGTCACGCACCAGCAGGAGGTGGCGGGCGGGATCGAGTTGGTGCGGCAGTTGCTGCGTGCGGAGCGGCTCCTGGTGGCCCCTCGGTGCCTGGTGGTTCGGGAGGAGTTCGGGGGCTACACGTATCGGCCGGGGGTGCGGGATGGGGAGCCGGAGCGGGGCCCTCGCAAGACCCTGGACCACACGATGGACGCGCTGCGGTACCTGGTCTGGCACGTATGCCGGCCGCATCGGGCGCGGGCGTTGTATCGGAGCCCGGGTGACGTGGCGGGGAGCTTGGTGGCGGGGGATGACGGCCCGGGGGCGGGCTTCGTGGATGAGCGGGCTTTGACGGAGTGGCGGAACGGGCGGAGAGAGCAGCGGGGCGAGGCCCCGGAGCCGGTGCCGGTGCCGGAGTCATCAGGGCCCGTCGCGGTCCTGGACATGCGCGCGATAGAGCGCAGGAGGAGAGGCAATGTCCTATGGCGAGTGCCAATCAGGTAGCGGTGAACTGGTCGGAGATGGTGAGGCAGGCGCAGGCGCTGGAGGCGGCCCTGGTGGAGCAAACGGTGGGCAAGCTCCG
>Ga0116185_1004233_pt1 | contig 11831 bp, 11 predicted proteins | sample AD_JPNNA7_MetaG_FD_89754 | JGI IMG/M metagenome (GOLD analysis project Ga0116185, IMG submission 89754) | Active sludge microbial communities of municipal wastewater-treating anaerobic digesters from Japan - AD_JPNNA7_MetaG | ecosystem: Engineered > Bioreactor > Anaerobic > Digestate | place... | reverse complement strand
TGAATCGAGGGGTAGATCACGATCCCCAGCCTGGGATCAAACGACTTGGTCGCGCTCTGTTCCGCCGATTTGAGCTTGAGGAGATGCTGGCCGAGAATCCTGCGGTTGTAGCGCGTCTTGGTCACTTCGATGGTCTGGTAATAATAATCATTGCGGTGCGCTTCATCGAGCTTGATGACGATATCCGCCAGATAGCGCGCCACATTGAACGGGATCTCTTCCTCCTTGATCGCCCAATGCCGCAATCGTTCGAGCGTGACCAGCAAAGGAATGTTAGCGGAGCGGAAGAGCGTGAACAGCCGGTGGATCTGGTTGCGGGTCAGAGGCGTCGGGGCGAAGGCGGAGAGGCTGTCGATAAAAAAGAAGGGCACGATCCCCTTATTCGTCAGCCAGTTGATCGATTTTTCCAGTTCAGAATAACGGCGCTGAAAGAGCGATTCCGGCGGCAGATTGCGATAGCCTTCCGCTCTTGGGGTCAGTTTGGGCAGGAGCAGCTTGTTGGCGATGGATTTCAAAGCGAAATAGGCGTGTGCGGAGTCTTCCAGGTCGAGCACATTTTGCGCAATGGTAAGCGCGTTATTTTCATTGAAGTAATGATGACTCTTGAGATGCTCGATGATCCACTCCGGCTCCTGCTCGAGGGAATAAAAGAGGCAGCACCAGATCGATTTTGCCGACCGCCTGGCCGAGAAACGACAGCTGCTTGTTATTCCACCGCTTCGGATCAAGGGAGAGCGTGCACAATTTGATGCACTGCCCGGCATGGTCAAAAAGCACCGCGTGAATGTGCCTGCGCCAGGAGAGCTCAGGGTCCTCCCCGGGCAGGCTGTCCCGCAGCCAATCCGGCACAGCGCGTTCGACCTGATTGTCAACTTCATCGGCCATGCGCAGCAGCGCAGCGAGCCAGCGTAGACGCACCGGACCGTCCAGGGCCACCGGGTCGGAATCCAGCTCGCTGAACCCGGGGACGCCGCCGCCGCTGCAGCATAAAGCACAAAGATCCCCGGCCAGGGCCGGGCAATCCGGAGGAGGGACCGGGGAGGGCCAGCCATGCGCACAGGTAAGAACGGCGATCCAGTGCGCGCATTCGAGATCGGGAATCCTGAGATAATACCAGTCTTTTAATATCTTGGTGCAGGACTGGATGTAGTGCGCTTCCTTTTCCGGATCCTTGACCGTGAGCTTGCCGATATCATGCAGCAGTGCCGCCGCCAGGAGGACAAAAATTTCTGTGCTGCTGAAAGAGGATTTGAGTCCATCATCGGCGAGATGGTCGAGATTGCGTTCGACATTGGTGAGATGAGGAACGCCATTATAGGATCCCCAAACCTGCCCGGTCTGACCCAGCCAGGATTTATGGGCCTCTTCCGACATGTTCTGCAAAACGGAAAAATAACCGGTTTCACCCTCTTTTTCCCGATCATTCAATATTTTTCGGAATGTTGCCATGCGGATTTCCTCCTGATGGCTCTTCGGTTAAATACCGGAAGCGAATGGACAGAAGCAGGTTAACGCGCGGCGCGGCCTGCCGCGGCAATGGCCGGTGGGAGCAAGAGGGGATGGCGTCAGGGCCGCCCCGGCACCGGCTGGTTGAACAACTCCGCATAGGGACCGCCGGCGGACCAGAGCTGCGCGTGGTTCCCGACCTCCGCAATACGCCCCTGGTGCATCATGATGATCCGGTCCGCACTCTGCAGGGTTGAGATGCGGTGGCTGATCAGAATCGCCACCCGGCCGCGCACCCGCTCCATCCAGGCACTGAGCATCTCGTACTCGTTGCGGGCGTCGAGGGCGCTGGTGGGCTCGTCAAAGATCATGATCGGAGCGTCGCGCAGAAAGGCCCGCGCCACCGCAATCCGCTGCCACTCCCCCTTGCTCAGCTCCTCCCCCTCATCGAACCATTTACCCAACATGGTCTCATAGCCCTGCGGCAGCCCGGCGATCACTCTGCTGGCGCCCGAGAGGTCGGCTGCCGTCTCGATCCGCCCGTCCCGTAGCGGCAAACGGATGTCCCCCAGCCAGATATTCTCACGAGCGCTGAGGTTGTATTCCTCAAAATCCTGAAACATCACCGCCAGGCGGCGCCACCACTCAACCTGCTCGAACTCGCGGATGTCGATACCGTCGATCAGAATCCGCCCCTCGGTGGGGTCGTAGAGCCGGCAGATGAGCTTCATCAAGGTGCTCTTCCCTGAGCCGTTGGCCCCGGCCAGGGCGATGCGTTCGCCCGGGGCGGCCGTGAACGAGACCGACTGCAGCGCCCAGCGCCCGCTGGCCGGGTAGCGAAAGGAGACGCCATCGATCGTCAACCCGTGCCGGATGACCGCCGGCATCGGACGCACCGGCACACTCCGCGCCACACCCGGAGTCAGAGCGAAAAAGGCAAAGAGCTGGGAGACAAACCGGGTGTCCTCGTAAATATCCCCGATCCCGGTGAAAAGCGTCCGCAAGGCATTCAAAGCCTGCTGGAAGGCTTGAAAGTACATCACCAGGCTGCCGAGGGTGATGGCCCCCGCCAGGGTTCGGCCGATCAGCACAATGTAAAATCCGTATGCCACGGCTGTCGCCAGCAGCTGGGCGATCAGCGTGCCGCGGGTCTGCCGGCCGTTGATACGGAACTGCTCAACGCGCAGCCGCCGCTGGATGGCGCGGTAACGGCGGCGGAACAGACGCCCCACCGCGAGAACACGCACCTCCTTGGCCCACGTCTTGTCGGTGAGCAGCCAGTGATAATGGTAGCTTTTGCGTTCCAGATTGCTGCTCTTGCGGCGCCACTCGAAGAGCACATCTGCAAAATGGAGGCGGAACAGCAGGGCGGGCAGGAGGGTCAGCAGCAACAGCAGCGGAATCGACCAATGAAAGAGGAAGAGCAGGCCGACCAGTCCGGCCAGGGTCAGACTCTGCTGGATGATGTTCTGGAGGCGGCCAACCAGCTGCGACGGCCGGTAGATCGCCTGATGCTGCGCCTGATGCAGGGTATCGAAAAACTCGGGATTTTCGTAGTAGGCGAAATCGATCTCCACCGATTTTGCATGCAGCCGCTCCATGATGCTCTCCTGCACCAGGGCGGACTGGTGTTGCTGCAGCCAGTCGTGCAAGCTGCTGGCCATCACCTGGAGAAAGACCAGTCCCGCCACCAGCGTGGCAAGAAAAAGCAGCGAGGGCGGCGTCGATGCGGCTGTGCCCGGTTTCAGGGCCGCGGCGACTCCGTCGAGGATCAGCTTACTGGTGTAGAGTATGCCCAGCGGCAGTACGCTCTGTAGCACCAGCAGCAGGGTGCTGATCATAAAGAGGGAGGGCGAGGCCTGCCAGACCAGCCGGATCGATCTCAGGATGTTGGGGAGTAATTCCTCGCGCAGCTGACGGGGCGTGAGCTTGCGAAGGGAGCGCAATCGTGGAGTCATCGGGATCGGCCTTCAAGAGATGTGCTTTTATCGGGCAACAACCGGTACGGGGAGAAAATTCCGCCGGGTGCGCGCGAGCGGGGGCGGGCGGGAACAGGAGGGAGAGGAGTACGGGGGGATTACTGAAGCTGAACCGAGAGCGCCAGGGTCGCCGTCACCACCCGCAGCTGCCACCAGGCCCACTGCAGCTGCAGGAACCGCGCCGGGTGCAACCGCACGCCGGCGTTGAGCGACTTCGCATCATACTCGGCCAGCAGCGTCACCATCCGCTGCGGCGACCAGGTCACCCCGCCGAAAAGCCCGGTGAGCATTTTGGTGCGCGCCACCAGCCAGTCCGGCCCGTAGCCGAGATGGAGATGCAGCGGCACGCCGCGCAGGGTCGTATGCCTGGAAGCCACCAGATAAAGCGCGCCGAAATGCTGCGCCGTCGCGGTCTCCCAATGCAAGGCCTTCAGGGCAAAAAAATCCTGTGCGCCCAGCGTCAGCGACGGCCAGCGCCCGTGCTCGCGCAGAATCTGCAGCTTGAGATAGACCGAACGGTCACCAAAGCCCCAGGTGTAATGATCCGGCCGAACGAACATCCCCCCCGCCTCGAGAAAGGGCAGAAAGCCGATCCGCCCCCACATCACCGTTCGCCGGTTGGGAAACCAGTTCGCATAGAGGATCGGGATGCGGCTGATCCCTGCGGTGATCTCGCCATCCGGGGCAAGATCCGCCACCGGGACCAGCATCAATCCGCTGTAACCAAAGACCGAGGCATTCTGGGCAAAAAGAACGCCCGGACAGAGTCCGGGCGCTATGAGCAGGAGGAAACCAACCCATAAAATCACACGCCATCGGCCACCGCCCGGACGCCGGGCGGCGCCAACCATGCTGCAGCCTTGATCGCCTGCCCTCGCCCTGTCGCCGGCGGGGGCAGGCGAAAAGACCGGCCTAATTGCCACTCACCGTGCCCTGATTGTGCACGATGACGCCCTGATTGTGGCTGAACGGAATCTTGCGGAAAATGCGGATGCTCTTGGTATAATCCACATCGTTCACCCGGCAGGTGAGCTGCACCACTGTGCCGGCGCCATACGTGCCGCCCGAAAAGACCACCCAGGCGCCGCCGTTGAGCCCGGTGACTGCCGAGGCGGCACTCAGGCTGCCAGGACCGGAGGTGATGGCATAGTTGACCGGAATGGAGCTGATGGGAATGCCGTCTTTATCCACCAGCACGCCCCAGACCTTGGTGCTGATCTGGTCGCGGAAATAACCCCAGATGTTCGGATTTCCGGCCTCACGGCCAAGGAAATCATTATCGGCGGTGACGGCGAAGCGCACGGGCGGGACTTTGCCAGGCACAGTGAAACCGGGCGCCGCGCCGCCATCGAGGATATCGATGCCGGGATCATAAGTATAGTTGCGGTCGACGTCCAGGATGACATCATATTCGCCGGGCCACATTCTGATGGGGGCGTCGTCACTGGCCAGGCTGCCACCGTGCATGCGGATCAGGGGCAGATAGCCGGCATATCCGTTCCAGATGCACTGCACCGGCATCTCAAAGGTGCCGACGGTGCGCATGCTGAAGAGGGCGTCCCCCTTGTTCCAGACCGGTTTGTGCGGCGTGATGAAAAGATTGACGAACTCGCTCGGCACATAACCGGGCCGGGTGAGCGCGTTCACCTTGGCATAGACGATTTCGAGCGAATCGAACTGGTTCTTGTAAAAACCGGTCGCATCGCAGGCGATGTCCTGGATGATATCGCTTGCACCCGAATGGTTCTGAACCAGGAGGCCGGGGAAAGCGGCATCGCTGACGACGTCGCCCGCATTGTAGACGCCAAAGGGCGCAGTATCGGCGACGATATCATACGCTCCGACCGCCGCGGCGTTGCAAATTTTGACCGGCCCGAGCAGACCGTTCTTCTCGGTCTTGGTCGTCTCGATGCCATTGTCGCTCAGGTCGGTGAGCACATCGCCCGTGGTATAGATGCTCTTGTCGGCCACCATCAGCAGCTGTACGGTGGCTTTGACGCCGATCTTGCTGCCGGCGACATAGACCGGGTTGCCGACAAATAATGCACCGCCCGCAAAATTGCCGGCCGCATCCGTCACCCGCAACTGCGGATCGGAGGGCAACGTTTCCTGGCTGTGGAAGAGAATGGTGAAGATTTTCCAGGGCCGGTCCACGCCCGGCTGCTCGAGGTGAACGAAAAAGTTATGTTCGCCGCCGAGTTCGCCCGGTTTGCGGTAGTTGTTGAAAAACCAGATCGGCAGATCGCGGATGGCGCCGGTGCCGTCGGTTATGACCAGCATACGCTTGATCATATGGCCGTCGCTTTTGCGAATGATCTGCACGTCGGTCTGTTCATTGGGATAGAGATCCTCGAAAGTGAGCAGGACGTTTTCATAGGAATAAAAGGTCGTCTTGCTCACGCCGGTCGCCGTGCTGAACAAAGTCGCGTTGCTCGCCGTCTGGAATTGTGCGACGGTTCCGGGATCGGAGACCTGTTCGCAGCCGATGGCCAGCACCATGAGCAACAGTGCCAGTACCCACCCGATTTTTGGCCATTGTTTCATGGTTTGTTTCCTCCCTGTTAGGTTGATATCGGTATCATTCATTGGCCGTGTCATCCCCCTCGCGCCACCCCTTGATATTGGCCAGGACATGCGCCGGAGTGAGCGGTTTGACGAACTCGCTGATAGCAAAACCCGGATCCACGCTGAGCCCGGTTTGCAGCACCCCCTCGTAGCGCGTCGCTTCGCTGGTGGCCTGGTAGCTCATGCCGTACTGGCTGGGCCAGGTCAGGCGCACCCGGGCGGGACGCATCCGCTGCTGCGTCGGCAGGGGAAAACGGAAGCGCACGCCGCCGAAGCGGTCGAGATTGGTGACTGCATAATACAGTTCGATATCGGTTTCAGAGAACGTCCGGCGCAGGGTGAAGCAGGGTCCCTTGTCGCCGATCAGATATTTGCTGTAATCGATCCCCACCATCATATCCAGGCTGGGGAGAAAATACTGCGCATAGACTTTATAGGTCAGGCTGTCCATGTTCGAGTAATACCACGTGCCCTCGCTATGGTAGAAAAAGCCGGTATAGTCCAATTTGATGCCGGTCAGGACCCTGCGGCCCAGCCAGAATTTTGCGGTCTCACCCGAGAAGCCCCAGCGCTCCGGCATAAAGATCCCGCCCTGAAGGGCCAGATAACTGTCGCGCGGCAGGCGTAAGAGCTGACTGACGCTGAGCCGGCCGAGCCGGGCGCCGGTATCATAGACGCCGATCTCGTCAAAGACCGGGATAAAGGCCTCCGCCTGGACCAGGGTGCCGTGCCATAGCTGGCTGCGCAGTCCGGGCTGGACCTGGCCGTAGAGCTTGACGCGGTCGTCATACTGCCCAAGCTGGATCTGGTGGCCGAAGGTCACATTGAGATCCAGCTTGAAAAAGGAGCGGTTCTGCCAGGCCTGCACCGCCGCTTCCGGCTGTTGCGTCGCTTCGCCGATGACCAGCGTCCGGCTGAAAGCCGGGGCATCCATCGAGCCGTCCATGAAGGCGCGGTAGGCGGCGCGCAGCACCATAATCTGACCGCGTGCGACGCCGCGGCTGCAGGGGATGATGTACAGGCGCTGCCAGGTTGAATCGGCCTGGCCGGCCAGCTTTAGCATCTCGCCGACGGCCTTGAGATCGTGGCGGTAAACACGGTTCTCAAAGGCGATGGCCAGACCGCTGTCGGCCGTGGCGGCGATGCGCAGATTCTCGAAACCGTGACGCGCGAGGCGGGCATAGAGATCACCGAACTCGCCGCTCTGCGCCGGTGCGGCTCCGGCCATGATGACAAAGAACAAGCCAAGGATGCGTCGGATCGTCATGAAGGTCCTGACAAGGTTGCGGACACGATGCAGTGCGGCGTTAAAAGGGGGGTTGGACGGTCAGGATGGCGGGCAAAGGATGCGGTACAACAGCAGCATAACCGTAAAGAGGTACTTCCCCACACTTCCCCTATTAACTGAAATTAGAAAAAAAACCAGCGAAAAGCAAGTAAATAATTCACTTTTCGTCAAATATTGCGCTTTGTAGCGCTTGCGCTCTGGCATGAGCGACGGCGCAAAAGAAGGGGGTTTCTCCGTCCATCCGCCCGGTCTCGAGATGGGCGTGGGCCGGGCACCACAGACAGAGATTCACGATCGCACATGCACGGCAGCTTTGCAGGAACTGCGGATCCCGGGAACGCAGGTCGCGCACGCGCGGCACCAGTTCCTCCCAGGCCTGACGCAGCGGCACCTCGCGCAAGTTGGCCGTGGTGCCCGGCGCCCAGAGCGACTGGCAGAGGCGGAAGGTTCCGTCATAGCCGATGCTGCAGCTGCCGTTGCCGGCGCCGCAGTGAAAAAGATGGTCGCAGCCGGCATGGGTGAAAGCTTCGTTTATCAGCTCATCGCAGCCCTTCAGCAACGAACCGAAGCGCTCAGCGTCGGCCCTCTCCATGTCCGTCACATCTGCGGGGGTGAGCCGCTCCGCCCTGATCTCCTCGTTGCGCACCGGATCGCGGTCATAGCGCAGGTGCAGCTGGGGATCGAAGCGATAGTAATCCTTGGTGCGGCTGCGGCCGAAGGCGGCGATCGCCTCCATATCCTCAAGATTGGAGCGCAGGGCCATCGCCTTAAGGCGCACCCTGATGCCGGCCGCGAAAAGGGCGTCGAGGCCGGTGATGAACTGTGCAAAGGCGCCTGGCCGGCGGGTGACGCGCTCATAGGTTGCGGCTGAGGCCCCATAGATGGTCACCTCGATATCGCGTGGCGGGTACTTTGTGAACAGCGCGATGTGCTCCGGCCGCACCAGGGTCGCATTGGTAAAGAGCGAGATCAGCAGCCCCTTGCGCTTGAGCATGAGGTAGATGTCGGGGAAATCAGGCCGCAGCAGCGGCTCGCCGCCGGTGAGCAGGCACCAAAGCGCGCCGAGTTCGATCGCCTGATCGGCGATGCGGCCGATCTCCTCCAGGGAGAGTTCCTTCGCCCGGGCCGCTTCATCTCCCGCCGGCAGGTTGATATAGCAGTGGCGGCAGTTGAGGTTGCAGCGGGCGGTCAGGTCCAGGTCAAAGCTGAAGAGGGCGCGTTTGGCCTCGAGTTTTTGCCAAAGAGCGAAATCCTGAATCTCTATCGATGACGTATGGGTCATGCAAAAAACCTTTTATAAACCGGCCGCAACAGCCGGCGCATTGCCTGTGAGAGGGGCCACAGTAGGCCGAGCCGTGAGAGTGCTGCGATCGGAATGCGCTCCCAGCCCAGGCCCAACCGAACCGTTCGCTCCCGATGTTCAATGCGGCTAACGCGGCCAAGAATATTCTCTGAGGGCACCCAACCATCATGATGGCAGCTGTTATCACCTTTGATAAGAAAAAGACCTTGACGCCGGCGGATGATCCGGTGCACCATCAGCCGCCCGGTTACAGGCTGACGAAAAGCTGCTATTTCCCCCAGACCAGGAGGTTTGGTGATTGGCGCAAAGGTAAGTACATCCCCCCCTCTGATGAAGGGGGCCATACTGCTGCCGCTGGCCTGAAACCTGAAAAGAGTGCCCTTGGCCAGAACCGCCGCCATCAGTTCAGCGAATTCCGGGTTGGGCAGGGTTTGCCGTGAAGGATCACTGATGAACGTGATATGACAGCCTTCGTTACTCAATTCCGCCCATGCCGGCCAGCATGCCCCTGAAATTGCGCGAATCAATGACGATATTATGTTTATTGAGCAGCCAAACCAGTGTGAGAAACTCTCTGCGACTCAAGGCAACAGCCGCCTGGTCTGTAAATCTCGTGAAAAGCTGCCCCAAAGTTTCCTTGTATGTAAAAAGGCCGATCAACAGCATCAACTTGTCATCATCGAGCAGCGGAGAATATAGATCATCTCTGCTGTTGAATTTGCCGCAACCGCCAACCATCTCTTTAACAAAAATAATAGACTGTTTGGGCCGCAGGTAAAAAACAGCATGTACCTTGATAAGCGGATGCGGCACAAATACTGCGTCATCCGTGATCTGGTCGAGAAAACGGTCCAGGGTGAGCGTCGAGCCTCCATCTCCCAATACGCTGGAATCGGGAAAGACCGAAGCGAGCTTCCAACCTGTCTGGCAGTGGAAATCGCGGCATACCTGCGGCCGTATTTCATAATTGGAGCAGCGATTGTCCTCAAGATAGACACAGCTATTATCGGTGCGTTTGCTGAGACGATAGATGCGGTAACGGCAGGTTTCATCCGACCTTTTACATTCTTTGTTGGTCAAGGAACAGATCACTTGAGCCTGGAATAATCCGTTCGCGTATTCTTCCGCTGTTATGCCGACAACCCAATCATTGCGGCAGCATCACGCTTAACACACTTCGCGCACCTCGGAGCATGTGCCCTGAAATGTCACCTTAGCCGAACGAAAATCCAGTTCCACCTGCTTCAAATTCAAAAATGCTCTTTCCAAAGTAATATTTTAACGTGGTTTGTCTGGTTCTGAAAATCAGAATACTTTCCGCATCACCAGCCGGCGTCGGCCATATACTTCCCGTTCCTTTTCAAGTGAGGGCTCTAGCGCCGGGATTATGCAGGGCTCAAATCCCATTTTGGCGTAGAGCCTGATTGCGCGCAGATTATCCTCGAAAACCAGCAAATCCAGAAAAGGCGCACTTTCATCGCAAGCACGATTTATTACGGTTCGTGTTAATGCACTGCCAATTCCCATTCCGCGCCGGAGCGGTTTGACATTCATGCTGAAAAGCCAATACCCCTGATAAAGTTCATTATCCTGCGGATAACGAATCAGTTGGACAAAGCCAACAATGTGACCACGATAAAGAGCCACCCATTCGGTCAAGTTCGGGGAGCGCTGCAGCTCGAAATCCCTGGTGCCGTTAAGCCATTGATGAACGAGGAGCAAATCTCTGTCTGATGCCTCTCGGAGCGTGAGTTGAGGGGCAAGCTTTCGCCAAAGAGAACGATAGATCGCCCTGTCCTGCAACCGGCGCAGCATCCCCTTTGCAATCTTGCCCAGGCGCATTCAATTCGTCCTCCATTCAGACGATCAGATTACGCTGGGGGTGTTTATGGATCACGATGACATCGTCGCTTTTATTTTCTCCATTGGAAGCGGGGGTTGCTTTACAAATGTGCACACTGCTTCCGCATGCTCCTGAACCCTGAATAATCCATGATATCTTCTCAGGATTTTGGAAGTCCTGTTACTTTATCAGTAACCAGGTGCTTGAGTGATCCTTCTCAGCCGTTTTCAACTGCCAGCTACGTTCGTACACTGGGCTACTGGCCCCTGACAGTATTTCTGTCCGGACTTAGGGCCATTAATAGTCACATTTTTACATCCGGTCAACACAGCCTCTTCCGGGTTACTGCGAGTCAGAACGAGCAATTCCGGCTTTTTCCACTGATTTGCATTGGTTTTCATCTTGGCTTTCCTCCGCTAAGATTGAAAGAGTGATTACGCCGGATCATTTCCAGCATGAATTAGACATTAAAACTAAAACTCATGATTTATGATTTTGCATGGATAATTTTCCGTCGAACCATTTCGTTGACCAATCCCAACACGTCCTGCTCGATCTCATTCAAGGGCGCATTGTACTCATCGGCCAATGCTGCTGCGATCTGCCCGAGCGTTGCACTCCCATCCATGCGGCCCCAGATCACCTTGCCGGTTTCGTTCAGGGTATATAGCTCATCCTCCATATCGCCGATTCCGGCGGCAAGAGGGATGATGATCAACTCGCCTTCGATCTCCCGCGCCACGATATCTTCCGACGGCGTACAGATGCTGTTCAAATTGAGAGCGGTTTCCATCATTTATCCTTTTTTCATTAAGTTCCATTTTGAAAACTTTACCTGCTTCTCTGCTGCTGAACCGGGCGATGCGCTCGCGCCAGTTTTTTACTTCCCAGGCTTTTTCGCCAGCTGCAAGGAGGCCCAGGTGCCGAGCCTGTGCATGAGCGACATTGCAAAGATACTCAACCGGCGTATCCAGCGTACCATGCTCCTGCCATGAACGCGCGGGACACTGTTCGCACAGCCCCTTGAGAAAACAACGGGCGCAACGGCTCAGATACTCCGGGTGGGCTGCCTTCATTTCGCGCCATTCAGGAAAAACATGTGTCAATGCAAATTTCAGTGGTGATATGCCAGCAGCCTCCGCTTGAGCGGTTTGGTACAAATCGTAGACATAATCCGGGTGGCGCAGCCCCATACACATCTGGGCTTTGCCATAAGCATCCACCATGACGCCCTTGCCTGCACCGCACTGAAAAACCAGTTCTCCTGGGGGAGCCATGAATTTGCTGCAGAACTGGCGCATCTCATCGATATATCCCGGACGCTCCGCCAGCAGGGCCACCGTCTCCTCCGGCGTGAGACGGAACGATTCGATGAGCCGGTTTTTGGCCGGATGATCGCGGCGGCCG
>Ga0116185_1004226_pt1 | contig 11850 bp, 9 predicted proteins | sample AD_JPNNA7_MetaG_FD_89754 | JGI IMG/M metagenome (GOLD analysis project Ga0116185, IMG submission 89754) | Active sludge microbial communities of municipal wastewater-treating anaerobic digesters from Japan - AD_JPNNA7_MetaG | ecosystem: Engineered > Bioreactor > Anaerobic > Digestate | place... | reverse complement strand
TTACCGAAGAAGAATACAATGCACTTCTTAGGTGTGAAAACATCGAAAATCACCTTGATAAAAATGGGAGTATTGCCATAAAATCCAATTTAATAAATAGCTTAGAACAGGCGGTTTATCAAAGTAGACGTTGGGAAAAATGGCTTTTAGAAGAAGAAAAAGGGGTTGATTTCTTTTCATTAACTCCTGAAAGGAGAACTTGGTTGACCAAAACTGGCTGCCGCTATATATGGTCTTCACCAGAAGTGGTAAAGGCTCGATTTCGTCTATACCAAAATTTAAAATACAATGGCTATCAAGCGGCAAATATTGTCACTTCAACTATAGAAAAAGCTATGGATAAATATTTCCATTCTTTCCAGTTGATTGACTTCAACCAAAAAATTCTAACCCTACTTTGACTAGGCCTATAAACATTTATGGGGGGCCGATTTTGGTGTCGGCCCCCCATAAATGCAAGGAGGGGAAAGATCTTTTATATTTTTCAAAAATTTACCTATTCTAAATCTTTTAAACTCTTCTTATATCATACACTGCTATTTATTGCCAATTACTATCAGAATCTCAATTATTTTTAAATATTATGCCTATCTTCAAAAAGTTCCATTTTAGTCTAATAATTTTAGATACTTATAAATTATTATCATCTATACATCAAGGTATACCTTATTTAATTTCTTTTTATATTTCTTTTAATTTTCTTTAAAAGAGAGAAAAAAACTGTCTCCGGTTTCAACCCTTACCTCAGGTAAAAGAAGTTGGATATCATCCCAGGTTACCATTGCAGCATCCCAGGTCTGGGCATTAGCAGCGCCGGCGGCAAGGCCTAGTCTTAAACATTCATTCCATTCTTTGCCATGGACAAGTCCAAATATAAATGCGGCCAAAAAAGAATCTCCCGAACCTACCGGATTAATCGAAATTACTTTTGGGGAATAACCAAACCAAGTTATTCCTTCTCCTCGAAACCAAGCTCCTTTCTCTCCAAAAGTGAGAATAAGATATTCAGTTCCACTTTTTTTAAGAAATTCATAGAAATTGTGATAATCTTCTTTCCTATTAATTTTCTTCCCCCAGGTTTCTTCGGCTTCTTCACAGTTCATTTTCACCATCCAGGGTTTGGCTTTTAAAGCCTCAATCAATGGTATGCCCCGGCTGTCAATAATGGTTTTTATACTTTTCTCTTTTGCTGTCTTAATCATCCGATAGTAAATTGAATGAGCACTAGGGTCGGAAACACTTCCACAAAACACAATTAACTCTGCTGATGGAATAACTTTTTCAAAGGTTAATAAAATTTGATCCATTTCTTGAGAGGAAATAACCGGTCCCGGTTCAAAATATGCTACTTGTTGCCAATTGCGATCGACAACCGTCGTAACAACTCGGGTTGGTTGAGATACCCAGGCAGGATAAGTAAATACTCCATCTGATTCCATTAAGCTTTTTACTTGATGACCGTTATATCCTCCTAATACAACAAAATGTCCGGTTTTCACTCCAAGTGTATGTAACACTCGACTTACATTAGATCCCTTCCCACCGGCAATTTCCTTAACTTTTTCCACCTTGATTTTGGGTTGCGGATGAATGTTTTCAACAAAAAGCGTTTTATCAATACATGGATTAGGAGTTACAACTAATATCATGCCCATCGTCTTTTGAGATCCTCAGTTGAAAGGGAACTTACTTTTTCTAATTGTGCTCTATCCGCAGGAATTGTTTGACCAAGTTGATAGTAGAATTGGTTTTTTGTTTTTCGGTCTCGAAAAGACTTTTTTGCCCACTCACTAGTATATCCACGTTGTGAAGATTTCTCCATAACCATATGACCCCAAAGTATCCAAGCACTTCTTAAAAAATAAGGGGTTAATGGAGCAAGAGCTGGAGAGTCAAATTCATCAACAAATTTTTGTCCAAATTTATTCAATTCTGTTCCCACAAAAATAGGAAATTCCCTACTTTTGGCTTCTTCAACAATTTCATAGAGCTTGGCAAGTTTCAGCTGGCTTTCTTCTTGATCGGGGAGATCCCAATTTCGATCGGGAACGATAAACAAAGTTTCAATGCCTTTGGCTTCACAGAAATCCAGTAATTCTTTTGGATCCTTTTCTCCGCTCCGAGTACCATCAAGCCAGGAAAAAGAGGGAATCGCTCCTAAATCCAAAATCATATCAGTTACTTGTTCAATTGGAGGGAAATCTCCAACATCGGGTTTGACGTACCCTACACCCCCATATTTCATCAATTTAGAACGAATGAAATCATAGAAATCAGGTTTACAGTTTAATAAATCTTCTACTTTCTCAGGAAGGACTTCTAATTTTTCCGACCAAAATTTTATTAGTTCCTTTCGCTCGGAAAACACCTGATCGGCTTTTAAAACATAAGCCATAACTAAATGGCGTTCAGTTGGATTTCCCGAAGGTGTTAGAGGAAGAACTTCTTTTTCCAAATCGATAGTAACGAATTGTAAATATAAATTAACCTTTTTTAAAATGTTTCTATTCCTTTTCTGGGCTATTTCTTTCAAATAACTCAGAGTTTTTTCGGCCTTCGTTCCTGATTCTGGAAGTCGGGTAAAACCGTTTCCCATAAAATAAGCAACACCAGGTTCTTTAGGAGAACTAAGCTCCCGATCGTGAAATTCTGGAAGATAAATCCGAGTTTCAATGCCACTAGATACTGGCAAGTTTATTTCAAATCCACCCCAAAGGAACTCTTCCATAGCATCTAAAACATCAAAATCAACACTACCAGCCATGGCTAAACCTTCTTTTCGAGCTCTCCATATAATGTGAAGAGGGGAATAACCGTAAGCATTAAAGGAAAAAAAGGTATGAAAGTGGAGGTTTACCTTGGGGGAAGGGCTGGGTAAAAAAATATTTTTCTGGTCAACCAGCGCTTTGAGCTCCAAAAAAGCCTTTTTCCTTTCCGAGAAATTAAAATTATCAAGTTGGTTTTCAAGTTTTTCAACAGAATTCATTTTTTCTTATTACCTCCTTTGGCTCCGAATAGACCTTCCTACCACTTTCTATCACCACATAAATATAAATACTCTGAAAGTTTAGCTTATTTATATAAGGATTTATTCTCTCTTATATTTTAAAGTTTTATAAAATATCAAAGGTATAATGAATACAATCCAAAAATTGAGAATAAAATATCGTAAAAAATATCCTAAGGGTGAAATAGGAAAAATCGCTTTCATTCCAAGGTAAAGAGCAATTACCGTAATCATACCTAATCCATAATGTACCAAACGATTTTTAAAGCTCGAGGGTAGAACAAAGTTAATTAGGGATTTCTCAAGAATAACACCACAAAATATACCAATTAGAGATCCCGAAACACGAGCCGACAAAGGATCGGAAGAAAAATAGAACAACAATCCCCCCAAAAGCAATGATAAGAAAAACTCTCTTATTGGTATAAACTTTATTTTTAAACGTTCAACTTGATAAAACAGATACCAGAAAAAAAGAGCAATAACAAAACCTAAAGCAGCCCCAACGATAACATCACGTGGATAGTGAACTCCTAAATATATTCTTGAAATTGAAACCAAAGAGCTAATAATAACTGCTAAAAGAAAATAAATTTTCTTTGGAAATGACCAAGCCAAAAAAAAGGTGACAGTAGTAACTGATTGAGCATGACCGCTGGGAAAAGATTTCCCCTCAGTTATTTCTAACACTCGGATATTTGGATGCTGAGGACGAGGAAGATTAAAAAACTCTTTTAAAGTAAAATTAATATACATCGAAAAAAAGATTACTATACCAAGTCGAATAGCTGTTTTCTTGTCCAAACATAAATAGACAAAGGAAAGAAAAAATAAATAAAATAATTCCGATCCTAAAAAAGAAAAAAACCGGAAAATAACATCAAATACTGGATGGGAAAACTGTTGTAAAACAAGAATGAACTCTTCATTCACATCAAATAACCAATTCTTTTTTAAAATTTGCTAACTTCTCTTAAAGATTCTATAAAGTGGAAAAAATTAAATCTTATACTTTTTATAGCTGTCAAATTATAAAACCAAATTCAAGATTAATCCAGTAATAGTAGAGGTAAAAAGCATAATTATTGTACCTTGTATAAGTTTTTTGGCTCCGAGCTCTTTTAAAATCACCATAAAAGTTGCCACGCAAGGAAAAAACATTGCCAACATTACTGATGAGATAATCAACTGCTTAACCGTGAGCTGGAGGGGTGCAAGTAAACCCATTGCTATATCTTTTCGAAGAAAACCAAGTACTAACACTAAGGAAACTTCACTGGGAAGACCCAAATACTTCTGAAAAAAAGGACCAATAACTTGAGCAATGTAAGGGAAAAGATTGGTCATAAATAAAAGATTAACCATGATAATTCCTAAAGAAACAATGGGGAGTGCTTCCTTTAAGAATCCTTTCACCCGTAACCAAAGTTTCGGAAGCAGAGTTTTCCAATAGGGAAGACGATAAGGAGGAATTTCCAGAATTAGAGCTGGTCGATAACCTTTTACTGTATATTTCATTATAATTCCCAAAATAATCCATACCAGAAAAAGGATAAAATAAACTAACACAACTGGTATAATGCCATACTTTCCTAATACTCCAAAAATAAGTGCTTGTTGAGAAGCGCAAGGAATAGCAATCGAAATTAATATCGATACGATAAATCGTTCAGTTTTGCTTTCTAATACTCTGGTAGACATTATCCCTGGTACATTACAACCCAAGCCTAATAAGGTAGGAACTATGGCGTAACCGTGCAAACCAACGTGGTGGAAAAATCCATCTAATAAAACTGCCAATCGAGGAAGATAGCCAGTATCTTCCAATAACCCAAGAATAAAATAAAAGGCAACAATATAGGGGAGAACAACTCCCAATTCAATATAAATTCCGGTTGAAAGCAATCCAAGCGATTGTTCAAAATCGATTTTTCCGTCGACCAAATGACCAATTAAAATAGTCCTTAAAAAAGGAGAAAAAGACAAATACCTATCAAGATTCACCAGAAGAGGATAATATAACCGATAAAAGAAAGGGTCAAGAATATAATTAATAAGTCCTTCACCAATCTGCCTGACTACCCAAAAAACTCCACATAAAACTCCCAAACCAATAAGAAACCCACTAAAGGGTGAAAGTGTTGCTTCTTTGAGGCGATCGGTCCAAGTTGGTTTTTGGTATGAAAAAGATTGCACTGCCTGAATAACCTGACCAATTTCACGCCATCTTTCCTGGTGAGAGCTTGGAACAAAAATTGGCACCTTGGCTTGGTCAAGAGCTTGAATGACTTTTTTCATACCTTCTCCAGTGGTCGCTACCACTGGAATAACCGGTACACCTAAAATCTTAGCCAGGGCTTGTAGGTCAATTTTAATCCCTCTTTTTTGAACCTCATCCCACATATTAAGAGCAATCACCATTGGTTTTTTCTTTTCTAAAAGTTCAAAAGTGAGATAAAGGTTCCGCTCGAGGTTACCAGCATCAATTACATTGATAACTATATCAGCTTCGTCTATTAGCTTCCCAGCAATTCTCTCGGCTTCAGCATCGGCTTCTAAAGCATAAGTCCCGGGTGCATCAATCAGCTCAAACTTTACCCCTTCACGACTTATTTGACTTCGAGAAATCTCAACTGTTGTCCCAGGATAGTTGGAAGAAATAGCATATATTCCACTTAACCGAGTGAAAAAAACGCTCTTCCCTACATTCGGATTACCAACCAAAACGACTTTCTTCATTTCTCTATTTTAACTTTAATCCTATTTGCTACACCACGCCCTAATGCAAGTTCTTGAGCATCGATGTGGATTACAATTGGCCCACCACCTATAATCTGACTTACTTTGACCACTTTTTTACCAGGTATGATACCCATCGCCCAAAGCTTTCTCGCCAATCCATGACCCTGATCAATCTCGGTAATTATTCCAGTTTGTCCAGGAAGCATATCAATTAAGGTAGCATTCGAATCGGTTGATTTAGTAGTTATACATCTTTTTAGGACCAAATAAATCATCCCCCTTAACCCTAAATATCATCGACATTCATCACATAGTCCATAAAAATAAATTTGGTGAGATTCAATTTTAAATCCATATCGTTTGTTTAGTTCTTTCTCTAAGTAAGAAACAAACTCTCCTTCTCCTATTATTTCGCTGTAATCAACAACTTTCCCGCATTTGTTGCAAACCAGATGATGATGATGAATCGGTCTACGGGTCATTTCAAAGTGGTCTTTCCCATCACCAAAATTAACCCGATGCAAAATCCCAATTCGGGTTAATAAATCAAGATTACGATAAATTGTGGCAATCCCAACTTTTTGATTATTTTTTTTCAAAAAATCATGAACTTCTTCAGCGGAAAGATGTTTTCGATTTTCTTCAAATACCTCAATTATGGCCAATCTTGATGAGGTAAGTTTTTTATTTTGTTTCCCTAAAGCTTTTTGCCACTCTTTACTAGGCATTTCTCCACCAATTTATAATGATAATCATTATCACTTACATTATAATTATAATTCTCTTTGTTCTAGATTGCAAGGCATAGAGTTATTATTTGCAATGTACCTATTTCCATCCTAATCGAGGGGGAAAATTAATCTTTTTTTAATTATCGATGATTTCCTTGCATTTTCATCTCGAGTATGATATATTTCTACTGCTTTTACAGAATGACTTAGGGTTGCAATTCTCTCTAAGCAGGCAAAAACTGTGAAGGGGCTCAGTAGGTATTGAAGGGGTCACAGAGAGCTTACCACTTGCTGAAAGTAAGCACCTATCCGAAATACCGAAACTCACCCTGGAGTTGCAGGCTGAACGAAAATCTATTAAGCCGGGTCGGGAACTCCCGTTATAGAGGATGGTATAGGTTTAATACCCGTATCTGAAATGAGTAGGCCGATATACCGGCAAAATGGGTGGTACCGCGGGGAAGTTCGTAAAACCCCTCGTCCCTGGAAGGACGAGGGGTTTTTTATTATCCCAATTTTCCCTCATTTTCCAAGTTCTGATTAACTGCCACTACTTATGATGAAGGAGGAATTTTATGAAAAGTGAATTAGTTAAAAACGGGCCCGATCGTTGCCCACATCGTTCCTTGTTTTTTTCTACTGGGATCTCACCCTCAGCAATGGAGAGACCCTTTGTTGGAATAGCCAGCTCCTACTCTGATCTCGTTCCTGGACATATCCATATGCGTGAATTAGAACGTTTTATCGAGAGAGGAATTGAAGCTGGAGGCGGAACTCCCTTTATTTTTGGAGTTCCAGGAATTTGTGATGGCATTTCGATGGGTCATGAAGGTATGCGATATTCCTTACCAAGCCGCGATGTAATTGCTGATAGTATTGAAGCAGTCGCCAAAGGACATGCTCTCGATGGTTTGGTATTACTCACCAACTGCGATAAAATTACACCAGGAATGCTTATGGCAGCAGCCCGTTTAAACCTTCCGGCATTAGTAGTGACTGCTGGACCTATGCTTTCCGGCAGGTACCAGGGAAAAAAACTTTCCTTCGTTAGAGATACCTTTGAGGCAGTAGGTAAATACCATGCCGGTCTAATCAATGAAAATGAATTAAAAGCCTTAGAAATTGAAGCTTGCCCTGGTGGGGGATCCTGTCAGGGGCTTTATACTGCTAACACCATGGCTTGCTTGACCGAAACCATGGGAATGAGTCTGCCCGGTTGTGGAACGGCATTAGCGGTTTTAGCTGAAAAGCGACGCATCAGTTATGAAAGTGGGAAGCAAATTGTTCAACTGATAAAGGAAAATTTGACCTCCCGGGTAATACTCAATGCTGTATCTATCAAAAACGCTATTATCATGGATTTAGCTTTAGGAGGCTCTACCAACACAGTGCTTCATCTATTAGCTTTAGCCAATGAGTTAGGTTTGAGTGAAATCAATCTTGATACCTTTAACCAGCTTTCCTTGAAGGTTCCCCATCTGGTTCTCCTTCGCCCTGCTGGAGAGTTTTTCATGGAAGATCTTCATTTCGCTGGTGGAATTCCTGCCGTCGAAAAAGTTCTTGGAGATTTAATCGAAGATAATCCAACCGTTAGTGGTTTTTCGGTTAGAGAAATCCAATCTTCTGTTCAATATATTAATTACGAAGTTATTCGATCTCGAGAGAATCCTCATTCCCAAGAAGGTGGCATTGCTGTACTGAAAGGTTCTTTGGCTCCCGAAGGAGCAGTTGTTAAACAATCTGGTGTCAGTCCAGACATGAAAGTTTTTCGGGGTAAGGCTATCTGCTTCGATAGCGAAGAGGCTGCAATGGAATATATTACTAAGGGGAAAATTTCCAAGGGAAGTGTAATTGTAATTCGCTACGAGGGACCCAAAGGTGGTCCTGGAATGAGAGAGATGTTAGCTCCTACTTCAGCTATTGTTGGGATGGGGCTTAGCCATGATGTCGCTTTAGTTACCGATGGTCGTTTTTCCGGTGGAACTCGGGGTCCTTGTATCGGTCATATCGCTCCCGAAGCTTATGAGCGAGGCCCAATTGCGCTTGTCAAGGATGGCGATGAAATTCTCATTGATATCCCATCCCGAAAATTAGATTTATTAATCAGTGACGGAGAGAAACAAAAACGACAAGATCAATTTGTTCCTCCACCACCTAAATATACTTATGGCCTCCTCGGCCGTTATATCGAAAGAGCCCGGCCCACAAGTCAAGGGGCGGCTATGAAGTGATTGTGAGGTGAACGCATTGAAAATGAAGGGTGCTCAAATTTTAATCGAACTCCTGAAACAGGAGGGAGTTACCACTGTATTTGGTTATCCAGGTGGTTCAGTTATAGATATATACGATGCTTTATATGAGGTTCCTGAAATTAAACATATTTTAGTACGTCATGAACAAGGTGCAGCTCACGCTGCTGATGGTTATGCTCGAACCACTGGTAAGGTTGGAGTATGTATGGCAACCTCAGGGCCAGGAGCAACCAACCTTGTAACAGGCTTAGCGAATGCCTATATGGATTCAATTCCTATCGTAGCCATCACTGGTCAGGTAACCACTCCTTTAATTGGTAGGGATGCTTTCCAGGAAGCGGATACAACCGGTATAACTATGCCGATTACCAAGCATAATTTTTTAATAAAAAACATTCAGGACCTTCCCCTGATTATCAGAGAAGCTTTTTTAATTGCTACTACTGGTCGTCCTGGTCCAGTCTTGGTTGATATCCCAAAAGATATTCAGATAGCTGAAATAGATTTCATCTATCCAGAAAAACTCGAAATCCCTGGTTACAAACCTACCTATCGTGGCCATATTAACCAGATCAACATGACTGCTCAAGCTATAAAAGAAGCAAAAAAACCGCTATTTTATGTTGGAGGTGGTATTATTGCCTCCGGAGCATCTGAAATTCTTCTTGAATTGGCAGAAAAAACCGATACCCCCGTCACTTATACTCTTATGGCAAAAGGAGCCATCCCCGAAGATCATCGACTCTCATTAGGATGGTTAGGCATGCACGGATCATACCATGCCAACAAGGCGGTTATGAATTGTGACCTCTTAATTGCTGTGGGTACCCGTTTTGACGATCGAGTTACCGGAAATACAACTACTTTCGCTCGTCAAGCCAAGATCGTTCATATTGATATTGATCCCGCTGAAATAGGTAAAAATGTCAAGATCAATATTCCTATCGTTGGTGACGCACGTAACGTTCTCAACGAACTCAACAAAAGAACCGAAGTTAAAAAAAATGATAGTTGGTTGGCTGAAATTGAAAAATGGAAAATGGAATATATTCCAAAGCCAACCGCCGGTAATGAACTGGTAGCGCAGACTATAATCGAATTAGTTTATCAGGCAACCGGAGGAGATGCCATTTTAGTTACCGACGTTGGTCAACATCAAATGTGGGCAGCAAAATATTTTCTCTGTCATCGCCCTCGCCGCTGGGCTAGTTCGGGGGGCCTTGGAACTATGGGTTTTGGCCTACCGGCAGCAATTGGGGCTCAAATCGGCAATCCCGACCAGACTGTAGTTCTTTTTAGTGGCGATGGAAGCATCATGATGAAAATTCAAGAATTAGTTACAGCAGTTAACAATTGCCTCCCTCTTAAAATATTCGTTTTAAATAACAGTTACTTAGGCATGGTAAGACAATGGCAGGAATGCTTTTTCAATTGTCGCTATTCATTTACCCATATCATCAATCCCGATCTTGCCAACCTTGCTCAGGCATTTGGCGTTGAGGGTATCTCTGTTCGAAACAAAGAGGAACTCGATAGAGCCATTCAAAGAGCCTTGGAAGTTAAAGATCATCCTGTCCTTGTTGATTGTCACATTAGCAAAGAAACTAACGTGTATCCTTTTGTCCCTCCGGGAAAATCATTAGATGAGATGATTTTGGAATAATTTTGATAAGGAGATATGCCATGCAACATATTATATCGGTTCTGGTAGAAAATAAACCACGGGTTCTGGCACGAGTGGCGTCCCTTTTCGCCAGGCGGGGATACAATATCGAAAGTCTTGCCGTCGGCCACACCCAGGATCCGATTATTTCTCGAATCACCATAGTGGTTCGCGGTGATGAAGATATACTTGAACAAATTACCAAACAACTATATAAATTAATAGAAGTAATCAAGGTTAGTGATTTCACTGAAACCAGCTATGTTGATCGAGAACTTTCCTTAATAAAAGTGAATGCTCCTTCTAACCTTCGTGGAGAAATTGTCCAAACTGCTGAAATTTTTCGGGCGAGGATTATTGACGTAAGTGAAAAGAGCCTTCTCATTGAAGTTACTGGAACTTCGGATAAAATTGATGCCCTTGAACAACTTCTGAAAAAATACGGAATCATTGAAATGACTCGAACCGGCAAAATTGCTTTGGCTCGAGGAAGTCAATCCTTATAATTCAAAAAGATTTTAATTAACCATAAATTTATATAATTTAGGGAGGTTAATTTCATGGCTAAAATTTTATATGATCAAGATGCTCGATTAGAATTATTGCAGGGTAAAAAAGTGTCAATTATCGGTTTTGGAAGTCAAGGAAGTGCTCAAGGTCAGAATTTACGAGATAGTGGAATTGACGTTATTGTTGCTGAATTACCGGGAACCCCCGCTTTTGAAAAAGCAAAAAAAGTTGGTTTTTCTCCAGTAAATGCCGATGAAGCAGCTCAAATGGGAGATATAATTCAAATGCTGGTACCGGATCAGTTTCAACCAATGGTATATCAACAGTCAATTGCCAAAAATCTCTCACCAGGGAAAGTTTTGATGTTCTCTCACGGTTTTAATATCCATTTTCACCAAATTATTCCCCCATCATCAGTTGACGTTATTATGGTAGCGCCTAAGGGTCCTGGTGATTTGGTGCGTAGAATGTATCAAGAAGGAAAAGGAGTTCCTTCTCTGATCGCTGTTCACCAAAATGCTTCAGGCAATGCGAAAGAATTAGCTTTAGCTTATGCTTGTGGAATTGGAGCAACCCGAGCGGGAGTTTTAGAAACCACTTTCAAAGAGGAAACTGAGACCGATCTTTTTGGTGAGCAGGCAGTATTGTGCGGCGGTTTAACTGCACTAATAAAAGCTGGCTTTGAAACCCTTTTAGAAGCAGGATATCAACCCGAAGTGGCATATTTTGAGTGCCTCCATGAGATGAAGCTTATAGTTGATCTGGTCTATGAAGGAGGTTTAACCTTAATGCGCCAGGTAGTAAGTGACACAGCTGAATTTGGTGATCTAACTCGGGGCCCAAGAATTATTAACCAAGAAACTAAAAAAGAGATGAAGAAAATACTGAATGAAATACAAGACGGGAGCTTTGCCCGGGAATGGATTTTAGAAAACCAGGCCAATC
>Ga0116185_1004219_pt1 | contig 11859 bp, 8 predicted proteins | sample AD_JPNNA7_MetaG_FD_89754 | JGI IMG/M metagenome (GOLD analysis project Ga0116185, IMG submission 89754) | Active sludge microbial communities of municipal wastewater-treating anaerobic digesters from Japan - AD_JPNNA7_MetaG | ecosystem: Engineered > Bioreactor > Anaerobic > Digestate | place... | reverse complement strand
GAATTGACCTGCAAGCTGACTGGAAAGACCTGTTATCTGAGTTATTAGCTCAGGAGGAAATCTCACTGACCATCTGAGAGAACAAGTAAAACTACTCGCAACATCACCCCGGAGGGGGCGCTTTTCATCCCCTCAAGGGGTTGGACGCGTCTCCTACGGGGATTTTTTCGTAAAGGAGTGAACAATGCGTCCACCAGCAATCGAAAGAATGGGGTACTACCCCACGGATGAACCGGTTGTCGAGATCATCCGCACTTACCTGAAACCGCCCAGCGAAAAAGGGCGGTTATTTGATCCCTGCGCAGGCGAAGGAAAAGCTGCTTCTTCCTTGGGCAACGCGCTCAACTGTGAAACCTGGGGTGTAGAACTCTCACCAGAACGAGCAGGGAAAGCTCAAAACGTGATGGATAAGGTTTTCCAGGCTCCCTGGCAGGCTTGTGTTCTGAGTGATGAAAGCATTTCCTGGCTCTATTTAAATCCGCCTTATGACTTTGACCGTTTCGAAGGTCACCCCACCCAAGGCAGTGGGGCAGGCAAACGACTGGAATGGGATTTTCTCAAGACGACCTCCTCCAAGCTGATGCGTGGCGGGCTGCTGACCTATATCATCCCACAGAAAATCCTGGGAATGATTGAAGTTGCTCGGCTTTTGGCCGGTCATTATGAAGCCATCACGGTCTATCGGTTTCCGGATGGATTGTACGAGAAGTTTAAACAGGTGGTGGTGTTGGCATACAAGCGCAAACTCTACCAGTTGCCCACAGACAAGGAGATTCTTTCGCTCCAATGCCTGGCATCAACTGAACTGGAACCTATCCATCCCGCTGTTGAACCGATCTATGAACTGTTGCCTGCACCATTACGAGGTGCAAATGGCAAACCAGTTATGTTCAAGCGAACGGATTGGGAACCGGAAGAGGTGGTTGAAGCTACTAAGGAAGCAGGTGTCCAGAAAACCAGTGATTGGCTTGACCTGATACACCCAACGCGTGGTCTGGCTCAACTCTCACAACCGGTCATGCCTTTGAAGAAAGGACATATCGCTATGCTCATGGCCTCAGGCATGATGGGCACGGTGAAGTTGACCGATGAAGAGGGTAAACCAATGCTGATCAAGGGACGGGTGATCAAGGTGGTCGAAAAGACTGAGCAGCCGGATGCCAAAGAAGCCGGTACAGTCGTAGAAACCTACAAGGATCGTTTTGTTACTACGGTGGCTGTGCTGAAACAGGATGGCATCCAGGTGATCCAGGATGTTAAAGGTCTATCAGATTTCATGAAAGTTCACGGCGAGAAGATCGCTGCGCATGTCCTGGAAACCTATAAACCCATCTACAATCTGGACCCGACTGAAAACGAAATTGAAGTCCTCGATAATCTTGGTACGCAACGAAAAGCCCTTCCCGGGCAAGAGCGTGCTGGATTGCTCCCTGCCCAAAGACATGCGGCAGCGGCGTTAGCTCGTTCAATTCGCAGAAATGGCGTGGCCAACTGCCAGGCAGAAATGGGGACTGGGAAAACGACAATATCGACTGGTGTGATCGAGCTGCTGGATGCTTACCCGGCAATCGTGCTTTGTCCTCCACACCTTGTACCCAAATGGATCCGCGAGATCGAGGAGGTGATCCCAGGCGCATATGCACGAGAAATCCGCCGCATCGGTCGGAATAGTGACGAAGTTTATGATGTGAACGATGTCCTTGAATTCCTGGATCAATATAAGGCAGCTTATGACACTGCTCAAAAGAAAGGAGATCCAAAGCCCAAATGGGTGGCAGTGGTAGCACACACCTCTGCCAAGTTCGGGGCAGGATGGCAGCCGGCAGTTATCACCAGGAAAGCGAGAGACCCACTGACTGGAAAGATTGTGGATGCCTGTGCTTGTCCTGGTTGTGGTAAGGTCGTGATGGTTGAAAAGGACGGATTCATCGCTCCTTTGACCGATGCCTCTGAATTGGCAGAAAAACGCCAATTCTGTCACAATCGAATCCCTGGCTGGGAGTTGGATGCAGACGGGAGGACGAAACTTGATGCCAACGGTGACTCGGTATGGGGCACGCGTCCATGTGGGACACCCCTATTTGAGTTCAACGGGGCGAGGCGACATAGCATTTCGGAGTACATTACCAAACATGCTAAGGGCGCTTTCAAGCTTCTGATAGCCGATGAGGTCCATCAGTGTGCGCCGTGAAAGCGGCACAACTTGACGCGAGTTGAAATACTCGCTACCGGTTTCCCTAAAACCGGTAAAGACATGGTAGCAGGCGTTTGGTCTGAGCAGACCAGGGGTCTGAAGCCTACCGGGAAAGTACCTGTGAGGGTGAACTACGCGCCCAAAAGGCAGGGCTATCTTCAAAACCTTCCTATGATCAGGGAGTACAAATGCATGCAAGCGTCGTGAGCTTCGACACCCCAACAAGCGTAGTTGGGGGTGATGGGACCAGCGGGAGGGCTATTGGTTGCCGACCCGTCAGCGCCTTGAGCGCTGGCCGAATGCTACAAGGGTATAAGCATTCGGATGACCCCGGCGTAAAGTGCAGATCTAAGGGAAGGGTGCAAAGACAAGTTGTGTTGAACACGGGAACCTTACCAGTCTCACCCAGCAATGGGTTGGACAGCTGTCGTTGATGTGGACTGGAAGGGGCGGAGCTGCCGTAGTAGTCGTCCGGAGAAATGACAGGGACAAAAGCCCTGTACTTCGACCGGATCAAGGAAGACGGGAAAGCCGTCTGCAGGGCGAAGGGCAGCAGTCACAGGTAACACGTACTTTTAGTAGGCCTCCAAATCCGAAAGGAAAGGAGGTGGTCGCCATATACACGACACCAGAGATGCAGGCAGAAGCACCGCAAGATCGTATGCAAAGCCTGAACCGATGGATCAAGCGAACACAGGAAGTGTTAGCACATCGGAGCCTTCAGGGACGCAAGTTCCACCGTCTCTATAACCTGATGCGCACAAAACGTCTGATTGAAGTTTCGTTAGACAAAGTGCTGCGAAATGATGGGGCCAGGACGGCCGGTGTCGATGGGGTGTCAAAGGCAGACCTGAAAACGGAGGAAACCCGAAAGCAACTGACGGAAGAAATTTATCGTGAAGTGAAAGGGATGACCTACCAACCTAAACCAGTCAGAAGGGTATATATCCCAAAAGCCAATGGCGATAAGAGACCGCTGGGAATACCGACCATCAAGGATCGGGTTGTCCAGGAAATGCTGCGAGCCATTCTTGAACCGATCTATGAAGCCAAATTCTATAACCACAGTTATGGGTTTCGACCATTCCGGTCAACACACCATGCTGCAATGCGGCTGAAAGATCTTATCGGGAAACGTGGTTACAACATAGCCATTGAAGGAGATATACGGAAGTGTTTCGACCGAATTCATCACCAAAAGTTACTCAAGATTCTACGACGGACGATCCGGGATGAACGCATCCTACGTCTGGTCAAGGATTTATTGAAAGCTGGGGTGATGGAAGATGGAGCGTGGCATATGACGGATGAAGGCACACCACAGGGCGGGATTGTCTCGCCCTTGTTAGCCAACATTTACTTGAATGAGCTGGATCAATTCATAGCGGAGAAGTGGGCAAACCTGAGTGAAGTGGAAAGGAATAGGCGAAAACGCCATCGAGAAGCACTGCCTTGTTTTATTGTGCGGTACGCTGATGATTTTGTTGTCATGATCACAGGCACACAAGAACAGGCAGAAAAGCTCAAAATGGAAATAACCGACTTTCTCAACACAGAACTCCACCTGGAATTGTCAGAGGAAAAGACACTGGTAACAGTAGTGGAAAAGGGGTTTGATTTCCTCGGTTTCACTATTCGCAAATATCAGCGAGTGACTCTGATCACACCATCCAGGAAAGCGATGGAGAAATTTCGTCAAAAGGTGAGACAAAAAGTTTGGGACGGTTTCAGTAATGACGACGCAACGGGTATCGAATACCTCAACCGGTTTTTGATAGGTTGGGGGATGTACTACCGTCGGGTAAGTAGTACCAGGGATTTTAGAGATGGGGACTCTTACGTATGGTGGCGAGTTTTCCGAACCACTCATCGCTTGAGGAACCCAAAACTACATCCTGGGCAGCACTATAAAGCACATTACATACCCTACAGGTACGATATCCGGACAAAGAACAGGTGGCGAAAAGGTCGAAACTATGGCGCATGGGCAGATGAAGCCCACACCAAAGCCTACATCGTAGTACGACTGACTTTCATACCGATTCGTTACGCTCGTTTTTATAGCCAACTCAACCCGTTCGTTCGAGAGGACAGAGAACTTCTGGAGAAAAGGGAAACCTTGGAACAACCTCCAGGTGAACTCGTCGAACCCAAATACAACCCTGAATATGGGGTGGAATGGGGAACTCTACGCCGGGCGGCGTTCGAAATAGCTGGTCAGCGTTGTCAATGTTGTGGTAAGACCTTGAAACTTGAACAAACTCATGTTCATCACCAAGCAAGACGCAAAGGGTACAAACACCGTAGAAGGGCAAATCTGCTAGAAAACCTCATCGCGCTGTGTCCAGCCTGTCATGCAAAGGTTGAAAGACAAACAGCAATCTGAGGGCCTACTACAAGTGTGATTCTGTGATGGAGAGCCGGATGCGTCGAAAGGCGCATGTCCGGTTCGGAGAGGGGGGTGGGGAAACGTGCTCATTGAAAAGTGAGTAACGCGCCCTGCCCCTACTCTACTCAAATCCAAGTCATCAGATCGAGGTGTCGCGTTCCATCAACTGGTAACAGCGGTGAAGTGGACGCTAACGCTCACCGGGACATTCTTTGGCGGCAAAAGCACCTCAATTTTCTGGTTGCTGCATCGCCTGAACCACGGTGTCCGTCGTGATTTTGCTTTCCATGATGAGAAACGCTGGGCGCGGTTGTATGGAGTGCTTGAAACCACCCGAAGACGGAGACGCAATGAAGACGCCGATGAAGATGGCGTGTACACCGGTAACCGGCGCTACCGTAATCAGGCGAAAGAACAGCCGGGTGTCAGCCCGGCCATCGTGAGCCGGTTATTAGATACCACCATATTCCTGAGCCTGAAAGATCTGAACCTAGCTCTACCATCGTATAAGGAAGAAGTGGTTGCTCTGGATATGCTCGATGACCAGGGACAGCAGTATCACAGCATGGACAGCAGTTTGAAACAACTGGCTATCCAATCCAGTCGCTACCTATCTACCTGGCTTCAATGGACTCTAGCCCGACCGAATTCTGCTTTTCGGGATGAGGTTGTGGTGGTTGATGCGGTGGATGATGGCGATGGTAAAACCGTGCGGAAAGTACCGTTGATGGAGTTGCCGGCAATCAATCCGAATGGTCATAAATGGCTGCCGAAAGAGAACTGGCTGGCTGACTTTTGTAAGGTAGAAAAGCAGCAAGGGCGAAAAGTGCTGGTCTATGTTCGCCAGACTGGTACCCGGGACATTCAAGATCGGGTGATGATGCCTCTGCAAGCCAATGGACTGAGAGTCTCCATCCTGAGCGGTAATGTTGACCCACGTAAGCGTGAAGAATGGATCGCCAAACGTGTGAATACCATCGATGTTTTGATTTGTAACCCCCGGCTAGTGGAAACAGGTCTCGACCTGGTGCAATTCTCAACCGTGGTGTTCTTCGAGATCGAATATTCACTCTATACGTTGTGGCAAAGCGTGCGACGTGTATGGCGTTTGGGACAGACTCAGCCGGTCAAAGCGATTTTCTCGGTGTACTCGTCAGCGATGGAAGCAACAGCGCTGGCCTTGATGGGAAAAAAGATGAAAGCCGCGCAGCTCGTTTACGGGGATGAGGTCGGAGGCGCGATTGTTCCAGAGGAGGAAGGCGACTTTCTCACTCAGCTTGCTCGTGATGTGCTGGAAGGCGCGAAGCTCTCTGACCTACAGACCTTGTTTGCCGATGATCTGCAAGTCAGCCACAATCCGATGGGCAGCCTGACGACCCCGAGCGCAGTGATCATTCCTGGACCGAAAGTAATGACCTGGGATGATTGGGTGAGCCAGAAGACAGTGGTGGTCAGACGGACAAGGAGAAAGGAGGTAGTTCCGGAGGGTCAGATGGGATTTGGTATATAAATGACGAAAGAGCCCTGGGTTTAATTCCAGGGCTCTTTACCCATGTAATTATTACAATTTATATCAATTTCCAATTTCGTAAAAAGGGTGATGGATCATCATCTGGATAAACAAGCGTGACTCTATTTTTTGCTCTAGTGATTGCCACGTAAAGCAATTTTCTATCTTCTAATCTATTGAAGTCATACCTAATTCTTGGCTTACGACCTCCTGCTTGTTGACTAGGTTCTCCTGATCCAGACAACCACGGGATTATTACATGATCGAATTCACGGCCTTTACTTTGGTGGACAGTCAAAATATACAGACCAGTGGTTGGACTTCGTAATTTAACATAAGTGGTGCGAAGGTGGGAATTCTCAAGGTAAAGACAGAGCTCAAGCCACTCTTCATCCGATTTGGAAGGTGAAAATTTATCCATAGATTGCTTGAGTTGGTTAATATAATAAATTAGGTCCGGATCTAAATATCCGTTACCTGAAACAAGTTCATTCGCTGTAGTTATGACTTGGTTTAAACCCGATGAAATTGCATGATAATTCCCCTTTGTAAGCGAGTTCAGGATCGTGTTCCATGAATTTAAAATATTCTGGAATTCCACCCTTCTTCTTCGGGAAAATATTTGATCAGGTTCTCTGCCAAACTCGGATGAAAATGAGATTTTCAGTCCGGTCAGTATGCTCTGTGGCAAGAGTAGGTCGAGGAGAGTACCCAGCCATGATCTTAACTCACTATTGCTGTTCACTTGCTTTAACCGCCAAAGCAAGTCTCTAATTTTCTCATCAGGATTATCTTCACCACCAATCCAACGACAGGAATAGTGATTTCCATGATCTGATCGGACACGTAAGTGTTCATACAAATAGTCAGCCATGAAATTTGTTCTGGTTAAGATAGCTGTTGTTTCTCGAAAGTTAATCATCCCTGCATAACGAAGCCTTGATAAGCAGCGATTCTCAATTGGAAGTTGTATTCCTCCACCCAAAGGTCTAACATTGAAAGTTCTCAACCAAGGTCGGTTTCCATTTGAAGTAACGTTATTTCCCATCAATTCATCAGTCCTGAGTTGTTGGATGAATTGTGCTAATTCAACTTGGTTACCGCAGCGATGAATCTGTGTTAATTGATGTTCTTGAAGCGGCACTATATTCAAATAGCTTTTAATTTGTTCTACTCGATTTAATCTCGCGCCACGCCATTCATAAATCATCTGGTATCTATCGTATAAGATCACAAAATGCGCTGGATGAATCCTTTTTAATATTTCCAGTTGAACAATATCTGTATCTTGAAATTCATCGACAATGATCAATGGATATTTGGTTCGGATCCAATCGACAAATTCAGGGCATAATTCCAATAGATTAAGAAAAAGTGGGGCAAAGTCGTCATATTGTGGGCGTCCTTGCAGGAGTGCACTTTTTGCTCCATCGTTTAATCGCTCAAAGGTTGCATCATCTAATAGAAGGTGTGTCGTTGGATCTATTAGCTCTTCAATCGGGAACCGATTTAAAGCGTAAACCAAATTCACCTGAGTAATGATGCTTTTATCATCCCGTTGTGCATCAGAAAGTAAGGGAATTAATCGGGTTTTGTGTTCGAGGATACTAGCTGGACGAAGTTGCACTGAACATCCCCAAATCCAGCTTTTTGTTGGATCATTTCGAAATAGAACGAGTGAAAGTTATAGATCTTAATTGATCTTTCTTCATCTGCATTGAACCAACCATTATGACGGTATCTCTGTAATTCTTGTTCGATTTGTACTCGAGCGTTTCGGGAAAAAGTAAGAAATAATGCCGGTGAATCACTTGATGTCCAACCAAGTCTATAAGCGCATAGAGCAAGATAAATACCCAGAAACGTTTTCCCCGTCCCTGGAGGAGCTTCTAATACAATTTTGCCATTCTGGCGGAACGCTTCGGCAGCTACCTTTTGATCATTATCTGCCGGCGGGTTGTTCTCATCTGGCGGCCAAATAGGTGGCATCGTGATTGATTACCTCAGGAGTTGTGATAGTTTGAAGGATTTTTTTACGTAGGTCGTCAAATATAACCGGGACGGATTGTCTTTCTGCTAGATATTCAGCGATCATACGCATATCCTTGGTAGCTTTACATTCGTGGGGGCCATGTAGTAGAGCAAAAAGAAAAGCGCGTTGATTAATTTCCTCACCCAAACTATGAAGATCGAATTCGTTCAAGTTAAAGCCCCCAAAAACATCTGGAAATCGATTTACAATCTCCATATCGAGGATTTTATTACAAGCATTCCTCCAATTTCGCTCTTCAAGAGGATGTCCACTATCAGAGTAAGCAATTTTGATGGCTTCGAAAAGAATATCCGGTGGAACGTAATGAGTAAGAATTACTTCAAGGTCACATCCAGTTGTGAATGGGAGTAAATTCTGCCTAGGCCAGCAAGTTACAAAATCCACTTGTCTATTAAAACGCGACCTGCGTTCATTTTCTATCTCCTCAGATACATCAATATCATAGTCAAAGAGTAAATGACACCGCTTTCCGTATGAGCGTAGTATTTTGGCATGTTTAAATAATTTATCTCGTGATTCACCATTCACAATTTCTAAACCAAGATGATATGGATTTTGACCTGGCCTTCTTTCAGAAAAGTGATGGAATGCCACAGGCAGGAACCCTATTTCACTACTACCTTCGACAATAAGGGCTTGTCGGGAAAATAGCGCTGGAATATATTTTTCACGATCCTGATCTAATTTTTTTCTCGAGTCTGGTGAAAGATTACGGGCAGAAATTAATTGCCATCTTGTAGGCTTTTGAACATTTTCTCCTTGCGGATTTTCGGGAGAGGGCAAATTGTCTGAAAATATCAATAATGATTCTGCTCCTTTCAGCTCTCCAACCAGTGCCGGTGCGTGTGTAGTGACAAACAACTGGCCAATTTGTTGATTTTGTTTTTGTGTAAGCGAACAGAGTTCACCAAAAACCCAACGAGCGAGAGAAGGTTCTAGATTTTGTTCTGGCTCCTCCAAAACGACGATGTCATTATCTTTGGGCGCTCTGATGAGATCAATTAAATGAGTGATCAAGATTAAATTTTGAGCCCCATCTCCTTGATACTCCAGAGGTAAGGAAAATTTATTATCAGGACCCATTGCCATATTGGTCGCAATTGTTGTTGCCCCTCGTAATCGCCATAAATCACTTCCTAAAAACGTGAGAGAAAATTCTGAGCCTAAGTTATTAACCAGCGAACCCATCAACTCCGGGGCAATCAAACCACTCAGTCTTTGCATTAAACCATTGATACTTGGTTTATCTAATAACTGATTCTTACCATTGTCTAATTGGATGAGCAGTTCCCTTAATGCAAGATTAACCTCGTCATCATTTATCATTTTTGACAGTACACTTTGTCGGGACAGAGATAGTTCATACACCGGATTTCTCCTCCCTCCAACTATCTTGAAGCCTAGGAGTTCCTTGTGTTGATTGTTCAGGGGTGAAATTTTATTTCCTAATTCGTCAATAATTTCTACTTCTGTCTCCGTAGCTTCTATGTCGTTATTCCAAGTTGATCGAAGACGAATTGCTAGCAAACGTTCATGAGGAGGCACATCCTCAAGCCTTTGCATTGGCTCAATGATTAATGCTGATATATTTACGGGATGAATCTCAATTACTCCAGTTGTGTTTCGCTCCTGCGTTTCCAACTTCCAAGCAGTTAGCTTATCGAAAAATGTACGTTTTATATTCTCACTATCATCGTAAACGGTTATTCCATTTTCATCTATATGGGTAGCTGGTTTTAACCATATAGTAATTTCTATTGGTTGCATTGTATTTGAAAGATGGAAATCAAACCTGGATAACAGACCGGGTTGGCGATAATTGATAGTGGGGTCCAATACATACGATAATGCACGCATTACCGTGGATTTTCCACAATTATTGGGTCCAACTATCACATTTACGGATGAATTAGGAAACCCCCAAAGGTTTTCGAAAGAGCGGAAGTTTTTAATTAAAATACCGAAGATGTACATGCCTGTTCCTTTGATTTGCTCTTATCTTTCCCAAATTAGGAATTCAGTTCCCATTTGTTAGCAAATGAATATTTAGGGCACATAAAAAATTATTCATCAACTTGCCCCTTTAAGATCTCCACCAATTTCCCGAATGCAGCATTCTGACTATCTATCTTAAGGTCAGTGATTTTTCCTGCATAGTCAGTCGGCATTTCTGAAAGGGGGTAATAACTAGCTGTGCCGCTAGCAGTGATATGCGCCCAAAATTCGCGCGGGGGATAAATTGTTCTATTGGCCCAATCCCCGTGTTGTATTAAACAACCACTCGGTACAGGGTTGTCTCCAACAAAAGCTAACCCAAACGGCATTTGGTCAATTGCTCCATCCGGATCATCTACTCGGTTTCCATTTGCCATGTAATAGACGTTTCCATAAGGAGTTCCAGAACCCATAACAAAAACGCTGTTGTATTTGTTGATCAAGGCATCAGGTAATACTTTAGATAAGACCGTTGCCGGAATGACCCGGTATTCTCCAGGAGGACAGATTGCTTCCCACTCTTTACGATCCTCATTAGCAATATCGAACCAATCGTATTTCATAATTCCCTCAAATTGCTAGCATTTAGAACTTTACCTCAACTATTCCATTACTTCACATTCTCCCAGCCAATCAGCTTTTTTCCAAAGCGCTTTACTCAATCCCTTTCTTCCAACGGGTTTGACCAAGTTCAATGGGTAAAGCACGGACGATTTCATTGAACCCTTCCAAATCATTTTCTATATTTTTGTAAATATAGGGAGTTAACAGACCAGGAACAGGAGAAGCATCAGTGTAACGTAAAGTAATTATTGCAAACTTATTGCCCTTCTTTCGCTTTTGAGCTATCGCATAGTCTACTTCAGTGGCTAAATAGCTTTCATCTTTAAAATTCGAGGTAATGAAAAAAACAGCGGCGCATGATTTTTCAAATCCAGAAAAAATCCCTCTTTCAAGATTTGTCCCTGCAGGCATATCAGGTTCATCCAACCAAGGATCGAAACCAAGTTCTTTAAGGACATTGTAGTATCTTTTTACAATAGGTTTATCTACCGATTTATGTGAAAGAAATATCCTGATCTCAGTTGCACTTGGAATACGACTTAATGGGACCGCTTGTAACGCGCGTTCTTCCGGAGTAGCAAGATTTGCTGCTTTGGATAATCGATCAGATAATTCAGTCGTAAAAGGGCGAATCACAATCGACCTAAACAGTTCAATCCCCTCATCTTTTTTTCTTTTACCATATGCAAAGGTGAAGCCATATACTTTATCTGGGTCATTTTTAACGGATTGCAGAATGGAATATCGTAAAGCTAATTCTTCGTCTGAATTTGTAGGGAATTCTATTTCTTTGTTTGAAAGTTGCTTCCACCAGGATTCAACATCAGGCGAATGCTTATTGATTACAGGTGTAAGCACCGACTTTATTAATTCATCGTTATCGCATAATTCCATGAACCGTGATATTTGGAGGGCAAAACCATCTAAGTCCTCATGTAAAAGATCATCTCTTCTTTCGACGAATTTTCTAAGCGATTCGGTAATTGCATCTTTATCCATGTTTATTTCCTCACTGATCAGATTATCTGGACTTTAGCGTAACGGTTGTGCAATCAGATGCGATTCGGTAAAAAATGGCATAAAACCTCAAAATTTCTGTTTGCTGTGCGGCGGATGACCGCCGTTTGGTAAATTGAGCACCTTGCCTGCAAAGG
>Ga0116185_1004215_pt1 | contig 11875 bp, 13 predicted proteins | sample AD_JPNNA7_MetaG_FD_89754 | JGI IMG/M metagenome (GOLD analysis project Ga0116185, IMG submission 89754) | Active sludge microbial communities of municipal wastewater-treating anaerobic digesters from Japan - AD_JPNNA7_MetaG | ecosystem: Engineered > Bioreactor > Anaerobic > Digestate | place... | reverse complement strand
TGTGACATTGACGGTGTAGAGGGTGTGCTCGCCGGTTTCTTCAAAAACTTCTTTTTCAATCTTCATGTAGGCCTTCACGCGTTTCACGGCGTCGTTGTAACGCATGCTGGCGATCAGTTCATCGTCCTTGATGACGTCGCAGCCGCCCAGCGCCGCTTCCCGGAAGAGCTGGGCGTCGACTTCCAGCGGATAGCCGCTGCAGGGCTTGATCATGTTGTTGAGCAGCGGACGGCCCTTTTTGAGCCCCAGCGCCTTCCACCATCCGTCCGCTCCGAACTTCGGTCCGTTGTACTGGTCCAGCGTGGCTTTGGGGAGGCGCAGGTCCAGCAGTTTGAAGTTGGGCACCAGGGAGATGTTGCCGATGACGGCGGTCAGCATCATGGGGAGCTGGTCCTCCACGTTGGCGGCGGGAAAGGCGATCTGCAGGACGTACTGGCGGTTCGCCGCCTCCTGCGGAACGGCATATTCATAGTAAGGCGCTTCATAGACGCCGATCACCTTTGCGACGTGCCCGGCCCGGACCTCTGGCGTCTCGCCGGGAACCGGCACCCAGGTGCCGGTGGTCTGTTCGATGGCCAGAAACTGGCCCATGATCGCCATGTCCATGTTTTTGTCGGCCTGAACCCAGTACGTGGCAATCACATGGTTTTCCATATCGATGCCTTCGGGCAGGGCGATGGGTTTGTCCGCGAATGGACCGATCTCTTTTTTGCAATCGGCGGGGACTTTCTTTTTCATACCATACTCCTTTGTCAGATTTTTTTGTTCACTAGTGAAAACGGCTCGGTGTTTGGCCTCCCCATTCTAGGAATCCAGACGCTCCAGTCCGAAGATAACGGTGTTGTCGTTGTCCGGGCACTGAATTTCCTTTTTGTCGTTGATCCAGTCCTCGGGCGGCGTTTCGCGGCAGTATGCGGTCAGGTAGGGAATCAGGGCCGGCAGAGCAAAAATGCACAGCCCCGCAGGCTTTCCCGGTTCGATCATCACGCCGTCGCGAAGCATAAAAAAGTCTCCAGCCTTGTAACCTGCGGAACAATAGCCTTTCACGGATTTGACGGTTATTTTGACATTCGACATGATGCGCCTCCTGTGGTTGAAAAGTTAAGGCCGGTCAGGTTCCCCTATCGATGCCTTCGTGTGGAATGTCGCGGGTTTTGTATCGCACAGTTCCCGGAATAGTTCAAGCGGCGATCCGGTATTGACAGGGCGCTGCGGGAAGAGTAAATACGAAAACACGTGTCACGCTTCAGCGGCTGCAAAACCTGGGGGAGGAACCTGTGCGAAACGAAGATGTTTTGGCAAGAATCCACCTGAACGCAGTGCTTTCCAATCTTGAAATCCTCGCCCGGGAAGACGCCCAGGCCCTGTCGATTGCCGGGACGTGGCAAGGCTCCATCCTGCTGATAGCCGGGCTTCAAGGTCCCAGCGCCACGCTGGAAATGAAACAGGGCGCCGTGAGGGTTACGCCGGGTCGCACAGGAAATACCGGCATTATCTTGTTTTTTCCCACCGCCAAAATGCTCAACAATCTCTTTACCGGCGCCGGACGGGGCTTCCCTGTTCCTTTGAAAGGTCTGTTCCGAATCAAGGGACTCAAAGCGTTTGCCGGGCTTGCCAAAAGGATGGAAGCCGTTCTCAAGGGCGCGGATGCTCCCTGCAAGCTCAAAGCCAGGCTGCTTCTCAACACGGTGGGCAGGACAGTTGCGGTTCTCGCCGATTCGGAACCCGAGTCCAGAAAAGCCGCCTCCGGCCTCCGGGGGATCGCGGAACTCCGGATCAAAGACAGCGAGGCGGTCCACATCACTTTTACCGGACAGGGCGCTTCTGCCGCCCCGGGCCTTGCGCCGGATCCCGACCTCGTCATGGAATTCGCCACAGAGGAAGTGTTTCTCGACCTCACCGAGGACAAGGTGGATGTGTTTGCCGCCATCTGCCTGGAAGACATTCGAATCCAGGGGGATCTGCACATGGGGGATATCGTGAATGGGCTCCTCGACCAGGTCGGTGTTTATCTGCAATAGGAGACAGGGCATGACCTATACCTTCACGCAATCCAAAGCGCTTTTTCAGCGCGCGGCCAAAGTCATTCCCCAGGGCATCTACGGCCATTTCAATCCGGCCACGACGGTTCCGGGCTTCTATCCCTACTTCATTTCCAGGGCCAAAGGGTGCCGCTTCTGGGACGTGGACGGCAATGAATACATCGACTATGCCTGCGCTTACGGTCCCATGATCCTCGGCTACGCCCATGACCGGATTGATGAAGCCTTTGCCCGTCAGGCCCGAAACGGGACGGCGACCATGCCGCCTTCGACCCTGCTGGTTGATCTGGCTGAAAAAATGGTGGAGGTCAATGACTGCGCCGACTGGGCCGTGTTTGCCAAAAACGGCGCGGATACGATTTCCTGGGCCGTGGCGCTGGCGCGCGGCTACCGCAAGCGCGACAAGATCGTGCTGGCCCACGGGGCGTATCACGGGACCCAGCCGTGGGCGGGCACCAATCCCATCGGTTTTCTACCGAGCGACCGGGCGGATGTCATCATGGTGCCGTGGGGCGATCCGGACGCCTTTGGGCGGGTCGTGGAGGAAAACATTATTAGACTTGATTTTCTTTTAGGATCTGTCTTTCCAGTTTGACCAGGGTGATGTAATGTTCGATGATATGGTCCGGCAGGCCGTTCAGCAGAGATAGCAGCTCTTTTTTATAATATTTTTTATCGGCTCGATCTCTTTCCTGCTTCTCCTGATTATCAGCCCGAAGATTTTCTTCCTTGAAAAAATTGATCATCGGCATAGATAGTGCCTTTGCAATCACTTCCAGAGATTTTTGGGTGTAGAGCCGTTTGCCGTTCTCCAGTTGGTTGATGTATCCTTGAGATAATCCGCTTTCCAAGGCCAAAGCTTCTTGGGTTATTCCCTTCCTGGTTCTTATTGCCCTGATATTGTTCCCAACAGTATTTATCCTTTTCATATAAGTATTTTATTACAACCTGCAATTAACAACAATTTCAGAGAGTAATATTTTTCTTGTATCAAATATTGCACTATGCTATAAAATCATGGCGAGCAAGAATCTGAAAGGATTCATGGCGGGTTAACGAAAATTATTTTTGGAAAGCTCATAAATGGGAATGACAACGGCGGAAACTTTGCGTCGTTAGAGAAAATTTATGGCATTGTAGATATGAGAGGAGCAGAAACGCAGGCTAGAAAATGCAATTAACCTCGCCGTTAGAACATTCGAAAGGAGAAAAGCATGTCTGGAGAAGCTTTTAACTATGAAACGTTCTTGCGATCGGCATTCGGCTACAAACAAAGCTGCTTCCTCGATAGATATGGTGATCCTGCAGGCATCGCCACTACCGACGGATTCTCTGACGAGCATATAGCAACGGTGAAGGCTGGCACCGGATACGCCATGGAAATTCTATCCAATTCTGTAATCAATGACCGCGGAGGAGAGATTGACGACGACGAACTTGACCGGCTAGAGAGTTTCACAAAAAAGGTGATCGACGCGTCCTCTCTTGCTGATATCAGTGCAGCGATAACTGAATTCAAAGAATCCGTAATTGGAAGGTATTTCGATATTCATGTCGGGAGCGGGAAGATGACGCTGAAAAAGCACTAACCCAAGTTCCATTCAATAATGAAAATAAATGACTACATTGACCGTTCAAGTATTAAATATCAGCTATAATTTCAAACGATTGGGAACAAATAGGGCGCTGTGTATAATTAGTCAAAAAACAGTAACAAGCTCTGTAAGAAGAGCTCTACGTAAAATTCTAATAAATTCCCAGATTCAAGTATGTTGCAGCGCAAATTTATCTAAACATAGTTGTATATGTCCAAAGAATGGGCAATGCTGTACATGGTATGGTCAATGCTGGGTCAACGGGAACGCTTATTTATATACTGTTCAATAAATAACGGAGTCGCCACTGTCAACGCGGTTCAGGGAAGCGCCGCATAGGTTGTTGGTGTTCAGGGCGTTTTTGCGTTTGGACCGGCGCATAATGCAGTTAACTTCTGTCGAGTCCAATAATTTATCTAAGGGGGATGTATGAAAAAAATGGCGATGGTTGTGTTTATCTTAATCATTGTGTCAATTTTCGTTGTTAATTCACCCAAAGCGGCACAGCAAAAGAAAGCAGCTACCAAATCAACTGTTAAACAGGCAACTTCCAGTGAACTCGAGAATAATTTAAAAATATATTTCTCGAAAAGATACACTAACGCGACCATTACGCGTGTCAAAGTTCTTAAATTGGGTGATGTTGTTAGTGTCAAGCGAACAGAATTTCTTACCAAAAATCGTGTTGAAAGCCTTGAAAGGCCAGTGTTGGTAAATATAAAAGGTAAATGTAAATACAGTGATATGACGATAGATGAAGATATCAAATATACTCTACATAAAGATGAGTGGGGCAACTGGGTTGCAGGACAAGGCACTCAGACACAGGATTCCCTTACATGGGGCATACTAAGCGCTGGACTAGATGCCCAAACCTGTCCCGAAGATCCTAACGTCGTTGCACAAAGAATCAAGGAAAAGGAAAATGCCGAGGAAGCTTATAAATTGGAAGCAAAGAGACGCGTTGCTATAGTTTCAGAAATAAGAGAAATAGCAAAAAAGATTACTCAAATGGAATGGCAGCTATTATTTAAGACTCAAATTTATCCAAACGATAAAATCCAACCAGGATGTAATAATAATGGATGCTTGAGAGATATTTTTGAAAGAGCCGATACACTACTTGATGATATAGAGCTCAAAAAATACAATGGCTTGCCAGATGAAAAGCAGTTAAATGAGTTATTGAAAGTTCTTAAAGATTATAATTTGGATGATTTAAAAAGTTCTCTTGCAAAGAAGAAGGCTATTATTCTTGAAATAAAACAATTTGCGAATAAAATATCTTCTTCTGAATGGAACCATTTAAAGGCAATCAAATTCTCTAAAAATGATGATATTAAGGCGTTGAAACCTTTCGGACCCCGTGATATTTTTGATTCTCAGCAATTGATGTTACGCGTTTGTAAGGAGTATGGTGAACAATGTGATCTCAATGATATTTTTAATGAAAGAAATTCTGGTTGCATTTCCTTTTTGTCTAAACAATCTGAAAAGGGGCTAAAAGCGTTATTGGAGATCCTTAAAGATTATAACCACGACAGAGGTCCCGAAAAGTTAGATCGTGAGACCAGCATTGGCGACGTGGTTAAGGAGATAAGAGAGCACGACAGAGATTCCGAAAATTAAGCTCCCCGGCTACGTCAGTGGTAGGCAGGCGATTTGGGAGACCAAGAGGGACACCCTTAAGAAATTAAGTTCCTGCCTGTCCGATGAGTGTTAGAAAAAATCTGAAAACCGGATCGCCGGCGCTTTGTTCACCCCCTATCATCATCCCGTCTTTGAGCCGCAGGTACTTCCGGTGCCCGGATTCTGGAAGGACATGCGCCGGATTTGCGATGAGAATGACATCGTGCTGATCATCGATGACGTCCGCGCCGGATGGCGTCTCGACATCAAAGGCTCCGCCCATTATTTCGGCTTCCGGCCCGATCTGGCCTGTTACTGCAAGGCAATCGCCAACGGCTATCCCATCTCCGCCCTGGTCGGCACGGACCGGATGCGCATGATTGCCGCGAAAGCTTTTCAGACCGGCTCCTACTGGAACAATGCTCCGGAAATGGCGGCGGCTCTGGCCTGCATCGATGAAATGCAAAAAATCGACGCCGCCGCGATCTGCGACGCCCGCGGCGCCGAGCTTCGCCGGGGACTGGAAGAAAGAGCCGCGGCCCACGGCCTTCGTTTCAGAATGTCCGGCCCGAACGCCATCCCCTTTCTGCATTTTACCAATGAGAGCAACTTCAAGCGCGCCCAGCTCTTCTGCAGGGAATGTTCCCTGCGCGGCGTTTACTTCTTCTGGCATCACAACATGTTTTTGAGCGCGGCTCATACGGAAGAAGATATTCAAAAGACTCTTGATGTAGCCGATCAGGCTTTTCGGGTAGTCAAGGAACAGTTCGGAGAATAACCTTCAGAATTCATCGGAGGATGCCGTTAATAGATTCCCATCGCGCAGCCGCCGGCGAGCGTGCCGCCCAGTTCGCGGCACTGTTCGAGAACCGCTTCGGTGATGTTTCCGCGGGCGACCACCGGCGCAAAGACGGTTTTGAATTTGTAGCCCAGGGCGATGCGCTCGATGGCCCTGAGCGCGCCGGAGCCGTCGTTGCCCGCGCTGATGAAGACGACAAAGGGTTTCCGGAACACTTTGTCCTGCGCGCCGACGTAGGTGCGGTCGAAGAAATCCTTGAGCATGCCGGACATGTAGCCGAAGTTTTCGGGTGTGCCGACGGCCAGGCCGTCGCAGGCCAGAAGATCGTCGAGCCTGGCCTCGGCGGCTTTTTTCAAAACCACTTCGACGCCGTCAATGGCTTTCGCTCCTTCGCAAACGGCCTGAGCCATTTGTCCGGTGTGTCCGGTCTGGGAATGGTAAACGATTAAAATTCGAGTCATAGGATGAATACAGGCAATGGGTTATGGGTTAGGGGTTAGGGGAGGAAAGCGGTGAAAGCACTTCTAAAATTTCTGTTGTCCTCTCGTCTCTTACCTCTTACCCATAGCCTCTTTTATTGCATTTTATTGACGATGCCCAGAAATCCGTCCGGCTTCAGGGAAGCTCCGCCGACGAGCGCGCCGTCGATGTCGGCCATGGCGGCCAGCTCCGCGACATTGTCTTTCGTCACGCTGCCGCCATATAGAATGCGGAGTTCTTCGGCCACCGCCCCGTACAATTCCCGAATCAGACCGCGAATGAAGGCGTGGACCTCTTCCGCCTGCGCGGACGTGGCCACCTTTCCCGTTCCGATGGCCCAGACCGGCTCGTAGGCGATGACCACATGATCCAGCTTTTCAACACCGGCCAGAGCGCCGCGCACCTGGCGGCCGACCACCGACTGCGTTACGCCCTGAACCCTTTCCTCATCCGTTTCACCCACGCAGACGATCGGCATGAGCCCCGAGGCCAGCGCCTTTTTCACTTTGGCGTTGACGCTTTGATCCGTTTCGGAAAAATACTTGCGCCGCTCCGAATGGCCGAGAATGACATAACCACAGCCGGCATCTTTGAGCATGACGGGGGAGATTTCGCCCGTGAAGGCGCCCTTATCTTCACTGTACATGTTTTGCGCGGCCAGTTGCACCGCCGAACCTTTAAGAGCATCGCCCACCGCGGCGAGCGCGGTAAACGGCGGAGCCACGACGACTTCGCCGTTTGCCGAACCGGAAAATCCTTCCTTAATCGCGCGGGCCAGGGCGATGGATTCACTGATGGTGTTGTGCATCTTCCAGTTGCCTGCGACAATCCATTTTCTCATGAGGATCCTCCGCATCAACCCAGCGCCGCGACGGCGGGCAGGGTCTTTCCTTCCAGCAGCTCCAGAAACGCGCCGCCGCCGGTGGAGATGTAGGAGATTTTGTCGCTTTTTCCCGTCTTGTGAATGGCCGTGTCCGTGTCGCCGCCGCCCACGATCGTGAGCGCGCCGGATGCCACCGCCGCATCCACCAGTTTAAACGTGCCCGAAGAAAAGGGCGCCAGTTCAAACATGCCCAGCGGTCCGTTCCAGACAATCGTTTTGGCGGACTTCACCGCGTCGGAAAACGCCGCAATCGTGGCGGGGCCGATGTCGAGGCCCATCCAGCCGTCGGGGATATTTTTGATATCCACAACCTTGACTTCCGCGTCCGCCGCCGGCGCCTGGGCGATGACCGCATCGACCGGCAGGAGGAACTGCACGTTTTTGGTTTTGGCTTTCTCGAGAATCGTTCTGGCCAGCTCCAGCATGTCCGTTTCGCACAGGGACTTGCCTACATTGAAGCCCTGGGCTTTCAGGAACGTGAACGCCATGCCGCCGCCGACGACCAGACGATCCACTTTGTCGATCACATTTTCCAGGACCTTGATTTTGTCGGACACTTTGGCGCCGCCGATGATGGCGGTCAGCGGCCGGGCCGGATTCCCCATGGCCTTGTTGAAATATTCAATTTCATTTTTGAGCAGAAATCCCGCGGCGCAGACGGGAACGAATTTCGTGATGGCGGTGTTGGAGGCCGCCGCGCGGTGCGAAACGGCAAAGGCGTCGTTGATGTACACGTCGCAGAGTTTGGCCAGTTCCCGGGCAAACGCGTCGTCGTTTTTGTCTTCGCCCGGATAAAAGCGCAGGTTCTCCAGCAGGATGACGTCGCCCGCCTTCATGGCGGCCACGGCCTCAAGCACTTTTTCACCGATGCAGTCGTCGATGAAGGGTACGTCCTTCTTCAGCAGGGACGAAAAAACCGGCGCGACCGGTTTGAGTGAAAATTCTTCCACTTTTTTGCCCTTGGGACGCCCCAGGTGGGAGGCCACGATTACGCGGGCGCCTTTCTCGCGAATGTAATTGATGGTGGTTAAACTCGCCTTGACGCGGGTGTCGTCTTTAACTTGGCCTGACGACTTGTCCATCGGCACGTTGAAGTCCACACGCACAAAAACCCTCTTTCCGCTGACATCAATCTGATCCAAATACTTCATGCGACTTTCCTCTCTTTGCGTATTTTATTTCATGATGAACGACAGCAGTTCCAGCATCCGGTTGGAGAAGCCCCACTCGTTGTCGTACCACGAAAGGATTTTTACCATATTGCCGCCGATGACGGTCGTATTCGGCAAATCCACAATGGACGAATGGGGATTGCCGTTGAAATCTCTGGAAACCAGCTCTTCCTCCGAGCACAGAAGGATGCCCTTCATGGCGCGCTGGGCGTTTTCCTTGAGTTTTTCGTTGACTTCCTGCCGGCTGGTTTTGCGCGCGAGCGTCGCCACAAAATCGACCAGCGACACGTTGGGCGTGGGGACGCGGATGGCCAGACCGTCCAGCCTTCCCTTCATTTCGGGAATGACTTCCGCGATGGCACGGGCCGCGCCGGTGGTCGTGGGAATCATCGAAAGGGCGGAGGCGCGCGCCCGGCGCAAGTCCTTGTGCGCCTCATCGATGACCACCTGGTCGTTGGTGTAGGAATGGATGGTCGTCATCAGTCCGTATTCCACGCCGAATTCCTCGTGCAGAATTTTGACGATCGGCGCCAGGCAGTTGGTGGTGCAGGAGCCCATGGAAATGATGTGGTGTTTGCTCTTATCGTAATCTTCGGCATTGACGCCTAAAACAATCGTGACATCGGGATTTTTGGCGGGCGCGGAGATCACCACTTTTTTGGCGCCCGCTTTCAGATGCTTTTCCGCGCCTTCCCGGTCCGTGAATCGGCCGGTGCTTTCCAGAACAACGTCCACCTCCAGATCTCTCCAGGGGAGCTCCTCCGGATCGCGGACGGAAAAGGTCTTTACTTCCCTGCCGTCCACGAGGATGGCGCCGGGCGTTGCCTGGACATCCGCCCGAAACGTGCCGTGGGTGGAATCGTATTTGAGCAGATGAGCGCTTGTTTTTGCGTCGGCCAGATCATTGACGGCCACGAATTCCACGTCCTTGCTTTCGAAGCCCGCGCGAAATACCAGCCGGCCGATGCGTCCAAATCCGTTGATTGCTACTCGTACCGCCATGGTCAACTCCTCAATTTTGCCGCTTCGACACTAAACAAAAGCCCGGGCCTTGTCAACCCATTTCTCTTTAACGACAATGGTTTAGCGCAGACAGGGCGGGGAAGCCCTCTCCGGGCTCCCGCCGGAATTTTGCTTCTTTTCCCTTGCACTTGCGGGCCGTTGCTCATATACTCGCTCGCGAAAAAGAGATCCCTTGCGGGATTTTATCGAGGAGGACAGGTATGAAGAAAATAACGATGGTTTTGATGGCGCTTCTTTTGGTCGCGTCTTTTTTGCCGGCGGGCTATGCGGCGGATCCGTCGATTACCGGCGTGTGGTCTTTGCCGATACTGAAGGGCAAAGACAAGGGCAAGGAACGGTCCCATGTTGAAATCTTTGAAAAAGACGGGGTGTATTACGGCAAAATCGTAAAACTGACCACGGTTTCCGCAGACGCGCTTTGCACGACATGCAAGAAGGAAAGAAAAGACAAGCCGCTGATGGGGATGCTGATTTTATGGAACCTGAAAAAAGAAGCCGGCCGGTACGTAGCAGGGAAAATTTATGACGTCGAGGCGGGGAAGGAATATAAATGCAGCATCGTGCAAAGCACGCCGGACCGGCTGAAAATTACAGCCAGTCTGCTGTTTCTGAGTGAAAGCCATTACTGGACAAGGGTGAAGTAGTGGCTCCTGATTTCTTCTACTTCGAAAGATTTTGGAGATATCGGGAGACTTGACACGGGGACTTAATTTGTGTAGATTTCAGCACCAAAATAAGAAATGGAGGATTATGCAAATGAAAATGAGATTCGGATTTATATTAGGGATCATCGCTGTTGCCGTTTTTGCCACCAGTAGTCTCTGGGCCGCCGATCCGATCGTGGGCAAATGGAAAACCATCGATGATGAAACAAAACAGACGAAATCCATCGTAGAAATTTACCTTCAGGATGGAAAGGCGTTTGGCAAGGTTGCACAGCTTCTGCGCCCTGAAGACAAGGGAAAACTCTGCACCAAGTGCACAGGCGCCGACAAGGATAAACCGACTGAAGGCCTGGTGATTGTAAAAAACATGAAGGATGAAGGAGATCAATGGGCCGGCGGAACGATTTTAGACCCAGCCAAAGGCAAGGAATACAAATGCAAGATAAAGGCCATTGACGGTGGAAGCAAGTTGCAGGTCAAAGGTTGCATTTCCTTTATATGCCGCACCCAGACCTGGGTTAAATAGTTCTATAAGGAATTGGGAAGCTTCTTCAGGCTTTGTGAAAAGCCAGAAACACTTTCTGTTCCCGGATCAAAAAATGCAGAATGTATCATGGAATCCCTTCTTGCACACCGAAAGGAATGCAAGAAGGGATTTTCTATTGGCAAGGTGATGAAAAGATCTTCCGCCTGTGTCGCAATTACATTTTTTGTCATTCTGTTTATCTGATCTGCGGCCGTAAGGGATAGGGTGTCACTGCGGACGAACTGGACAGAAGTCCCTTGTAGCGCATCAGGCGGTAAATTTTCCGAGGAAGGAGCTCTCCGCGTCGTAGGTGCCGATGAGAATGAGTTCATCGTCCTTGTCGATGGTATGCGCCGGCTCCGGATTGATGATGGTTTCGCCCCGGTGCTGAATGGCGACCACGGTGCACCCTGTTTTTTCCCGAATGCCGGACTTCTCCAGCGCCTTTCCGATGAGCGACCTCGGCGCCTGCAGGTGGAAGAAATTCAGCCCCTCCGCCAGAAACATCGTTTCCTCATTCATCAGAAAATTGAAGATGGCGTTGGAGCCGAGCGATGCGTAGGACATGACAAAATCCGCGCCGGCGCGGTGCAGCGTGGAGACGTTGCGGTCCTCGCTGGCGCGGCTGAGGATCTGCATGTCCGGCCGAAGGCTTCTCAGGTACTTGGTGAGATAAATATTGGTGGCGTCGTCGTGCGAGGTGATGAGCGCCGCGGGGGCTTTTTCAAACCAGGCCTTCTGCAGGGTGTGAATGTCCGCCGCGTCCCCGAAAACAAAATGCCCGTCCTCCTCGCTTCGCTTTTTGGCCCGTTCGATAATCAGGTAGGGGATGTCCGCCTTTTGAAAGCGCAGGGCGATGGCATGGCCGACGCGTCCTCCGCCGACAATGATGACCGGATCGCCCGCCACCTTGCAGATCTGGTAGAAGGAATACACCTCATCGTAGGCCGCGACGGCGGCTTCCGTGCCGGCGAACACCAGAACGCTGGTGCGGTCGATCGTCGTCTCCGGTCCGGGAATCATGAAAGTGCCCCGCTCCCAGATGCCCACTACCGTCAGGC
>Ga0116185_1004213_pt1 | contig 11877 bp, 12 predicted proteins | sample AD_JPNNA7_MetaG_FD_89754 | JGI IMG/M metagenome (GOLD analysis project Ga0116185, IMG submission 89754) | Active sludge microbial communities of municipal wastewater-treating anaerobic digesters from Japan - AD_JPNNA7_MetaG | ecosystem: Engineered > Bioreactor > Anaerobic > Digestate | place... | reverse complement strand
GTCGATGACAGAGCCGTCCTTTCTCTTCCATCTCGTTTCCAGGGAGCCGATGCCTTCCTCCTTGAGCTGCCGGTCTCTCTCTTTGCCCACGAATTTATAGTCGGCCCTGGTCGGGTAGAGGATGGAGGCCGACTGCCCCAGGAGCTCCTCACGGGAGTACCCGGTCATCTTGCTGATATGCTCGTTCACATGGGTGAGGACCTGGCCGGTTACGGTGCCGATGCCTGTCGGAACCGCCCTGAAGAGGCTGTCGAACTGTGCCTGGCGCTCACGGAGCGCATCTTCGGTCCGCTTCCGTTCGGTGACGTCGCGGATCGTCACCATGTTTGCCTCCCGGCCGCGGAACACCACCCTGTTGCCGAACGCTTCCAGCCAGCGGATCTCTCCGGTTGAAGTGACGAGCCGGTAGAGCGTGATAAACCTCTCATCCCGGTCTCTGACCCGGCCGAGGTTCTCGGAGAGGGTCCGATGGTCATCCGCGGCCACGAAGCTGAAGGCATTCAGCTTCGAGAGGTCGGTGGACGGATCGACGCCTGCGAGCCTGAAGGCGGCTGCATTGGCGTAGAGGATGTCGCCTTCCCAGCCGAGAATGACGATGGGCTCGAGGACGCTGCTGGTGAGCGTGTCGAGAAAAGCCCGGGTCTCCGCGAGCGATTTTTCAAGATCGGCATATCCGGACCGGTATTGTTCCAGAACCCGGAGCTCTTCGCGAAGCTCTCTGAATTGCTCTTTGAGATCCTGCAGGCTCTCCTGATCTTCCCCCATAGCTCTCCACCTGCGTGCTGCAGACGTCTTTTCCGGAAACTATCGGCATATTGCAAATAATTTTTGACTGATAAGAATGAGAGGAGACGACTATGCCTCAAGCTATCCAGATCAGTGATGAATCCTTGAGTTAACACCCATGCGCCTTCATGGGGGGCAAAAATTCAATGCTGACGATGTTCTATGCCGTGCCTTTAAGCTCGGGCCGGCTGTGGGCCCATGGCTGCGCCTGCTCGAGCTGGGCGGCAAGCCGGAAAAGCAGGGCTTCATCCCCGATGGGAGCGATGAACTGAACCCCGCAGGGAAGCCCGTCCGAAGTCCAGTGGAGGGGAACGGACATGGCAGGCTGGCCGGTGAGGTTGGCAAGCTGGGTGAACGGGGTCTTCGCGAGCGTCTCGACGGCGATCTTGTCCGCAATCCCCGAGAGGCGCATGAGACGCTTCAGACCGAACATGTTCGTGATCTTCATGAGGGTCTCCTCGACGGCGGAGATCTTGAGCTCGCCGATCTTCACCGGTGGGAACGCCGTCGTAGGGGTGAGGTAGAGGTCATACTTCCGATGGAAGTCGGCCATTGCCCGGGCGGCCCTGTTCCATTCGCGGAGGGACAGGACGAACTCGCCCGCTGAGTATGCCTGGCCGAGAAGGCTCAATGACCACGTGGGGCCTTCGACATCCGCAGGTACGGGCTTTCTTCCCAGGACCTGATTCAATTCCCGGATATCCGCTGCAATCTCGCCGAAGTACATCATGAAGTAGCTGCGCGCCAGGGCGATGCCGTCGATCTTCGGCTCGGCCTCTTCAACCGTGTGGCCCAGGCTCTCCAGCAGGCGGGCCGTGCTCTCGACGGCCTTTCTGCATTCATGGTGCACGTCGGCCTGAATGGGAGAACGCACGGTGAAGCCTATCCTGAGGGAGCCCGGAGCCTGCTGAAGCTCCTCGATGAATGGGCGCTGCGGCTTGGGCATGTAATACGGCTCTCCCGGCCCGGGTCCGCATACTGCATCGAGCATGGCGGCGCAGTCCCGCACGGTTTTCGTCAGCACGTGCTCCACCTCTGCGCCCTGCCACACAGGGCCGTACTCGGGGCCGCTGGGGTTTCTTCCCCGCGAGGGCTTGAGGCCGAAGAGGCCGCAGTAAGAAGAGGGGATGCGTATGGAGCCTCCGCCGTCACCGCCGGAAGCCATCGGCACCATGCCGCTCGCGACGGCCGCTGCCGAGCCGCCGCTCGATCCCCCAGGGGTGCGGTCGGTATTCCAGGGGTTCCTCGTGGGGCCATGGAGCTCGGGCTCGGTGACGCCGACGAGACCGAACTCGGGCGTATTGGTTTTGCCCAGGATAACCACTCCGCTCTGCTTGTAGCGCTGCATGAGCTCGCTGTCGAAAGACGGGACATAGTTTCTGAAGGCCCGGCTTCCCTTGTTCATGGGCACACCGGCATAGCTCGACACGAGGTCTTTGATGAGGAAGGGCACGCCGGTGAAGGGGCCGTCGGGCAATCCCCTCCTGATGCTCTCGCGGGCATGGTCGTACATCCGGTAGATTACGGCGTTGAGCACGGGGTTGAGCGCATCGATCCTGCTCACTGCCTCTTCGCAGAGCTCTTCGGCCGATACCTGCCCCTTTCTCACGAGCTCTGCAAGCCCGAGGGCATCGTAGTGATCGTACTCCGGGAACGCTCTCATCTGAGGACCTCCTTAATTGTCTCTTAAATAAATACATACCGGCCGGGCAAATGCAAGAGTGCCTGGCAGCCCCCTGAAAGGAAACTCGGAAAATGCTTCATTTATCGGTAAAAAAAAGATAATATACCTGTAGATCCGATCAATATGTGTTTCACAGGAGAGGAGGTTCTCGTGCTGAAGAGCAAAGGTTTGTGGTATCTCATGATGGGAGGCGCGCTCGCCGGGTGGGCTTTCATCGTTGCAGGGCTCGTCAAGCCCTTTGAGGATGAAAAGCTCAAAAAGTTCTGGAAGCAGATCCTTCTCGTATGGGTGCTCGGTCACCCGCTCGAGATGCTTCTTTCGATGAGGATCGGAAGGGCTGCCGGGGTCTCTCCCGTAAAGACCGCCGTGAAGACCATGCTGTTCGGCTTCACCTGGTGGCTCCCGCTCAAGCTCAAGGTCTTCAAGTAGGTCTTTATCGGATGCATATCCGGCCGTTCGGGGCCGGACTATCCGGGTGACCCATGAAGAAGGAGATCAGGCATATTGCCCTTAAGAGCGGTGCCGCCAAGGTCGGCATATCCTCTGTCGACAGGTTCGAAGGGGGCCCTGCCTCCATGAACCCTGGCTACCTCCTCCCGGGCGCGAGATCGATCGTCTCGGTGATGCTGCCCCTCGACGGGGAGATCATACGGGCCTACCTCGGGAAGAAAGACCACCAGTCCCTCCAGGAGCACGAGACAGCGGTCTATGCAAAGCTTTTCGACATATGCAAGGAGATTGCAGGCGCCCTTCGATCCGGAGGCTTCAAGGCGGTGGCCGTACAGCCCAACCTCGATTATCGATTCAAGGACGGCAGGAAATACCGGCGCATACCCTTTGTCTGGCGCCAGAAGATGACCGACTGGCTGAGCTCGAAGTCGGGAAGGGTCTCGGCCTCCTTGAAGAAGGTGCTCGTGCAGGCCCTCTACGAGAAGACCGCGGACTACACGGACTGGAACCTGACGCCGAGCTTTTCCCACCGGTACGGCGCGGTTGCCGCAGGGCTCGGGAGCTTCGGGTGGAGCGGAAACGTCATGACCCCAGAGTACGGAGCGCGGGTCCTGTTCGACACGGTGATCACCGACGCGATCATGCCTTCGGATCCCATGATGGAAGACGCGCCCTGCGACGGCTGCCGGATCTGCACGAAGGTCTGCCAGGTGGGCATGATTCATCCGAAGAACGAAGACCACGTCGTGATCGGCCGGAAGCGCTTCACCCATGCCAAGAAGGGGCACAACCTCCGCTGCATACTGTGCTGTGCAGGGTTCACCGGACAGGACAGGCACAAGGGCTGGTCCACCTGGTCGCCGGGAAGGATAACCCTGCCCGACAATGACGATACCATCGTCTACTTCTGGAACAGCTTCGTGAAGAGCAACCTCTGGAAGCACAACTATTACTCGAAATGCCTGTCGGATCTCGTTTTCCACTCGGACTACGGCTTTATCGACAAGCCGTATGACCGCTTCAGGACCACGTGCGGCAATTGCCAGTTCGTCTGCTGGGAAACGAGGGAGCAGCGCAAGGTCAACTATGAGATCCTCACTACGGGCGGCGAGGTCGTAGAAGGCCCGGACTTCTCGTTCAAGGTTCAAAAACCTGGTGCTCCGCCAACAGAGGGACTTTGTTAGCGATGAGCAAGACGTATAAAGCGGAATTGGCCTCTGCGTTGACGCCTGTGCGTCTTCTCAAGGAATGACGAGATAAGGGTTCGGTATTGATGTTGAAAAAGCACTAGGAAGACGGCAGCCTGCATCCTGCCGGCACAAGTGTATTTCATTTTATAAGGGGGTTGCATGGATTTCGAGCTGACGGACGAACAGAGGATGCTGCAGGAGAGCGTGCGCAGATTCGCGAACAGGGAGATCTCGCCGCATGTGGCCAGAATGGACGAGGAGGAGGTCTTCGTCGAAGAGCTGTGGGACAAGGCGGTCGAGCTCGGGTTTGTGGGCATGGGAATGCCGCAAGAGTACGGCGGCACCCATACCGATTACCTCTCGATCGGCATCATGGCCGAGGAGACGAGCAAGGTCGATCCCGGCGTTGCCGTGGTCTTCGGGGCGCACACCCTGCTCTGCGGCGACAATATCGCCCGAAACGGCACTGACGAGCAGAAGGCGAAATACCTTCCGCTGCTCGCTTCGGGGAAAATGCGCGGGTGCATGGGCCTGACCGAGCCGGAGGCGGGCTCGGACGCCCTCTCCCTGCGGACGAGGGCGAGGAAGGACGGGGATGAGTACGTCCTGAACGGCTCGAAGACCTTCATCTCGAATGCGCCCATCGCGGACGTCGCCCTCATCTATGCCACGACCGACCCCTCGCTCGGCATCCATGGGCTGAGCGCCTTCATCGTCGAAAAGGACTTCCCGGGCTATTCAAGGGGAAAGAAGTTCTCGAAGATGGGCCTCAGGTCGTCTCCCACGGGCGAGATCGTGCTCGAGGACTGCCGCGTGCCGGAGGAGAACCTGCTCGGCGGCACGGAAGGCAAGGGGATAAAGGTCATGTTCTCGGGGCTCGATATCGAGAGGTTCCTCTGGAGCTGCCAGGCCATCGGCATTGCGCAGGCCGCCTTCGACGCCGCTCTCAAGTACTCGAAGGAGCGCAGGCAGTTCTCCCAGCCCATCTTCAGCTTTCAGATGATCCAGGACAAGCTCGCGAACATGCTCGTGGAGATCGAGGCCTCGCGGCTTCTCGCATACAAGGGCCTCTCCTGCTGGGACCGGAAGGACTACCGGCAGACCCGGATGCTCGCGGCCATGGTCAAGCTCTATGCCTGCGAGATGGTGAACAGGGTGACTGCCGAGGCAGTGCACATCCACGGCGGATACGGGTACATGAAAGAGTTCCCCGTGGAGAAATACATGCGCGATGCAAAGGTCTATGCCATCGGCGCGGGCACGACCGAGATCCAGAAGCTCATCATCGGCGGCTACCTGCAGGGGTGAAGTGTTGTGAGGCAGGCTGCCGGCGGGGATGGCATTGGATGAGTCATGATGGGGTTGACAATGCAGGAGGAGGCTCTATGGCTGGCAGGGTTCTCAGGACGAAGTTGTGCGATATGCTCGGCATCGAATATCCCATCCTGTGTGCGGGGATGGGGCCTGTCCTCATCGGCGAGAAGGCAGGCTCGACGGTCGATCTCGTGGTGGCCGTCTCCGAGGCCGGCGGGCTCGGGGTGCTCGGCGGCAGTGGGTTCACCGTCGACGAGCTGAGAGAGGCGATCAGGCTCATAAAGCAGCGGACGGACAAGCCTTTCGGGGTCGATCTCCTGCTTCCGAAAAGCGTGGTATCGGAGAAGCCGGTCGATTACGGCGACATCAAGGAGCTCCCCTTGAGCGTGGTCCTGAAGACCATTCCGAAGCCCCACCGGGAATGGATCCGGAAGGTCAGAGAAGAGCTCATGCTCGAAGAGGCGGACATCATGGTGAGGCTGGACACCACCACGATGCGCCCCCTCGAGGCGGTGAAGGTATGCATCGAGGAAAAGGTGCCGCTCTTCTGCGCCGGCCTGGGAAATCCCGGCTTCATGGTGGAGGAGGCCCACGCAAACGGGATCAGGGTCCTCGGCATCACCGGCAACATCAAGAATGCAGTCCGCATGAGGGAATCAGGGGTCGATCTCCTCGTGGCCCAGGGACATGAGGGGGGAGGGCACACGGGAAGGATCGGCACCATGGCCCTGCTGCCGGGCGTGCTCGATGCAGCGGGCGACATCCCGGTCCTCGCCGCCGGCGGCATCGGCGACGGCCGCGGGCTTGCCGCCGCCCTCGCCATGGGCTGCGCCGGCGTCTGGGTGGGAACGCGCTTCCTTGCGACCGACGAGAGCGGGGCGCTCGACATCAACAAACGGCGCATCCTGTCTTCGTCAGACGAGGACACCCGGGTGAGCCATGCCTACACGGGCAAGACCTCGAGGACCAGCTACAGCAAGTTCCACGACCTCTGGAACGGATCGGGCCTGGAGCCCCTGCCGTTCCCCATGCAGGTCCTCATCTCCTCTGCCCTCATGGGAAGCTTCATCGATGCGGGCAGGGAGGACTACATCGGAGGCTTTGCCGGCCAGATCTCCGGCATCATCCACGAGATCAAGCCCGCACGAAAGGTCGTCGAGGACATGATCGAGGAGGCGTCGGACATCCTTATGAACAGACTGCCGGCGAACGTGATCCTGAAATAAGATACCCAGGGGATTTGCATCACCTGAAATTGTCTGATCGGGGAGGTGGATGGCCGGGGGGCTCTTTTTGCGGACGGACAGACCTTGGTGAACAGTCACTTTTTCTTATGGGCATTCATATTTTTTTATTGCTCCAGACTTGCGTGCCACAAAATGATGCTGAGTCGAAGGGCTGCTCGACCATGAAGCCGGGGAGGGAGCTTGACAGGCAAAGGATTTTATCGCCTGTAAACATCGCGCCGATGGCCTGTTTCTATAACATAGACAATAAGCTCTTCCTCTTGGATTTCATAAAGAATCCTATAATCTCCGACCCGGATTCTATAGGCGTTTTCAGAACCTTTGAGCTTTTCAGCGCCTGACATTCTCGGATTTTCTTTCAGAGGTTCGATCGCTCCGTACATACGTACCTGTACGGCACGTGAGAGCTTGCGAAAAGCCCTGGCAGCATGCGGGCTGAATCTTATCGTATAAGGCATTAAAGGCCGAGTTCTTTCTTGAGATCTTCCCAGGGGACATCTTCACCCGGCTCTTCTTTGATCTTTCTCATTGTCTCCAGATCAACCTTGTCTTCAATAGCTCTCAGCAGTTCATAGTCTTCAACGGATACGATCACCGCAACATCCTTGCCTCTCCGCTGAAGAGCTATCCGGTCCCCCCCATAAGCCACCTTATTCAGTGCGTCAGCCGTATCCTTCCTCAGCTCACTTGTGGATATACGTATCATTCGTCATGCTCTCCTATTGTCTCTTTTGTACATTAAGTATATCTTGTCAGCAAACTTGTCAACTGCACGTATATCGTGAGGAGAGCAAAGGTCAGTCTGCTTCGAATACATTATCTGGATACCTCGATAGGATTCATGAGATTCAAAATCCATTTTCCCTAATTCATTGTCAGAGGCAGAGTGCCTTTTCAATCTTGGATAGCGGTTTCCGTCCTCCGAGCGTGATTGGAGGCAGGGGTGACCCTGGATGAACCATTGAGCACTTTTCGATTTGCATCCATGGGTGTTGCCCGGAGGGCGTTTGACCCCGTACTGTCTGAGCCTCCCTAAGGGAGGCGAGTTTACAGAGTCGCCCTTAAGGGCACACAACAAGATGCATTCGAAAAGCGATCCTGGTGAAGGAAGGCACCCTCCTGCCTCCTCTTCACCGAACGCACTTTTACGACTTCGGTAAAGGAAAAGTAGCCTTAACTCTCCTGAACGGTTCTCCTAGATCCACCCGAGCGAGCCGAAGACTATGAGCCCTGCGATGTTTATCGCCCCGAGAATGCCTATGAAGGTCATGCTCTTCTTCAAGGGGGCGTCAAAGCACCACACCGCAGCGGCGAAGAAGGGGACATAGACCAGGATGAAGACAGGGAAGGCGCCCCAGAAGGGATAGACCCAGACAAAGGTCGGGGTCCTCACGAGGAAGATCTCGATGATGGCAGCGGCCGCGGCAGTGGAGACAGCAATGAAGACGCGGCTGTTGATGCCCAGCATTCTGGCCTTCGGGTCCTTGGGGAGCAGCTTCGTGGCGACGATGCCCGCGATGGAGAACATCAGGCTGATCTCGGCACCCACGCCCACCATGATGGAAAACGCCGTGCCCGTCGGCACGGTCCACAGTGCGTGGCCCGACAGGTGCTGGATGACCGCGTTCCCGATCTCCACGAACCAGTGGACCATGTAGAGGCCCAGGCCCGCTGCGATGGCCTTGTAGTTGCCGCGCTCGTACTCGTTACCGTAGATGTACAGGACAATCACCAGAAGCGGGATCACATACCACTGGAACTGCTCGCCCGACCTGACTATGCCCAACGCCTGTGCTGTTGCTTCAGGATGGTTCAGAACCATAGATCCTCCTCCTTTAAAATAAAAATCATCGAGTCTCTATGATGACCCGAACCGGCAAATGTTTCAAGATATTTCGTCCCGATTCTGCAAAAGGCACATGCTTTTCGGATGAAATTCTGTTACGCGATACGTTACCCCTTCCAGCCCATCTGCCGGTAGAATCGCATGGAGCCGATCCGGCCGGTAATGTGATTGGATGCGCCCGATGCGAGGAATACGGCAAGAGGGGCCACGTCATCAGGATTCTTGAGAAGATGTTCATTCCGGTATTCCTCGAACTCTCTGAACACCTCCTCTCCGAGGACTCCGGGGCCCAGCCTCCGGATCTCTTCCTGCATGCCGGTGTCCATGACGCCGGGATCGATGGCGTTGACCTGTATGCCGTAAGGCTCCATCTCGGATGCGATCGACCGGGTGAGCTGGATGCCGCCCGCCTTCGACACGGCATAGGCGCAGAAACGCGGGAACGGCATCTCGCCGAGGCCGGAGATGATGTTGATGATCTTTCCCCGGCGGTTTTCGATCATGTGCGGAAGCACGGCGCGGGTGAAGAGGAAGAACCCGCCGAGGTTGACGCCGATGGTCCTGTTCCAGCTCGCGATGTCGGCATCTTCCAGGAAGCGGGGCGGGCCGATGATGCCGGCGTTGTTTACGAGAATATCGACGCCCTGGAATCGCTCAAAGGTTTCATTCACGGTTTCCGACACGTCGTGCTCGTCAGAGACATCCCCGGCACGGGCAATGACCCTTCCGGGTCTGACTCGTCCTGCCTCGTCCGCCACCTTCATCAGCTCGTCCTCATCGAGACTCATCATCATGACATTGGCGCCTTCACGGGCAAAGGCCTTTGCTATCGATTTCCCAAGGCCCCTTCCTGCACCGGTCACTATGGCCGTCCTGTTTTTCAGCGGCATACTCGCCTCCTTCTATCACTGATTATATGAGACCCTGATGCGGACAACAGGGCCTTTCGAGAAGACATGATCATCAAGAAATATCCAAGAGATGGGGAGCGCACCGGCTTCATTTTCCCTGCGTGCGAAGATAAAAAAATGAAAGGCGATGCCAAATGCAGGGTGGACTCTTTGGTGCGCTGGTAGTATATGAAAAAAAACGGGGGCCGTTCTCAAAGGCATTTTCAACAATCAGGCCTCCTTCCGGTGAATGCACCAAAACAGGAATCACGAGTCAGGACAGCCAAGATGTATAATTTATTTGGAATAGTCGGGGGCTTCAGGGTACAGGATTTCTTCGATATTCTCATCATCGCAACGCTCATATACGTGGTCCTCATCTGGTTCAAGGATACGGCATCCCGGTTCGTCTTTGCGGGGATAAGCCTCCTGGGGGTGGTCTACATCTTCGCCCGCCTCTTCCATCTCTATCTCACGTCGCTCGTGCTCCAGGGGTTCTTCACGATCCTTCTCATAGCCCTCGTGGTCATCTTTCAGGAAGACATAAGACGGTTCTTCGAGAGGCTTGCCACCTGGGGGGCACTGAGGAAGGCCAGAAAGGGTGAGGGCGAGAGGCGGCTGCCGGTGGATGTCGACGTGCTCGTCGAGAGCGCCGCAGACCTCGCCGCGAGAAAGATCGGGGCCATCATCGTTCTGCAGGGCCGCGACCCTCTCGAGAGGCATTTGAAAGGCGGCTACGATCTGAACGGCAGGTTGAGCCAGCCTCTGATCGCAAGCATATTCGACCCGCACTCCATCGGTCATGACGGGGCGGCGATCATCGACGACAACAAGGTCATCAAGTTCGGGTGCCATCTGCCCCTCTCCCTCGACACCTCCAAGTTCGGCAAGTTCGGGCTCCGTCACACCGCAGCCATCGGCCTTTCGGAGAGATCCGACGTCTTGTGCATCGTGATCTCGGAAGAGCGGGGCACCATCTCCGTCGTCCAGGACGGAAGGCTCAGTATTGCATGGAAACCCTCCGACCTGAGCTCGATCATCATGGATTACTACGAGAAGGAGCAGCGCATCGGGGGAAATAAGATCAGGGCGAACTGGTGGAGGAAGAACACCATGGAAAAGGCCATTGCCGTCATGCTGGCCTTCGGGCTCTGGTTTGCCTTCGGCTATCAGAAGGAGTCGGTCCAGCGTGATTTCGCAGTGCCCATCGAATACCGGAACATATCTCCGGAGTGGGAGATCGAGGAGAACAGGCACCGGGAGGTCACCGTCACGCTGACAGGCCCGGACCAGGCCTTTGACCTGCTCGATCCATCCATACTCAAGGTCTCGGTCCCCCTCGCGAACCTCATAGAGGGGAGACAGGAGATATCGCTCTCAGGTGACATGCTCAGGGTGCCCTCGAACCTCTCCCTGGTGAGGATCAAGCCTGACACCATCAGGCTCACCGCATACCGGTTCCACCCCTTCAGCGCGCCGATCCATGTCAACACCTCGGGAGAGCTCCCCAAAGGCTGTGAGTTTAAGGGCATGAGCACGAGCCCGGTGAGCATTCCCGTCTATGCAACGAAAGGCTTCATCAAGAGGAGGTCTTCGCTCGAAACGGAAAAGATCGACCTGTCTCAGGTGAATGAGACGATGACCTTCGATGTCAGGATCATCGTGCCGCCCGAGGTCCGCATGAGGAGCAATCAGAGCCAGTGGGTGAAGGTGACCATCTATGTCAACAAGAAGCGCACCTGACTTTGATTCTAGCTTACGAGATAAACGTTGTCACCGGCCCTGGTCTTGTCCTTTACCTTGATCCCGATGACATCTCCCGCCTTGGCCTCGGTAACGCCCTTGTTGTCGATCTGCATGGAATCGATGGTTTCCTCGAAGCTTGTCGTGGCCCCTTCGATCGAGATCCTGTCTCCCACCTTCAGGGTGCCGCTCAGCTCTATCCCGGCCACGCTGATCTTGCTGAAGAAATGGGTCACTTTTCCGATCAATTTTTTTTCTTCTGCCATGGGTTTCCCTCCCCAAAAGAGAATTAACGTTATTATACGAGGATAGGGGGTAAATCCTCAAGGACAAAATAGGCAAGCTTCGCAACATGATTGCTTTTTCCATCGAATCTTCTAGAATTGGATCATGCCTCGTGCTCTCCTTGACTCGAGGCGGAAAGATCCCATCCCACCACGAAGAACATCAGGCAAGGATATCAAGCTAGAACAGAGATGCTGCTTCACACATGGCATACACCCCTTGTGCGGGGCGGCAGGGAAGAAAGAGGCGGCTGATCATGGAAGAATGTGTCATCATCGATGGCGTAAGAACGGCGAATACCCGTGCACATCCTCAGAAGGGCTGGTTCAGGAAGGCAAGGCCGGAGCATCTGCTCATCGCGGTATACCGGGCACTCTTCGGGAGGAATCCCGGGATCGAGCCTCAGGACGTCGAGGCAGTCTTCTGCGGGTGCGCAAACCAG
>Ga0116185_1004208_pt1 | contig 11896 bp, 26 predicted proteins | sample AD_JPNNA7_MetaG_FD_89754 | JGI IMG/M metagenome (GOLD analysis project Ga0116185, IMG submission 89754) | Active sludge microbial communities of municipal wastewater-treating anaerobic digesters from Japan - AD_JPNNA7_MetaG | ecosystem: Engineered > Bioreactor > Anaerobic > Digestate | place... | reverse complement strand
TTCCAAGTCCCGGCCGCCAATGCCCAGTGCGAAACCCTGGAGGCTATGCGCCAGCTGCACGCCCAGGTGCTGGGCCGCGAGCAAGAGGCCGCGCGCCAAGAGGCCATCCGGCTGGAGAACGAGCGCCAGGCCGAACTGAACCGCATCGAGGCCAAGCGCATCGCGGACGAGGCGGCCGAGATTCGCCGGCAGGCCGCGGAACTGGCCGCGCAGCGTGCCGAGTCCGAACGGCTGGCGCGGCTGGCCGAAGAGCGCCGCCAGCAGATGGCGAAGGTTACTGAAGATCCGGCACCGCAACAGGTTTTGAAGGCAGAGCCGGCAACGGCCGACGCTACCGACCGCGGAACGCCGGACAACGTGAGCCCGCGCGGCGGCGCAATGGGTGCAGGGCAAGCCGCCGCCGCGGCCCCCACTGGCGGGCGCACGCCCGTGACCGCCGCCGGCTTCGCATCCCTGGAGCGCTTCACCGACCCGGACCCGGACGCCGCGACCAAGCTGCCGCGCGTGGACCTGCAGGAAGAGCCCCGCCACGTCATCACCATTGAACTGGACGACACGCCGCCCGCGCCGCTTCCGCCGCAGCCGGAGGCGGCCACCATCAAGCTGGGCGACCTGTGCACCTGGGCCGGCTTCACCCTCACTCGGACATTTATCGAAAGCCTTGGCATCAAGCCCACGCTGGACGGCGCCCGCGTGTTGTTCACGGCCACGCAGAAGCGCGAACTGCGCGCCGCGCTGCTGCGCCATGTGGAAGGGCTGCAGACATGAAGACCAAGCGCTACCGCCGCGTCGGCATGGCCGGCTACGTGCGCCTGCTGGCCATGCTGCGCAAGCGGCCCAGCACCATCCCCGACATGGTGGGCTTTGTGGGCGTGGCGCGCGTGGCCTGCTACCGCATCGTCACCACGATGCACCACCTGAAGCTGGTGCACGTCAGCTCGTGGTCTGCCGAATACGACCGGCGCACGCTGCCGATCTACGCCTACGGCCCCGGCGAGGACGCTGCGCCGCCCCTGTTCCGGGCCAACGGCAAGCCGGTGCAGAACGCGAAGTTGCCGACTTTGCGCGACTTCTCTTCTGAAGTGGTGGGCCTGCACCTGCTGATCCAGGCCATGTCATCCATGCCGGCCAGCCGCGCCGACATGGAGCGCATCACCGGCCTTCACTACCGAACGGTTCGCATGGCGTTGCAGGCGATGGTCCGGCACGGCCTGGTGCATGTCGACCACTGGGAGCCGCGCGAAGTGGCCGGTGGCCCGCCGACCGCGAAGTTCATTTTTGGCCCCGGCAGGAGCGCGCCGCGCCCGAAGCCGCTGCCCAGGCAAGAGATCAACCGCCGCCACAACGACAAGCGCCGCGAGCGCCTGAAGTTCGCCCCGCTGGTGCAGGCCTTCCGCGCACCGGCTTCCAACGAGGCCCTTCAACAGGCCGCCTGACCTTCACCCACCACAAAGGACCCTCATGCCAAGACCAATCACGGACACGCTGCGCATCCTGCAAGGCGGCGCCTTCCTGGACGAGTGCAGCGACAAGCTGGCCGATGTCGTCAAGTCCGTCGCCGAGACCGGCAAGGCCGGCAAGCTGACCATCACCATCGACTTGAAGAAGTCCGGCGGCGCCCTGGCCATTACGGCCAAGTGCACGAACAAGGCGCCCGAGACCGCCCCCGACGCTGATCTGCTGTGGCCGACCGTCGAAGGCAACTTGTCGATCGACAACCCGAACCAGCGAAAGCTGGACCTGCGGCCCGTCGAAGAGTCCAGCCGCGCCGTGCGCAACGTCGACCCCGAGACCGGCGAGATCCCCGCTCGCGCGATCGTCGGCTAACCCACCCACCACCAAGAGAACCACCACATGGAAGACCAAGTCGAAAACGTCGCCGCCACGCTGGCGAAAGAACTGCCCAAACCGCAAGTCCTCTTTGCGGCGCCTGAAGCCGACGGCGGCACGGTGCCGGGCTTGATCCACCTGGCCCTGCCCAAGGGCTGGACCACGGCGCAGCTGGACAACGAGAAGATGCTGCCGAGCCCGCGGCGCGTCACGGCCGCGGCCGCCATGACCGACGCCGCCAGCTTCATCGCCTACGTGCTGCGCAACCGCAACGCCGGCAGCATGGTCTGGTGCGACTTCAACCCGACCAGCTACGCGCTGCAGTTCACGGCCGTCTTTGACGAGCACCACGCGAAGCCCGGATGGCGCTCGCACAAGGCCACCTTCAAGCCTGCGGTGTCTGCCGAGTGGGGCACCTGGATCCGCAGCGACAAGCAGAGCAAGAGCCAGGTGGCCTTCGCGGAATTCCTGGAGCAGAACGAGCAGGACATCAGCGCGCTGGACGGCTTCCCGACCAGCCTGGACATGATGAAGATGGCCACGGAGTTCGAAGCGCGGCAGGACCAGCGCCTGAAGTCCACGGTGCGCCTGCAGTCCGGCGGCATCCGCCTGGAGTACGTGGCCGACGCTGATTCGGGCACGACCGAAGCCATGAAGATCTTCGACAAGTTCGTCATCGGCATCCCGGTCTTCTGGACCCAGCCGAAGGCCGGCGAGCCGGTGGCCGCGTATCACGTCAAGGCCCGCCTGCGCTACCGCCAGGCCAGCGGCGCGGTGAACTTCTACTACGAACTGATCCGGCCGGACCTGGTGCACCAGCGCGCGGCCCTGGAACTGATCGAGCAGATCCGCGCCGGCATCGGCGAAACCCCGCTGCTGATGGGCGGCATCAACTGATCAAGGCGGCGGCCAAGTGCCGCTGCCGGAAAGGACAAGCACATGGGTGCAATTGAGAACTTGAAGCCTGAAGTGCGCGCGGCCCTGCTGTTCGCGCTCTGGCACCACCAGGGCGCCAGCAGCCCGGTCGGCCAGCCGATCCGCGCGATGCTGGGCATCGGCGAGCACGACCACCTGGACCAGGAGCAGCTGGCCGCGGCGAAGACGCTGCTGCCGCTGACGCTGGTGCGCATGGCCGTGGCCGGCTTCTATGCGGCCCTGGACCGCCGCGAGAACGGTAACGCGGCCATGCACAAGGCATTCCGCGAGATCGAACAGGCCCTGGGCATGCACTGGGTGCCGAACGTGTCGGCGAAGAAGCTGGGAGCCGCGGCATGAACCCCACCGATGCCGTCAACGTGCTGAAGTTTTTGGAGCGCCAGGTCGCCCAGGAGTTCGGCAGCCCGGAGTCGAAGGCTTCGCTGCAGCGCGTGGCCGACCACCTGAAGCTGCAGGTGCAGCGGCTGACTTCCACGGCCTACAACGAGCCAGCCTTTCCGATCCGCGGCGGCCTGAATGAGCACCAATTTGCCGGCGCCAGCGTGCGCGACCTGTTCGCCATGGTCGCCATGCACGCCCACCTGATCACCGACACCGTGCCGGGCCCGGCCTCCGATGCCCTGCTGCAAGCCGCCGAGCGCGCGGGCCAGGACCCGGTGGGGCGCATCGCGTTCAACGCTTACGAGGTAGCGGACTGGATGTTGAAGGAGCGCACCAAGTGAGCCGAGACCCCCTGCACAACGCCGTGCACATCGCTAGCACGCCGCCCCTTCAGCGCCAGCAAGACGCTATGGCCGTGGTCCGCACTGAGGCCAGCGCTTTGCTGGACTACTGCGCCCGCATGGGCGTGGTGTTGACCATCGAACAGGTGCCGCTTCAGCCGCTGGCGATGGGGCACTACGTCAGCCGCGTGAGCGTGCGGCAAGCCAGGAGCACTAGCGAATGAGCATCGCTGACTGCATCATCGCGCGCATCACGCGCCGGCCGCCTGATTTCGTCATCGGCGGCCAGGAGCGGCCCTACTTGCGCCGCTGGTTCGTCATCCCGCGCAACCGCTTCTTCAACGTCTACCTGCACCAGTTCCTACGCAGCGACGACGACCGCGCGCTGCACGATCACCCGTGGCTGTTCAACGCCAGCTGGCTGCTGCGCGGCGCCTACCGTGAGCACACGATCAAGGCGGGAGGCTTGTCGGTGCGCACCTTGCGCCAGGCCGGCGCCTTCAAGTTCCGATGGGGCGCTGCGCCGCATCGCGTGGAACTGCTGACGGTCGCTGACTACGTGACGACGCAGCCGGAGAACCTGACGCCGCTGCGGTGCTGGACCATCTTCATCACCGGCCCGCGCGTGCGGCAGTGGGGCTTCTACTGCATGGAGCGCGGCTGGATTCACTGGGAGCGCTTCACGGCTCCGAACGACAAGGGGGCCGTTGGCCCAGGGTGCGAAGCATGACCACACCCACCCCCGCGAAGCCCAAGCAAGAGCCGCCACCGATGTGCGAGCCGCAAGGTTTCTTCCAGATGCTGCTGGACCTTGCGGAGACCGAGCACATCAGCCCGAGCGGCATCACAGGCGAAGCGATGAGCGCGATCAGGCACGCACTCGCAGCCTCCCCGCAGCCCGCGCAGGAACCGATTGCCTACGTTCACCGCGACGTGCTCAAGTCACTCAAAGACGGCTTCGACGGCGCGGCGTATCTCCACGTAGCTGGCACTAAGGAACTGTTTGACGCACCGCTCTACGCAGCCCCCACGCAGGCCGCGCAGGAGCCCGCAAACGATGCGGAGGCGTGGCTGCAAACGCGGTTCGGCGTCGTTCGCGGGCACCCTGAATGGCGGGCGCTGATGGAAGCGTTCAACGCAGGCCGCGCCGCCCCCACGCAGGCCGCACCAGCCCCGAACGAGTGGTATGAAGCCGTGGACCAGGAACTGATCGTCTGTGAGTCAACCGCCGACAGCTACGCCACGCCACGCGAAGCCGTGCGTGCGCTGATCGACTGGCACTGCATGGTGCAGATTGATCCGGCAGTGTCCAGCGCGGCGCAAGAACTGATCGACCGTGGACGCAAAGAGGCCGCCCCCGCCGTGGCGGAACTGGTGGAGGCGCTGAAATCAGCACGGGAACTATTGGCGTGCATGCCAGAGCCGGATGGCTACTACACGAAGGTTTTCTCGTGCATGCGAGAGATCGACGCCGCCCTCTCCCGCTATCAGGAGGCCAAGTGAAGGCCGCCGCACCCGCAACCCCAGCCGAGGCCGAAGAACTGGCCAAGAAGGCCGTGGGCGACTACCTGACCGCCTGCCGCATGACCGACCGCGAGCAGATCGGCAACTACCTGCTGAAGCTGGCCAGCGTAGCCGGCGTGGTGATGGCCAATGCCGAGGGCTCCAGCATGGCAGCTGCCCGGTTTATGGCCACCGCGCAGTTCATTGCGAACAACATGCCCGACAAACCTGCAACCCTGGTGCCCCTGCAGTGAACCCGCGCGCCATCCTGCACGACGACGACATCGTGGTCTTCACGGCCGCGACAGCGCACGCCGTGCACGCGGGCGTGCTGCAGGTCTACGAGCGAGCGAAGACCAAGGTTGCAGCCAATGGCCCGGAGTGGACCGACGACGACGGCGTGGTGCACGAACGCCAGTACCGGCTGACATTCGCCGAAGTGCGCGAGGACCGATCGGCGCGCCAGAACCGCTTCTACTGGGGCCCGGTGCTGACCCAGATCGCGGCCCAAGCCCCGGGCAACTGGACGCCGGACGCCTGGCACGAAGCCTTCAAGCGCACGATCCTGGGCTTCGAAGTGGTCAAGGTAAAGGTGGCCGGCCGCAAGCGCGCCACGATCTACCGCCGGCTGCGCAGCACCACCGACCTGACGGTCAAGCAAATGAGCGAGTACCTGGACCAGGTGCTGGCCACGGCCGCGACCGACCTGGGCGTGGTGTTCGACCTGGATCCGGCCGAGCGAGAAGCCGTGCGCTACCGCAAGCCCGCGCGCAAGCCGAGGACGGAGACCGCGCCAGCATGATCGAACGCTGCGAGTCCTGCCGCCGCCGGCTGATCAGCGCCGAGAGCCGCGAAGTCGGCTTCGGCCCGGTCTGCCTGGAGCGCCTGCGCGGCAACGGCCTGGTGGTGCACGGCAAGCGCCGGCCCAGCCTGCTGCAGCTGGCGTCCACCGGGCGCAAGCGACGCCGCAAGCCGGATCCTGGCCAGATGCCCCTGGAGGGCATGGAACCGTGAAGCGCATCAACAGCGCAGAGCGCCGCCTTCTGCGCGAGAACCTATGCAACCGCTACAGCTGCAGGTGCGCCTACTGCAACATGCCGACAGGGCTGCGCGCCGGCACGGTGGACCACTACCTGCCCGAGGCCCTGGGCGGCACGAACGAGGGGCCGAACCTGCGCTGGTGTTGCTGGGACTGCAACCAGGCGAAGAAGGACCTGCACCCGATCGAGTGGGAGCGCGTGCGCCCTACCCTTCGGCCCTGGGCAGAGACCGCGGCCGATGTCCGGGTCCGGCTGCTGCAGCGCATCGCCAGGATGGCCCGCGGGGTGCCGGCATGAAGCGGAGCGGCTTTCAGTCGAAGCTGCCGCCGCGGCGCGAGGCCACGCAAAGCACGTACACCGCCCGGCCGCGCGCCGCAGCTGTGGCCGTGCACGACGGCAAAGCGCGCATGGTGGTCCCGGTCCCGAAGCGCGAGTACGTGCGCGATGAGCGCCTGCGCGATATGTGCCGGGCCATGGCCTGCCAGCACTGCTACGGCGCGACTTGCGGCAACGTGGGCGTGACCTGGGCCCACAGCAACCAGGGCCGCCACGGCAAGGGCAAGAACATCAAGGCATCGGATCAGTTCGTCGCAGCCATGGGCACGGCCTGCCACGCCGAACTGGACCAGGGCAAGACACACACCCAGGCGCAGAAGGTCGCGATCTGGGAACGGGCCCACGCGCGCACCGTCGCGCTGGCGCTGCAGCTGGGCACTTGGCCAGCCGGCGTGCCGGTGCCGGGGACTGCAACGGAGAGCGCCACTTGAGCCGCCGCCACGCCAAGAAGCGCGCCCAGGCCGCCGGCTATGAGCCGGACACGCCGCGCTGCGCCACCTGCAAGCACTTCAGGAGCGCGGGCCTGCACCTGAGCGACAGCACCCCGCACTTTCACCACGCGCGCTGCATGCGCCACGACTTCAAGCCGGACGACCACGGGTGCTGCAACACCTGGGAAGGCAAGGACGGCAGCACCTTGGAGAGCAAGACTTGAACAAGACGACGATCAACCTGACGCACAAAGGCTGGTTTGGCATGTGCCCGGTCTACTTCTCGGACCCGTTCGGCGAAGCGCCGATGGTGGAGCCGCGGCACTGGCTGCTGACGCCGCTGATGATGGCGAGCGAAGTGGCCTTCAGCGTGATGTTCGCGCTCGCGCGCATGGCGCGGTCGGACTACGAAGCCGCCTGGCCGCTGAAGATCACCGGCAAGCTGGCCACGCCAATCGCGCTGCAGGTGACGGCGGAATGAGCCACAGCCGCGTGACCCCCGAAGGCATCGCCATGGGAAAGAGCGCTGCGCGCCTTGCCGAGCTGGGCCGCGCCCGGCTGGTGGAGATGGGCCTGGATGGCGTGAAAGGGCCCGGCCTGCGCGACGAGATGTGCAAGACCTGCGCATGCAGGCCCGGCACGGTGCCCAACGGGTGTTTGCAGACGCAGATGGACTTTCTCAAGGCAGCGGCGGAAGGCAAGCCGTTTCAGTGCCACGCGCCGCTGAACGGGCAACTGTGCGCCGGGTGGGTGCGCGCCCGCGCTGAACTGGTAGCGAACCCGCCGCCGCAAGACATCAAGGCGCTTGTGGCGAAGTGGAAATACTCGCCGCCGGATGAGGCGGAAGCGGTGGAGGACTGACCATGCCCGTGAAGCCTGAAAACGCCGCGCGCTACCCGAGGGACTGGCCAGCCATCAGCCGCACAGCGAAAGAGCGCGCCGGCTGGCGCTGCGTGCACACCGACGAGCACGGAAACCGCTGCGCCGCTTACCAGTACGCCGTGGGCTTCTGGCGCATGGGCGTCTTCCTGCCCAGCGCCCAGGCCGGGAAGACGTTCACGGAGTCGCGCCAGCACGCGGCCGAGCTCTACCAGGCCCTGGGCGAAGAGGGTGACAAGCCCGTCGTGATCGTGCTGACCACGGCCCACCTGGACCACCGGCCGGAGAACTGCGAGTCGGCGAACCTGGCGCCCATGTGCCAGCGCCATCACCTGGCCTACGACCACCACCACCACCGGATCAACGCACAAGCCACCAGGCGCGCGAAGGCCGGCACGCTGGAGCTCTTCGAATGAGCGAAGTCGCCGACAAACCCAGGCGCACGAAACGCGACGCCGCGCGCATCCCGCCGCTCTTCTGCCCACGCGATCAAGCCCCCGACGTGGTGGGCCTGGCGCTGACCATCATCGACGGCCTGGAAGCGCGCGGCGACTTTCCGAAGCGCCGCCAGTTGAGCGACCGCCGCGTGGGCTATCTCATGCGCGAACTGGAAGAGTGGGCAGAGAGCCGGCCGCCGAGCGACCTGCTGCCGGTGCCGCAGAAAGCCGCCGCATGAACTGGACCCCAGCACCCGAGGCGCCATCGCTGGCCATGGTGACGGCAGGCATGCAGGCGATGTACGCCGCAAGCCATGGCGACATTGACGCCACGGCGCGCGAAGTGTCCGCCACCTACCGCGCGATGTTGGCGAAGTCGCCGACCCGCGCGCAGCTTGTGGGCTACGTTTGGACTGAGCCGACAGGGACCGTCTGTTTCGCGCGCCCGCATGAGGCGAAGTCACCGCGCGCAGAGCCCGTGTATGCCCTGCTTTTGCCACAAATGTAACGCCTAAAAATACTTCGCTTCCTCTCTTGCGTTTCCGGTAACGTTGGATCAGAATACATCCATCGAATCAAGAAACAGGAGCCAGGAAATGCACGACTACCAAGCCCAGCAAGCCGCCCGCGCCGCAGTCGCCGCCGCTCTGCAAGCCGCGAACCCGCACCTGGTTGCGGTGGGTGACAAGTGGGGCAAGAACGACAGCCTGAACGCCGCCGCGAAGAACATCCGCATTGAACTGAAGGCCGCTTTCCCGGGCGTCAAGTTCAGCGTGAAGTCCAGCCGCTTCAGCATGGGCGATTCGATCAGCGTGAACTGGATTGACGGCCCGACCGGCGACCAAGTGAGCGCGATCATCGGCCGCTACGCCGCGGGCTCTTTCAACGGCATGGAAGACATCTACGAATACAGCCGCGACGCCTGGAAGGATGCTTTCGGTGATGCCAAGTACGTGCACGCCAGCCGGGAACTGAGCGACAAGGCGATTGCATCGGCCATCCGCACGGCGACGGCCCGGGGCCGGATCGCTGCAGGCGCCACGGTCGCCGCGTACCGCGCCGGCTCGCTGGGCTACGGCTACCAAAGCGACGCCGAGGTCATCAGCCACATCGCCTACCGGCGCACGTGGTGCCTGACGAAGGCTGCGAAAGTTCAAGCTGAAGAGGTGGCGGCGTGATCAACACCTACGAATTCAGCACGGAAGCCCAGAGCCGGGCTTTCTGGCACCACCTGCTGGGCCAGATGGGCTTTGATCGCATGTGCGCTCAGTGCTCCGTTGCGCTGGTGCGCGGGGTCTACGTCATCACAGTGAGGCACGAAGCATGACAACCGCCGAACTTGTCCCCAGCGTCAGCATTGCCCACATGGTCAACGCCCGCGCTGGCGTGGCCCAGCGGCTGCGGCAGGCCTTCGCTCTGATCCAAGAGGCTGCCGACATCGCCACGGCTGGGCACGTTGGCATGCCTCGCGTGGAACTGAATACCGGCTACGGCCGCCACTCCAGCGGCTTCAACATCGCAGGCGCGCGGATCAAGACCGACAGCCGCGGCCAGCCGTGGACCCTTGATCGCTGCCCGGCCGCTGAACTGGAAAAGCAGATGCAAGTCGGCATCGATTCCTGCGCGTGGCAGTTCCTGATGCACGAGAGCGGCTTGCGCAGCCTCATGGACGCCAAAGCCCGCGAGACATGGGACAAAGCCATCGCACAGGGCGACATCCCGGAACTGACCGACGCGAACATCAGAAGCACTTTCAAGATGCTGCACGACAGCCGCGGCGAGATGTTTGAGCGTGGCGTCATCGCGTGCTTCAAGGCGCTGGGCTGGTGCTACAAAACCAACCTGCCACAGAAGTTCGGCAAGCGCATCGTGGTCACGCACCTGACCAGCGGCTACAGCAACCAGACCACCGACCGGCTGGAAGACTTGAACCGCGTGCTGCACGTGCTTGACGGCAAGCCTGAGCCGGACCACCGCAGCGGCATCGCAGCGCAGTTGAGCGCTGGCGGGTTCAGCAGCTGGTCACGGCGGGTCTATGGCGTGTGCGAGACCACCTACATGGACATCCGCACCTTCAAGAACGGCAACGGGCACGCGACGTTCACGCGGCCGGACTTGGTGGAGCGCATGAACCTGATCATTGCGAAGCACTACCCTGGCGCGCTGCCTGCGCCGAAGTGAGGACAACATGAGCGCGAACAAACACACTCCCGGGCCGTGGATTCTCGCAACAAGCAATTCATGGCGTCGATTCGTGGCGCCGGGTATGGCTTCAGTGTGCGAGCCAATCACGCAGAATGACGGACACCCTGATCTGCATTTCCGTAACGGTGGAGCGGATGGACCCGACGCCCGCCTGATCGCCGCCGCGCCTGAATTGCTGGCCAAACTGAACGACCTGCTGGAAGCCGTCGAGACAATGCAAGGCACCTACGGCTGCGTGCGCGGTGACACGCCAGAAGACAGCGACACCTTCACGCATGACGAGTGGGCCGAGAAGTTCTTGCAGGAGCGCGCTTCTGAAGCCCGCGCAGCCATCGCAAAAGCCACGGTGCAATCATGAGCGAATTCATCGAAGAAGCCGCGCACGCCGCAGACTGCACCGTCCGCGCGCTGCGCCTGGCGCTGAGCAAGTCGGGACCGGTGGAAGCGCTGTTGATCCTGCCCATGATCGAAGCCGCGGCCAAGATCGTGCAGCAGGCCGACGCGCTGAAAGCCGCGATGCAGCAGGCGCCGCAGCCGGTGGGCTTTCTGTACCGCGACGACCGCGAAGCGCTGGCGCGCGACGGCCGCGCATTCATCTACGCGGAGCGGCAGACCTTTACAGTCGACCCTGACCCGGGATGCGTCCCGGTGCTGGCCGGAGCCGCAAGTGAGTGAACCCACCGACAAGCCGAAGACCGTGAACGACCGCGTGAAAGCCCTGCGCCAGCGCCGCGCCGACCTGGGCCTGACGCGGCTGGAACTCTACGTGCACCCGGACGACCATGAGGCGGTGAAGCTGTACGCCGCAAAGGCGCAGCGCAAGCGTGAGAAAGGCAAGCCGTGAGCCTCGCCTATGACGCCATGTTGTTCGCCCGCGAGGTCCACAAGACCCAGGTGCGAAAGTACAGCGGCAACCCTTACGCCGATCACTTGGCCGAAGTCGCGGGCATCGTCGCCACGGTGGACACCAGCGCAGAAACCATCGCCACCGCCTGGCTGCACGACAGCCGCGAGGACCAGGGCATCAGCGGAGAAGAGATTGAAGCCCGCTTCGGCATGCGCGTCGCCGTCGGTGTGGCCCTGCTGTCGGACCTGGAGCGAGGCAACCGCGCCACGCGCAAGGCCTTGAGCCGCGAGCGCCTGGCCAGCGCGCCCGGGTGGGTGCAGTCGATCAAGTGCGCGGACCTGATCAGCAACACCAGCAGCATCGTCCAGCATGACCCGCAGTTTGCGAAGGTCTACCTGGAAGAGAAGAGCTTGCTGTTGGAAGTGCTCACGAAGGCTGACCCGCGGCTGCTGGCGCTGGCTAAGGCACAGGCTGCGCCAGCGCTTCCAGTTTCGCCGCCAGCTGCTTGAGCCACACCCGGCGCTCCGCTTCGTAGCCGAACCGGTTGTACGTGCCAACGATGCCCGGCTGCAGGTGCCCCAGGATCGCTTCGGCCACTTCGGCCGGGCAGCCCAGGCTGGCCAGCAGGGTTCGGCCGGTGCGACGGAGATCATGTGGAGCCCAATCTCCGATCGGCAGCCGCGGGCGGATCCAGTCCTCGCGCGCGGTGCAGTCCGGCCGGTGCATGTAG
>Ga0116185_1004200_pt1 | contig 11908 bp, 11 predicted proteins | sample AD_JPNNA7_MetaG_FD_89754 | JGI IMG/M metagenome (GOLD analysis project Ga0116185, IMG submission 89754) | Active sludge microbial communities of municipal wastewater-treating anaerobic digesters from Japan - AD_JPNNA7_MetaG | ecosystem: Engineered > Bioreactor > Anaerobic > Digestate | place... | reverse complement strand
TTTTTTCCGTCTCGGTCACTCGGGAGAGCCTTCGTGCCGCCAGTTGCGCATCGCGAGCTATCTGCTGCACAGAACTCTTGATATCCATAACGCCATCCTTCAAAAATAAACTTGCTTTTTCTCTTTCATTACTGGTAAAAGCTGCCCCGTTTAAAGAAGGACAGTCTTATATTCTTCATTCTAATAGAAGAAAAATTTGTGTAAATCTACAGGACAAAAGTTCACGTGTCAAGGCCTTTGCCCAAACATCAGATATGAGCCGAATACGCATTAAAGCCGGGAAAAAAATCTATCCAATCATCAAGGATGGTGGTTTTCATTTCGATTCCATCTCGACTTATTTCGGACCGGCGGTGGGACCCCGCTGGCTGATCGCCAGTGGATTCGATTTGACTCTGCTGCAGGAAGGTCTGCTGGGATGTCAAAAACCGGTGCAACTGGTTGGATCCTCCGCAGGCGCGTTTCGTTTCGCGGCATGGATTCAGCCGGAAGCGATTCCATCCTACCAGAGACTCATCGACGCGTATATCAGCGTTGAATACACCCGGCAGGATACGCCGGCATCAGTACTGGAAAAAATAACCGGCATTGTCAATGCTTATCTGGAAGACGATGCCCTTCCTTTTGCGCTGGCCAATAAGCAATACCGCCTCGTCGTCCTGACCGCTCGGGCGCGTGGTCTGGTCGCATCAGAAAATCACTGGCTGCAGAAAGCAGGGCTTTTAACATGTCTGATATTTAATTATTTCAGTCGCAACAACATTCACAAATTCGCGGAAAGGATCGTTTTTTACAATGCCTCCAAGCCGCCGGCATTTTGTTTAAAACACTCCTTCCGCGGCGATTACGTTCAGTTAAATGAAGTCAATTTTAAATATACCGTATTGGCTTCCGGCGCTATTCCTCTGGTCATTCATGGTGTACGTGACATTTATGGAGCTCCCCGCGGCGTCTATCGCGATGGAGGTCTGATTGACTATCACCTGACGCACCAGTATGCCGACAGAGAAGATGAAATCGTGCTTTTCTTTCATCACCAGGAAAGGATCATTCCCGGCTGGCTGGACAAGCAAATAAAAAATCGTGGTCCGGAACCGCATGTGTTAGACAATGTTTTAATGATTTTTCCTTCGCAGAGTTTTGTTGAAAGTCTTCCCGGTGGAAAGGTTCCCGACCGCACCGATTTAGTAACTTTGATTCATGATCAGGGAACAAGAATCAAAAACTGGCGCCGGGCGGTGGAATTATCCGCTCCGCTGGGTGACGATTTTCTGGAACTGGTGGAGAGTGGTAAGATTCGCGACGTCGTGGAAAAGCTATAAGATTTAAGTAATTAAGTTTTAAGATTTAAAAAAAATAACAGCGCGAGGCGCCTCAATCATACTGAATACTTAAACCTTAAAACTTTAAACTTTTTTAATATGATTGTTCAGGAACTTCTTAATATTTACAAAGATTGCATTCTTTGCCCTCGTCATTGCCATGTGGACCGAACGAAAGGCGAACGTGGCTATTGCCGTCTGCCGGACAAAATCGTGATGGATTGCGCGCTGGCTCATCGCGGCGAAGAACCGCCGCTTTCCGGCAGACATGGCGCCGGCACGATTTTCCTTTCGTCCTGCAATCTGGGTTGCATTTATTGTCAAAATTATCAGATTTCTCACAGCGTGACCGGTCAGGAACTTGATTCCCGCCAATTGGCCGATGTGATGCTCGATCTGCAAAAAAGGCAGTGTCACAACGTTGAACCGGTAACTCCCACATCGCAGACACCGATGATTATGGAAGCTCTGCATCTGGCGCGGACAGAAGGCTTGACCATACCCTTCGTTTATAATTGCGGCGGTTATGAAGATCCGGAAATCATCAAGTTGCTGGACGGCAGGGTGGAAATTTATCTGCCGGACTTTAAATACGGATTGGAGGAAGACAGCATGATGTTTTCTTCCGCCCCGGGATATCCCCGTTTTGCTCTTGATTCCATTAAGGAAATGGTGCGCCAGGTTGGCGACGATCTGGAATTGAAAAACGGCATAGCTCAAAAGGGGATCATTATCCGCCACCTCGTTTTACCCGGTAGAATAGAAAACTCGAAAGAAGTTTTAAGATTGATAAAAAAAGAAGTTTCCACAAATGTCTTCTTAAGTCTGATGGCTCAATACACGCCGACTCCCAACGTGCGTCATCACCCGATTTTGAAGCGCAGAATTACCCGCGATGAATACGACCAGGTCACGGACCACGCCCTCAAATTAGGCTTCGACAATATTTTCATACAGGCAGTCAACGATGATGAACTGACACCGGACTTTGACAAAGACAATCCCTTTGGTTTATAGAATGAATCCCATGCAAGATACCTTACGTGAAATCTATGACCGTTTTGCCGAAACGTACGAAAAAAATCGCGGCCTGTTCGATATGACGGAGGTGATCGATGATTTTTACAAGCTGCTTCCGGCTTCCCCGGGTCATCTTCTGGATTTGGGTTGCGGCGCCGGAGAACCTTTCCCGGCTTATTTCATCCAAAACGGCTGGCAGGTGACCGGCGTCGATTTTTCGGCCAGGATGCTGGAAATGGCGCATCGTTATCAGCCGAAAATGAAAACCATATTGGCCGATATCCGGGAGATTGAATTTCCCGAAAAACGTTTTGATGCCGTCACTTCTATTTACTGTCTGTTTCACATTGAACATGAAAAACATGAGGAGATTTTCCGGAAAATTTATCGCTGGCTGAAACCGGGCGGGATGGCTTTTTTTACTTATGCCACGAGGGAATATACCGGAGAGAATATTTTTAACGGTTACAAGGAATTTATGGGCGAGCGTTTATTTTACAGTCATACAACGCCTGAAAATCTAACCGCGACATTACAATCAACAGGCTTCCAGATCTCATCAGCGCAATATCGGGATATCGGCGGAGAAACGTTTCTCTGGCTCACCCTCGTCAAACCATGAAACATTAACCAGTCAGAAAACATTTAAACTTTGTCCCTGCCGGAAAAAGCCATGGAAGTCATTTTCCGGCAAGTTCTGCATGGATCATGCAAGCGGAAGTTTTCACAAATGTTTTTTCCCTTGATAATTCTCAAGCATACTGCTACTTTTACAGCACATTAAATTTCAGAGGACACGGGCAATGCCGGGCATTCAATCCATTTCATCAGAAGTTTTTCAAGACTGTGAAACCATTTTTGGCCCGGATATCAAGGTATCCGCTGATTTTCTGGAATATCTGCAACCGGTCGGCATCAGGGTGGCTTATCGCAAGCGAGCGCTGGAAACACATCCGGACAGAGCGGTGGTCCTGAACACATTGGCGCGAGACTTAAACGCTGAATTCATCAATGTCCGGGAAGCTTATGAAAGACTGCTTTTGTTTGTGGAAACAAGACGGAATTCAGGAACACCCTATTCCGACGATTGGAGAACACGGCAAACCTATTCCAGTCAGAATTTTCAGAATTCCGGAGAAAGATACTGCCATCAAAGCCGCTGGCATAAAAAACAAAAGAATCATCCCGATCATTTTTACACCGGCAGTTTGCCCAAAGGAAATCTGATGCTCGGCCAGTTTTTGTATTACTCCGGCCTTATTTCATGGCAAACACTGATCGAGGCTATCTGCTGGCAGCGGCGTCAGCGTCCCCTGATCGGACAGATAGCCACCTCCTGGGGGTTGCTTTCCTATCAGGATGTTCTGCAAATACTAGCTGTTCGTGATTTTGATGAAAAATTCGGCGAGTGCGCGTTTCGCACCGGTTATATTTCCATCTTCGAGTTGTTTGCTCTGCTGGGAAAGCAGAAGAGGTTTCAGCGCCCCTTGGGTGAATATTTCATTGAACACGGCATTCTTTCTTCAACAGAAATAATCAAGATCATAAAAAAGCAGCTGGATCATAATTTGTCGTCCTCCAGATAACCTTTCACGGAGCGGTGTTTTTGGTCTTTCCCATACCGTCTGCATCAAATAAGTTCATAAACATTAATGAAAGATACAATCCTTGACGGTTTGCAGATCATTATACCAAATCTGCCAATCCTGAAAGAACACGACCAGAAGCCTTTCTTCCTGCCTCGGATTTCATACTGATAATTAAAACCGTTTTTCCAGTGTTTTTTTGTAATTTGATACACGTTATGTTTCATCCGTTTATCTTAAAAAATTATATTTCAAGGTTCGGTTTAACGATTGTAATCACCGGAACGTTCTGGTTGATAAGTCACTTCTTTAATGATGACCCGTAATACTCCACCACCTGGTTTCGGCCACTCAATTTCAGCGCCCTCGGATAGACCGAGCAGCGCGCTCCCGACAGGCGCAAGTATGGAAATAGTGCCGCCGCTGGCATCATAATCTGTTGGATACACAAGCGTCAGGCAGAATTCTTTGGATGAAGATTCCGTCATGAATTTTACGGTGGAGTTCATGGTGACTACGTTTGGAGGCATATCTTTGGAATCCACCACAGTTGCTCTGTCCAACTCATTTTCCAATTCTTCCTTGCCCGGAAAAGCATTTTTAGGCAAGGATGCAATGAGCTTTTCCAACCTTTCCGCGTCAAGCGACGAGATGATAATATGAGGTTTCGTGTTCAATTTTTACTTCCCCAGGTTATAGATCAACTTCAACAGATCTTGATTGATATTTGTTCCCTCTCTGCAACCAAGCTCCCTTCGTATTTTGTCGACTAGGGCGACGGCTTCACGATGCATACAAAACTCTTTTATTTAATCTTATTCATTAACATTGTAATTTCATCTTCATTCTCACCGGCTTGACGAAACCATTGAATGGCCTCCGTGTCATCCTGGGGAACGCCTTCTCCACATCGATACATTTCGCCCAATTGATACATGGCCGCTATGTTTCCCCTTTCAGCCGCCTTGCGAAACCATTTCGCGGCCTTGGTATAATTTTGTTGGACACGCTTGCCATGAAGAAACATCAGGCCGAGATTATACAGAACATGATTATCTTCCTGCTCAAAAACCTTTCGAGGATCCCTCGTGGATAATATCTTGATTTCCATTTTAATCTTGAAATTTAAGATGCTTTCATTTTCTTTTGTCACGCTGATCAGGATAATTCATCCGCAAAGTTGCTCCGCGTTTCGCCTCCGGTTCCGGAACACGGGGTTTAATCGTTGGCAATGAACTTTTCTTGCGTGACAACGTTGAAGACTCCGGATATGCATTGTGACGTCCTGACCGATAATCTGATTGTATGATGGTTAAGCGACTCATATTCATTTCCTTTCAGCAAATCACTCTTTTTGTTCAAGAATTTAACTGACAAAATTCTTATTGTAAATACTCGTATAATTCACTATAAATGCCTATATATAATAGGCAATATATTTAAATATAAAAAAGGTGATCATAATCATGGAACGAGATGACAACGTCAAAATTGCCCTGCAAGAGCGCATCAAAGAACTGAATTGTTTATATGAGATGGTGCGCCTGGCAGAAAATTACCACGATTCCATGGAAGATTTTCTGAATGCTCTCGTTAATTTTCTTCCCCTGTCATGGCAACACGCGGAAGTCGCCTGCGCGCGAATTGTTTTTCAAGGCAAAACCATGCAAAGCAAGAATTTTGAATGGACCGAATGGCGACAGTCCACGCCAATCCGGATAGGCAACGAATATGTTGGCGATGTTACCATCATTTATATGGAAGAGAGACCGCCTGCGGATGAAGGGCCATTCCTGAATGAAGAAAGAACTTTATTGGAGGGTGTCTCTCAGCGCATCAGCGAAATTGCTGTTCGGGTCATTGCCCAACAGGAATTACAAGAAAACAACAAGTTGCTTTTGCTTGAAAGAAAGGCCCTTCAGGAAGCGAATGCGGCTTTGCGTGTGGTTCTTTCCAATATTGAAGATGATAAAAAACGTATTTATCAAAATATGCAGTTGAACATCGATAAGGTCGTCATGCCGATCATTCACACGTTGATGCCACTTGTATCGAAAAGCAATCAGAAATACCTGGATATCCTGAAAACCAACCTGGAAGAAATCACATCTCCGTTCACGAACAAGACCTTAAATTTCCTGCATTCCCTTACCCCCATGGAAGTCAATATCTGCAATATGATTCGCAATGGATTACGGACGAAAGAAATAGCTCACTTGCGAGGAGTCTCCGCGGCAACGATTAACCGACATCGTGAACACATTCGCCGAAAACTTAAAATCACCAATGAGCAAATTAACTTGACAACCTATCTACAATCACTGATGAAACCTGACGCATCTCTTTGATCTGAAGAGAACAGCTAAATCTTATATCCAGACAGTATTTATGAATGGCAGAATAACATTATAATCAAGGTTGGCCATTTTTTTCTTTGACATTATCATTGATTTTAAACTCCAGGGCCCGGCCAAGTGCTGTTCAAGAGAATTTTATTATTTGACATATTTTTTGTTATTGTTTAACACTTCAACCGGCCAATTTTCACTTTGGGATTGAAGATTTTTACCGGCCCGGGAGAAAAACGAACTTCTGTAAAGACTGCCTGAACACCCAGCTTTAAAAGAAGAAAATTATTATAAGAATAAGGAGATTGGAAAATGAAGGATGTAGTCATTGTTTCAGCGTGCAGAACAGCGATAGGAACATTCGGGGGAACATTAAAGGACATGATCGGCGCCCGCATTGCGGCAGTGGTCATGAAGGAGGCCATCAAGCGGGCAGGGGTAGATCCCGCAACGATTGATGATGTCAGATTCGGCTGTTGTCTCGAATCCTGTAATACCCTTAATGTCGCGCGAGTAGGAGCTCTTTTAGCCGGTATTCCGGAAAGCGTGACTGCCGTTACGATGAATCGTGTATGTATTTCCGGGATGGAAGCCGTCCTCAGCGGCACGGCGATGATCAAAGCTGGAATGGCCGATATTATTCTGGCCGGCGGCGTCGAGCATATGTCCGGCACACCCTACGTCAGTTTTGATGCTCGTTGGGGCTGCCGTCTTCAGGACACGGTATTTGTCGATTCCATGATCCGCGCACTGCATTGCGGCTCTTATGTCATGCCGTTATCCGACGACGGCCCCCTCAAATCAGGCCAGCCTTTCGAGAGCTTGAAGGGCAAACCCTATATCATGGGTCATACGACGGAACTGATCGCCCAGCTTCTGAACATCAGCCGCGAGGAAATGGATGAGGTCGCCCTGCGCAGTCATAACAATGTCGAGCGCGCCACCAAAAACGGCGATTTCAAAGACGAGATCGTGCCCATTGAGATTCCCCAGAAAAAAGGCAAGCCGCCCATCATTTTCGACAAGGATGAACATTTCCGCCCCGGCTTGACCATGGATCAGTTGAAGGCCCTGCCACCGGCGTTTATCCCCAAGGTCGGCAAAGTTACGGCGGGCAATTCCTCAGGACTGAATGACGGCGCTTCCGCCATGATTATCATGTCAGCTGATAAAGCAAAAGAATTAGGTTTGAAACCGATTGCCAGAATACGATCTGCAGGACGTGGAGGTTGCCATCCTTCCGTGATGGGCTTAAGCCCGGTTCCGGCTGTCAAGAACCTGCTCAAAAATGATCCAAAACTGAGCTTGGATGCTTTTGAACTGTGTGAAGTCAACGAAGCATTTGCCGGTCAGTATCTCGGCTGCGAAAAGGAACTTGGTTTGAAACGCGAAATTACTAATATTAACGGCAGCGGCATCGGCTTGGGACATCCCGTAGGTTCCACCGGGTGTCGAATTATGGTTACCCTCATTCATGCCATGAAAAAACACAACAAAACTCTGGGACTGGCCACCCTATGCGGAGGCGGCGGTGTATCCATGGCCACGGCTATAGAAATATTATAAAATCCCCATCAGGGATTAGACTTATTTTCCGTCTCCGGAAGAACAGGACTTACTTTCGGTTCTTCCGGAACGGTTTCTTCCTTTTTTTCTTCCGTCGGCTGAAGGGATTCAACTGCCTGTCCGGTCACATCAGAAACACGTTGTTCAGCCTGCTCGCCGGTTTCTTCTTCGCTTTCATCGGGTTCAGAGATCACTTCCTCATATTCGGGTATCACGATGCCCCGGCGCACCATAATCTGGTAAATTCTCTCCGAACGGTTGACGACATACCTTGACGAACCATGCGGTTTATATTTAATGGGATTGGGCAGAATCGAGGCCAGCACCGCGGCTTCCCGGGGACCCAGCGCGGCAGCGCTTTTTCCGTAATGTTTCCGGGCGGCGGCTTCAATGCCGAAAACCCCGTCACCCCATTCCGCGACATTCAGGTAAAGCTCCATGATCCTTCTTTTGCTTAAATTTCTTTCCATGCGCCAGGTTAAAATGGCTTCCTTGATCTTCCGGACAGGATTTTTTGAAGGAGACAGATACAGATCCTTTGCCAGTTGCTGGGAAATTGTGCTGCCGCCGGCTTTAAACTTCTTTTTTTTAATGTCTTTTTCCAGAGCCTTCTGCATGGCCTCAAAATCAAAACCTTCGTGAGACCAGAACTTGTCATCTTCAGCGATAATCACCGCCTTCATCGCGTAAGGTGATATCCTGTTCAGGGGCACCCAGATATTCGTTATTTTTTTATTGACCCCCTCTCTGCGCCAGGCGTTTTCTCTGTATTCCATAAAAGCCGTTTTGGCGGGACGATTATTTTTCAGATAAGACATACTCGGATAGATAAAATATCGCCCGATATCGATCACAAACAGAATCCCGATAGAAATGAGCAGTACCGATGTAATTTTTTTCCAGTTCCCCATAATCATCCTTTGGTTAGTCTTCATAAGTGCCATCACGTTCAGTCCGTCAACGGGCTCTTCAAGGCCGCGCACTGGTTTAACCGAAAATGAACAGAAAATCCAATAATAAATCACACTTGCCCGACAGGTTCTTTTTCATTAAATCATAAATATAAACAATGACTTAATGAATAATTTGCCCTGGAAAATGCAAAATAAATTTGACAGGCCAGTATATTTTTAGTAAGCATCTTTCAAATACGTTGTTGGTCGTACATTATTGTTAAAAAATGTACATTGGTGTGTACAGCAAATAGATTTTCGTTTTCAAATTGTAATCATAATATCAAAGCGAAAGATGTACACCGTTGATAGGATAATACCCCCACTCAAAAAGGAGGCATTTCATTATGAAACGGCGAGTTCTGAAACTTTCATTTCTTTTTGTTCTTATTTTATTATTTAGCACTTTCAGCTCGAACGCTCTGGCAACACAATACAAAGTAAAAGACGGCGACACTCTTTACAGTATTTCTAAAAAGTTTGGTGTCAGTGTCCAACAGATCAAAAAAGAAAACAATCTCCATCAAACCAAATTAAAGAAAAATCAAGTTTTAAGAATTGCCACAAAAAGATCGGCAAAACAAACGGTTCAATCGGTTCAATCAAAATCAAACCCTTCTTATTATAAAGTTAAAAAAGGCGATACGCTGACCAAAATTGCCAGAAAGACAGGGATTTCATCAAAAGAAATTATGGCATTAAATCACGTCAGCCAGAAGAGCCTAAGAATCGGACAAAGACTCACCCTGACCAGGCCGACACTTTCTCCAGACCGATCCGTTCGTGTCGCTAAAGCTGAAGAAAATGAAGACCTGGAAGCAACCGAAGAAGAGGCTGATTCAGATGACATCTCTTTCACTGAGGATGGAAATTTTCTAGATAATTCCGTACAATCAGATGAACCGGAAACCTCAAGAGGACTTTTGGGCAAATGGAACAGTACGGACGAAGTGCAGCTATTAGTGAAAGTCGCGACAGGCTTCATCGGCGCTCCTTACCGGTTTGGCGGCGAATCGCTGAGAGGGATTGATTGTTCGTCCTTCGTGCAGAGGATTTACCGGATCTTTGATGTTACGCTGCCGCGCAGTGCGCGCGAGCAGGCCAAAGTCGGCATCAGCATCACACGCGACAATCTCAAAAAAGGTGACCTGGTCTTCTTCCACACGAACCGGTCTCTCGGACACGTTGGAATTTACATAGGAAACAATGAATTCGTCCACGCATCGTCCAAGAGTAAAGCTGTCCGGATTGACAGTCTGGATACCCCCTACTACCAGAAAAGATTTCAGCGCGCGATAAGAGTCAAGGGATTAAACGATAGCGGCGCTTAAATAAGCCTATCATTTTTATATAAAGTTCACAGAAAATAACGGGCTTTGTTCAAGAGCAAAGCCCGTTATCTTTTTACGGTTTTCTTTCTTTTTGCCGGTTGATTATCTATGAAGTTTATTATATAAGCTCGCGGCATAATGCTACATCATCTTAATTTTCATCAAGGAAAAGGACATGGGGAAAAATCTGGTTGAAAAAATTCTTGCACAACACCTGGTCGCCGGAAATCTCATCGACGGTAAAGAAGTCGGTATTCACATTGATCAGACTCTGACTCAGGACGCCACAGGAACGATGGCTTATCTGCAATTTGAAGCGATGAAAGTTCCCCGTGTAAAAACAGAACTGTCTGTTAGTTACATTGATCACAACACCATTCAAATCGGTTTTGAAAACGCGGACGACCATCGTTATCTGCAAAGCGTGGCCCGAAAATACGGTATCTTTTTTTCCCGGGCGGGAAATGGCATCTGCCATCAAATTCATCTGGAAAGGTTCGGGAAACCGGGCAAAACCCTGATCGGTTCGGACAGCCATACTCCAACATGCGGAGCGCTGAGCATGATCGCCATCGGCGCGGGAGGTCTGGATGTGGCCTTGGCGATGGCCGGCAATCCTTTTTATCTGGTCTGCCCCAAAGTCATTAAAATCAATCTTACGGGAAAACTCAAACCGTGGGTTTCCGCCAAGGATGTCATCCTGAACGTGCTGGAAATTTTTACCACCAAAGGAAACGTGAATACGATTTTCGAATACGGCGGAAAAGGAGCGGAATCACTAACCGTTCCCGAACGGGCCACCATTGCCAATATGGGTGCGGAGTGCGGCGTGACCACTTCCATTTTTCCCAGTGACAACATGACCCGCCTATTTTTGCGCTCCCAAAAAAGAGAAAGAGACTTTGTCGAATTCAAGGCCGACAAAGACGCTCCGTATGTGAAAGTCGTGAATATAGATCTGGCCAAGGTAGAACCTTTAACGGCCGGACCGCATAGCCCGGACAACATTATCCCCGTCAGAAAGATGAAAAAAATTGATGTTCACCAGGTCTGCCTGGGCAGTTGCACCAATTCTTCATATAAAGATCTGGTGACAGTGGCCAGGATTTTAAAAGGCAAAACAGTTCATCCCGATGTCAGTTTTGTAATAGCGCCCGGATCCAGACAGGTTCTGGAAGCCCTGTCTGACGATGGTTATCTGACCGATTTGATCGCCTCCGGAGCAAGGTTGATGGAAAACGCCTGCGGTTTCTGTATCGGCAACAGTCAGAGCCCGCAATCCGGCGGTGTATCCCTGCGCACATCCAACCGCAATTTTCTGGGACGATCCGGAACCATGGATGCCAATGTTTATCTGGTCAGTCCGGAAACAGCAGCGGCCGCGGTTATCACCGGCGAATTTACCGATCCACGCGATCTGAGAATCCGCTACCCGAAAGTGACCATGCCGAAGAAATTTTCCATTGATGATTCCATGATCATCCGGCCGGTCAAGAAAGATAAGGATGCAGAAGTTCTGCGCGGCCCGAATATCGGGATTCTTCCGCGCAGTCCGGAACTGGCCGATACAATCCACGGGCTGGTCACGATTAAGGTCGGCGATAAAATCACGACGGATCATATCATTCCGGCCGGCGCCCGGATGAAATACCGTTCCAATATTCCCAAGTACTCCGAATTTGTTTTTGAAAATGTTGATCCGACGTTCGCCAAACGGGCCATGTCCATCCGTCAGGACGGAAAACAAAACATTATCGTGGCGGGACATTCCTACGGTCAGGG
>Ga0116185_1004198_pt1 | contig 11910 bp, 6 predicted proteins | sample AD_JPNNA7_MetaG_FD_89754 | JGI IMG/M metagenome (GOLD analysis project Ga0116185, IMG submission 89754) | Active sludge microbial communities of municipal wastewater-treating anaerobic digesters from Japan - AD_JPNNA7_MetaG | ecosystem: Engineered > Bioreactor > Anaerobic > Digestate | place... | reverse complement strand
GCTACACCCGATACCCCGGCGACCCCGGCGCGCGCGCCTGGATCATCGACCCCATCGACGGCACGCAGAACTTCGTCCGCTCGCTCCTGCCCGAATTCGGGATTTCCATCGCCTGCGTCCAGGGGAATGCGTTCGTGGCCGGCGGGGTCGCCTTTCCGGGCACGGGAGACGTGTTTCTGGCGGAACGGGGCGCCGGCGCGTCGCGCAACGGCCGTCCGATTCGCGTTTCGGACGTTGCGTCGCTCGCCCTGGCCCGCGTCGAGATCGATCTTGACGGCCCGCCCAAACGTCAGCCCACGCTCGACCGCGCCGGGACGATCCTGTTGAACGCGGGGCAGGTCCGCTGTCACTGCGCGGCGGTGCTGGGCCTGTGCTCGATCGCGTCCGGCGACGCCGACGCCTACGTGCACGTGTCGCTGCGTCCGTGGGATTACGCGGCGGGCCTCCTGCTTGTGGAGGAAGCGGGAGGCCGTTCATCGGACCTGAGCGGCCATCCGGTGCGGGTATTCGGCGAGAACGACGGCCTTCTCATCAGCAACGGCCGCATTCACGAGGAATTGCTGACGCATCTGCGCCGGGCGTGAGCAGGCGCCTTCCCGCAAAGATCGCAAACGTCACCCGGCATCGGTATAATCGGGGTCCCTTCATGCCCAAACCTGGAACTGGAAAGGAATACCTGTGAAACGGGCTCTGCAATTCGGGGCGGGGAATATCGGCCGGGGATTTCTCGGACAACTCTATTACGAGTCGGGGTATGCGGCAACGTTCGTGGACGTGCTGGACGACGTGGTCCGGGCGCTCAACGAACGGGGGGAATACCCTCTGCGCATCGTTGACGACACGCCGCAAACCCTCTGCATCCGCAACGCCTCCGCGTTGCATGCCGGCGACGTCGAGGCCGTGGCGCAGGCCATTTGCGATGCCGACCTTGCGGCTACGGCCGTGGGGGTGAACGTCCTGCCGAAGGTCGCGCCCACGATCGCCCGCGGCATCGAAAAACGCTTCGCGGACCCGTCCGCGCGGCCGTTGAATTTCATCGTATGCGAGAATCTCATCGGCGCGGGGCCGTTCTTGCGTGAAACGGTGCGAGGCCATCTGGCGCCGCAATTTCACGCGGTTCTGGATGAGAAGGTCGGCTTCGTGGAGGCCAGCATCGGGCGTATGGTGCCGATCATGACCGAGAAGGAGCGCGCCGAGGACCCCCTGCTGATCTGTGTCGAGGCCTATTGCGAACTGCCCGTCGACAAGGAGGCGTTCAAGGGCCCCATTCCCGAGCTGCGTAACCTGTTGGCCAAAGACAACTTCGGGGCGTATGTCGAGCGCAAGCTCTTCGTACACAACCTGAGCCACGCGACCGCGGCCTATCTCGGCTACCTGCGCGGGCACGAGTACATCTGGCAGACCATGGAAGACGACCGGGTGCTCGCCGGGATGCGCGCGGCCACCGCCGAATCCTGCGACGGGCTCGCGCGAAAATGGGGGCTGGACAAGAGGGAACTCGAAGCGCACGCGGAAGATCTGGCCCGGCGGTACCGCAACCGGGCCCTGGGCGACCAGGTCCGGCGCATCGCCGCCGATCCGGTGCGCAAGCTTGGCCCGAACGACCGGCTGATCGGCGCGGGCCGCATGTGTATCGAGCAAGGCATTGTGCCTGAACACATTGCATTTGCAGCGGCCGCGGCAATGCGGTACGATCATCCCGCCGATGCTGCGGCCGGCCGGCTTCAATCCACACGCGCGAAGGGTGGCATCGAGGCCGTTTTGCAGGAGATTTGTAAACTGGATTCCGCGTCGGAGCTCGCCCGGCTCATTCTGGAAGCCGGCGCGCGCCTCCGGCACGAGGGTTGGCTTAAACAGGACACATGATGCACGAGATTAAACTTCCACAGCTTGGACAATCCGTTGAAGAAGCCTCCATCGTCGAATGGCGCAAGAAGGAAGGCGACCCCGTCAAATCCGGCGAGGTGCTGTTCACCGTGCAGACCGACAAGGCCGAGATCGAGTGCGAATCCACGGCCGACGGAGTTTTGCGCAAGATCCTCGTCGCCCCGGATGTCGAGGTGCCGGTCATGACCGTGGTCGCGCTGGTCGGCGAAGCTGATGAGGCGCTGCCGGATCTCGCCCAGTTTGGCGGAGCGGCGCCGGGCGCGGCATCCTCTTCGGGCGCCCCGGCCCCAGCCGCGCCGCCCGCTCAGAATGCGGACGCCGCTCCGGTGCAGGATAAAGCGTCCGCGGCACCAGCCCCGCAGCCGGCGCCGGGCGGGCGGATCCCCGTGTCGCCCCGGGCGCGCAAACGCGCCGAACAACTCAAGGTCGATCCGGCATTCGCGCAGGGTTCGGGCGCCGGCGGCCGGGTGATGGAGGCGGACGTCGAAGCCTACGCGGCCCAGGTGGCGATCACCCCGACCGCGCGGAAAATCGCCCTGGACCACGCGCTGGACGTCTCGCGTATCGAGGGCTCGGGCCCCGGCGGCAAGATCACGAAGGCCGACGTGGAACAAGCCCTGGCTTCCCCGCACGGGGCTGCGGCAGGGGCCACGGCCGCGATGGTTCCCGGCGAGGTCCAGCGGGTGCCCCTCTCCCCCATGCGCCGGATCATCGCCGAACGCATGGCGGCGAGCAAGTTCAGCGCCCCGCACTATTACATTACGGTCGAGGTCGACATGGCTGCCGCGATGGCATTCCGGCGCGGCTGCACGGAGTTCAAACCGTCGTTTAACGATCTGGTGCTGCGCGCGGCGGCCCGGGCCATCCAGCAGCATCCGCAGGTGAATGCACGCTGGGCGGGCGACGCCATCGAACTGGCGGGCGACATCAACCTGGGGTTCGCGGTGGCGATGCCGACGGGCCTGATCGTGCCCGTCGTGCGCCAGGCGCAGACCAAGACCCTCAAAGACATCAGCCGGACGTGCGCCGAGCTGGCCGAGAAGGCCCGCACCGGCAAACTGTTGCCCGACGACTATTCCGGCAACACCTTCACGGTGTCCAATCTCGGCGCATTTGGCGTCGATCAGTTCACGGCGATTATCAACCAGCCCGACAGCGCGATCCTGGCGGTCGGTCAGATCAAGGACCGGCCCGTCGTGATTGACGGGGGCATCCATGTGCGGCCGATCATGAAGATGACGCTGTCGAGCGACCACCGGGTGATCGACGGCGCCGTGGCGGCCCAGTTCATGAAGACGCTCAAAGACATCCTCGAAGACGCGAACTTTTAAGGGGGTAATTCAGGAATGATCACATGCGATGTGGCCGTGCTCGGCGCCGGCCCCGGGGGCTATGTGGCGGCGATCCGTGCGGCGCAACGGGGCGCGAAAACCGTCGTTGTCGAACGCAACCAGGTAGGCGGCGTGTGCCTGAACTGGGGCTGCATTCCCACCAAGACGCTCATCCATACCGCCGAACTTTACCAGAAAATGCAGGATGCCGAGCGCTTCGGACTGAAAGTCAAAGGCCTTTCCGTGGATATGAAAGGCCTGCTGAAGCACAAAGACAGCGTCATCAAGACCAACCAGGACGGCATCAAGGCCCTGTTCAAGGCGCATGGCATCGAGCTGGTCAAGGGCAAGGCCGTGATTGTGAAACCCGGCGTCGTAAGAGCCGGGAAGGAAGAGATTCACGCCAGGGCCATCATTGTGGCGACCGGCAGCGCCCCCGCGCGCATCCCCGGGCTCGAGACGGACGGCGAACGCATCATCGGCAGCACCGAAGCCCTCGAACTTGATGAGGTGCCGAAGCGGGTTGCCATCATCGGCGCGGGCGCCGTCGGCGCGGAGTTCGCCTGCATCTGGAACGCCCTGGGGGCCGAGGTTACCCTGATCGAGATGATGCCCAACGTGCTGCCGCTTGAGGACGAGGAACTCACCAAACGGCTGGGCGCGTTGCTCAAGAAACGGGGCATCAACGTGCTCACCGGAACCACCGTGAAGTCCATGACGCGCAAGGGCAGCACGGTTAGCCTGGAGCTTTCCGGCGCGAAAGAGGATTCCATCAAGGCGGATTACGTGCTGGTGGGCATCGGGGTTCGCTACAATTCGTCGCCCGTGACCGAGGAGCCTTCCCTGGGAGTCAAGGTGACGCCGAAAGGCGCGATTGTGGTGGATGCGCGCATGGAGACCAACATCCCGGGCATTTTCGCGATTGGCGACGTCACCGGCAAGACCATGCTGGCCCACGGGGCGTCGGCGGAAGCCATTGTCGCCGCGGAGAACGCCACCGGGGGCAACCGGGTCATTGACTACCGCGTGGTGCCGGCCTGCACCTTTACGCACCCGGAAGTCGCCAGCGTGGGGCTCACCGAGAAAGAGGCCGCCGCGACGGGCGCCTCGATCAGGATCGGGCGGTTCAGTTACCGGGCGAGCGGCCGGGCGCACGCCATCGGCGAGACCGAGGGCCTGGTCAAAATCGTGGGCGACGCGGCCACGGGCGAGGTGCTTGGCGTCCACATCCTGGGCGCGGAAGCGGGCGAGCTGATCGCGGCCGCGGCCATGGCGATGCACCTGGAGGCGACGGCCGAGGAGATCGCCGATACGATTTTTACGCATCCCACGCTTTCGGAGACGATCAAGGAAGCCGCGGAAGATTTTCTTGGCGTTGGCATCCACACGCCGCCCAAGACCGTGAAACGAGGGTAAATCCGGGAGGCCGCCAGTGCGACCCTGGGTTCGGAACACGCTGGAACATGTTATCTGCCTCGTGGCAGTCGCGGCCGGGGCGCTGGCGGTGCTGTACCCGGTTCTTCTCGAAGACCGGCTTCCCATGCCCGCGGGGGACACCCTGTTTGCCTCGCCCTGGGAGCAGGCCCGCCCGACGGGCCTGGAAGCCGCGGGCCAGCCCAGTCCCGCCGCGGCCCGCCAGCATTATCCCTGGTACGTGTTCCTGTCGGACACGGTCGAGCGCGGCGATTCGCTTCTATGGAATCCGCTCGAAGGCTGCGGGACGCCATTTTTTGCCTTGTGGCGGTCGCGGTGCCTGTCGCCGTTCACGCTGCCGTTCTTTTTTGCGCCGCCGGAGACGGCGCTTCCCGTCTCGGCGTTCCTGAAACTGCTGGTGGCGGGAGCGTGCGCATTCATCGCGGGACGCCGCCTGGGATTCGCGCCGCCGCTGGCGTTGTTTATCGGCGTTTCGTTTCAGCTGAGCGCCCCGTTTTTCTACTGGCTCGATTCGCCGTTTTCCGACACGCTGCCGTGGCTGCCTCTGCTGGTGATCTTCGTGGACCGTCTGGCCCTTGGGCGAATCCATTACTGGCCGTATGGCGCGCTGGTGCTTGCGCTGATGCTTCTTGGCGGCGAACCGGAAGCCGTAGGCGGTCTGTTCGTCATCACCCTGGTGTTCATCATTGCCCGGAACCTGCTGGGACAGCGCGGGTACGCTCAACTGTTTGCGAGCATCAGCACGTATGTGATCGCCATTGTGGCGGCGGTGGCGCTGTGCGGCATTCAGATCGTGCCGTTTTACGAGCTTGCGCAGGCCTGTGTGACCTCCGGCAGCCTCGAACCGGTCGTTGACCTCAAGCTGACGCATCTGGCGGCCCTGTTCCTGCCGCATCTTTTTGGCCGCACGCCGTACGCGTTCGCGGACAGCGCGTGGTGCGCCCAGACCCGCATCGCGCTGCTGGTCCACGCGGGCATCATCCAGCTCTCCCTCCTCCCGCTGTGGTTTGCCGTGCGCCGCTACTCGCCGGCGCCGCAGCGACACCGGATCGAGGCGCTGCTGATCGCCTCGGCGACCGGACTCGTGCTGGCGGCGCTGGTCTGGATGCCGCTCGCCAGCGTGTTTCCGTTCAGCTACCTCCGGCCGGAGCATTTGCTGGCGGCAGGCGCCCTGTTCATGGCCATCGCCGCGGCGGCCGCGGCCGAGGAATGGCTCCTGCTCGACGCGGATGCCTGCAAACGGACGCTGAAACGCCTGCTCGCGATTGTACCGGCGTCTCTGGCCGCGGCGGCCATCATCACCGCCCTGGGCTGGCAGAGCGCGCGGGCACACGACCTGCATCTTCTGGGCCAGGCCCTGATTCCGGCCGTTTTTTTCGTGCTGACCGTCGTGCTGGTGTTCGTGACGATGCTGAAACCGTCCCAACGGTTGATGGGGTATGCGTTGTCGGTCCTGGCCGTTGTGCAGGCGTTGGCCGTGTTTCACCCGGGGAGCGGATATCCGGCGTTTCCAGCGCGGGAAGAGCTCTTCCCCCGCACGCCGTTCATCGACGCACTTCAGGAAAACAGCTACCGCGCGGGCGGAAGCCTCCGTCTGAAAGAATGGCCCTTGACCGGCAACCTGGTGCCCCAGACCTACGCGCCCGGCGGCGTGGTGCTGGAACGCCACCAGGCCTTCTTTGGCGCCGCGGAACACCAGCCGCTGCTGATGAGACGGGCGGGCTCGCGCAATTTCGTGCTCACGAAGGAGGACATTCAGGGGCCATTCGCGCCCATTCGGCCGTTGTTGCGCCTGAAGCATGTGCTGCCCTCCGGCGCGGGGATTTTTGAGGATCTGGAAGCCAAACCGCGCGCCTGGCTCACGTTTGAATGGCGGCCTGTGGAAGCATTCGACCCGGCCCAGCTTGACAGCGCGTTGCCGCCCCTCATTGAAGGCCCCGTGCCCCCGCCGGTGGAAGGCGGCCAAAACGCGGCGGCGACGGTCCTGCCCGAAAGCGGCAACACATTTCTGCGTATTGCCGTCGAATCAGGCAAACCGGGGGTTTTGTATCTGGCCGACACCTGGTATCCGGGCTGGAACGCTCGCATCAACGGAAAACCGGCGGCGATCTTCCCCATTGACGGCCTGTTCCGGGGAATCCACGTTCCGGAAGGCACCAGCACGGTCGAGATGACCTACGAGCCGCGCAGCCTGGTCATCGGCGGATGGACCAGTCTCTGCGGAGGGGCGCTCACCGCGGGGTTCATTCTGTATCTGGCCATCCGGTGGCTCGTGAAACGGCAGCGCGCCCGCAAACTGGAGCGGGAACTTCAAGCGTCCCCGATGCCGTAGACCATCCCGGAACCGCAGCTACGATTTGTCGCTCTGCCCGTCTTCCGAAAGGTATTCGTCAATTCTCCCGACGGGTTTCATGCCGAGTTCAAGGGCGCGCCGGTAATACGGGCGTGCCGACGCGGCATCCCCCTTCTCGATGGCGTGCCACCAGGCGAGGTTCATGTGGGCCGGGGCATAGTCCGGCCATTTTGCGGTGACGGCCGTCGCGGTTTCGATGGCCGCCGGGAGCTCCCCCATGTGGCCCCGGGTCACCGCAACGCCGCAGTGCGCGGCGGGATAATCCGGGTTCAGCGAGATGGCCTTCCGGTAATGCTGCAGGGCCTCTTCGAAGTTCTTCCGCATCAGGGCCAGTTCGCCGAGATGGAACTCGCCGAGGGCGTTTTCGGCGAGCCCCAGATTCGCGACCAGGGCCGCCGCGGCGCCCGCCGCCGCCTGCTCGAAATCGGCCCGCAACGACCGGCCCCCGGTCTGCCACTTCGCGAGGGCATCGTCCTCCACGGTCAGGCGCGCCCCCTTGATTCGCGGCGTCATGCGGTCGGTCGGGTCGCCAAGACGGTCATACGCCATCACGGGCTCCACCGTGGCCACGATCTCGTTGTCCCACAGCGCGTGCCCGGAAGGGAGCTCGACCATACGGCCGTCGAGTTTCACGGCCAGGGTGGCGTCATGGCCGAAGATCCCGTGCGTCGACCGGAGCCGCAACAGCACGTCGTGTCCGGCCCGTGCGAGACCGTCGTAGTAGGCGGAGAAGGCGTCGCGCCTGCTGTCGAATCCGGCCGTGCTCGGCAGCGGAGCCGCCTGAGCCAGGCCCGCTGCCCCGGCCCCGGCCAGGGCTGTTTCCAGGGCGTTGGCCAGGATGGCCGCGGTATCGTCTTCGCCAATCAATTCCTGAATCCGGCTCCGGTACCGCGCGTTCACGACGGCATCCACGCCGGTTCCCAGGACGAGACCGGCCGAACCCGCAAGGCGCAGACTTCTGCCCGCGGGCGACACGGACACCACCAGTTCGTCATTGGCTTGTTGCAGCGACCAGACGGGGGCGGCGGCCTCGCGCAGGTTCAGCTTCGGGGAACGGCCCGTTGTGGCGCAGCCCGCGGCCAGCAGCACTATGCTCGTCAAGACAACACACGCGAACGGCCGACGCATCATGAATTCTCCTCTCGGGCTTCCCGCCCGGAAAACCGTGGTTTGCGGCGCATGGCACACGATGGCCCTCGCACCCCGCAGCCGGAGGGCCAGACGCCGTATGCTACCCGCGCACGGGTTCCGGCGCAAGCTTGCCTCCGGAGCGCGCCGTCCCCTGCGAAGCCGAAAGAAGCGCGGGAACGCCTCTCGCGCTCCCGCGCCCGGAAACGGCCCGCCTCACTCTCCGTTCATATGCGGATACCGGTAATTGGAAGGCGGCAGGAAATTCTCCTTGATGGACCGGGGCGAGACCCAGCGTTCGAGGTTCAGCCACGACCCCGCCTTGTCGTTGGTGCCGGAGGCGCGGCTTCCGCCGAACGGCTGCTGCCCCACCACGGCGCCGGTCGGCTTGTCGTTGATGTAGAAATTGCCCGCGGCATTCACGAGGGTTTTCGAGGCCTTCACAATCGCCGACCGGTCCTGGGCGAAGATGGCGCCCGTCAACGCGTAGGGGCTGGTCTTGTCGCACAGTTCGAGCGCCGCCTCATACTGCTTTTCGGGATACACGTGAACCGTCAGCACCGGCCCGAAGATCTCCTCGCACATGAGCCGCGATTGCGGGTCCGGGCTCAGCACCACCGTGGGATCAACAAAATACCCCTCGGAATCGTCATACTTCCCTCCGGCGAGAATCTCAAGCTGCGGGTCGCTGTGGGCGAAATCGATATACCCCGAGATGCTCCGGAACGCCGCGCCGTCGATCACCGCGCCCATGAAATTCTTGAAGTCGCACACGTCGCCCATGTCGAGCGTGCCGAGCTGATCGAGCAGGCGCTCCTTCAATGCGGGCCAGATCGAATCGGGGATGTACGCGCGGCTCGCGGCCGAGCATTTCTGCCCCTGGTACTCGTAGGCCCCGCGGATCAGACCGGTACACAGGGCATCGAGGTCCGCCGAGGCGTGGGCGAAAATGAAGTCTTTGCCGCCGGTCTCTCCCACGATGCGCGGATACGAATAGTACTTCCGGATATCGGACCCGACCGCGAGCCAGATGGTCGAAAAGACCTTGGTGCTGCCGGTGAAATGGATGCCGCCCAGGTCGAGGTGATCGAGTACGGGCGGGCCGATGGTGTCGCCGGGGCCGGGCACCATGTTGATCACCCCGTCCGGCAGCCCGGCCTCTTTGAGGATCTTCATGATGTAGTGCGCGGGCAACACGGCGCTCGACGCGGGTTTCCAGACCACCGCGTTGCCCATGAGGGCCGGGGCGGTGGGCAGGTTGCCGGCGATGGAGGTGAAGTTGAACGGGGTGATGGCAAACACGAACCCCTCCAGCGGGCGGTGTTCCATGTAATTGAGCACCTGGTGACTGGACATGGGCTGGTCGTCATAGATCTGCGTCATGAAATAGGGATTGAACCGCCAGAAATCGATCAATTCGCAGGCGGAATCGATCTCGGCCTGCCAGCACGTCTTGCTCATGCAGAGCATCGTGGCCGCGTTCAGGATCTGCCGGTACTTGCCCGACAGCAGTTCCGCGGCCTTCAACATCACCGTGGCGCGGTCCGACCAGGGCATCAGGGCCCAGTCGCGCTTGGCCGCGTTCGCGGCGTCAATGGCCTGGTTGGCGTGCAGGGCGTTGGCCTGGTGGTAATGGCCCAGCAACTGGGACCGGTTGTGCGGACAGCGCATCTCGATCAGCTTTTCGGACTTGATCTCCTTGCCCCCGATGACAATGGGGACCTCGACGGGATTCGCCAGCATGTCCTTCAGCACCGCCTGCAGTTCCGCCCGCTCCCTGCTTCCGGGCGCATAGTTCAGTGCCGGCTCATTCTTCGGCAGGGGAATGTGGAACAATCCGTTGAACATACGTTTCCTCCTCGTGCTCGGACGTGAGACCACGCCCGGCCGGTCGTGCCCCTATCCCACGCGTACGGGCCGCAAACCGCAGCATCGGCCCGTCCCGGGGGATCCCAGGCATGCCTCGAGGACCCGGCAGCACCGCCCCTGCCCGCTTCGCATGCCGCACCGTGTATGCCCCCGGAATTCGGATGGAAGTCTCCCCGTTGTAGGCCAGTCCCGTGGGAATGTCAAGTGGCGCCGGGCAGACAGCGGGGCCTTTGGACCCAAGCGCTCGCGCGGTACTGTGTCTCCCGGACGGGCGGGACAGGGCGCCGCAAGCGGCTCGTGCACCGGTGCGGCATGGCCGGAGGTGTTTTTTTCCGCAGCCTCTGATAGGCTGCTTACACGACATGACGCACACGAAAGGGGAACAGCCATGCGCAACCATTGTCGGCTCACCTGGTATGGCATTGTGATGGCCGCGTTACTCACGGCCGCGCCGGCATTCCCGGGGCACACTGCCGATGCACCCGGGCGGCTCGATGTGTCCGGGGCGGCCGTGGTAGTCCGGTCCGGCGAGCGCCCGCCGGCGGAACAGATGGCCGCGACCGTGCTGATTGAGGAGGTGGCCAAACGCACCGGGCTTCAATGGGCGGAATCGGCCACATGGCCGGATTCCGGGCCGGTGATCGCGATCACCGTGGCTGGAGCCCCGCCGGAATGGCCGCGCGAGATCCCGAAACGCCCTGGTGACTGCCTCCCCGAGCAGAGACCGGAAGGGTTCCGGCTGTATGTCGAGCGGCAGGGCGACGCCGCGCCCACGGTCTGGCTCATCGGCGCCGATGCCCGCGGGGCGTTGTTCGCAGCGGGACAGTTTCTTCGCAGCATGACGTGGAGCGAAGGCCGGGTATCGTTTCCGGCCGACCTCGACGTGTGCACCTCCCCGGCCTACCCCATCCGGGGCCACCAGCTCGGCTACCGCAACACCGCGAATGCCTATGACGCGTGGGACGTGGCGACCTACGACCAGTACATCCGAGAATTGGTCCTGTTCGGCGCGAATTGCGTGGAGAACATACCCAGCCAGGACGATCCCGGCCCGCACGCCCGGGTGCCGCGCGAAGAGATGAACGTGGCCATGGCGCAGATCTGCCAGCGGTACGGCATCGATTACTGGGTGTGGGTCCCGGCGGGATTCGAGCTGAACGACGCGGACCGGCGCGCCGAATCCCTGGCCGAGCTCGACGATTTCTTCCGGAGCTGCCCGCTTCTGAGCGCCGTCTTCATTCCGGGAGGCGATCCGGGCGACAATCCGCCCGGCCTGCTGCTGCCGTATGCGGCCGACATGGCGGCACGTCTGCAGCAACACCATCCCGCCGCGAAGATCTGGATTTCGCTCCAGGGTTTTGAGGCGGGCAAGGTGGATGCCTTCTTTGCCTGGCTCGACGCGCATCAGCCGGACTGGCTGGGAGGGGTGGTGCACGGACCGTCCAGCCCGTCTCTGGCCGAGACGCGCCGCCGGCTGCCAAAACAGTACGGCCTGCGTCACTATCCCGACATTACCCACAGCCTTATTTGCCAATACCCGGTCTACTGGTGGGACCAGGCGTTCGCGCTCACCCTGGGCCGGGAATGTCCCAACCCGCAGCCGGCGTGGTACACGCACGTCCACAGCTGGTACGCGCCCTGGACCGACGGGTTTCTGAGCTACTCGGACGGCATCAACGACGACGTGAACAAGGCGGTCTGGAGCCGGCTGGGCTGGGACCCCGCCACCGAACCGCGCCAGACCTGCATCGAATACGCCAACCTGTTCTTCGGCTCGGGCGTCGCGGAACGCGCCGCCGACGGCATCCTCGCGCTCGAGAAGAACTGGGAAGGAAAACTTGCCGACAACGGGGCCGTGGACGCCACGCTGATGCACTGGCAGGCGCTGGAGGCCGTATCGCCGCGGCT
>Ga0116185_1004195_pt1 | contig 11915 bp, 10 predicted proteins | sample AD_JPNNA7_MetaG_FD_89754 | JGI IMG/M metagenome (GOLD analysis project Ga0116185, IMG submission 89754) | Active sludge microbial communities of municipal wastewater-treating anaerobic digesters from Japan - AD_JPNNA7_MetaG | ecosystem: Engineered > Bioreactor > Anaerobic > Digestate | place... | reverse complement strand
TCTCCTGGAGAAGTTCCAGCGAGGTCTGCGCCGGCATGGTGGGCACACTTCGATCCACCGCTGCGACATATTTTTGTCCCGCCGCCCGCGCCCGGCGGGCAAAAAACTTGACTTCTCGCATCGCCCCCGTACAATCCGCCGGGATTGGCGATGCCCTCACTCGCCGGGGAGAACGACATGACCGCAGACTCGGTGGCCGACGTGTTGCGCGGACGCAAGATCTTCGACCTGGGTGTGGAGCTTTTTCCAGGCATGCCGCATGTCCCGACCCATTCTCCTTTCGTGTATCAGATGGTCCGCGAGCACGGCGACCTCATGTACGGCGAAGGCGTCTCCGCGGCCGTCGACATCTTCGGCATGAGTTGCCACACCGGCACGCACCTGGACGGGCTGGGGCACTTCGCCAAAAACCTTTGCCTGCACGGGGGCCAGCCCGCCGCCGAAGGGCAGAGCAAAACCGCGGGCCTCTCGACGCTCGGTATCCAGCGGGTGGCGCCGTGGGTCGCCCGCGGCCTCCTGCTCGACATCCCGGCGGCGCAGGGGAGGGAAATTCTGGAACCGACGCAGGTGATCGGGCCGAGGGACTTGGAGCAGGCCGCGAAAAAGGCGGGGGTGACGGTCCGACCGGGGGACGTGGTGTTGATCCGCACCGGCTGGATGCGGCTCTGGCCCGACCAACGCAAATACTACAGCGTGCAGACCGGACAGCCCGGCATCGACGTGGAGGCCGCTCGCTGGCTCACCGAGCAGGGCGCCGCCTGTCTCGGCAGCGACAATTTCGCCGTGGAGGTGACGCCGACCGCAAACAACGCGCACCCCGTTCACATCCACTGCCTGGTGGAGAAGGGCGTTCACCTTTTGGAAGTGGCGAACCTGGAGGCGCTGAGCCGCAGCGAAATCTATGCATTCTCGCTGATCATGGTGCCGATGAAGATCCGGGGCGGCACGGCCAGCCCCATCCGTCCCTTGGCGGTGGTGTAGGCCACCGGACCGAAAAGGACAAGCCATGCAACACCGCGCCGCGGGCGTATTCCTGCACCCCACATCCCTCCCTTCGCCCTTTGGCATCGGAGACCTGGGCCACGATGCCATCCGGTGGCTCGACCTCCTCCGCCGATTCGACCACGTGTACTGGCAGGTGTGCCCGCTGTCCCCGACGGGTTTCGGCGATTCGCCGTACCAGAGCTTGAGTTCTTTTGCGGGCAACACGCTGCTGATCTCGCCCGCGCGGCTGGTGGAGGACGGCTTGTTGACGCAGGCGGACCTCGACCGCTACCCGCGTCTGCCCGAGGACCGCGTGGACTTCGGCGCCGTCGTCGAGGCCAAGGATCGCCTCTTCCGAACGGCCTTCACGCGGTTCGAGGACGGCGGCGCGTTCCGGGCCTTTTGCAGACGCGAGCACTCCTGGCTCGAGGGCTACGCCCAGTTCCGGGTCTTGAAGGACCTGCACGGCGGGCGCTCCTGGATCGAGTGGGCGGACGACTACCGGCTGTGCCGGCCGGCGAGCCTGCGTCGGCTGTCCCGGACGCACGCCGAGGCGCTGCGCTACCAGAAATTCCTCCAGTATCTCTTCCACAGGCAGTGGCAGGCCGTCCGGGCCCACGCGCAGGCGCTCGGTATCGGCATCATCGGTGACATTCCGTGCTACGTGTCTTTCGACAGCGCCGACACCTGGGCATCTCGCGACCTGTTCGAGTTCGACGACCGTTGCCGCCCGATACGCGTGGCCGGCGTGCCGCCGGACTATTTTTCCGAGACCGGCCAGCTCTGGGGAAACCCGCTGTACCGCTGGGATGCCATGAAGGCGGACGGCTACGCCTGGTGGATCGCGCGCCTCGGGACTACTCTCGAGCGGCTGGACCTGGTCCGTGTGGATCATTTCCGCGGCTTCGAGAGCTACTGGGCGGTGCCGGCCGGCAGCCCCACGGCGGTCCAAGGCGAATGGGTGAAGGGACCCGGGTTGGAGTTCTTCGAGGCGCTCCGGCGGGCCCTGGGCGCTCTGCCACTCATCGCGGAGGATCTGGGCCACATCACCGATGAGGTCGTGGCGCTCCGCGATGCCGTCGGGCTGCCGGGCATGAAGGTCCTGCAGTTCGCCTTCGATGGAAACCCCGACAATCCCTATCTGCCCTACAACGTCGTGGCCGACAGCGTCATCTACACCGGGACCCACGACAACGACACGACGGTCGGCTGGTTCACGAACGCGCCGGAGCCGGACAAGGAACGGGTGTGCGCCTATCTCGGCTGCCGCGGCGCGGAATTCTGGGCGCCGTTCCTCCGCATGGCCTACGCGGCGCCCTCTCGCCTCGCGATGGTTCCGCTGCAGGACATCCTCGCCCTCGGCAGCGAACACCGCCTGAACACGCCGGGAACGTCCCAGGGCAACTGGCGGTGGCGCTTCCGCTGGGACATGATCCGTGAGGATCACTTCGCCATGGTCCGGCACTTCGCGACCGTCTACGGCCGTCAACCCCGCGACGCGGCCGGCGGCAGGGCGCCATGAGGTCCGCATGGCCGATTTCACAAAGATCGGGGCGCTGATCCTGTGCGGCGATCGGCTTCTCCTCTGCCGGAAACGTCGGGACACGTCGAAGCTGATCTTTCCGGGTGGGCGCATCGAGGCCGGTGAAACCGACCTGGAGTGTCTGGCGCGCGAACTCCGTGAAGAGCTCGGCTCGGTCGCTCTCGCCAACGCGGAGTACGTGGGCACCTATGAAGATCGGGCGGCCCTCGACGATCCGGCCGCGGTGAAGACGCTCCGCATCGTGCTCTATCGCGGCGACCTGGTCGGCACGCCCACGCCGGGTTCGGAGATCGTCGAGGTCGTCTGGTTCGGCCCCGATTCCGACGTGGCCGAGCTCTCGCCTGTCCTGGTCAGGCGGGATCCTGCCGGACCTGTTGTTGCGCGGCATCCTGACGTGGGGTGAGCGATGGGCTCCGGAGCCGCCCCGGGGCCACCGGTGACCGCCGGAGGCCGCGACGCGCGCGGACTCCTCGGCCCCTGGGCGGACGCCGTCGCTCCCATCGAGGAGCCGCTCTTCCTCGTGGATGACGATGGAGTCCGTCTCCGGCTCCATCCCGATTGCTCGCGGTGCGAGACGGAGATCTACTTGGAATGACCCGCACCCCTGAAAACCGGTGCGCCGAGGGACCTGGTCGCGGGAAAACGGTGTCGGCCGCGCGGCGAACCGCGCGGTGGAGGGCGAAGTTGAGCGCGGATCGGTGGGGCAGCGGACCGGCTGTCCGTTGCGGCCGGGTCTGGGTGAGCGGTCGTGTAAATTCCGACGGCAAGGACACCGCCGGAATCGCTCCAGGCGATGTCTCGAACCCCGGTATCCCCCCGTCAGGCGAAGCCCTTGCAGGCCGAAGTGTGGATTCCGCCGGTCCGGCGGCGGCGTCGAGCGCCGAACGCGCCGGACACGCTACTCACTCCTCTTCTTCGTTCTCCGCCGTGGCGCGCGCCCAGAACGGAACATCGTCTTCTTCATGGCCGTCATTGAAGTCGTCCGTGTCCGCAGAGACGAACTGGCCCCTGACGCGCTCCTTCAGGGGCCCCTTGGGGGCTCGTTCGCTTTTCGGGCCGCGCCCTTTCGTCTTGCGCGCGCCCCGCGGAGGCGCATCCGGGCCAAAGACCCGTTTGGGCTGCGCGGGTCCCGTGGGGCTCGGCTCGCCCGACCAGCTTGGACGGGCGGGCGCACTGGGTCTGGGGCCGGGCCCCTCCTCGCGGGGCCGGGCCTCGTTGATCACGAGCGGTCTGCCCTTGAACGGCTGCTGGTGGAAGCGGCGGATCGCCTCCTCGGCCTGGGCGGCTTCAGCGAACTCGACAAAGGCGAACCCTCTGGGTCTGCCGGTCTCACGATCGGTGGGAAGGCGCACGGACACCACCGTGCCGGCCGGCGACAGAAACTCCCGCACCTCCGCTTCCGTCACATCATAGGTGAGGTTCCCTACGAAAAGCCGAACCGACATCGATCCTCCTTTCACGAAAGATGTTGCGTGCCGGGGCTCGTCCTTAGCTCGACACCGACCCGTGCCGGCCGAACGGCGCCGGAGAACCACGAATTCCTCTCTCCCCGGCTGTCGCCCGCGAAACACAAAAGGACCCACGCCCTGGCGGGTCCCTCGCAGCGCCCTCCCGAAAAAGCATCCGCAACGGTTATCGAACGGACAAAACTATCCCAGAGTTGGTTTTCCCTGTCAATCGCTTTCACCGAGCCCACGGGTCGGCCAGAGCCATCGCGCGCTTTAGGTTCCAATATGGAACCGCAGACCACGCCCATGAACCTTCGTCTTGCGATCCTCACCGACACAGAACAGCGCGGTGCGCGATGGCTCACGGGCCGGGTAGAATTCTAGACGGAAAGCGTCGCTTCGGCCGACCCAGGCGACATGGGCTTGCGCAACCGGCACAGATAGGCTACGCTTCCCCCGTTCTTGATCGGGGGCCTCTCGTCGCGAGAAGCCGGACCGGTTCACGCGCGGGAGGCTTTCTCATGTACCGGAACCGCCAGCCATGATCGCAGAAGTTTTTCCCGACATCTACCGGATCGAGGTCCCCCTCCCCAGAAACCCTTTGAGGGCCATCAATTCTTATGTGGTCCGCGGTCCGGACCGATGGCTGATGATCGATACCGGGATGAACCGGCCTGAAAGCCTCGAGGCCGTGCGGGCCGGGATCAGGGAGCTTGCCGTCGACCTCGACCGCACGGATTTCTTTATCACGCACGGTCACTCCGATCACGTGGGCCTCGTCTCGGAACTCCAGATCGGGTCGTCCCATGTCTTCCTCCACGCGGCGGATGCGGCCGTCGTCCTCGACCCTCACCTCTGGTCCAACCTGGCGAGGTCCGCGCATAGCCACGGCTTTCCCGACGCCGACACCGCCGTGGGAAAACATCCCGGGAAGAAATACCTCTTCGAGGGGCGGCCGAATTTCAGTTGCCTCCGGGAGGGGGACGCGGTTTCCGTCGGGCGGTACCGCTTCCGCTGCGTCGAGACGCCGGGCCATACCCCCGGACATCTGTGCCTGTACGAGCCGAAGGCGAAGATCTTTTTTTCCGGAGACCACATCCTCGACAGCATCACCCCCAACATCTCCGGCTGGGCCCAGGAGAACGAAGACCCGCTCGGAGACTTCCTGGCCAGCCTGGACAGGGTGGCCGCCTACGACATCCGGCTTGTTCTGCCCGGCCACCGGAATCCCATCCCGGACCATCGGCGGAGGATTGAGGAACTGAAGGCCCACCACCGCGTCCGCACCCGGGAAGTTGTGGGTATCCTGAGGCGTGGCGCGCAGACCGCCTACCGGGTCGCGGCGCAAATGCAGTGGGATTTGAGCTATTCGCGCTGGGAGGACTTCCCCGTCCCGCAGCAGTGGTTTGCCACCGGCGAGGCGCTGGCGCACCTGTTGTACCTGGAAAAAAGGGGAGAGATCGTCAGGACGTGGAGCGACGGAAAGGCGTCGTTCTCGATATAGCCGCGTCGTGCCCGTCGGGACGCGCTTCTCGGCTCCCCGCCGCCACTTGGTTCCTCCGGCCCGCCGGCGCGTCACTTCGTCAAGGCGCGCCCTGCGTCCCACGCCTTGCCGGCCTGACCGCCGATCTTCCAGTACACGTTGTCGGGCATCGTAAGGGTGAAGGGCGCCATCTTGGCGATATCCGGGGCGCCTCTTGTCAGGCAGGTTTCCTCCGCGTAGGCCTCCGCAATTTCTCCGATAAAGAGATCGTTGGATGGCAGCTCGACGATGTTGACGAGCGTGCAGGAGAACGCCAGCGGACATTCCTGGATCATGGGGGCGTGCTGCAGGTCGCCATGGAAGAGCGTGAAGATCCGGGACTTGTCCCTATCCCGCCCCGAGACCAGGCCGCAGTAATCGGTCTGCGGGAGCAGATCAAGGCTGGGGAAGTTCACGCTGAACTCTTTGTGCTCGCGGATTCCCATGCTCGTGAAGTGGTCCTTGCTCAGCGAGATCGCCACCATCGGCGGCTGGTAGTTCACGCGCGTGATCCAGCCGATGGCCAGGAAGTTCGGCTTCCCGCCCGTCATCGCGCCCGCCAGCACCACGGGCATCGGGTAGATGGAGACGTTGCGATCGATTTTTGTTTTCGCCATGACCAACCTCCCCAGGGCGCAAGGACGTGCCCGGTGCGCCGCCTATTTGCCGGTCAATCCCTTGAAGAGGCTCTTGATGCCGTCGTCCTTGGGCTTGGGCAACCCCTCGGGAATCTTGAGCGGACTCGGGATCCCGGGGAGCACGCCTTCCCTCAACCCCTTGCCCAGCATCCCTTTGAGGTCCGGCTGAAAACTCGGCGCGCTGAACGTCCCCTTGACGAGGACCGGAACCATGATCCCGCCGCGCTCCTTGACATCGCCCTGACCTTTCAGGGTCCCGACGACCTTGGGCTCCACCCGAAGATCGAGCGACTCATCGACAAGATTCGCTTTCCCTGCGGCCAGGACCCGGAGCAGCGGCGAGGCCAGGCTCGTCCCCGGCGTGTTGACGACGCCGTCGGTGATCGTAAACGGCGCGTTGAGCTCCGAGAAGTCGGTACGCGGCTTCTCGGCGCTTGGCTGGGTCGATCCGAACGCGGATGTCACGTTCCGGACCATCCCTGCCAGGTCGATCCCCTTGATGGCGCCATTCGAAAAGACGGCGTGCCCCTTGCCGTTCAGGCTCCGCTTGATCCGATCCGGGGTATCGCCGGCCGTACTGATGGCGGCCTCGACGTTCACCGTCCCCTCCAGAAAATCTTTCTTCAGATAGTCCTGGAGCAACGGTCCCGCCTGGACACTCTTGACCTGGAGGCGAGGTTGCCCCTGGGGACATCCTGGCGCGCATCCAGAGCCGCATTGGCCGCGAGGGTCCCCTGGTAGAGGTTCGCCAGGAGCGGATCAATCCGAATGAGGCCGTTGTGCGCCGTCGTCTTGAGATCGATGTCCTGAATCTTCACCCCCCTGGCCGTCAGCGCGCCCACGTGGGCCTTGCCGTCCAGCACCAGCGTGCGCAGGGGAAGATAGTCTGTTTTCCCCGGCGCGGCCGGCTGGTCTTGCTTGGCGTCCGTGGCGCCCTTCTCCGGAGGCGGCGGCAGATAGCGGTCCAGGTTGATCTTGTCCAGGTTCAGGTCGAAGCTCAGGTCCGGTTTGGCAAAGTCCTTGGCCGTCGCCGAAAATGCCAGCTTCGACTCGTCGAGGTCGAGGACACCGTCGGACAGCCGCACCTGCTGCGTGCTCCCTTGGATCTTGCTTCTGACGCCAACGCGATTCAAGGCGTCGGGATCGGCCGTCGCCACCGGGAACGGCGCCTTGAGGGACGCGAAGACCTTTCGAGGCGAAAACGGATCCACCGCAAGCGCCAGTTCGAATTGCGGACCGGTCATCGCATCCTGGACCTGTCCCTTGAGATTCACGCTGACTTCGTTGAATGCCTTGACCGAGATGTCTACGGGGATCTTCCCTTTTCCCGGTTCCGGGCCCACGGGCCCGATTTGACCCTCGACGGATACTGGCATCGCTTCCATGACCGCGGAAAACGCGAGACGGATGGGGCGATCCAAAGACACGTCCTTCAGTTCGAGGTTCAAGTCGGTGACCTCGCGCCGTGCGCCGGACGACTGGTCGACGTAGACGACGGAGCCGTTTCGTACGGCGAACTCGCCGACGGCGAGGCTCTTCAAGGGAAGACCGCGCATCGGCTCTTTCGACGCAGGCGGCGGACCGGCTTGCGGAGCGGTCTTCTCCTGCGGAGCGCCCCACCCCTCCCAGTTCCCGTGACCGGCCTTGTTTTTTTCGAGGACGATCTTCGGCCCATCGATCACGAAGCGCTGCACCTGAATATCCTTCGACAGCAAGGGCAGGAGCTTCAGGCGAACGTCGAAGGACTTCACGGAGAGAAAATCCTTTTCCGCGTACCCGGGCGGCGATCCCAGGTGCAGATCCGACAGGGCCACCCCCGCCCAGGGAAAGAGGGACAGCTTGAGCGGGCCCTTGATGGCGAAGGGGCGCCCGACGGCGCTGGACACCTGTTTCTCGATCTCGGGCTTGTACTTGTCCACATCGACGAAAAGGGGGATGAGAAGCAGTGCGGCAATCAGCAGCACCACGAGGCTTCCCCCGACGATCAGAAGCCACTTCAGGGCCTTCATGATTCGACTCCTCTCGTGTTCGCAGGAGACTCGACCGCCTGATCAGCCCGCCTTTTCGCGGTCGGTTTTGCCCAGCTCGGCTTTGGCCCGGAGGTTGGACGACTGGATGATCCCCGCATCCACGGCCGCAATGACGTCCACCGCGCAGTCGAGATCGTGGTCGGAAATCCCGGCTTTCCTCGCGTCCGCAAGGCGTCGCTCCACTCAGTACTGGCAGCCCCGGGCCAAGGCCACGGCCAGCCCCATGAACATTTTTTCCCGCTCGCTCAGATTGGCGACCGCGTGGGCGTCTCGGTAGAACTTTCTGAAATCCGCCCGTTCGTTCATCGCGCGCTCCGCTTCGGGTTTGTGCATCCCGTCACGCATCCTTTCGGTTCAGTCGCACACCGCGGCCACGACGGCGTTGGAGAAGAGCGCGCGGCGCGGCACCGGACCGTCCACCCAACCGCTCTCGGCCAACCGTGTGCCGATCATCACACAGACCAGCTCCAGGGCGGGGTCCACCCACAGCATGGCGCCCGACGAGCCCGTATGCCCGAACGTGGCGGGGGAGGTCAGCGCGCCGGCGTTGTGCGGCGCTTTTTGGCCCTTGACATCCCAGCCGATCCCCCAGCTCGCCGTGCGCCAGCGGGCCACTCCCGACGTGTCCCGAATCGATTCGCTCAACTGGTTCCGGGTCATCTCGCGAGCGGTCGCCGGTCCGACGATGCGACGGCCCTGGTAATTGCCGCCTTGGAGAAACGCCTGGGCATAGACCGCCAGGTCCTCCGGCGTGCTGTAGAGTCCGCCCCATGGGATTCCCAGCCGCCGGAAGTACGCCGAGTTGTACCGTTCGTGGTCCGTGGGCAGCTCGCCCGGAAGCCAGACCCGGGCGATCCGGGCCCAGACCGACTCGGGCGGCCGGAGGTAGCTGTCGCGCATCCCCAAGGGGGCCAGGATCTCCTCCGCCACAAACTCGTGGTAGCCGCGACCGGTGACCCGGGAAATGATCTCCCCGGCCAGCCCAAAACCGTGGTTGCTGTAAGACCATTGCTGGCCCGGCGGGAAGAGCAGTCGGCCGCGGCAGTAGGAACGGACGAACGCGTCCAGGCCCCGCTGCTGCCGGCGTATCTCCTCGTCGTCCTCCGCGTACTCGGGCAGGCCGGAGGTGTGCGTGAGAAAGTGGCGGAGGGTGATGTTCTCCTTGCCCGGCCCGGCGAATTCCGCGAGGAGCCCCCGTACCGGCTCATCGATCGACAGCATGCCGCGCTCCACCAGCTGCATGATCGCCGTGGCCGTGATCGGCTTTGTCACCGAGGCGACGGCGAAGAGGGTGTCGGGCCCTATCGGACGCCGCTCGGGCGTGCGGACCGCGTCGCCGAACCAGCGCCGGCCGACGACCACCCCCCGTCGGGCGATCAGCGCCGTGGCGCCCGGCAGCGTGCCGTCCTCGACCCATCCGCGCAAGAGGTCGAATGCGCGCTCCAGTCTCCCGGGATCCATTCCCACGTCTTCCGGTTTTCCACTGGGGAGCATGTGTCCCTCCTCGTAGACACTCAGAGGACCAGCTCGCGGGTAACGCCGCGCACGTCCATCTCGAAATCCAGACCGACCACGGGCGGACGCGCGAAGTGCCACGTGAGGCCGTGCGCCGCCGCGCCGCGTCGGACCATCTCTTCCGCCAGGATCGGGTGCACGTCGTGTACCGTGTAGAGCTGCGTCCCGGAGACCTGTGGCCAGCCGAAGCCGAGCGCCGTCATGCGCCGCTCCATCTCGCCCAGGACGTACCGGGCCTTTTCCCGCAGACCATCCGCCGACGTGTCGCCGGGACGAACGATGCGGTCCCGGTAGCTGTCTCCACCCTCTTGCACCTCGCCGCTGCCGGCGATGTGAAACGTCGGACCGGCGCCCGGCCGCGCTGGAACCGTGTAGGAAAACGCGTAGACGCTCGGCGTCGCCGGAGGATCGATTTCCGGACAGACATTCGAGCGCGCCACGGGATTCCTGCCGTCGCGATAGATGCCCCACCGTTCCAGGGGTTCGACGTATGCGCGGTTGAACGTCACGAAGCCCTCATCCGTGAAGGGAGCCGGTGAACGCAGCTCACACGCGCACAGCGCGGCAGGCGGCCGCGCGACATCGGCGAGGTGCGCCGCGATCGCGCGGAACCCGTCCGCCAACGGCACAAGGCGCCGGAACCGCGCCCGCCGGATCTCGAAGCCCGGCTCGGCCGCCACGCCGGCCGAGTACTGAAACACCCCTTCCACGTACCGGTAACCGCCCGCGCCAAACGTGATGACCCGGCTCATGCGGTGCTCCTCCGTGCGCGAACGCCGTCCCCGTGCAGGTCGCGGGGCCCGGCGGCGTCAGATGGGTGCGGCTTCCGCCAGCGCGCGTCCGAGCGTCTGCACGTCGTCCAGGTCCTCCAGGGTCGCGAGCGTGTCGACCAGGCTTTGAGTCACGCGCGGACCGTACGCCGGCTCGACCAGGGCCCGGAACTTGTCGGCGATATCCTGCGGTGCCAGCGGGTCCTCCGGCCAGCCGCGGGCCACGTCCCGCTCGGCAACCAGACACCGCCCGTCGGCGAGGGCGATCTCGACGTGGACGGGGCGGCGGTCCTCCCGGGCCGCATGCCGCGCATCGAGCGCCGGGTCCAGCAGGATTGTCGTGCGCGAAGCCACCCGCCGCACCGCCTCATCCGCCAGGGCCTCCGCCGTGAAATCGGTGAGCAGCGCGTGCCCCCTGGCCAGCGCCAGCGCGGCACAGAAGGGCAGGCTGGACTTGGCCGCGGTGAGCGTCCGCGGGTTCGATTCGTCGAGATCCGCCGCAAAGCGATGCGTTCGGACGGTCAGCCGCTCGACGGCGTCGAGCGGGATCGGCGTGTCCGAGGTAAGGCTCAGCACCGCGTCGATCATGGTATGGGCGAAACTGCAGGCCGAGTGCCGCTTGACGTAGGCCGTGGGCAGGAGCCAGACGCGCCCCAGATCGGCCGTCATCCCCGCCAGGTCGGCGCGATCCGCGACGGCGCGCGCGAAGCCCAGCTTCCCCTCGAAAAGCCGGCGCGGCCCGCCGATCCCGCCCGCCGACAGCTGTGCCGCCATCGTTCCCACCATCGCCGGCCACCCGCAGTACAGATCCTTGACCCCGGCGCCTTCGCTGAACGCCTGGAACGTGGCGGCAGGGGCCAGACAGCAGTTGCCCACGGCGCCCGCCGCACCCTCCTCGTCCAACCCGAGAACGGCCGCGGCGGCCGCGACGGCGCCGAACGCCCCGAAAAGCCCCGGCCCATGGTAGCCGCGGTCGTACATGGCAGAACCCGCCATGGCGCGACCCGTACGGATCAGGACTTCGTAACCGGCAACAATTGCCGTCAGGAGGTCTCGGCCGCTTGCGCCCCGGCGCTCGGCAAGCGCGAAGGCCGCGGGAATCACGGTGGCACCGGGATGAACATGCCCCAGGATATGGCCGTCGTCCAACTCCAGGTGGTGCCCGACCGAGCCGTTGGCGAGGGCAGCAAGCGCGGCAGGGGCCTTGAAGCCGCAGCCCCACACGCCCGCCTCGGCCACACCGCCGTGCGCCCGCACGAAGTCGACGATGGCCCGTACCGGCGCCTCCCGGGCTCCGGCCAGCGTGACGCCCACGAAATCCAGCAGGCAGAGTTTGGCGCGCGCGACGACCGCCCGGGGCAGGTCGCTCGGCCGGAGATTTACGGCGTAGCGGGCCAGGGTCTCCGCGATGGACCTGTCGGCGGCATGGAATGGTCGGTCCGTTGCCATGGTGTGAGCCAAACTA
>Ga0116185_1004183_pt1 | contig 11933 bp, 10 predicted proteins | sample AD_JPNNA7_MetaG_FD_89754 | JGI IMG/M metagenome (GOLD analysis project Ga0116185, IMG submission 89754) | Active sludge microbial communities of municipal wastewater-treating anaerobic digesters from Japan - AD_JPNNA7_MetaG | ecosystem: Engineered > Bioreactor > Anaerobic > Digestate | place... | reverse complement strand
CAGCCCCTCCCGGGTCACGACAAGGCTGGTCAGGGGCACAACCCACAGCACCCGGCCGTCGCTCCAGAAGATGTGGATGATCCAGGTCAGGGCAAAAAGCCAGAGGAAAGGGCGGGGGTTCTTCATCAGCAACGGAAGCGGGATCCCGCCGCTTCGCGCTACGAGGAGAGAGAGAACCGCCATCCCTGCCAGAACATACAAATTATAGGTTAACAGCAGACCGCCCGTCAGGCAAAAAGCCGCGGCGAGTTTGCTGCGGGGATCGAGCCGATGGAGAAAGGAGGCTGCGGGAAAATATTGACCGAAGGTGATATCGTTGAAAAAGGCCATAATTAACTGTCGGTTAAATCAAGGAAATATACAGAAATTGGCGGGCAAATACAATACAAAAGTAGCTTTTCCACCCGGGCCGGCACCAGCTTCTCATTCCCGCCCAGGCCGGTACCAGCCGCATGCTTCCAGCCGACACGGCGAGCCCCGCCCCCTTCGTGCTCCCCTCGTCTGCGCTGACGATTTTTCACTTGACCTTTTCTCATTTTATTGCTATGTTGGCGGGGGGCAGCCGTATTATTTACAAAGTGTACCCGAATGAACAAACTGGAAAAAGCGGCGCAGACCGTGATCACCCGCGCCCTTGATCTCCGCAAGGGCGAGTCTGTCCTTATCATCGCCGACGAACCCTATCTCGACCTTGCCCACCTCCTCTTCGCAGCTGCCGAAAAGAAGTCCAACCATATCCACCTGCTCCAGGTAGGACGCGACTATCTCCAGCGTAATGCCCTGTGCGGCCCGGTGGAACGGCTAATGCTGGAGATGAATGTCATCCTCGCCCTGACCTCCACCTCGATATCACACAGCTCCAGCCGCCGGGAAGCCTGCCGGCAGGGAGCACGCTGCATCACCATGACGGCCATCACCAACGACACCTTCGCACGCATTGCGGAGATGGATTTTTCCCGCATTGCCAGGCTCAGCCGCAAGCTCGCCGATATCCTGACCATCGCCAAGGAGATCGAGATTTCGGCGCCCAACGGCACGCAACTGCGGATTGCCGCAGCCCGGGCGAAAGGTTATGCCGATACCGGAGAAGTAACGCAGCCCGGGGCTTTTTCCAACCTGCCGGCTGGAGAGGCTTCGCTCGCGCCGGAATTCGCCGGCACCTCCGGCGAGGTGGTCATCGACAGCGGCATGGGGGTACAGCCCAACGATCACGAGCGCACCGTCCTGCACATCCGGGACGGCCGCGTCGTGCGGATCGCCGGCGGTGTAGCGGCCAACCGTCTGCGCCGCCAGTTGGCACCCTACGGGCCGGAGAGCCGTCTGATCGCGGAATTTGGCATCGGTACCAATGAGAGCGCCCGTCTCAGCGGCTATCCCCTCGAGGACGAAAAGGTCCATGGCACGATCCACGTGGCAGTCGGCAACAATCTCTCATTCGGCGGCAGCAATGATGTGCCCATCCACCTGGAAGCCATCGTCTATCAAGCTAGCGTGGCCATCGATGGGCGCAAAATTCTCGAACATGGCAAACTGGTTCTGATGTAGTTCAAACGCCGGACACGGCCTATCGGAGGGCCCATGAAGATCTACATTACCGCAGACATGGAAGGGGTCAACGGGGTAGTACTGCGTGAGCAGGTCGACCCGACCACCCGGGAGTATGAGATGGCCCGAGGCTGGATGGTCGCCGAGGTCAATGCGGCCATCGAGGGTGCGGTAGCCGGCGGTGCGACAGAAGTAATCGTCAACGATTCGCACAACAACATGGCCAACCTGCCCGTGGACCGCCTCCATCCCGCAGCCCGCTTGGTTTCCGGCCCCGGCAAGCCCTTCTCAATGATGCAGGAGATCGATGGCTCCTGCGCCGGCGCTTTTTTTCTCGGTTATCATGCCGCCTTTGGGACACCGCTGGCGGTCCTTGAGCACACCTGGGCCTACTCTTATGTCGACGCGATTCGTATTAATGGTGTGCAAGTCGGTGAATTCGGACTCAATGCCGGGCTCGCCGGCTACTACGGCGTTCCCACCCTGCTGGTAACCGGCGACCGCGCCGTCGTCGCGGAAGCGCGCGCCCTCCTGCCCGGCGTGGGTGCAGTGGTCGTCAAGGAAGGGCGCGGCCGCAATTGTGCCGTCTGCGAGCCCTTTTCGCAAAGTCTCGAAGCGATCCGCAGGGAAGCGGAGGCGGCAGTCCGGGCCATCGCGACCCACCCGCCGCTTGGTTTTACGCCGCCCTTGACGCTCGAATATCTCTTTCCCAAGGTCGAGATGGCCGAGGCCGCGATGCTGCTTCCGGGCGCAGAACGGAGCGGCATGCGCAGCGTTCTCTGCCACCCGGCCGACTATCCCGGGCTCTACCGTCAATTCCTCGCTCTTTTCCGCCTCGCCAAATCAGTCTGAACCCCGGCCATTTTCCGCCCCGAAAAGCCAGGCACGCGCGGTGCCGCTTGGCTTTTCGAGGACTCCCTCCAGCTAGTACGCAAAAAATCGCAGGTAAAGATAAAGATAGACCACCGGCGCCGTGATGGTCAGGCTGTCGAACCGGTCCAGGATCCCCCCGTGCCCCGGTATGAGACGTGAAGAATCCTTGACTCCGGCATCGCGTTTGAACATGGACTCAAAGAGATCGCCGAACTGCCCCAGGCTGCCGCCGATCGCGCCAATCACCAGGGAATCATGCAGCTGCAGGCCCCGGATGAACCAGTGATGGCAAAGCCAGGCGGTGAGCAAGGCAAAGAGGAAACCCAGGAGCGACCCTTCGATCGACTTGTTCGGGCTGATACGCGGCATCAGCTTATGCCGGCCTAGATAGGATCCACCGATGTAGGCGGCGGTATCGCACACCCATATACTCAAAATCAGGACCAGGATCCAGCCGCCGGCAGGGGAGCTGTCGAGGCCGAAGCGCGATGCAGGAAGTTCACGAATAAGGATGAAGCTGCCGAATGCGAGCGGATAATACAGAGCGGCAAAGGCGCTGACCGAGGTATCGAGGAGGGTGGAGCCGCTGCCGCGATAAAGGGCCGCGAATTGCACCCAGACCAGATAAAGCAGGATGATCGGCAAAACGAGTCGCACATCGAAGAAGTAGAGGGAGATAACCAGGGCGGTAGCGCAGACCAGTCCCGGCGCATAGTAAGCTATACTTTCTTTATGGCGGGCGAGGCCATAGAATTCATAGACCGAGAGGACGGCGACGAGCAGGACAAAGGTCAGCCACCAGAGTCCTCCCTGCAAAACGGCCAGAACAATGAGCGGACCGAAGAGCAAGGCAATCAAGGTGCGAATGCCAAAGGATTTAAAATTCAAGGTTCCTCCATCAGGGTAAGGGTAAAACCATCCGGATGTGAACGGCGCTTAACGGGGCAACTGAATCACCTTGATCTCCACCATGCCGCTGCCCTTTTCGGCGAGCTCGAGGTCGCGGGCCGCCTGAAAGGAGAGGTCAATAATGCGCCCGGGCACATAAGGACCGCGGTCGTTGATCCGCACCTCCACGATTTTGTTGTTGGCAAGGTTTTTGACGGCGACGATGGTGCCGAAGGGCAGGTTGGGGTGGGCCGCGGTCAGGCGGCGCATGTCGTAAAGCTCGCCATTGGCGGTCATCCGGCCATTGATCTCGTCGGCCATATAGGAGGCGATGCCGGTCTCGGTGTCGCGCAAACGCAGCGGCGCCTGGTCGGCCCGAAGATCACCCTTATCGGCAGCGGGTCTGGCCGTCGTTTCGCTGTCCTCTGGCCCGGCTGCGGGTCCAATATCCCACCAGCGGGTGTTCGGGTAGCAGGAAACGATCAGAAGAAAAAGGGAGCAAAGCACGAAACATCGTCGTTTCATGTCAGCCTCCTGTAAGAAATATCAAAGTCGCAGGGAACCGCGCAATTCGGCCAGGCTCTCGACCCTCTCCTGGTGGCAATACGCTTCAAGCCCCTTCACCACCTCTGCAGCGGCACAGGGATTCATAAAGCCGGCCGTCCCGATCTGCACCGCGGCCGCTCCGGCGATGATGAATTCGAGGGCGTCGGTGGCGGTGGCAATCCCGCCGATGCCGATGACCGGGATGGAGAGGGTTTGTACGAGTTCATAGACCTTGGCCAAAGCCACCGGCCGGATGGCGGGTCCCGAGAGCCCACCGGTTACCGTGGCGAGCCGGGGCTTGCGGGTGCGGATATCGACAGCCATACCGACGAGGGTGTTGATGGCGGAAACGGCATCGGCCCCGGAGGCCTCGCAGGCGCGTCCGATCTCGCCGATGCGGGCGACATTGGGCGTCAACTTGGCGATCAGCGGCCGGCGCGTTACCCCGCGGATCTTCCGGGTGAGCTTGGCCGCAACCTGTGCCTCGCTGCTGAATGCCAGCCCCCCCTCCTTCACATTGGGACAGGAGTAGTTCAACTCGTACGCCGCAATGCCCGCCACAGGCTCGAGCGCCTCAATGGCGGCGACAAAATCGTCCATGCTCCGGCCCGCAACATTGACGATTACAGCGGTACGCAGGGTGGAGAGGAAAGGCCACTTTTCTTCGATGAACCGGGCGACTCCGAGGTTCGGCAAGCCGATCGAATTGAGCATGCCCGCCGGCGTCTCGCAAATTCGCGGCGCAGGATTGCCTGGGCGCGATTCGAGAGTGATCGTCTTGGTGACGATCCCGCCTAATTGGTTCAGATCCATAAAGTCGGCGAATTTGCTGCCATAGCCGAAGGTCCCGCTGGCCGTCAATATGGGATTGGCCAGCTGCAATCCGCCGATCCGGACGGAGAGGTCAATCATGGAGCAGAATCTCCTCGATTGGGAAGACGGGACCATCCTTGCACGCCAGGAGATACTTTTGCCCATCCGGGCGGGGCACCCTCAGCTCAACCGGGCAGCCGACACAGGCCCCAAAGCCGCAGGCCATGAGATTTTCCACAGATATAAATCCCCGAAATCCGGTTTCCAGGGCGAGCGCGCACAGTCCCGCCAGCATCGGCGTCGGACCGCAGCCATAGAGAATCCGACCGGAACGATCTTGGTCACTCTCCAGATAGCGACGCAGCGGCTCCAGCACCCGGCCCCGGTATCCCGCACTGCCATCCTCCGTGGCGAGATGGAACTCGACGCCATGCTCCTGCCAGAGCGGGCTGCGGCAGAGGGCCTCCGCACAGCGGGTTCCGTAAAACAGGGTTTTGCGGCAGCGGATCTCCGCAGCGTCCTGCAGCAGCAGATCAAAGGGGGCGATGCCGATACCGCCCGCAACCATGATGATCTCGCGTGCAGCCGGGTCGAGTGGGAAGGTATTGCCGAGCAAGCCGATGGCATCGAGCCGGTCGCCAGTCTGACAGCGGGCGAGGGCCTGGCTGCCGCGGCCGACTGCAGCGATCAGCAGATCAATCGTTCCGCGCACGGGATCAGCGCGGTGCAGGCTGAAAGGACGCCGCCACAGCAGATCGCAGCGCTGTGGCACCTGGATATTGACAAAATGGCCCGCATGCGCCGCTGCTGCCCAGTCGGGTGCCTCGAGGGTCAGCCGCACCGTCCCGGCCGCCGCCGCGTTCACCGCAATCACCCGTGCTTGCAGCATCGATTTAGTCACGATCGCTCTCCTTCTTCGCCGGGGGCCACCTTGCGGCTATTCCACCGGAAGCGGTTTCGCTTTTGGCTTTGGTGCAGGCGGGCTGGCATCCGTCGGCTTCTGATCTGCCGGCGGCGTACCCGGCTGCCGGTCGCTGGCAGGATGAGCAACGCGCCGCTTTTCGATCTCCTGCTCACGCCGAAGATCGGCATCCACGGCGGCGGTATCTGGGATCGCCCCCGCCGGCTGCACCACGCCTTGCGCCGGTGCCGTAAGGGTGTTATCAAGGGCGGCCGGGCCGGTAGTGGAATCGGCCACTGCATCATGGACGCTGCCGCCCGGCGCCACGCCTTTTTTCAGAGAATCGGCCGCAGCCCGGGCCTGTTCAGCCGCCAGTTTGATCGAATCGGCGACAGCCTTCTTGCGCTCCTCAATCGCCTTGATCGCCTGTTCATGACGCGTGAGCTTGTTTTTCAGATTCTTGCCATAAGCCGACTCGGGATATTTTTCGATGATCTCCTTATAGGTGGCAATCGCCTTGTCATAGTCGTGCAGGTCGTGCTCGTAGAGCCATCCCTTGCCGAATTCCGCCTTGATGGCATAGGGCGAGTGCGGATAGGCTGCCGTGATCGAATCATAGAGGGCGAGGGCCCGGGTCAGGTCCCTCCCGTCCCAGTAGGCCTTTTCGGCCTCGCGATAAGCCACACCGGCGGAATCCACCTTCTCGCTCAGCAGCGGCCAGCCGAGGATCCGCCGGGCCCCTTCGGCATGCGGTGATTTCGGATAGAGGTAGACCAAGCTGCGGAAGAGGGAGTCGGCCTGTACCGTATCCTGCTTGATCGCGTACATGATATACCCGATCGAATAGAGCGCCCGGGCAGTCAGGATGCTGTCCGGTTTGCTCTCGACAACCTGCAAGAAGAGCTTCATGGAAGAATCGGGGTGATTAAAATTGAACATCAGCAGCTCAGCCAGTTCAAGGCGTTTTTCGGCCAGCGTGACGGATTTCTTTTTTTCTGCCACTTCCCGAGCCTTAAGGCTGCGCAGGCTGTCTGGCACGGCCGCATCCCCCTTGAGAGAATCGGCTTCGCTTTTGACGGAGGAGCCTGCGGTGGACGCCAGCAGGGCCGCGGGATCCTCGCTGTCGTAATCCCGCGGCGGCCGCCGACCGCGGCCGGCATAATTCATCCACATCCCCTCCGACCCAAGATCGATCGGCGCATCATCGAGATCCGCCTTCTTCTCCCCTTTGGCCGCCGTACCCGTTGAATCCTTGCTCGTCACGATGCCCAGCAGCTCATTGATCGACTGCTGCAGCTCGAGCATCCGCTTGATGTTGTCAGAACGCAGCTTGGCGGTGGTGGCAATCAGCGATGCAGACTGTTCGCCGCGCACTAGGTCATAGAATTCCTTGGCCTTGACAAAATCCCCCTTGCTGTACTCCTGGATTTCGGCCAGGTTGTAATAGCTGCGGGCCGAAGCTTCAGTCCCCTTGTGTTCCTCGAGGATGTTGTTATACCATTTGACGGCGGTCGCTTCATCGCCGCGAAAGCGGTAGCTGTTGGCCAACATCAGCTTGATCATCGGGATTCGCTTTACTTCCAGTTCCTTGGCGAGCAGGAGAGAAAAAGTGCGGATAGCCGCGTCATACTCTTTGAGCAGAATCTGGGATTCTCCGAGCTTGTAGGAGGCCTGGGATTTGAAATCCTCGTTCGGGCTTTCCTGCACGGCGCGCCTGAAGACGGGCACCGCCTCGCTGTAGCTCTTGAGCTGAACCTTGCACTCCCCCAGGCGGTAGAGCGACATGGCTCGGGTCAGACGATCATCCGACTGCCTGGCTGTGCGTGTATAGACCTCAGCCGCCGCCTCAAAATTGTCTTTTTCAAAGTAGAGAGAGCCCAGTTCGTACTCGGCTTGCTGCCTGATACTCTTGGGAAAATGATCGTTGAGGGTGATCTCGCGAAATTTTTTCTCGGCGGCATCGAACTCGCGCAGGGCGAGAAAGGTTTTGCCAAGGAGGATTTCGGCTTGCGGGACGAATTCACTGTGGGGATAGAGGCTGATAATCTCCTCGAATTTGCGTTGCGCTTTGGTATACTCCTGGCGGTAAAAGAAGCATTCACCTACCATGATCAGCGCATCATCGACCCAGCGGCTTTTGGGATAATATTCGAGAACGCTGGAGGCTTTTTCGATGGCCTTCTGGTAATTCTGCATCTCTGTCGCGCCAGGCTTGCTTCCCTGGCTGGCGGTGTTGAGATTACCCTGACGCCGCGCCTGCTCCTTTTCTTCCGGCGAGAGTTCGACGACCTGGACCCGCTCGCGCTTTTTGCGCTCCTTGGAGGCGTCGTGATAAAACTGCTTCGCATTGTAAAAGGTGTTGTAATAGGCGCACCCGCTGAGGAGATTCAGCGTCACGGCGATGAGGAGGAAGGCGCAATTTCGGCGCATGGTCTATCCCGTTTTCGGCGGCGACGATTTAGATTCTAAAATACATCTTGCCGGGCAAAATAACAACTGAAAAAAAGAGCGTTGCTGTGCCGGCATCTCCATCCGGTTAAACCGTCGGGAGGGCGTCAGGTTCCCCATGCTCTACCGCTGCGGTCGGTGAAAAGGAGGAACAGCCTGGCGGCCAGATCGACAGTCAGCCGTGCAGATAGAGTGCCGCCAGGGTTGCAATCCGGGACAATCCCGGTTTGATCCACGGGAGGGGGCGGGGCATCACGCTTTCGAAGAGGGAAAGGGCCAGGCCGTCGGCGGTCAGCAGAGCGAGACGCGAATGTTTGCGGGCATCCATCCGGGCCATCAGCCTACTCCGTGACCATATCCAGCGGATTGCTGCCGCTTTCAATGCGTACGACCATCCGGTTGGAAACGCAGACGATAAGGCCCCCGCGACGCTGAACGGCGCCGCTGTGCACGCATCGTTTTTCCGGACAGGGGGAGGTAGCCTCACGGCAGCTGATTGAGGGCATCCAGCCGCTCCTGGGCACGGCGCTTGTATTCGATGGAACCCTGGTGCGCCGGATTGATCAGCAGCGCCCGGTTCCACTCGGCGATCGCGGCGCGGTATTTCTCTTCCGTATAATAATTGAGGCCGCGGTTGAAATAGGTATCCACAAGTCGCGTGACGCTGTTTTCGCACTGCTCGGCCAGATCCCGGGCGTCCAGACGTCCAGGCTCCTTTTTCAGAGCTTCGCGCGCCATTTCCAAAGCCTCCAGATAGCGCGCCGCCTGATACCGCGCCCGGCCGATCTGGACCAGCCGGTCAACCGGCAGGTTGGCGTAACATTTGCGGCGCAGTTCCACGATCTCCGCCGCTTCCGGCTCATACCGGCTGAGCGAGTCAAGAGCGGAGAGTGTGGCCTCCCAGCGGCCTTGGGCGAAATGGCGACGACTCAGATCCAGAAAATACTGTCCCTTGTTCGCGGTAGCCGGCTGCAGGTTCTCAAGATACCGCAGCGCACCCGCATGGCCGGGACGGATATCCAGGATCGCACGGAAGAGTTTACGCGCAGTCTCGTTATCGCCGCTGTTGAAGGCGGCCTCAGCCTTGGCATACTGCTGATTGATGTACGCCGTCACCTTGTTCTCCATCTCGGTCTCGCGCTTGCGCGCATAAGCAAAATCGGGCTCGATTCCGAGGATCTGACGGTAGAGCTGCAGGGCTTTAAGCCAGTCGCTGGCTTCCTCCCGCTTCCGCGCCTCAAGCAGCAGATGGTCGACCGCCTGTTGGCTCTCTCTGCGTTCCGCCAGAATGCGCTCCACGTACTCGGAGGCCTCACGGAATTCGGGATTCAGATTGAGCGCCTTGCGGAACTGCTCCTCTGCATCGTAATATTTTTTCTGGGTATAATAGCCCAAACCGGCGAAATAATATTCCTGCACTTTTTGTCCGATCTGCTCGTCGATCCGATCGAGGTACTCCTTGACCCCGGGATGATCCGGCAGGACCTGGCGGACCGATGCGAGGACCTCGCGCGCGCGCTTGAGGTCGCCCCGTTCAAAGAGCTGCCGGCCGTTTTGATACCAGCGCTCGCCGTTCTGGGCGACATTCGGGGCGATCGTCTGCAAGGCCAGGCGGGCGAAGTGGTGCTCCGGATCGATCCGGAGCACCTTCTGGTATTGCACCGCAGCGCTGATGTACCACTTTTTTTGCAGGTCGCGCTGGGCGCGCTGTAACAGAGAATCGACGGCGCTGTCCTTAATGCGCATATGCCCCGAAAGGGTGTGGATAATCTCACGGGCTTCGTTGTTCGCCGGATCGTACGCCAGGGCGTGCTGGGCGTAATGCAGCGCCTGGCGCTGATTGCCCTGCTGCAGCATCTGCGTAGCCCTCTCCTGGGCGCGCCGGGAGCGCTCGGCGGGCGCACGACCAATCTCGAAGGCGAGGGCGACCTTGCCGCTCTCGCCGCCAAAATCATATCCGGCATCGATCTGAAGGTTTTCGGCATGGATGCTCACCCCGGCGGCGATGCCGTCACTACTGAAATCGGCCATCCCCGCCATCAGAGTCAGCCAGGAGATCGGGGAGAACGCGGCTCCAAGATGGTGCCATCCCGCCCCGTTTTGCCAGCTGTAGCCGTAGCTCAAGCGGGGGCCCAGCCCCGTGAATGCATAGGAAAGAGCCGCTGAGCCTTGATATGGAGGACCGGAAGAAGGATTCAGGGAGAGGTTACTGAGCGCAACGCCAGCGGCGAGGGGAGCCAGCCAGTGCGGCAAGGCCGGGGATTGGGGGCCACCCAGATCGAGCGGCTGCCAGATCACCCCAAGCCCCAGCGCGGTATAGCTGGTGCGGCCATCCGGGTGGTTGGTCAGGCTGATGCCGGTGTGCAGACGGTTGAAGAAAGAGTGCCCGACACCGGCTGAAGTGAAACTGCCTCCTGAAGATAACGGCGGTCTTCCTGCTGCCACGGCGGCCGTGCCGATCACCGGGAAGAAACCCGAAAAACCGCCGTACTCGATGCGAAAGGATTCAGCGAAGGAGAGATAGCCCTGCATGCCGCGGAAGAGGGCCAGCCCTGCAGGATTCCAGTAGAGGGCAGAGAGGTCGCTGAGGCCGAGCGTGCCTTGCGCCCCTTGTAGCAGCGGCCGCACACCGGGTTGATAGGATGGAATCGAGCGGGGGAAAAGGCAGGAAGGCGAACTCACTCCAACAGCCAGGGCCAGGACGGTTATTCGCAGGAGAATCCTCATCCGGATCTGCCTAAACGATCATCGATCGGTCATAATCTACTTCATAGATCTCAACAGGCTGGGTGCGCCCCTTGACCTGGACATGGTCGAGATGGAGGGTGGGATACTCGCCGTTGAGCTGTCCCACCATCTCCCCGGGCACAATGATCTGCCCCGGTTTGGCCAGGGCACAGAGCCGCGAACCCAGATTGACAACCTCGCCGATCACCGTGTAATCGAGACGGTCCTGCGAGCCCATGTGCCCCAGGATGGCCTCACCGATGTGCAGACCGCAGCCCACCTGCAGCGTCACCTCGCCATTGCGGCTACGCCGCAGATTCAGCTCGCGGATCGAGCGTTGGATTTCGACTGCCGCGTGAATTGCGGTATCCGCCTGCCGTTCGCCGAGGAAGATGGCCATCACCTGATCGCCCATGAACTTATCAACGATGCCGTTGTTCTCCTCAACGATACGGGCTTGCAGGTCGAGATAGATATTGATCAGCTTGATGGTCTCCTCAGCCCCGAGCCGCTCGGTCATCGCCGAAAAACTGCGGATGTCGGAAAAAAGCACGGTGATCACCCGGCGCTGGCCCGCCGAGGTGGAGCGGACCTCGCCATTGGCGCTGGAGCGGATCATCTGTAACGTCAGCTTGGAGACGAATTTTTGCATCTGCAGTTTTTCGCGCAGTTGCACGATCATCGCGTTGAACTCCATGGTCAGCCGGCCAAGCTCATCGGCCGCAAGCACCGGGATCTGCACGCCGAGATTGCCGCTGCTCACCTGGCGCAAGCCGCTCCCGAGCATCTCGATCTGCGCGGTCATCCGCCGCGCGATGATAAAAATTATGACGATCGAGACGATGATAATCAGCGCCGTCGCCGAGAGGATCGCCCGTGTCACCCGCTGGATCGGATGCATGACGATATCTTTGGTGAAGCCGAGCACGGCGATCCCGAGAAAGATCCGCCGGTCTCCGGCATTTTCGCGGCGGGTGAACATCGGATGGATGTACTCGATATTTTCACCGCGTTCCCGCACCATGGTGGTCTCGAGCGCAAGCAGCCAGCTGCTGTCCGCCGGCGCCAGCTTGCGATAGAGCCGCTCCGTATTGGTGTGGGCGAGGATCATGCCAGTGCGGTCGATGACGCCGACGTAAGCCAAACTCGTAAATATGGCTATGGATCCGTTGGCAGCACTGGAGAGCGCGTT
>Ga0116185_1004181_pt1 | contig 11933 bp, 10 predicted proteins | sample AD_JPNNA7_MetaG_FD_89754 | JGI IMG/M metagenome (GOLD analysis project Ga0116185, IMG submission 89754) | Active sludge microbial communities of municipal wastewater-treating anaerobic digesters from Japan - AD_JPNNA7_MetaG | ecosystem: Engineered > Bioreactor > Anaerobic > Digestate | place... | reverse complement strand
TTGGCCTGGCGGAGCTTCTCTTCATACTCCGCCGCCTTCTGTTCTACGGAAAGATTGAGACGCTTGATCTCGTTCTCCGATTCATCGAGGCGCTCCTTCCGCTTGTCGAGGATGGAAAGGATAGGTTTGTAAAGCAGATAATTGAGAATCACGATCAGGACCAGAAAATTGGCCATCTGGATAAACAGGGTAAGATTTATATCGACCACTTTTTTACCTCACGATGATGTCTTTTTCAAAAAAAAACCGAGTGCAGAGGGATTCTCTTCCACCCGGTGTCTTCGTCAATCTTGAATTCCTACTACGAGTTCGATAAGATCAAAACCGCGGTCATGTAAAGGTAAATACAAAACCCGAACCTCCCTTGCCAAAAGCGCGGCTTACTAATCATAAGTCGTATTGCTTGTCAAGCTTTTTTTGGTCGCAATCTCGCCCCGTCATCACGGCAGCAGGATAAAACGCCGCATGCTGATATTGATCAATAACCCAATGGACATCATGAGAACCACGATCGAAGAACCGCCGTAACTTAGGAACGGCAGGGGAACCCCCACCACGGGAAGGATGCCGATAACCATCCCGATATTGATAAAGACACCCCAGAAAATCATGATCGTGATCCCGTATGCCATGATCGTTCCAGGCAAGTCCCTGGAGTTGTTCGCGATCTTGAATCCCCAGAGCACCAGGAAGAGAAACAGGATCACCAGCGAGACCCCGCCGGCAAAACCCCATTCTTCGGCAAAGACGGAAAAGACGAAATCCGTCTGCTGTTCCGGAAGGAATTTCAACTGGGTCTGCGTGCCTTTCAAAAAACCTTTGCCGAGCAGACCTCCCGAACCGACGGCAATCATCGACTGGATGATGTGATAACCTGCACCGAGGGGGTCCCGTTCCGGATCGAGAAAGGTAAGGATCCTTTCTCTCTGATAATCCTTAAGAAAATGCCAGGCCAGCGGGATCATGAGCAGACCCGAGATCCCCCCGATCAGCAGATCCCTGATGCGGACGCCGACAAAAATGATCACCGACAGGAAGATAATCAGCAACAGCAGCGCCGTGCCCAAATCGGGCTGACGAAGAATGAGGATAAAAGGGAGCAGGACGAGCGCCAGGGGCACCAGCAAGTCCCCGAACCCATAACGGGTACCGCTGACCCCGTGGGTGCTGAAATACCTGGCCAGGGCCAGGATCAACGTGAACTTGACCAACTCCGAAGGCTGAAAGGTGAACCCCCCCAGGGCGATCCAGCGCTGCGAGCCATGGGTCGTGTATCCGTAGAGGCTTACGAACACGAGCAGCAGGATGGAAAAGCCATGCAGTACATATGCGTACCGGTTCAGCAGTCGGTAATCGACGGAGACGATCACCAGCAGGAAAAACAGGCCGATGACGATCCACTGAATCTGCTTGAGATACAGGGGGATCTTGGTCGAGGTAAGGCTGAAACCGGTACTGTATATGTTCAGCACACCGATGGCACAAATGGCAAGGGAAACGATCAGCAGTGTCCAGTCAAAGCTCAACAGCCACTTTTTTTCGATTTTGATCAAATCTCATCACCTCGTAGTGAAACCCGCATGACGGCCCGCCGTCACAAAGCAGGATGAAAATGCTGGGACGCGCTCCGCAGTGTCCGCAGCGGCTCCGTCAATGATAAACCGTTGTAGATCAATAACATATGCATGCATTTGCGAGTGAAAACGCCGCTTCGCCTGCGGTGCAGGCTGCTTCCGTGTGATTTTGGTAACATGTCGACATCAAAGCGTTAACTATACACGAAGACATCAATAAATGCGCATGTTGAAGGTTCTTTAGAATTGGCGACGTCATATTCATGCGCAAATAATTCCGACGCTGTGTACAGGCACCGCCGCGGTGACGCCGGTCGTTACCGCATCAGGTCCTGAAAATCCGCCCCGGCCGTCGATCACTCTTCGTCGCCGTCGTCTGCGGGCGCCCTTTCCCTTTGCTCCCCATCGCCCGGCTTCATGCCGGCTCGGGCGGCGTTGCCCCCATGGTCCGCCGGTGCGACCTGCGGTTGCGCCCGCTCCTGCTTGAGGCGGAAATAGGCGTCGATTATCTTCCGGGCTACCGGTGCGGCAACCGCACCGCCGTGACCCGCATTTTCAACGATCACCGCCACGGCTATCTCCGGTTGCCTGTAAGGTGCGAAACAGGCAAAAAGGGCGTGATCACGAAAGCGCCCGGAGTAAGACATCGGTCGCCGATTCCTTTCCTCCCGGGGCATTCCGACTACTTGCGAGGTACCGGTCTTACCCGCCACGTCCGCCTCCGGGCGCCGCAGCGCGCCGCCGGTGCCGCCGGGTTCGTTGACCACCCCCCAGAGCCCTTTCCTGATCATCTCCAGGTTCGCCGCCGAGAGTGACAGCTCCCCGGTCTTCTCCGGGGGAAAGGTCTTTACGATCCTTCCGTCCGCCTCTTCGATCTGCCGGACGAGACGGGGGCGCCACAGGGTGCCGCCGTTGGCCAGGGCGGCGTAGGCGCGGGCAAGCTGCAGGGGCGTCACCAAATCGAATCCCTGACCGATGGCGATGGGGATGTTTTCCCCCTGCTGCCACGGTTCTTTGAATCTTTGCAGTTTCCAGGCCTTGGTGGGCACCAGTCCCGGTTTCTCCCGGGGCAGATCGATGCCGGTGCGGGCTCCGAAGCCGAAAGAGCGGGCATATTCCGCCAGTTTATCCACACCTAAGGCCTTGCCGAGATTATAGAAATAAACGTCGCAAGATTCCACCAGGGCCCGGTGCAGATTTACCCAGCCGTGACCGTGGCGCTGCCAGCATCGATAGTTACGGTTGCCGAGGGCAAAGGAACCGTTGCAGAAAAAGCGTGTTTCCGGTGTAATCATGCCTTCGGAAAGCGCCGCCGCCGCCGTAACCACCTTGTACGTCGATCCCGGGGGATACTGCCCGGATACGGCCCTATTTTCCATGGGGTGACGCGCGTCCCCGGCCAGCTTGTCCCAGTCCCGCCGGGAAATTCCGCCGTTGAAGAGATTCGGATCGAAGGAGGGAGAACTTACCATGGCCAGAACGGAACCATCCCTGGTATCGAGGACTACGGCGGCGCCGCTTCTTCCCGCCATGGCCGCATCCGCGGCCGTCTGCAGATCGAAATCGATCGTCAAGACCGCATTGTACCCCGACACCGGCGCGACGCTCCCCAGGGATTTGATCACCCGGCCCGTGACGTTTACTTCCACCTGTTCGGCTCCGGGTCTGCCGGACAGATAAGCATCCAGAAGCCTCTCGATCCCGGCCTTGCCGACGATGTCTCCCGGACCGCTGTCATCGCCTTCCCTTTGTTCCAGTTCCTCCCTGCTGATCTCCCCGGTATAACCGATAATATGGGATGTGATAGCACCGCCGAGATATTTTCTTACCGGCGCGACCTCCACCACCACCCCCGGCAGTTCGAGGGCGTGGATTTCCACCAGGGCGATCTTCTCCGGGGGGATGTTCCTTTCCAGGCGGATCGGCATGAAGGGCCTGGTTCTACTGGGCAACTGGACATCCTCCTCCATAGCCAGGCCTTTTTTTGCATAAACCGCGGCCACGGCCGTGGTTATCTTATTGATATCCGTAATCCGGTTCGGAACATAAATCAAATCGAAGGCGGGCTGATTATCCACCAGCACCCGACGCCGGGCATCCATAATCAACCCCCGGAAGGGCTTGAGTTTGCGCAGCCGGACGCTGTTGCTCTCCGAACGGAGTTTGTATTCATCCCCCTTGACCACCTGCAGATAAGCCATCCTGATGATCAGGACGGCAAAGGCGATCAGGACAAGGGCGAAGAGCCGCCGGAAACGTACCCGGTAATCAGATGCATCATGGCCGTTCAATCGACCGGACATACCCATCACGGAGCCAACCTATGCCATGGAACATTTTAAACAAGAAGGGGCTGAACATGCTCACCAGCAATAATTGGGGCAGGAAAAACCTCACGAGATCAAAAAAGACATTCGTGCCGTTGAGCAGACGGTGCAGCAGCAGCAACAGCAACCCTTCCAACAGACCGCAACATAACGTGAGGACGATCAGAAAAAGAGTGCTTTCCGCATAGATATGGAGGGATAGCATATAAACAAGAAGGAAGACCGTCACATAGACAAGGGCATAGCTGCCGGATCCGGCCCCGGTGATGCAGTCCATCATCAAACCGAGGAGGGGTACCAGAATGCTGCCCCGTACGACTTCCATACGGAGACCTGCATAGATAACCAGGACCAGGGATATTTCCACGGCAATGCTGTGAAAAAAAACGGCCCCCAGGACGGTGTGTTGAAAAACCACGAGGAGCAACAGAAACCAGGGGATCATGAGATAAAAGATCATCTCTTTTTACCCCCGGGCAAGAGAAGCACCAGCGCCTCTTCCATCCGCGTGAAGTCGACCGCCGGGACAACTTCTATCCGCTGGAACAACCCGGGATCTTTCTTGTCCGCCCGGAGTACCGTTCCCAAAAGCAATCCCTTGGGGAACACTTCCGTCATTCCGGACGACACCACCAGGTCTCCATCCCGGATGTCTTCCGTCTTGACAATATACTTCAAGACACAACGTTTCGCTCCCGTTCCCTGCAATATTCCCTGCACCCGGCTGCCGTGGACGAGGGCGTCCACATTACTGTTACCGTCCGTGATCAGAAGGACCCGTGAAACATGCCAGGAGGTCTCGATTATCCTGCCCACCACCCCCTGGTCGTTGATCACGGGGAGCCCGTTCCGGACACCGTGAGCGGAACCCTTGTTGATCAGGATCGTCTTGAGCAGTGATTTCTGATCGATCCCGATGATCCTCGCCGGCAAGGCCTGATATTCGCTCTGTTCCTTCAGGGCGAGGAGTTTCTGCAGCCGCAGCCCCTCCAGGTATCCTTCCCGGTATTGGAGCAACTGATTCTGCAAGCGGTCGTTTTCCTTCTTCAGCCGCCGGTTTTCCGTTTCCATCCCCACCAGGAAAAGGTATCGGGACCAGATCTCGACGATCTTGTCCATGGGCGCCCTGACGATCTGTTCTATCGGTCCGGCCACGTCAAGGACAAACTTCCGCAACAGGCCCGTATCGGAAGAGCTCCTCGCCCCGATTAGGAGAATGAGCGAAGAAACGGCGGCAGCGATGAGGATAACGGTGAAGGCCCGGTATTTTTTGGGGATCGGCATTGGTCAAGAAACTCGCGGCTTGGTTAGAGAACCGGCGGAACTGTTCGTTCAGGAAAGCGTCTCATCCATATCGCGACCGAAAGGCGGCGGCTCCGGCACGGCCCCTGTATCCCCGCATCAGAGCGGTCCGGCCGGCGGAGCCCCATGCCCGCATGCGGGCACAGCGGAGGCGTCATGCCGTTTCGTTATATCTGCATGGTGACTTCTTTCAACACATCCAACTGGTCGAGGGCCATCCCCGCACCCCGGGCCACCGTGGAAAGGGGATCGTCGGCTACGGTCACGGGCAGCCCGGTCTCTTCCCGGATCAAGACATCGAGATTTCTCAGCAGCGCCCCACCCCCGGTGAGCATGATACCCCGGTCCACAATATCGCCGGCCAGCTCCGGCGGGGCGTTTTCCAGGGCGTCTTTCACGGTATCGACAATCAGGCTTATCGGTTCCGCAATGGCCTCCCGCACCTCCTCGGAGTTGATCTCGACGATCTTGGGAATACCGGAGATCAGGTCCCGGCCCTTCACTTCTACCGTGCGTATTTCCTTGTCCGGATAGGCGCAACCGATGGTCGTCTTGATGATCTCCCCGGTACGCTCTCCCACCAGGAGGCTGTATTTTCTCTTCATGTACTGGACGATTTCCTCATCGATCTTGTCCCCGGCGATACGCAGGGACTTGGCATAGACAATTCCCGAAAGGGAAATGACGGCCACTTCGGTGGTACCGCCACCGATATCGACAACCATGGAACTCGTCGGTTCCGTGATCGGCAGTCCGGCCCCGATAGCCGCCGCCATCGGCTCCTCGATGAGATAGATCTCCCGGGCGCCGGCGGACTCGACCGTTTCCCGCACCGCCCTTTTCTCGACCTGGGTGATCCCCGAAGGCACGGAGACGATGATCCGCGGCCGCACCAGGGTGCGGCGATTGTGAACGCTGAGGATGAAATGCCTGAGCATGGCCTCGGTAATGTCAAAATCGGCGATGACGCCGTCCCGCATGGGCCTGATGGCCTTGATGTTTCCCGGCGTCCGACCCACCATCTTCTTCGCCTCCGCTCCCACGGCGAGGACCTTCTTGACCCCTTTGGAGTCCATGTGGACCGCCACCACCGACGGCTCGCTGAGCACGATTCCCTTCCCTTTCACATAAACGAGGGTATTGGCCGTCCCCAGATCGATGGCCAGGTCATTGGAAAATTTTCCCAGAATGAAATCGAACAGCACGCTTTTGGCCTCCTGAATTTTCCCTAATGAATATGGGAAGTTACTATCTATAACAAGCCGATTAGCGCTATCGTATAGCCTATTTCCACCACCTAAGCAATGCCTTTTTAAAAAGGGGATTGCATTTTCACGGGGACTATAATATCAACGTCTCTTCAAAAAAAGTCACCGTGAGGAAACCCATGCTCGAACTGATGAGAAAACACGCCCGCAACTGGATCATGAAGGTCCTCCTCGGCATTATCATCGTTGTTTTCATCTTTTATTTCGGCTCCATGACGGCCCGGCGCAAGGCGGATGCCATTGCCACCGTTGACGGCAAAATTATCTCCTATGTGGAATATCAAAAGGAATATCGTGACCTTATCGAGATGTACAACCGCCGTTCCGGCGGGCGGTTGACGGAAGAGATGATCAAGGGGTTGAATCTCAAGGAGCAAGCCCTGAATAAACTCATCTATCAGGCCGTCCTGACCAAAAAGGCCCAGGAGCTGAAGATTATGGTCACCGATGAGGAAGTCAGCACCTATATCTCCCTCCTCCCCGCTTTTCAACGGGACGGCGTCTTCGACAACCGTCTTTACCAGCAGATGTTGCGGTACAATAAAACCACCCCGGAAGAATTCGAAAGTGAGCAGCGCAAATCCCTCCTGATCATGAAGCTGGAGGATTTGATACAGGACGGAGTGCATGTCTCCGACGGAGAGGTAAAAAGTTTCTACGAGGCGCAGAGTGAAAAGATCAACATCGCCTTCCTGCGGCTGCGGGGCAGTGATTTTGCCGGCAAGGTGCGGGTGGAAACGGCGGCGCTGGAAAAATACCGGCAGGAACACCAGGCCGATTTCCGCTCCCCCGAACAGGTCCAGATCAAATACCTGTTTTTCGGTCCCGAAGCCTTTCAGGCCCAGGTAAAGGTTACCGAAGAAGAAATTGCCGATTTCTATGAAAACAACAAGCAGAAATACGCCAAGGGAGGCAAAAACGTCCCCCTGGCCAACCTCCGGGACCAGATCATCGCCGAGATCAAGCACGGCCGGGCGATGAAGCTGGCTTTCGAAGCGGCGCGCCAGGCCCGGGAAACGATCTATCAGCAGGAAAACTTCGAGGCCTACGCCGCCGCTCACCGTCTGAAGGTGGAAAAGACGGGCTTTTTCACCGAGAAGGATCCCCCCGAGGCATTCCGGCGCCTTCCCGATTTCTCGAAGATCGTGTTTTCCCTCCAGAAAGACGAGATCAGCAAGGTCATCTCCTCCGAAAGGGGTTATTACCTCTTCCAGGTCGGGGTCAAGAAACCCGCCTATACACCGGACTTGAAGGAGATCGAAAGGGAGGTCCGGCAGCGCTACACCGCCGAGGAGGGACGGCGTCTGGCCAGGCAGGAAGCGGAAGCCGCCCTGGCCCGTTTGCGGAAGGGAGAGAAACTGGCGGACATCGGCAGAAACATGAATTTCAAGGTGGAAGAAACGGGTTATTTCCTCCCCACGGCTCCCGCGCCCCGGATCGGTTCGTCCCCGGCGCTCGTGAAAGCCCTCTTTTTACTCGCTCCTCAAAAACCTTACGGAGACGAAGTTTTCACGATGGAAAACGACTACCTGCTCGTGGAGTTCCGGGGGCGGGAAAAGTCGGAACAGGAAATACCGCCGGAGCGGATGGATCAGCTGCGGAAGGCTTACCTCCATCTGAAGAGGAACGAAGCGATTCAGGCGTGGATCGAAGCGAGCAAAAGCGCCATGCTCAAAGAGGGAAAGCTGAAGATCAACAAGGATCCGAAAGAATTATAGATCACCGGCCCTTGCACTCCGATTCTCCCCGACCCCGGCCGTCCGTTTCCTCCCGGACCAGTTTCCCGCCCTCGAAGGTCAGGATATAGATAAAGTCGTCCTTCCCGCAGTTGTAGGTCCATTGTTCCACGGTCTTGGTGGTTTTGGCACCTTTTTTCTTTGTCCCCGGGCGGCGGGTTTCCCGGTCCGCCACCTTTTCCTTGAAGGTGGGCTTGCCGCATTCGATCAGCACCTTCCCCTTGCTGTCCCCCACGCTTACCAGCCCATTGCCGCAGCGGAAGGCCTGAAGGGGAAGGGGCAGGGCAAGAAGCAGCGTCAGGGACAAACCGACGGGGAAAATGCCGCGCTTCAGGTCGTGCATGCCATCATCCTCCTTCCGTTCCCGGTTCGGGATCACGGTGAAACATTCCCGACGCGGCGACGCCGCCGCATCCCCCGGCGGGGCGGCATGGGGAAAGCGGCACAGAGACCATATCCGTCGCTTGCGGCTGTTTTCACCTTTCGGCGATTCGCCGCGCCTTTGTTTATCTGCCCCGGTAGAGACCGTTATTGACGATGTAATGGCGCACGGGATCCGTGGTGAGATAGGTGATGGATCTGCCTTCCCGGACCCGTTGCCGGATGCGGCTGGAGGAGATGTCCAGAAAGGTCACTTCCCGGAAATAGATCATGTACCCCGTGGGTCCCCGGAAGCCGTTGCCCTGGGCCTCGTAGTGGAAGCGGGCGGCGAACTCCGGCGGCAATATCCCCTCCAGGCCTTTGTTTTCGTACCCCGGTCTGGTCATCACGACGAAATTGCACAACTGCAGGAGTTTCTCCCAGTCCTTCCACGTCGTGACGGCGTGAAAGGCATCCTGGCCGACGATGAAATACAGCTCCAGGTTCTGGAGATATTTCTTGAGGATGAACTCCACGGTCTCCACGGAATACGATTTGCCCTCTCTTTTGTTTTCCGCGTCGGAGAAGGAGAAGGACGGATTGTTCTCGATGGCCAGCCGGACCATCTGTTCCCGGTGGTAAAAGGAAGTGATCTCCCCGTCGATCTTGTGCGGGGGTCGGGAAGCGGGGACAAACATGATCCGGTTAAGATCGAATATCTCCAGGATTTCCTCGGCACCGCGCAGATGGCCGATGTGAATGGGATCGAAGGTCCCGCCCAGCAGTCCCCACTTCATGTTCTCACCTGTCCGTTTCCGTAAATGATGAATTTGGATGTTGTCAGTTCTTCCAGCCCCATGGGCCCGTAGGCGTGGAGTTTCGTGGTGCTGATCCCGATTTCCGCCCCGAGCCCCAGCTCGAAACCGTCGCTGAACCGCGTCGAGGCGTTGACCAGGACCGTGGAGGACTGGACCTCCTGGAGAAATCTCTGGGCCCGCCCGTAGTCGCTCGTAACGATCGCCTCGGTATGGAGGGAACCGTAACGGCCGATATGCTCCATCGCCTCCTCGATGCCGTTTACCACCCGCACGGCCAGCACCAGATCCAGATATTCCGCATACCAGTCGTCTTCCGCAGCCGCGGCCGTACCGGGAAGGATCTCCCGCGTCACGGGACATCCGCGGAGTTCCACGCCCGCCTCCCGGTATTTTTCCGCCACGAGGGGGAGAAAGCGGGGGGCGACCGCCCGATGGACGAGCAGGGTCTCCATGGCATTGCAGACCCCGGGGCGCTGTACCTTGGCGTTCATGCAGATCCGCACCGCCATCTCCAGATCGGCGGTCTCATCGACGAAGACATGGCAGACGCCCTTGTAATGTTTGATGACGGGGATCTTCGACTGGCTGACCACGGCCCGGATGAGTTCCTCCCCGCCCCGGGGGATGATCAGATCGATCCATTCCTCGAGCTGCAGTAGTTCATAAACGGCCTCCCGGTCCGTCATGGGCACCAGTTGGATCGCCCGGGAAGGCAGGGGGCTTTTCTCCAGCACCTCCTGCAGGAGGCCGGCGATGGCCCGGTTGGAATTGATGGCTTCCGATCCCCCCCGGAGGATTACGGCGTTGCCCGACTTGAGGCAGAGCGCGGCGGCATCGACCGTGACATTGGGACGGGATTCGTAGATGATGCCGATCACCCCCAAAGGAATGCGCATCCGGCCCACCAGCAGGCCGTTGGGACGGCGCCACATGGAGGTGACCCGGCCCACGGGATCGTCCAGGGCGGCCACTTCCTCACAGCCCGCCGCCATGGCCGCGATGGTCCCCTCCTTGAGGGTAAGGCGGTCGATCATGGCCGCGGAAAGCCCTTTTTCCCTGGCGGTCGCCACATCCCGGGCGTTTTCCTCCTGCAGGAAAGCCGCGTTCTTCCGCAGGGCCGCACCCATCTCCCGGAGCGCCCGGTTCTTCTCTGCCGTGGCTGCGACCGCCAGGGCGGATGCCGCCTTTTTCGCCGCCCCGGCCATCGTGAGCACCTGGTCACGGATCGTCATTTCTCTCCCGCTTTCCATTGACAAAGTCGCCGAATTCTGCCTATTAACGCGCCCTCGGTTTCGGAACCATGCCGACACATCGCCGGCGGGCATTCATAAACGGGGTCACTCTACAAAACCGTGTGGCTCGTGTCAAGGTGATTTGAGGAACCATACCGCTATGAACAGGCTCTGCATCAAGGCGGGTCCGGGTGCTTACGCGCGCATTCGGGACGGTGGTTTTGACCTGGATGCCATCGCCTGCTATGCCGGCCCGGCGGTGGGACCCCGCTGGCTCATCGCCGGCGGCTTCGATCTCACCCTGTTGAGAGAAGATGCCCTGGGGCGCACCCGCCCCGTGACCCTCATCGGCGCCTCGGCCGGGGCCTGGCGTTTCGCCGCCTGGATCCAGCCGGAAGCGGAAAAGAGCTACCGGCGTCTCCGGGAGGCCTACATCGAAACCGTCTACACCAGAGGCGACCGACCGGCGTCAATCCGCAAATCCCTTGCGGATATCATTGACCGGGCCATCGAAAACGACGCCCTCCCCTTCGCCCTGAGCTCCCGCAAGTATCGCCTCGCCGTAATCACGGCCCGGGCCAGGAATCTCACCGCCGCCGAGAACCTCCTGCTGCAGCGTCTGGGCTTCGCCCTCGCCTTCCTCGGCAACGCCGCAAGCCGCAGACTGCTCTTCCGCTTTCAGGAGCGGGTGGTCTTTTACACCGGCCCCAAGCCCCCCGCCTTCACCCTGCGGCGGGACTTCCAGGGCAGATATGTACCGCTGAACACCGTCAATTTCAAACCGGCCCTCGTGGCTTCCGGGGCCATCCCCCTGCTCGTCGCCGGGGTCCGGGACATCTACGGCGCCCCCCGGGGCGTGTATCGCGACGGCGGTCTGATCGACTACCATTTGGCCGGTGATTTCGGGGCGAAAGAAGGGGAGCTGACCCTTTTGTTCCACCATCAGGACCGCCTCATCCCCGGCTGGCTCGATAAGCGGTTCGCCAAACGGAAACCGTCGCCGGACGACATCCGGAACCTGATTCTGGTGCACCCCTCGGCGGAGTTCGTCGCCTCCCTCCCCCTGGGCAAGGTTCCCGACCGGGAGGACTTCATAACCTTCATCGACGACCCGCGGACCAGGATCGCCAACTGGCGGCGCGCCGTCGCCATGGCGGAACCGCTGGGAGAGATATTTCTGGAGCTGGTGGCCAGCGGCAGGATCAGGGAGGTCGTCCGGCCGCTGGGGGAGGAAGGGGGCTGAGTGCTGCGGATAACCGCGGGAAAGCGGTTCGCAGGCAGCGAAGCCGATGTTTCCGCCTTTTTGTCAGCGCGCC
>Ga0116185_1004164_pt1 | contig 11969 bp, 13 predicted proteins | sample AD_JPNNA7_MetaG_FD_89754 | JGI IMG/M metagenome (GOLD analysis project Ga0116185, IMG submission 89754) | Active sludge microbial communities of municipal wastewater-treating anaerobic digesters from Japan - AD_JPNNA7_MetaG | ecosystem: Engineered > Bioreactor > Anaerobic > Digestate | place... | reverse complement strand
GTATGGGAGAGATCCATCCCCTCGGGCCGGCGAGCAATCAGGAGCCGTTTCCATTCCCGGGTTTATGCGCACAAGCAGGACGGGATTGCCCCGCTGAACGGACTCACATGCTCCGCCCGGTCAGGCGTGCATCACGCCTCTGTAAAAGATCGGGCACCTTGCCGCAGGCAGCCCGGAGATTATTCGATATCGCTGCCCGGGATGGGAAGCGGTGTCACAGGCTGGGTGTAGTCCTTTCTCTTGTCCCTGTCCCGCTTACGCTCCTGGAGGAGGAACAGCAGTGCCGCGGCATTGGTCTTTACATGGACGAAGATGCTCTCCGGGCCGTCATATGTGCTGTAGCGCTCGAGGTTGTTCTGCAGCTCTTCTATGAGTTTTCTGAGCGTTCCCTCGTGGAGCTCGTGCTTTGTCTTTACGAATACCTTTTTGGCTTCGAGTTCCATTTCGGAGTCCTTGCCACTCTCCTTCATCGGCTCCCCCGTTTTTTCTTTGGAAAATTACCCCATATCCATACTTCGGTCAATGGATATCATAGCAGGAGCCGATCCCTCCGGCATCAAGCCGGGGAGCCCTTCACTCCATGAAGGAATGATTGCAGAATAAATTGACATCTTGTTCGGATTGGTATAGTTCTAATTAGTACTTTTTACTCGTTCCTGACGACTCAAAGGAGAGATCATGGCGAAACCGCGACAAGGGGCCTTTCTCATCGCCCAGATGCACCAGATCTCGGGACGCATCTTTTCCCGGATGCTCAAGGACTTCCATATCGACACGATCACCCCTTCGCAGGGAAGGATCCTCTTTGCCCTGTGGGGAAAGGATGACATTCCCATCCAGGAGCTCGCCAGGAAGACCTCCCTCAAGAAATCGACACTCACCACCATGCTCGATGTCCTCGAAGGATCGGGGCATATCGAGAGGGTCCCTTCGGGAGCGGACCGCAGAAAGATCCACATCAGGCTCACCGCCAGAGACAACGCGCTCCAGGATGCGTACCGCCAGGTATCGAGGAAGATGACCGATCTCTGCTATGCAGGGTTTTCGGAAAAGGAGATCGATGCATTCGAAGAGTCCCTCAAGAAAATCCTCAAGAATCTGAAACGTTCGGAGCAGGAGATGGGCGGCAGCGCTCCGCACGGCGAAAGGACGAAGCCATGATCAGGGTCAGAAAGTACGGAGAGGTGACGGACTTCTGCATGGGCAGGACCATAGGCCCCGTCGTGCCCTATGCTGTGCACGCCTTTCTCATCGGCGACACCCTCATTGACACGGGAACGGTGTATGCACAGGAGGAATTCCTCGATGCCCTCAAGGGCTCCTCCCTGTCGACCATCATAAACACGCATCATCACGAGGACCACATAGGGAACAACCTGGCCCTCCACAACGCCTTCGGAGCCTCCATCCATGCCCATGAAAAGGCCCTTCCCTTCCTTGCCGATCCGAAGGCCATCGGGCTCAAAGCCTACCAGCGCATCGTCTGGGGCCTTCCGGAAAAATCCCAAGGGCAAGCGCTGGACAGCCGCATCTCCTGTGCCGGCCGCACCTTCGATGTCATCTACACCCCCGGGCATTCGCCCGATCACGTCTGCCTTTTCAATCCGGATACGGGATGGCTCTTCACCGGAGACATCTTCTGCGGAAGGACCGTGCGGTACCTGAGGCGGGACGAGGATTTCTCCCTGACCCTCTCGTCGCTCAAGCGCCTGGCAGAGCTTGACGTCACGACACTGTTCTGCAGCCTTAAAGGGATCGTAGAGGACGGCAAAGCGGCTCTCGAGGCAAAGATATCCTTCATGGAGAGGCTCGCCGCAGAGGTACTCGAACTCAAGGAGTCGGGGTATCCTCCCTGCAGGATTCGCAGGAAGATCCTCGGCCGCGAGGATGCGATGTATTACCTGAGCACCGCTCATTTCTCCAAGGAGCACGTCATTGAGAGTATTCTCTTCCCGGCAGCAGGATGTCCTTCAGACTGAACCTGCTCAAACGGGCGAGGGAGTAGGGCGCGCCCGTGATAATGGACTTCGCTGCAAGGATCCCGCTCTTCACGGCAGGCCCGATGCCCTCGCCCATGTCGATGGTGGCGAGGCCGGCCGCGTCTCCGACGAGGTAGGCGTTTTCATTCCGGACCGGCCCGGTGTCCTTCCTGACGTAGTAGGCATATCCCCTCGGATTTGAGATATGATCCGGATCGACGGAAAGCCCTTTGAGCTTTTCGGTAAAAGCGTGCCAGTGGTCTCTGATGCTCTGGTTGTTGACTTTGAGCCTGGAGAACTTGCCGCCGACCCCCACGTTGAGATAGCCTCCCTCCTTGGGCACATACCAGGCGTACCCCGGCAGCCCTTCATCGAAGAACCACAGGCGGCACGTGCCGTCCCCGTCCTCGGAGGGGATCTCCTTTTCCAGGGTGATGACAAGGGCGTCTTCCGGCCTGGGCCTCACTCCGCGGAAAAGGGCTCCATAGACCGGACAGGACGTCCCGGCGGCGCCCACGAGGAAACGGCACCGGTAAGCGTCGTCGATGACGTAGGAATAGCCGTCTCTTTCAATCCTGCAGGCACGGTGGGTGAACACCGGTACGCCCGTCCGCTGCAGGAGCCAGGAATCGAACTCGCTCCGCCTGATGGAGTACTGCCTGGTGGGCAGGGGAAGCCGTTTCCCGAAGAGATGAACCGTCAGCTTCCTCATGGTCAGCAGGCCGAAGGGATACTCTTTCGGATGAACATGGAGGTCTCTCAGCACGGAAGGGGTGATCCAGCCTGCACACGGTTTGGCCCTCGCGAGAGACTCCTTTTCGAGGATGAGGACCTGCATGCCGTACTGCCTGAGCATCCATGCACAGCTCGACCCTGCCGGGCCCCCGCCGATGATGATGACCTCTGAGGCGACCATGGCGCAGGGATCCTACCTGTGCCTGCAGTCGGGCTGCTTTGTCCCGGGCTTGGTCATCACCACCTGCCACAGCTGCACGGTGCGTGAGCGGAACGCCCCTGCCGAGCTCAGGAGATAGAACCTCCACATCCGGCGGAACCGCTCGTCGTACCGGGGTTTAAGCTCGGGCCAATGCCTCTCGAAATTTGCATGCCAGGCCATGAGGGTCCTGTCGTAATCCGGCCCGAAATTATGCCAGTCTTCCATGACGAACAGGCCTTCCATGGCGCGGCTGAGCTGGGAGATCGAAGGGACTTGACCATTGGGGAAAATGTATTTCGTGGTCCAGGGATTGCCGATCCTGATGCTCTCATTGCCTCCGATGGTGTGGAAAAACCCGACGCCGTCGCTTTTGAGCGTCCGGTCGACGACCTCCATGTAGGTCCGGTAATTCCTGTAGCCCACATGCTCCATGATCCCGATCGAGACGACCCTGTCATAGGTCCCTTCGACTTCTCGATAATCCTGGAGCCTGATGTCGACCGGGAGGCCTGCGCAGAGCTCTTTCCCCAGCTCAACCTGCTGCCGCGAGACGGTCACGCCGGTAACGATCGCTCCGTACTTTTCCGCTGCGTACCGTGCAAACGAGCCCCATCCGCAGCCGAGATCGAGCACCCTCATCCCGGGCTCGATCCCTGCCTTCCGGCAGACGAGATCCATCTTGGCGACTTGCGCTTCATCAAGGGTATCAGCACCCCTCCAGTATCCGCAGGTGTAGTTCATCCTCGAGTCGAGCATGGAGCGATAGAGGTCATTGCCGATATCGTAGTGCTTGATGCCCACTTCATGGGCGCGGCCGGGCCTCTGAAGATTGATGATCAGCGGCTTGAGTGCATGCCAGGCAAGGCGGGGATTCCGGCTTATGGCCCTGTCGATCCCAGCACGGAGCGCGCGGTCGAAGAACTGATCCAGCGCCGGACAATCCCACCAGCCGTCCATGTATGACTCTCCGGCCCCGAGTATGCCGTCGCGGAGGATTCGCCTGAAAACATCCCGGTTGTGTATCCTTATGTCCCAGGGATTGTCTCCATTGATCGCGATTCCGGCAGACGACAGAAGACCCTGAACGATGCCGCCAGCATCCTGCTTCGCCATTGACACCCCCTCGATACAGAGCGCCCTGCACAATTCCATGATAGTGTGAACCGGCAGTTTCTCAAGACCAACCGTAGGATACTATTCGATATTTAGCATTTTCATCCCCTTCTATCGGCAGAGAGCTCGTGGCTGTCCACGGGGATGCTGCAGGAAATGGCGGAAGGAGCGGTTCAGAGGAAACTTTTTTGAATTATCAGGGAGGCTAATAAATCGGATCTGTTTTTCCGAACAACTGCATACTCCAGTAGTTCCATTCTTCCGGCCAGGCCCCCATGGTGGGCGCCTGGCCCGTTTTACCGTATCACCCGGCTTGCCTAAAGGGCCGGCTCAGTCTCATTCGTTGCGCATGGGGGGACCGCCGCGGCTCCGTTCCCTCTTTTGATGAAACTCCCTGGCCATCGACATGAGCCTCTGATAGCGCTCCTGCCCGAGGATCTTCCGTACCTGGAGAAGGTATCGGAAGCGCTCCATGGAGAGCTTCTCCCTCTGCTGCTCCAGCTTCTGGAACTGGTTTAAGGCAGCGCGTTCGTTGAAATTCTGCTGCCCGAGGATATTGTCCAGCTCGAACCGCTCCTTTTCCACGTTGCTTTTCAGATCGATCAGTGTCCTGCGGTTCTGTACGTAGAGCGAATCGAGGGCCTCCTTCTCGGACTGGCTCACGCCGACCTTATCCGCCATGCTCGGCACCTGCCACCATCTGCCCGGAGGTCCGTCTCCCAATGCCTTGGTGACAACCGGGCAAAGCAGTATCATCATGCCGATCAAGAGCATCCCGGTCTTTTTCATCATCGTGCACCTCCTTTTTTCTTTTGCCTTGTTATCTGAAATCTCTTCAGCTGATGGGGACGACGAAGTCGTAAATGTCCTCATCCGAAACATCCGACGCCCCCTCGGGCAATATCTCCCTGTAGGAGGCCGGCAGAGAATCTTCTTCGAGCATGCTTATCTCGATCATGAGCTTCTCGTCCTGCACCATCTCACGCGCAATGAGGTTCTGGTCTATCTCGGGGGAATACCGGAACTGGACCAGCCAGGAGACGGTCAGCACCAGAAGAGCTGCCGCGGCTGCAAGCTTGAGGGTAAAACCCCAGCTCAAGCTCCATCCCTTCCGCTGCTCTTCCTCCACGGGCAATACGATCTTCCGGACCGGCTCCGGTGCATACTGCCGTGCGGATTTTCCGACCAGATCGAGCTGCCGCACAAGCTCCTGCCGCCCCCTTTGGCATACCGGGCAATGCTTGAGGTGGTCCCTGCTCTGACCGGCAAGGCCTTTTTCATCGACGACCGAGAGACTCAGCTCTTCAGGGCTCAAGTGATCTTTATCCATGCTCATAGGCTCTCCTCCAGCGGGAACCCGCACAGCTCCTGCTCCTTGCGGAATTTATCCACTGCACGGTAGAGGTGGGTCTTCACCGTGCTCTCGTTCTTCCCCAGGACAACGGATACCTCCTTGATGCCCAGGCCGTCGAGGAACCTCAGCCGGAATACCTCCTTCTCGGCGTCCGACAGCCGGGAGAGGAAGGCGCCCAGACGGTCCCAGAACTGCTTCTTCTCCAGATGATCGAGACTCGAGTCGTCCCTGGATGCGTGCTCCTCATCGTGCTGAGGGGAGAAGAAGGTGAAGATGGAGCGCAGACGCTTCTTCCGATAGAAGTCGCGCACCGCGTTGAGCGCGATGCGGTACAGCCATGACCGGAACATTCCCGGGTCCTTTAAACCCTTGACGCCCCGGTAGGCATTCATGAAGATCTCCTGCGTGATGTCTTCAGCGTCCATGCGCGATGATGTCCGGTAATAAACCATCCTGAAAATGTCTCCCTGAAATCTGGCGATGAGCCCCTCGAAGGCTCTCCTGTCGCCGGCTGCGGCCATTTTCACGGCCTCGGCCAGAGCCGCGGCGTCGTCCGGATTCACCACCTGATCATCGTACTGCTCGAGCCCGTCCATCTTCTGTCAGCCTTTTAAAAAAAGCCCTGTATCCATCTTCCAACATGGGCTCTTAAGCCGGCGATGATCCCTTCAGACGGCCTGCCCTTTCGGTTCCTTCTCCACGTTCTCTTCACATTTGCCTCTTATGACGATCAAGCCTTACATTTTGTCTACAGGGGGTACATTTTCCTGCCCGGGGACGTCAAGAATCAGAGGAAGATGCCCGGTAAGCTCCAGGAACTTCATGACGTCTTCCGTGGAGACCACCAGGGTGCTCGTGTTCACGAGGGGATGGCACTGCATGGCATCGTACTTGAGCAGATCACGGTCGATAATCACCTCGACGCTGCAATCACGGTCATTGATGACGCCCAGGAGCGTCACCGATCCCGGATGCAGCCCCAGATGCCTCTCCAGACGCTCAGAGGAGGCAAAGCTCAGACCTTTTGCTCCGAGGAGCGTCTCCAGCGCCTTGATGTCGACCGACTTGTCCGCACCTACCGTAACCAGAAAGTGCCTGCGGCCTTTCCTGTCTCGGAGAAAGAGGTTCTTGGTCTTGGCGGAGCCGTCCGGGATATCGAGGCAGTCGGCCTGCTCGCAGGTGTAGACCGCCTCGTGGTCGTACCGCCGGTATGATATCCCGTTCTTGTTCAGGTATTCAAAAATATCCGTCATGAGAGGATAATGTCGTCGAGCTTCCGCTTGGGCACGTGGTGGCCCCCTTCTTCGTCCCTCCAGTACTCTATCCTGTCGCCGGGGTCGATCTCCTCGATCTTCACATCCTCATCCGGTTTGCCCAGGGCGATGACGAGGATGATCTCGTATCTCTTGGGAATTTTCAGGGCCTCTCTCAGCTGACTGCGCTGAATCGCGGCTATCATGCATCCGCCCAGGCCCCGCTCCACCGCACCGAGCAGGATGCTCTGGGCCGCGATGCCGTAATCACACCCGAAGGACTTGGTGACGGTCGTGTCTCCGAGGACAACGATGTATGCCGAAGGCCGCTCACCTTCCTTGGGTCCCGGCCAGTCTTTCAGGTACATGGCCCATGCGAGGTGGGGAAAGATGAGCTTGTTCCTCGCGGGTGTGTTCGAGAGGATATACCGCAAAGGCTGGAGATTCGCCGCCGACGCCGAAAGCCTTGCAAGATCGACCAGGTCCCTCAAGACCCCGATCTCGATGGGCGACCTCTCGTCGAACCTCCTGTATGACCTGTTCTTCACTACGAGATCCCGAATCATTTCCTCCTCCTTGATGCTGCCCGATCGGGCGCATGATCATCCGTACATTAAGCACTTCCCCTGTTTACCACCAGAGCACGGCAAATACAAAAGGAGAAATCCCCCTCGTACCGTGCTTGAGCCGGGAGCTCGCTCCCGGCTCAAGGGATGAGGGATCAGGAAGCGGATGCCCGGGACTTTTTCAGGTTCTTGATGAACGGCTTGAAGAGGAAGCTCTTCTCGTCGAGAGAGCAGAGCTGCTCGAACATGGGCACCGTTACGGTGAAGGCGAGGATGTCCGGCGGCAGGTATTGCCGCATGGCGATATCCGTAGCCCCGATGATGGCCTGCGGCCTCTGCAAGTCCTCGAACAGGGGCAGGAGCTCCATGCACCCGGAGCCGAACGGCGCGATCACGGCCGGAGGATCTCCCGGCACGCTCCAGTAATTGGCGCCGATGACGAGCATGCTCAGCTGGTCCGGATTGACGAAGAAGGTCACGGTCTTCAAGAGCTCGTATTTCTCCGGGCGAAGCGGCCCCATGAGGATGTACGGGTTTTCCATCTCGTAGGGCTTTCTCTTGTCGAACCAGTTCTCCATGATGGGTCGAGTTGCCTTGAGGCCCTCGCCTTCGAAGAGGAACGTGACATAGTCTTCCCGCGAGCGCGTCTGCACGCCGCACAGGTGGCTTCCCGCACCGCCGCAACCGAAGTTGTCCTTTGTGATCTGCAGCGTCTCGCCCTTGAGGAAGTTCTCGTAAAATCGGAAGATGCACATATGCTTGCCGGGCTTGAGCGTGATGAGAGGCTCGAAGCCCGAGGTGTCGGGCGAATCGTACATGCCGAGCAGGGGATTCGTCAGACCGAGCCGGGTAACCAATGTCTTCTGATCAGGCATCATGGCCGCCTCCTTCGATCGATTTTGTATTCTCCTGATCTGATCCTGGCACTTGAGGCAGGGCTTGCGCAACTGTTTTTTTTGCCGCTACCGGAAGACGGCCGAGGGATCGAAAAGGGCAGAAGCCTCGTCAAAGGTCTGCGGAATCCAGAGCGGACGATCGTCCCTGTCGATGAGCCTTGCCCTCACACCTTCACGGAAGTCGTGCCTCCCCGTGAGATAGCGCGCCGCCATGAGGTCGGCCTTGTACACATCGTCGATGTCGCGGTTCTCGTTGTGCCTCAGGAGCGCGAGGGTGAGGACGACCGCCGACGGCGACATCTGGGACAGCCGGTCGAACACCCCTTTGCACAGCTCCTGCTCGATGCTGCACTGCTTCAGGTCTTCCAGGAGGTCGAGCACGGAAGCCCTGCCGGAAAAATATGTCCGCACCCATGCATCCATATCCGGATGGACTGGGATGTCCTCGATGAGCACCTTTTTCAGCATGCCTTCGAGAATCTTCCTGCCCTCCTCTTTCTCCGGAGCGATGCCTTCAGCGCCTGCTTCGATGCCCTTGACGACCTCTCTCAGCCTTTCCGACGGAACGAAGTGGGTCGCGAGGCCGACCCGGACGCACTCGCTGCCTGTCGATTCGTATCCCGTCAGTGCAAGGAATTCGGGATATCCCGGCGGACACTTGCGGAACAGCCATCCGGTCGCGCCCACATCAGGGAAAAAACCGATGCGGGTCTCGGGCATGGCCATACGCGTCCGCTCGGTGGCGATCACCATATCAGATCCGGCGGCAAGCCCGAGGCCTCCGCCCATGGTGATCCCGTCGGCAAGCACGACGAGAGGCTTCTTGAAAGAATGGATCCGCAGATCGAGGGCATACTCCTCTTCGAAGAACTGCATGGCAGGGGCAAGGGAATCGTCTGCAACCGACCTCGCAATGAGCTTGATGTCCCCCCCTGCACAGAAGCCCCTCTCTCCGGATCCGTACAGAATGGCGGCCTTCACATCGTCCGCTTTCTCCGCATCGTCGAGGGCTTTCCCGATGATCCGGATCATGTGCACATCAAGGCTGTTCAATGCCTCCGGACGGTTGAGCACGATGTGCATCACGGAATGCCTGTCAAAGACAATGACCGGATCGTCTGCAGCCAGCATATGCATCCCTTCCCTCCTGATAAGGTGATATCCTTTAAGATAAACACCATGTCAGGCATTTTCCAGGATAATCCACACGGCCGGAGCAGACGTCGACCTTCCGGATACGCATCCCGCGCCTGCCCGTCATCCTGCCGAGAGCGGATCAGTCAGGAGCGAAAGGATGAAAGCCTCCGGTCCATGATGCTGCGCCACAAAGGGGGAATCACGGCTATGAGGACCATCCCGGCATAGCCTGTAGGAAGCTGGGGGCTCTCGTCGAAATGTCTGAGAACCTGGTAGCGTCTCCCGGGATAGCTGTGATGATCGGAATGCCTCTGGAGGTTGAACAGGAAACGGTTCGTAAGGTAGTTGCCCGCATTCCATGAGTGGACAGGACTGACCGGCTCGAAGGTTCCCGGGCTCGTTTCTCTTCTGATGAGCCCGTAGTGCTCGATGTAATTGACGATCTCCAGGAGCGTGAAGGCGATGAGCCCCTGCACGACGAGGTACACGGCTGCTTCGGTCCCCAGGGAAATCCCGAGGGCAAGCACGAGGGCGATCTCCGCCGATCCGTACCTGATCATGCGGTTGTGCAGGCTCCAGACGGGCAGGCCCTTTTTCCCGAGCCTTTCCGCCTCGATACGCCAGGCGCTCCTGAAGCCTCCGAAGACCGTCCTCGGCCAGAAGGCGTAGAAAGAGTCTCCCAAACGGGCCGTGGCAGGATCACGCGGCGTCGCCACATGCCGGTGATGGCCGGCTACGTGCTCGATGGCCCAGTGCATGTACCCCACGGTCCAGAGCATGAGCCTCGAGAGGAACGGCTCGAACGAATTGTTCACCCTGTGCTGCAGCTCATGCGAAACGTTGATGCCCATGATCCCCGATGATATCCCCATCGATGTTATGAAACCGGCGAACTCGATCGGCCAGAGGACTTCGTAGGTGACGACGAAAGCGCCCCAGAGCACCAGGGCTATCTGGAGAGGTACGCAGAGCCAGGTCACAAGCCTGAACCGCAGGGCGCTGCTCAGCTTCCCCTCTTCCTCGGGGGCAGGATTTTTCCGGGAGACGCCGATCGCGATATCCAGAAGGGGTACCACGCCGAACACGAGCACAGGCGTGAGAAACGTGAGCGCGCCCCCCAGGGAATATCCGAGAACCACACTGAATGGGACGACGAAAATCAGATAATACGGCAGGACGCTCATGGAACCACCCCTCAAAAGGAGTATGTATCGTGCACGGTGAGCAATACGGCTTATCCTCTAAGATAATGGTTAAGCCTGCCGCCGGGCGGTTTCAAGCCGGATCAGGCCGCTGCAGACGTGCCCCCGGTGCAATGCTCTGAGGAAACCGGGGCAGCCGCCCCAAGGGCAACCTTTGCGACCTATCTCGCCTCGACGATCTCGATACCGATCTTGCCCATCAGGTTCACCATGGGGACCAGTGATGCGAGTGTCTCGCCCTCCACCAGCTTGATGTGCGTCGCATCCGCAGGCATCTGGTTCAGCGTTGGGTCCACGGTGATCCACTCTCCCTTGACGAAGCTCTCGGCCCAGGCATGGTAGAGGAATCCCTTGAATTCTTTCGAGTAGACGAGGCCGTTCGCTATGCGAGTGGGAATTCCCAGGCTCCTGGCCAAGGCGGCATAGAGGTAGGCGTGCCCCTGGCACTCCGCCTTTCTCTTCGAGAGCACGTCGAGGGCCGTAAAGACATCAACGGGCTCCTTGGCGATATTCTTCTCCATCCAGTTGAGGACCGCCCGGATCTGCCCGTCCTGAGAGGCCGACCCCGCGGCAATCTCCTTTGCAGTCTTCCGGATCTCCGTGCTGCTGCTGGGTACGCTGTAGCTCGGCTTGAGATAGATCTCCGGCGCCCGATCCGCCGCCTTGAGGCTGGGGCCCGTTCCCGGAGCCGCCGACCGGATGCGGCACGAGATCCTCTTTCCTTCCGGCCTGCACTGCTGGCATGCCCCGTCTGGTATGGATGCGCCCTCCGGCACCCCGTCCAGGAATATCTGCATGTACCTTATCGAAGACGGGTCGTCTATGGGCGACGTGACCTTGATCAGGCTGAACTCGAGGAGGTTCTCGTTCTTGCTGAGGCTCGACTCGACGAGATAGCGCTTCGCCTGCTCTTCGTTCTCGATGCCCGATATGAGGACGCCGCCGAGCGCCATCTCGAGGACCGGCAGACCCTTGTCGTCGAGCCAGGTGTTGATCTCCTGGCCCTGGTAGCGGGTCCTCAACTTGAACGCATTTCCGCTGAAGAGCTCGCTCTTCTGGTACGCGAGGACCTCCTGGGACACCTCGCTTATGCCCTGCACCTCGCTGTCGTAGATCCTGTACTCGTACCTCCGGCCGATTTCGAGCCCATGGAGCAGCGGGTAGAGGTAGATGGCGCTACCAGGATAGAGCCCGCCCTGCACGTCTGCCTTTTCCTCGGTGCTCGCGCCCCCGGATGATCTGGCGATTGTGAGGGTCCCTCCATCGAACGATCCCGAGAGCTTGAGCCTGCTTCCGTCGATGTCATAGTCGTAGGAAAAGCGCTTCAGATTGAGATCCCTGTCCACGAGGTCCCAGGAGATCAGGGAGACCCGCTTGTCCACCATGAGAAAGCGGAAGTGCATGAACGCCTGGCTTTCGATCTCGAAGTGGCCCTTTACCTGCTTCGAGGGCTTGATGACGAAGTGGGTGAACCCGATCTTGCCGCCGTTGAACACCACGCCTGTCCAGTACTCACTCACGGGCAGCCTGTC
>Ga0116185_1004157_pt1 | contig 11982 bp, 8 predicted proteins | sample AD_JPNNA7_MetaG_FD_89754 | JGI IMG/M metagenome (GOLD analysis project Ga0116185, IMG submission 89754) | Active sludge microbial communities of municipal wastewater-treating anaerobic digesters from Japan - AD_JPNNA7_MetaG | ecosystem: Engineered > Bioreactor > Anaerobic > Digestate | place... | reverse complement strand
GTGTATTCGCCAACGACTGACTTGCCCTCGAGGCGGCTGGCCCCGTTCAAGGCCGCGCCCTTGCTCTCCACCTCTTTCTTGCCTTGGGCTATGCCCATATCAAGGAAGAATTGCAGGCTTCCGGGAATGTCTTCTTCCACGTCGGGGCGGCAATCGATGCGGAGCGTCAAGGCCACATCCTGGGGACCGGTAAAATCCGCGAACACCCGCATTGAGTCCACGTTGGCGAACATGCCGACGAAGAACTCCGGGTTGTTCTTCCCGTCGGCCCCTACAAGCAATCTAAACGCCGACAACACAGCGAACGCGCCGCCGTCCCGGTTGTCCAGAACTGCCTCCACCGCATGGCCGCCCTCCAGTTCAAGCGGCCCGGCCACGGCGTATCCGGCCCACGTCTTCCCGGTGAGGTCCTGGGTCAGGCGATCGATACGCGTCTCGCCGCGTAACGTGAGCACTCCCCGTTTCTCGAGCACCATGCCTTCGTTGGCCCAGCGGACGGTCGGAACGGATTTCGAGATGTTCGCGCTGTTGACCGCATCGCGGATGACCGGTCCCAGACGCTGATCGTTCACAAATCCCGTTACGGCGGCAGAACCCTGGGGCACGTCAGGGGCGATCAGAATCGCCACCTCTTGTGGCAAAATCCGCCGCACAACCCAGCTGCTCGGGCGCTGGTCTTCCGGAAAGGCTGCTTCCAGCAGTGCCGTAAGGGTATCTTCCCCGCGACCCGGCCACGCCGCAATTTGGACGCGCGTATCTGGCGTCACATACGAAGAATGCGAAAACTCCGGACTCTTCAGGACGGCGAATTTTCTATCGGCAACAACGAAAGCGATTATGCCAACAACCACCAAAATGCCCAAAGCCGCAAACAACAGCACCCAGAGCTTCTTCAAGATTTGCCCCCTTCTAAGTGACATCCATTGGTTTCCGCGTCACGCAAGCCCAGATCGTAAGCCTATGAACTTGCCAAGTCAACACAGCTTTTCCTGGCGCTGGCTCATACCCGGTTTTCCGCGGTCACAAACTGGGGCGGTGGTTCATAACAGAAGATAAGGAGAAAGGCGTTTGCGGCCATTTTCTTGTTTCCCGGGGGAAAGGGCGGGAGCAGCGGGGCACAAAGCAGGGGCATAAGGAAAGGCCGGCGGTCGCGATGCCGCCGGCCCTGTTCCCAACCCAATGGTATTGCAGATACGTTAACGTACCGCTGCGCGTGGAATATCTATGTAAGTAGACCCCATCATCACCTTGGTTCGCTTCGGGGCCGTATGTGCATGCTTGAGACTTGCTATGGCGCGAAGATAGAAGGCGTGGTCGACCGCCAGGTCCCGCTCCTGGACTTTTGCTTTCATGCTTTCGAACGCCTGAAGGGCGATGTCTTTTCTACCGACCCGCTGCGCGGCCACGATCCACCAATACAGTTGGTCCGGGGACAATCCTGTCATGTTGGGGAATCGCCGGTACGTCGCAAGGACGGTGTCTCTCCGATCATGCCACTCTGAGGGGCCCAGTGCCACGACAAAGAGATTTGCCAACCCCGCCGGATAAAACTCGCCCGTGTCTTCCACGGTGACCGTTGCGTCCCCTGCTTTAGCCCATGCGTAAAGGCCGTCCTCGCCGCGAAGCTGGTCGAACGCTTTTTTCATATCGCGGCGTGTGTAATACACTTCGTGCACCCAGGCATAGTCACGGAGGAGCTGGGCGATTTGCCGCGAATGCCAAAGCGCTTCGAAAACCTCCGCATTGTCCATAACGTACTTGTACGGCGAGTCCGGCTTGGCGTAGGTCAACCCGTCCACGTCGAGGGTCGATAACATCGCCTTGTGCGCTCCAAAAATCTTACCCATTTCACGCAACACGAACCGGTGGTCTTGGGTCAGCATCCGGCGCATGTTCACGCACATCAGGAAGGTTGCGGCATACGAATCCGTCGCGTCGCATTCGCCGGTGGATTCGTAGTTGCTGACGGTTCCCTTGTAGTCATGAATGACGCCCCGGAGATCCATGTGTTTGAAATACCAATCCGTCCACTTGATTCCGCCTTCGGTATTTCTTATCGTCGGTAATCTGATAGGCTTCGAACAACCCGAGGGCGGCATAGTTGCCAAAGTACGGCGAAATCGTGATTTGGTCGCCCGATTGCTGGTGGATGATCGCACCGTCAGCGAGTTGCTTTGACAAGATAGCGTCCGCATGTTCGCAGATCTCGCCCTTCGGCGTCATCGCAACCAGAAAGATGAGTAGGGCTTGCATCATTTGCTCCTTCCCGGCGTCACAAAACATAAACTCCCACGCTGTTATTATGCCTCAACAACAGCAAAAGTTCCTGTAAACTCCGTACAACTCCCCTCAACACCCGTTTTCGGCCGGTTTGTTCCCCCTGGCCTCGCAACTGTTTGCAGGAAAAAGGCTTACGAGATCGACACCCCCGGTGCCTCGACTTCTGACGGAAACATGAAATCCTGCGGCTCGACCACAACGACGCCGCGGGGCGTCACCCGGAACCGCCGCATGTCCTCATCGGAATCATACCCGATAACCACGTCTTCCGGCACATGCACCCCCGTGTCTACGATGGCTCTGCGCACACGTGCCCGACGGCCTATGGAGACCTCGGGCATGAGGATGCATTCTTCCACGTACGAATAGCTGTTCACGCGGACCTCAGGCGAGAGCACGCTCCGCCGGACCATGCCGCCGCTGATGATGCACCCGGGGCTGACTATCGAGTCGATCGCGACCCCAAACCGGATGCCCTCGTCGGCAAACACAAATTTTGCCGGGGGGACCATGGGCAGTTTGGTGCGGACCGGCCATTCCCGGTCGTAGAGGTTGAACAGGGGGTCCACCGCCACGAAATCCATGTTGGCTTCCCAGAACGAGTCTAATGTGCCCACATCCCGCCAGTACTTGGCCTCTTTTCGGTTCTCGTCGACAAAGGGGTAGACATATACCGGGTCGGTTTCCACTAGCCGCGGGATGATGTCTTTGCCGAAATCGTGGGAGCTCATCCGTTCGGCATCGTCGTAACAGGCGCGAATAAGGGTGTCTTTATCGAATACGTAGACGCCCATCGAGGCCAGCGTTGTGCTGGGGTTGTGGGGCGACGGCCGCGGTTTTTCCGGTTTTTCCTGGAACCCGGTCACGCGGTCATCGCTATCGACCTCCAGTATCCCGAAGCGGTTTCCTTCGGCGAGAGGGACCTCGAGGGCCGCGAGCGTTACGGCAGCGCCTTTTGCCCTGTGGAACGTCACCATCTTCTGGTAGTCCATTTTGTAGATATGGTCGCCGGACAGGACCATCACCTCACGGCAGTCGATCGGGTCTATCGAGTACAGATTCTGGTAGATGGCGTCCGCGGTGCCCAAGTACCAGTTGTCGCCCGTGCGTTTCTGAGCAGGGATAACCTCAATGAACTCGCTCCATTCGGGGTACGACAAGTTCCACGCAGAGTGGATATGACGAATCAGGGACAGCGACTTGTATTGAACCAGAACCAGGATCTTGCGGATTTGCGAGTTGATGCAGTTTGAGAGCGTAAAATCAATGATGCGGTACATTCCGCCGAAATGCACTGCGGGCTTGGCTTCGTTGCGCGTCAGGGGGTACAGCCGTTCGCCCGCGCCGCCCGCCAATACCACGGCGAGCACGTCTTTCATGCTGTGCCGGTCATCCATGCTACGCCTCCAATCCGACAAACGCCCTGCATGGAGCGCCATCCCCGTTTCGGACCGCCAACGGCAGCACTATGAATTCACATTCTCCCGCCCCAACCGCTCCCAGTTCAAGGCCTTCCACCACGAGCACAGCGGCTTCCAGAAGGATGCGGTGTACCACTTCGCAGCCCTCTCCGACGGGGGCGATGGACAGATAATCAATCCCAACCAATTGTACACCTTCGGCCACAATGCGTGCAGCCGCTTCCTGTGACAACGAGGCGAAATTATGATGAAACGCGGTGTCTCCCGCAAACGCGCTGTTCCGTGTCTTTAACAACAACCGTTGAGGGAGGCCTTCTTTGCCCAAATCCCCGGCCAGAATCTCCGAACCGGCCGTCTTGACCTCGAGCACGCGCGCCGGGCCGAAAAAGAGCGTTGTATCCAGGGAGTCCACAGGCGCGCCGGACGGACAGAAGTGGTACGGCGCGTCCACATGGGTCCCGGTATGAGTGGTGAGTAGCAGCCGCGAAACGTTGCTGACGTCTCCGTCCGAAATACGCGATATGGCGGAAATCTCGACCGCTGGGTCGCCGGGCCAGCATGCCATACCCTCAAACAACGGCCTGGACACGTCCACCCACCGTCTCGAGGAAGTGACGCGGACTTCCCTTGGCAATAGATTTCCTCCTGCTGCAGGCCTTTGCGTAAGTGATTGGATTATACACTACTTCAACGGGAAAGGCCGAATCGGAATGCGCCAGGATTATCGGCCCCCGGGCTGCGAGGGCGGAAGGCAATAATGGTGCGCGGACGTGTCCACCCGCGGGGTGATTAAGGGGCCGGTAGGAAAACCGGACCTCCGTTGGGTACGGACAGCCCGGCGCTGTGGCGCGGTTTCCTGGCCATGCTGCAGGGGGCCGGGGAGTGGGGGCAGCCTTTATGGGACCGGCCCCTTCGCCGGTCGTGTCAATTTGGTTCCCGGTTCATTTCGGGGCAGGCGGGTTTTCAGATGTGAACCAGATTGGACTTGACCATGCGATTTCTCCGTCGTTGCGGGTGACGCGGACGTAATACCAGACGGGCACGGCGGGCAGGGAGTCTGAATCGGTCCATTCGATGGTTTGTTCGGGTCCGTTTCCGGGGGCGGTGTGGACGGGCTCGTTGTTGCGCAGGATCGTTGTCTCCTGGATCTGGCCCGGGGTGACAATCTCGGCGTGTATTGTGAGGGAGGACGGTTTGCCGCTTTCGACAACCTCTCCCATGACGTGGTCCCCGGCCGTTACGAAGAGGGAGAACTGTCCGTCCGTGGTCGCGAAGGTGCGGCGCGCCTTAATGCCTTCGAAAATGGCTTCACGGGTGAGGGCCTCGGCCCACACGCCGGTTTTGCCGTATCCGCCGCCGTGGTCCGGGCTGGCAACCACGCCTGCAACGATTCCGCGGCTCCAGGCGTCCTGCAGGAAGTGGCCGGGAGTGGTAAACGATTTGACGGCCTGGCGGGGGCATCCAACCGCCTCGTAAGAACCACGGTGCTGCCAGATCTCGGCTACGGGCTCGAGTTCGGGGTCGTGCCAGTTCCAATACACCGGGCAGTTCATCGTGTCCGCGAGTTGGTGGGGGATGACGATGCTGGACTTGGGGTCCAGGCGCCGCCAGAGCGATTCAACAGTGGCGTCTTTCGTGGCCGTGAAGAATTCGGGAAAACAGGGGTCGACATGGATGATGTTTCGGTGGCCGAGACCCGATTCGGGGGGGCCGATGTCTTTGGTCCACTCTTGGCCCAGAAACGTCACGAAAACCTCGGGGTCGTTGTAGGCGCGGACGAGTTCTGCCGTTGTGACCCAGCGAAAAGGGTCCAAGTTGAAATCGTGGTCGGTGATGGCGGCGAAGTCGAGGCCCTCCATATCTTTCTGCAGGGCCAGCAGGTCGGCTGTCCGGGGGCTCATCTTGCGCAGGCAGACAGAGAGGTCCGAATGTTCGTGCAGGTCGCCGAGGCAAAGCTTGAAGGCACGGTTGCCAACGGTTCTGGCTGGGCGGGAGGGCAAGGGAGCGTTTCTCGCGAGGCGGGCCGTCAGGGCGAAGCCGGTATCCGGAAGGGCAAGAGGCTCGGTCTCCAGTTGCACCGGGGAAACGGGGGTAGCGAGCGGGATGGTTACCACGCTCACGCAGGCGAAATGCGCATCCTCCTGCGGCGTTTCGGACCGGGTGAACGTCATGTCCTCACAGGCTATCGCCGCCCAACACTGGCCTTGTGCAAAGGCAAAAGGAACGGGCGTAGAGAACGACGCGGAATCATCGAGCAGCCGGGTACTTTCCCATTCGTTGCCCGCGTACTGAGCGAGAATGGGTTCCCATCCGTCCGACCACCGCCTGCAGCTCACCCAGAGGTTGTTGTGCCCGTCGATGGCAATGGCGGGGGCGCGCACGCTGCCCGTTGCCGCAAGGACGCTTTGGTTCCAGCCCAGCGGCATCTCGAGGGTTCCGTTTGCGTACCTGGCGACCACAATCTGCTCGTTCTCGAGCCAGTGTACGCGGTATTCCTTGAACGTACATGCTTCCCAGGCAAGCCAGACGTCGTTGCCGTGCGCAAGCGCCTGCGCGTGGCGTTCGAGACGCGGATCGAAGGTGATGCGGATTTCTGGTCCCCATGCGCCATTCTGGAACCACGCGCCATAGAGATCCCAGCCCGGCCGGTCGATGTCTCGCCTGAAGGAGTCCCACACAGCGAACACGCGTCCATCGGACAGCGCGCAAACGCTTGGCGAGCGCGAATTGTGGGTGGGAGAGGATATCGAGACGGGGGGGGCGGCGCCGTCAGCGTCTACGCAGGATGCGCGTATCACCCGGCAGGAACCCTCGAGCCCTTCCCAGACGAGAAGCGCACCCTTCTCGACACTCACGATATTGGGCAGGATGCCCTCGCAGCCCAGGGGGGACTGGACCGCGACATCTTCGTGTCCCGTGAAGTCTTCGGGAAAGGATGCATAGTGAATTTGCCAGATGCCGTTGCGTTCGGCGGCGAACGTCAGGAACATCCCCCGTGCTGACGGGGCCATGGCGGGCCTTCCAAAGGCCGTGACGCCGGCCGGGCGATAGGACCACACCATGTCGGCGCCGGTTTCCGAGCATTTCCACAGGCGGATTTCCGAGCCGTCGCTCGAGCGCGCCAGGGTCGCAAGCCACAGCGCGCCGCGCGCATCGAAGGCCATTGCGGGCGCGGTCTCCATTGAATCACTCGAAAACGGAGGAAGCGTGTGGGCCTCTACCTCGATATCGTCAATCCATGCCGTGGACTCGGTGCCGCCGTTACCGTTCTGAAACCGAAGGACGAGCTCCGTTGCTTCCGCGCCATGCACGAGCACGCTTCTTTCAAGCAGAGACCATTCCCGGCTCAAATGCCCCATGGGCACATCCTCGCTGTATCCGTCCGCGAAACGGACCTTTGCCGAGGCGGCAACACTTCCGGCGCCGCGAGCCCGGAATGCAAAAGAGAGTCGCAGATTCGTCTTTGTGGCCAGTGAGAGCGGGAGCGCGATCGTCTCCTCCGGACCTTTGAAGGTTGCCTTTAGACAGCCTTGGCCGGTGAATGCTTCACCCGGAAACAGATACTTTTCCGCAAATGCGGGGAGTTTCTCGGCGGTCTCGAAGCCGCAGCGAAATACCGTCTTGGAAACGCTCTCCGGGGCGGATGGGAGGTCCGCAATACGGCGAACTCCCGAGCGTACCCCGTTTTCGCAGCATAAGCCGACCATGCACATGAGAAGCGCGGCAACAAGAACTGATGCCATGGACGGTTCAGGACCGCGCCTGCGGAAGGGTCGAGAGAACAGCATTGAGTACCTTCTGTTTGCCCGGAAGGGACCAATTACGAAGGCTGGAGCGATCTTGGTCCGCTGAATTACTGATTCCCCCTGCATCAGCCAGCGGCATGACCACAAACGGCCTTCTTCGCTACGGGCAACCACCAGTTGTGCTTATTGCTCAAGGAAACCTGCCAGGAGTTTACCTGAAACAGTTGTCATATGGCCATACCACAGATAGGCGCAATGGCAAGCGTAGGCACAAGGCTCACCTAGGGCAACTGGGCATGACTTATGGATTGGTTCGTGGGACAAGCGGCGGGGGCCTGGATTCCTTCTCGGCGCGATCATTCGCCTGAACGCAACCGTTGCCGACGCATCCGAGCGGCCGGCCACCCCGCACGCGGGCATTTACGCGTATAGTTTCACTCTATGACGTTCACCTGTTTGACATACATATGTGCAAATAAATAGACTTTTCTATCAGGATATACAAACAGCTTTTCCCTTTAGTGATTACCCTATGCGTTGCTGCCGCCGCGGTTGTGTTGGCGGCTGCGCTCGGGGAAACGCTGCGGATGGAAACCGCGGGATACCGCACCGGCAAGTACATTGACTATATCGAAACGGATGGTTTGCGGCCTGCGATTCTCTTTATTCACGGTGGGGCATGGGTGTTTGGAGATCGTACGGCGTGCGCGGAACTGTGCGAGGCTTTTGCCGGTCAATACGACACGTATGCCTGCGATTATACTCTTGCCGCGAAAGGCGGGAGGCCGTGCTGGGAGCAGACGGTTCGTGATATTGCGGAGGCGGTGCGGTGGATCAGGGGCAGGAAGGGCCCGCGACAAGTGTTCCTGGTGGGGATCTCGGCTGGAGGGCACCTGGCGCTCTATCATGCCGCTCGTCACCGTGATGTTCATGGCGTTGCGGCGATCAGCGCTCCGACCGATTTGGGGGGCCGTTTCTGCGAATCGGTGGAGCGCTCGGTCCGTCTTTGGGCCGGTAGCGAGCTGGAGGCGGCATCCGTCCGTCCAACGCTGTCCATGCCGCCGGTATGCATCGTGCATGGCGATTTCGACGACGTTGTGCCGGTAGGTCATGCCGATACCTTTGTGCAAGAGTGTCTGGAGGCAGGCGTGCAGTTTGAATACCATCGGTTCCATAGCGGGGTACATTGCATGAGCGACCACAAGGAACTGACGTGGCGCATCGTGCAGGATTTTCTTTCAGCTCTCGTGCTCTGATGCGGCCGCCCGTTCAGGGCTGGGAAAGCCTGTTTTGTAGCTCGAATACGCTCGCGCCGTTCGCATCATACTGCTTTGTGATGAGCGAATCCGGGAGGGTTTCGAGGCGGGCGGTTTGCCCGGGCGAATGGCACACGATAAAGAGGGGGCGAGGCACGCTGGCGGCCTCGGTCAGCGCCGTCGTGAGCGCGCGCGTGTCGGCGCCGGATAGGATGGCGTTTACCTGAGCCCGGCGGCGCTGGATTTTTGCCGGCTCGTGGCCGTGTATTTCTTGCATGAACTGCTGGGGGGAATAGGTCCATCCGAGGAGCGATGCGGCATCTTTGGTTGGCATCGCGACATAAAGGGCACGGCGGCCGAAGACGCAGGCGTTCAAGTTCGTGTCCATGAGCAGCGCGTTCGTGGGGGTATTGTCCGCAATCCACGTGTACAGGGCGTCTTCCCGCGGGTCTATTGGATGCAGGTAGCGGCCCTTCTCACAGGCCGCCTCTTGGATGTCGCGGGGCCGGGTCAGTTTCCACGCGAGATCTCCCATGGCAAGCGAAAAGAACAGGCACAGAACCACTCCCGCGGCCAGGGGCGTGGCTTGAACCAGTTTATGCATTGGCGCCGCGGCGGCGATGGCAAGCATCAGAAACGCGAATGCCCGCCACTTGGCTTCGCTGGTGTCGGGGCCGCTGACCAGGAGATGCAGTAGCAGCAAGATGATGCATGCCGCCAGCACGAGGCGGCTTCGCGCGAGATTACGCCCGTACCATTCCCTGATATCCCCAGGCCGGGCGGCCATCAGGGCCAGAACCGGCCACAGCAGCAGCGAGTCCTGGATCGCCTTGTGCAAGAGGGCGTTCGCGCCAGTGGTCAACAGGAATGAGGTTTCGGCGGTGCGTCCCGACATGTATTCCAACAGTAGCGGGAGGCCGCAGACAGCGCCGAGGGCGCTCGCGGCGCCGGCGGCGATCAATGGCCGAAGCGCGCGTTTGCGGTTTGTCGCCAGGGCTGCCATGCCGGCGCCCGCCCCGAGTGCCGCGATGGCTACAAGGGCAAAGGGATACAGCGCCCCGCACAAAAACACTGTCCCAAACGCCGCCCCGTACCAGCGGAGGCCGGGACGGTCCGCTGTCATTGTGCGAATCATAACCAAGGCGTAGGCAACAAAGAGCATGACACCCACGGACATGGCGCTCATGTTCGAGAACCGCCGGATGATGGGAATCGCTCCGTGAATTCCTAATGGAATGCCCTGATCCTCCAGAAGAAGGGAGTACAGTCCCTCGGGCAGGAAGGTTACGCCGAAAAACGCCATTGCCGTGGCCAGGATTCGTTGCCCCGGTTCTTCGAAGAAATACCGGGTAAAGGCGTAGAAGAGCATGAGGGCTACGGCGAGGGCGGCCAGATTCAGGAACGCAAATGCCCACGAAACCGGCAGTCCCGTGGTCCAGACCAAGCCCGCTACAACGGCATGAGCGGCCCATGGATACGAGAGGGTGGCATCTCCCGCGAGGGGGTCTTGCGGGGGTATTTTCCCGTTCAACATCTGGTAGACAATGGAGGAGTGGTAAAACCCGTGCACCGAGGCGATCCGGTAAGTCGGGTTGACGGCGTAAACACTGGCGACCGCGAGCAGGGCGAGAATCAGAAACACCCATTTGCTTGTGCGGGCCCGCAGCAGGAGCATGAATGCCGCGGCGCAGGCCGCGCCCGCGGCCAGGCTCACCCCGAAAAAGATGACGGGATCATCCAAACACGTCCGTGACAAGCACATCCCTTTCCGTGCCGGCGCGGGTTCGACGCAGGTACTTCCGCCGCCGTTGGTCCGGTTTCCCCACAAAGTATCAGGGTTGGCGCACAACATCAACCCTTGCTCCGATGGCAGCACCCGCGGGGTACGGCGAGTTGATAGCGGCTGTCACACGCGCTATGCTGCGGCTCGGCTGCCGAAGGGGCGCCACGAATATCTTACAGAAAAAGCCAAACGGAGGACCGGCACCTTGGACAAAGAGCACCCCCGTTTTTCGCAAGAGATTACCGGTGTCGCGCTCGCGGCCGGCAAAGGCTCGCGGATGATGAGCCTGCAGACCCTGCTCCCCAAACCCGTCCTGCCCGTGCTGGACAAACCCATCGTGTACCATCAGTTGGAGGCGATGGCGCGTCTGGGCATACGCAAGGCGATCATCGTGGTGGGGCATCGCGGTTACGAAGTGGTACGCCAGATCGAGCGCCAGCCGCCGGTCGGCATCGAGATTGACTACGTGCCTCAGGAGAGCACCCTCGGCATCGCCCACTGCGTGGGATGTCTCGAGAGCGCCATCGAGGGGCCGTTCTTGTTGTTCCTGGGCGATATCTACTTCCATGCTCCAAAACTGGAGGGGATAATCACGGTATTTCGCGAGAGCAAGGCCGATGCGGTGCTGGGGGCCATCGAGGAAGAAGATACCAGCGCGATCTCGCGCAACTATTGCATTGTGACCGACGAACACGGCCTGGCCCGGCAGGTGATCGAGAAGCCGCGCTTCCCGAAGAGCAGACTCAAGGGCGTGGGCATTTACCTTTTTACCCCGGTGGTGTTCGACGCCATCCGCCGCACATCCCGCACCGCCATGCGCGACGAATACGAGATCACCGACAGCATCCAGATACTGATCGACCTGGGCTATGGCGTTCGGACTTGCACCGACATCATTCACGACCTCAACGTCACGTTTCCGCGCGACTTGCTGGACCTGAATCTGTGGGCTCTCAAGCACGAAGGCCGTGACAAGTACGTTGCCGAAACCGCCCATATTGGCCCCGGGGTTGTGATCGAGACATCCGTTGTCGGCGCGGGCGCGGTCATCGGGGCGGGTTCGGTGCTGAAGAATTCAGTTGTGTTCGCGGGGGCAACGGTCCCCCCGGACCGCCTTCTCGAAGACGTCATCGTCACGGAGTCCGATATCTGCCGCACGTGATGGGAGATCGTATGTGCGCATCGACGACACAACGCCGCGCGCTGGTTACGGGGGGCGCGGGATTCATCGGTTCCCACCTGTGCGAACTGCTGCTCGGGGCGGGCTGGGGCGTGCGCGTGCTGGACGACCTGACCTCGGGTTCCCGCGCGAACGTGGCGCCGGGCGTAGAGTTCGTGGAAGGCGATGTGCGGTCTTCGCGGGACGCGCTGGCGGCCTGCGCGGGCATTGACTGCGTGTTTCACCTCGCCGCCCGCGTGTCCATCCGGCATTCGGTTGAGACCTTCCGGGATGACGCCGACACGAATCTCATGGGCACGCTCACGATGTTGCAGGC
>Ga0116185_1004155_pt1 | contig 11998 bp, 7 predicted proteins | sample AD_JPNNA7_MetaG_FD_89754 | JGI IMG/M metagenome (GOLD analysis project Ga0116185, IMG submission 89754) | Active sludge microbial communities of municipal wastewater-treating anaerobic digesters from Japan - AD_JPNNA7_MetaG | ecosystem: Engineered > Bioreactor > Anaerobic > Digestate | place... | reverse complement strand
GATCAGCAAGGCGTTCATTATAATCTCTTTCCCGAAGCTTTAAGAAACCTTCTTTACCGATCACTGATTCTTTTATCCTGATAATGGAATCGCGGGAATCGGATTTCTTTTTGCTTAATAACCTGAAATAGCTGTTCAGACTGTCAAGATAAAGCTTCGCATCATCACCTGCAATCTCATTGAAAGTCTTATAGTCCATACTTTTTCTCCAGTTCCCCGGTTCAATTCCCGCCAGTTGGGAAAGTTCATCAATATGGTAATTCAGTTTTGCCAGGTTTATTTCACACTGCTCCCTGTAATCAGGGTTTTTCCCCGCTCTGATACATTGATTTACCTTCACCTTCAGTGTCGGAATAAGGAATGAGGAATACCAGTCGAACTGGCTCTTTTCCATTTCCAGATCAAAATATGGTCTTTCAAAACGGTTGCTTTTAAACTGCTCTACACAAATAGACTCATAAGCCCATCGTGTAGCCATGACATCGCCTATTACGGGAACATAGATTTTTCGGCTCAGATACCTTGGCAGTTCATCGAATTTTATCATAGCCCCGCCGAGCAGAAGCTGGGGAACGAGCAGCAAAGGTATGAGGATATATATGCTCACTGCCGTTCTCATACCGGCAGATATGTTCAGTCCCAGAAGGTTACCAAAACAGGCTGTTGAAAAAAGTATAAGCCAGTGCCTGAAAAGCATACCCCTGACTTCCAGTATTGAATTTGCTACTATAACAAAAGAAAGAGTCTGTATAGCAGATAGCGCAAACAGAAAATTGATCTTTGAGAAGAGGTAGCTTAGCCGGCTCAGGTTAAGAAATTTTTCCCTTTCCAGGATCTTTCTGTCCCTGAAAATTTCTTCAGCGCTTACTGTAAGGCCGATGAACAGGGCAACAATGATTGACATAAACAGAAATACCGGATAATTGATATTTTCGGAGAAAAGATATGAGCCATTCACACTGTATCTCGAGATATAACCAAGGATCAATGCCAGCAAAGGGGCCTCGAGAAGGTTTATTATCATATACTGTTTGTCGGCCAGCTTACGCGTTATGTTCCTTTTGATGAAGGTCATTATCTGGTCCGACTTCCCGGGAACCTTAAAATTACTCTTGACAACGGGCAACTTTACGGGTGGTTTATCTAAGACAGGCATCATTTTTTTCCTGTATTTGTCGTACCATTCCGTAGGGCTCACCTGCCGTTCATTGCCGGGTAATCCTTCATTGTTAATTACTTTTACCTCGACTATATGAAGTATACTTTCGGTTTCAATATTACCACAGTTGGGACATTCACTTTCTGAAGCATTAGCCTGGGATGTTTCAGTTTTAAAATATACCAGGGCTTCCACGGGGTCACCGTCATAAATCATGTAACCACCCTTATCAATCAGCCAGAGCCTGTCAAACAATTTTATAATATCTGATGATGGCTGGTGAATTATTGCAAATATCAGTTTCCCGCTCAATGCCTGATTCTTGAGGAGGGCCATCACTTTTTCCGAATCGAATGAGGAGAGTCCGGAAGTAGGTTCATCAATAAACAGTACAACGGGTTCCCGCATTAGCTCCAGTCCAATGTTTAGCCTTTTACGTTGTCCGCCACTGACTTTTTTATTCAGTACATCTCCCACCTGAAGATCCTTTATCTCAAGCAGATCAAGATCTATAAGGACTTTTTCGACAGTATTGTTTATCTGTTCAATAGTATAATCTCCGAAGCAAAGCCTGGCATTGTAAAAAAGGTTCTGATAAACTGTAAGTTCTTCAATAAGCATGTCATCCTGAGGGACATACCCTATCAATCCTTTTATTTCTTCCGATTCGGCGTTAATATCATAGCCATTTATATAAATATTCCCCGTCGTAGGTTTCCATTTGCCATGAAGGAGGTTAAGAAGTGTACTTTTTCCGACACCGCTTCCCCCCATTATCCCGATCAGGTTTCCCGATTCGACACGGAAATTCATTTTTCTTACTCCGTTATCGGAGTTCTTAAAGAGGTACTCAACATCATGTCCTTCGAAGACGACCTTATCAGAAAATCCTCTCGAAACAAATTTTTTGTAGATCCTCGAGTAATAAATAGGATCGATGCCTACACCCTTGATATTGACGCCTCTCTCAAGGAGGTATGGCCTGCATGCAATAATATCCCTGCCTTTAAAATAAAGTGTCAGCGGTCCGTCGTATGTGAAGAGGAGTGTCCCGGTACTCTCAATATAGAGAACAATAATCAGTCCCTTGAAGCCCTTGATCCTTATGTGACGCCATTTTTCATAGTTTTTATAGATCCCTGCTCCTGACAGATCCGGATTATCGCTTTCGATTATAAGAACGCAGTCTGTCGCAATATCATCGAAATTTCTTCCGACCATAAATGCGGCTGCGTTGTTGTATTCTTTCTTAGGGATATTGAATGTCCTGACAACTATATCAATGATTGTCTTTTCCTGCTCTGATACCTGTCCGTCTTCATAGGCAAATTCCATCAGTTGGAGGAAGACGAGCATCCTTTCTTCGATGAAGAGTCCTTTTTTTATCTGCCGGCAGATGTTTGTTATCTGAAATGATATTAATGAATCTTCATCAGCAAGTTGCGATTTATCGACACTCTTCAATTCATTTGAATAAAACTCCAGATTGTTCTCAAAAAGAGCGTAATACTCTTCTTCAAGTTCCCGGTTCAGATATCTTCTAAGATAACTGCGGAGTATCTTTTTACCACGTGATGTGATCCCGAGCGGATTGACCGTCGAGACAATGGCAAAAATATGGATCAAAGCCAATAAGACTGATTCCCTCATAAAATAACTGACAAAAAAAAGACCGCAAAGAAACAGTCCGTGCGGTCATATTTTTACCTGACTGTTACCCGACAATCTGAGCCCGTACCAGTTCGATAGCTTTTGTAATATCCTTGATATTCTGTTCTGTAAGACTCGTTCCAAGGGTATTGTATACTGTTTTGATAGGTTCCAGCTTCGTCAGGAAGTCTTTTATTACCGGATCGTTCTCATATGGTTTTGTAACTTCGAGATAGAGTTCAAATGACTTTTTCTGTTCGAGAAGGTTCTTTGAGATACCTGCAACCTGATAAGCTGCTTCCGATACATGTGTTGTAAGGTACATCCCTTCAACCCAGGCTCCTCCAACTACAAGCAATGCAAGTGTCTGCTGGTCATTATCACTGAGATATGCGTAAGTTTTGTCGAATGCTTCCGTAAGGATCTTCACCAGCTCATCCCTGTTGTCAAAATTCAGCTTGATCCTGTCATATAGTGTTTCATCATAGATCTGCGACATGTTGAGTTCATTAGCCAGGACTCTGATGGCATCCAGATAATTTATTACTTCCTGTTGTATATTGTAAAGAGTGGCATAGCTCAGATCGCCGCCATAGACTCCCAGATTTGTTGCCTTGGCAGTGCTACTGAAATACTTCTTCGAATTTTCAACAGGATTCGTTATCCCAAAAATATATCCTACTTCCAGCTGGGTAAGCATTTGAATGACTTCAGCAGATGAGGGTAATGGATAAACATTGGATTCTATCTGCCCTTCAATGGATTTTTTCTGCTCCATTTCGACCTTTTTTATCTCTTTATCCTTCTTGCCTCTGCAGGAATTCAGACTTATAACTCCCAACATCATAAAAGGAAGTAATATTGCTGCAATCGTCTTTTTCATATAGGTTATTTTTAATTAAATATTCGCAAAAAAACTTCCATAAAAGTAATAATAAATATTAAATATAGACAATCGGGATAATGATATTTGGAGAATCACTGAAAAATCTGGTCAAGTAATCAATAACTGATCAGTGTCTTGAGTTTTTAGTGACTACATCTATATTACCCGGTTGTGTTTTTCAGACAGTATTGAGTCTTATCGAATGCCGGCTTCATCTTCATTAGTTATTTTTGTATATCTTCGGCCCGGATTTCGAAGGTGGTCTGATGAACTGGGAATTCGATGAGATTATCAACCGGGAGGGAACTGATTCGGTCAAGTACGACCTCCGGCAGGAGATCTTCGGAAGGAATGATATCATTCCTATGTGGGTCGCTGATATGGATTTTAAAACACCTGATTTCATAGTTAAAAGACTTAATGACCGGCTCCGCCATGAGATATATGGCTATTCTTTCCGCTCTCCTGAATATTTTAATTCTATTGTCAGATGGCTCAGAGACCGTCACAAATGGAATATTGAGAAGGACTGGATCTGCTTCAGCCCCGGCATTGTTCCGGCTCTCAATCTATGCACTCTTGCATTCACAAGACCCGGAGATTCAGTAATAGTCCAGCCCCCGGTTTATTTCCCTTTCTTCCCTGCTGTTGAAAGCCACGGCCGCAATCTTGTTTACAACCAGCTGATAATCAGGGATGACAGATGGACAATGGATTTTGACGGACTTATTTCATCTATTACAGAAAGAACGAAGATGATAATGATCTCCAATCCTCATAATCCTGTTGGAAGAGTATGGTCAGACACTGAACTTAAGAAACTTGCTTCGATTTGTCTTGAAAAAAAGATAATAATCCTGTCGGATGAGATACATAACGATCTGATCATTCAAGGTTATAAGCATACTCCTGTAGCGAATATATCCGAAGAAATCTCTGATATTACAGTGACTTGCATCGCTCCCAGCAAAACATTCAATCTTGCAGGGTTATCAACATCTTCAGTCATAATTTCCAATCCGGTGCTGAGAAAATACTTCAAAAAGAAAATTGACGACCTGCATATCGGGAACGGAAATATTTTTGGTACTGAAGCATCAATAGCGGCTTATACGCATGGTCATAAATGGGTGGATGCACTAATGGATTATATAAACCGAAACGCAGGATTCGTGATCAGCTACTGTAAAGATCTGATACCAGAGATAATACCGGTAAGACCTGAGGGTACTTATATGATCTGGCTTGATTGCAGAAAACTTTCGATGGGCACGAAGGAGATACAGGATTTCTTCGTAAATAAAGCAGGAGTTGGAATGAATGAGGGATCGCAATTTGGCCCGGGTGGAGAAGGATTTATGAGAATGAACGTTGCAACATCAATACATAAAGTTGAAGAGGCTATGACAAGGATAGAAAAAGCTGTTGCAGCTATCAGATAACAATTTTAATACAGATGGAAAGCAGGACAAAAGTAAAGCTTACGCTGGAAGACGGGACAGTCTGTTACGGAAGATCATTTGGATCAGAGGTTCCTGTCGCAGGAGAAGTAGTTTTTAATACAGCCATGACCGGATACCCCGAGAGCCTTACCGATCCTTCATACCGGGGACAAATACTCTGCCTTACATATCCCCTGGTTGGAAATTACGGAGCTCCTGCTAAAAGTGAGGAGAACAATCTCTACAGGTTCTATGAATCATCTTCAATACACATAGCTGGTTTAATTGTATCCGACTATTCTTTTGAATACAGCCACTGGAACGCTTCCGAGAGTCTGGATGAATGGCTCAGAAGAAATAATGTTCCGGGAGTTTATGGGATAGATACAAGAGCCCTTACAAAAAGGATACGGGAAAAAGGTGCGATGCTCGGAAAGCTGGAACCGGAAAATACTGAGATCCCGTTTTATGATCCGAATAAGGTCAATCTGGTGGCAGAGGTCAGTACACGTGAAGTAAAAACTTACGGATCAGGCAAATACAGGATACTTCTTGTGGATTGCGGAGTTAAATATAATATTATCAGGAGCCTGCTGAGATATAATACCACAATCATAAGAGTTCCCTGGGACTATGATTTCCATACAATTGAGTATGACGGATTGTTCCTTAGCAACGGACCCGGCGATCCCAAGATGTGCAGCAGGACAATCGATAATATTAAAAGATCATTTGAAAGGGATATTCCTGTGTTTGGTATATGTCTTGGCAATCAGCTCATGGCCCTGGCTTCCGGAGCAGATACATATAAGCTGAAATACGGACATAGAAGCCATAACCAGCCGGTACTTGAATTGACGACAGGCAGGGCTTACATAACATCACAGAACCATGGTTTCGCTGTTGACAACAGGACACTCGGGAAAGACTGGGATCCTCTTTTCATTAACATCAATGACAAGACCAATGAAGGGATGAAACATAAGACAAAACCTTTCTTTTCAACCCAGTTTCACCCTGAGGCATCAGGAGGGCCAACAGATACTGCTTATCTGTTTGAGGTATTTATAGAGAATATCCGGAAAAGCTAACGTTCCCTTCACTTCGCATATCCCATAAGCTTGTCCGCCATCTCGGCTGCTGATTTGTTTTTAAAAACTTTCAATCTCTCGTTGAATATCTTTGCTATCTCCTCATTGCACAGATTCCCTATGCTTCCTTCATGAACATAATCCTTTATTGCTGTCTTTGAGAATGATGAATTCCTTACCATCTCAGACACCGCTTTATATGCATCCCTGAAAGGGATCCCTTCCTTTACGAGCCTGTTCACCTCTTCAGTGCTGAAGATAGTGTTGTAGAGAGGATTATCGGTGATATTCTTCCTGATCTTTATATTATTCAGCATCAGCAGCATGATCTCAATTGATTCTTTAAGATCGGTAAAAGCATCGAAGATAAGTTGCTTCAGCAGCTGAAGATCGCGGTTGTATCCCGATGGAAGATTCGATGCAAGCATTGCCACCTCGCCGGGCAGCATCTGCAGAATATTTGAACGTCCGCGTATAAGTTCGAAAACATCCGGGTTTCTCTTCTGAGGCATAATACTTGATCCTGTCACATATTCGTCAGGGAAATCGATGAACCGGAATTCTGCACTCATATAAAGACATATATCCATTGAGAATCGTGAGAGAGTCTGAGCCAGAGAGGCAAGTGCTGAGGCAACGGCCATCTCCACTTTTCCCCTGCTCAGGCTCGCATAGGCCGAATTGAAAAGAAGCTCGTCAAATTCCAGCAGTTCAGATGTGAGTTTCCTGTTCAGCGGGAGCGTCGTCCCATAACCTGCAGCCGTACCCAGCGGATTGGTATTGTTGATTGCTCTGGCTCCGCTTAAAAGCAGCAGGTCGTCACACAGACATTCAGCATATGCACCAAACCACAATCCAAATGATGAGACCATGGCAGGTTGCATATGCGTGTATCCCGGCAGAAGTACTTCCTTATACTGGTTGCTCAGCGACTGCAGTTTATTAAAAAGCCTGCTGATAAGTGATGCCAAAGTATCAATCTCTTCTCTTGTATATAGTCTGATGTCAACAAGCACCTGGTCATTCCTGGACCGGCCGGTATGTATTTTTTTACCTGTGGTTCCAAGGATCGAAGCCATTTCCTTTTCAATCTGCGAATGAATATCCTCAACATCCTTCTCTATTACAAGAGTTCCTTCTTCATCCCATACGAAAAGGGAATGGAGGGCTTTTAGCATATCATTTTTTTCGCCGGCTTCTATCAGCCCAACATCATGAAGCATTATGACATGAGCCATTGATCCTATTATATCCCATTTAGTGAGATGAAGATCAGTTTTCCTGTCCCGCCCTGCAGTGAATTCGATTATAGCAGGTTCAGGGTTAATTCCTTTTTCCCAGAGTTTCATATATCCATGATGTTAAAATTGTAAATACTGTTTAATGGTGCAGGTTGCAGGTTGCAAGTTAAGTTCGGAGTGCCTGGAGTGCCTAGAGTTTGTCTCACCCTGCACCTTGAACCTTGAACCTTGAACCTTCTTACCTCCCCTTGCTCTCTTCCACAATAGCCCTGTGGGCCATCAGCCTTATAGCATTGATCTTGATAAATCCCTTACTGTCAGTCTGATCAAACCCACCTTCAATATCCATGCTTGAGAGCTTACTGTTATACAATGAAGAAGGTGATTCTCTTCCTTCGATTATCACGTTACCCTTATACAGACACAGATGAACACTTCCATCTATCAGCTCCTGGCTCTTCTGGATGGCTGCCATCAGAAAATCCATTTCAGGACTGAACCAGAAACCATTATAAATTAGTTCGGCAAATTTCGGTGTCAGCATGCTTACAAGTCTCATTACCTCCCTGTCCATGGCAATGCCCTCAATGTCCTTATGGGCAATATGCAAAACTGTTGCAGCCGGAGTTTCATAGACGCCACGCGATTTGATCCCAACGAATCTGTTCTCTACCATGTCAAGCAATCCTATCCCATTTTTACCGGCGATCTCATTAAGGTAAACAAACATTTCATAAGGATCCTCTTTGACAGTTCCGTCCTCCTTGTTTATTAACTTAACAGGAAGACCGTTCCTGAAATGCACAACTATCCGGGTTTCTTTGTCGGGTGCGTCCTGCGGCATGACCATTTTCTGAAGCATGCTTTTATTAAGGGTGTACATCGGATCCTCAAGGATACCTGCTTCATGACTGATATGCATCAGATTTTCATCTTCGCTGTATGGCTTGTCAATGCTTGCTTTTACAGGAATCTTTTTCTCGGAAGCATATTTGAGCAGATCTGTCCTTCCCTGGAACTGGGCAAGAAATTCCCGGTCCTTCCATGGTGAAATGACTTTTACTCCTGGCATAAGAGCATAATAACAAAGTTCAAATCTCACCTGGTCGTTGCCTTTGCCTGTGGCTCCATGGGCAACTGCAGTTGCTCCCTCCTGCTTTCCACCTCGATCTGTTTCTTGGCAATCAGTGGTCTTGCCAAAGCTGTCCCCAAAAGGTACCTGTCTTCATAAATAGCATTAGCCATAATGGCTTTGAACACATAATTCTCAACGAATTCCTTTTTAAGATCAGATATTATCACTTTTGACGCTCCAAGAAGCAATGCCTTTTTCCTGCACTCATCGAAATTCTCAGCCTGTCCGACATCAGCCACATAGGCCACCGCATCATAATCCTTTTCAATAAGCCATTTCAGAATCACTGAAGTATCAAGCCCTCCGCTGTAGGCTAATATCACTTTTTCTTTCATTTTGTTGATTGTATTAATAGTTAAAAAATTATTGGTTCACATATCCTGGTTTGCTTTTCTTAACCTGCTCATGCAGTCCCGGCAGGATGATCTCAAGGCATGTGTGTGCCTGTGAATTTGAAATGCCATCTCTCGGAATTATGAGGATTGTATCATCACCCGCGATCGTCCCTGCAATCTCATATCTCGATGTATTGTCAATATAAAAAGCTGTATTGCTGGCATTTCCCGGGAGTGTTCTGATCACGATAAGCCCTTTAGCGTCAACAATATCTCGTATAACAGGTAGCAGCTGAATATTGGCCGGCATAGAAATTCTTCCGCCCGGATTGTCTGTTATTGCATATTTGTATCCTCCCTTTCCATCAACTATTCTTCCTGCACCCAACTGCCGTAAGTCGCGCGATAAAGTCGCCTGGGTACATCTTATACTTCTCGCCCGAAGCTTTCTCAGAAGCACATCCTGGGAAGAAATATTCTCATCCGTAATTAACTTCTCTATCACGGAAAGACGTTTAGCTTTTTGCATATTTATTCAATAATTTTGCAAATATATTCATTTTTTTTGTCTGCCAAAATGCTGTTAAGATTTTTTATACTATTTTTACCCCAAATCAGAGAGATGAGAGACGACATTAAAAAAGTTGTTATACTGGGATCAGGCGCACTTAAAATAGGTGAGGCGGGAGAATTTGATTATTCAGGGTCTCAGGCATTAAAAGCGCTGAGAGAAGAAGGAATAAAGACAGTTCTGATAAATCCGAATATTGCTACAGTTCAGACGTCGGAGGAGCTTGCAGACAAGATCTATTTCCTTCCCGTGACCCCATACTATGTCGAACAGGTAATAAAGAAAGAAAGACCAGACGGCATACTTCTTTCATTCGGCGGGCAGACAGCTCTTAACTGCGGTACTGAACTTTACAGGGCAGGCATCTTTGAAGAATATAATGTAAAAGTTCTGGGAACTCCGGTATCGGCTATTAATGACACCGAGGACAGGGAACTCTTTGTCAGAAGGCTCAATGAGATCGATGTAAAGACTCCCCGCAGCATTGCTGTATCCAACACTGATGATGCACTTAAAGCTGCAGGTGAGCTTGGCTACCCTGTGATAATCCGTTCAGCGTTTACCCTTGGCGGCCAGGGCAGCGGATTCGCTTCATCATCCGATGAACTAAAAACCCTTGCATCGAGGGCATTTTCCTATACAAACCAGGTCCTTGTCGAAGAGTCACTGAAAGGATGGAAGGAAGTGGAATATGAGGTTGTCCGTGACAGGTATGATAACTGTATTACAGTCTGTAATATGGAGAATTTTGACCCACTCGGGATACATACCGGAGAAAGCATTGTGGTCGCTCCTTCACAGACATTAACAAATAACGAATATCATAAACTAAGGGAGCTTTCAATAAGGATAATCAGACATATAGGTATAGTGGGAGAATGTAATGTCCAGTATGCACTTTCTCCTGATTCGGAGGATTACAGGGTGATCGAAGTGAATGCCCGATTGTCCCGCTCCAGCGCTCTGGCTTCCAAAGCAACCGGTTATCCGCTTGCTTTCATCGCTGCAAAACTTGGTATAGGTTACGGGCTTCATGAACTTAAGAATTCTGTAACAAAGACAACAACTGCCTGTTTCGAACCTGCACTTGATTATCTGGTCTGTAAAATACCAAGGTGGGACCTGAATAAATTTCAAGGGGTTTCCCATGCCATTGGAAGCAGCATGAAGAGCGTAGGCGAAGTAATGGCCATCGGCCGGACCTTCGAAGAAGCCATCCAGAAAGGCCTCAGGATGATCGGAATGGGTATGCACGGTTTCACAGGTAACAGGGAATTACAGTTCGATGATATTGAAAAAGAACTTTCCGAACCTACGGATATGAGAATATTCTCAATAGCTGAAGCTCTTGATAAAGGCATGCCGGTGGATAGGATCTATGAACTAACGAAGATCGATAAGTGGTTCCTCTACAAACTCAGGAATATTATTCTGATAAAGAATGATCTGTCCTGCTTTAAGACTATAGAAAGCATCCCCGTTGATCTGCTTGCTCATGCTAAAATACACGGTTTCAGCGATTTTCAGATAACACGTCATGTGCTCCATTCTCCTGCCTCAAAGATCGACGACGACCTGATGAAGGTGAGAAAATACAGGAAGTCCCTCGGTATAGTACCGTATGTACGGGAGATCGATACTCTTGCTGCTGAATATCCTGCTGTTACAAACTACCTCTACCTAACCTACAGTGCATCAGAACATGATATTAATTATGAAAATGACGGAAGATCTGTTATAGTCCTTGGCTCAGGCGCCTACAGGATAGGTTCCAGTGTCGAATTTGACTGGTGTTCAGTGAATGCAGTCAATACTATAAGGAAGGAGGGATTCAGATCGATTATGATCAATTACAATCCTGAGACCGTAAGTACAGATTATGATACCTGCGACAGGCTTTACTTCGACGAACTAACTTTTGAAAGGGTACTTGACATAATTGACCTCGAAAAACCCCGTGGAGTTATACTGTCAGTAGGCGGACAGATCCCTAACAACCTCGCAATGAGGCTTCACCGGGAAAAAGTTCCTGTGCTTGGAACATCCCCCCTTTCAATTGACAGGGCAGAGAACCGGCATAAGTTCTCAGAGATGCTCGACATACTGAAGGTCGATCAGCCCCGGTGGAAAGAGCTCTCATCAGTCCAGGATATTTATGATTTTGTAGACCGGATAGGGTTTCCAGTGCTTATAAGGCCTTCATATGTATTGTCGGGAATGGCTATGAACGTAGTATCCAACAGGAATGAGCTCAGTCATTTCCTGGATCTGGCTGCCCAGGTTTCAAAGCAATATCCGGTTGTTGTATCCGAATTCATCGAGAATGCGAAGGAGATTGAAGTGGATGCTGTTGCCAGGGATGGAGAAATACTTGCCTACGCAATAAGTGAGCATGTGGAGTTTGCAGGTGTCCATTCCGGTGATGCTACAATAGTATTTCCCCCTCAGAAGATATATTTTGAAACAGTGCGTCGGATAAAGAGAATAT
>Ga0116185_1004154_pt1 | contig 11999 bp, 7 predicted proteins | sample AD_JPNNA7_MetaG_FD_89754 | JGI IMG/M metagenome (GOLD analysis project Ga0116185, IMG submission 89754) | Active sludge microbial communities of municipal wastewater-treating anaerobic digesters from Japan - AD_JPNNA7_MetaG | ecosystem: Engineered > Bioreactor > Anaerobic > Digestate | place... | reverse complement strand
GTGTCCCCTGCAGGCGGGAAGATACGGATCGCCTTCATCATCGATACGATAAATTCGATAGGCGGCACCGAGAAGCAGCTTCTGGGCCTCATCAAGCATCTCGACAAGGAGCGCTTCGAGGCATACCTCCTCTGCCTCAAGCCGCCCAATGCATATGTGCATCTGGATATCGGCTCCATGGACGATTACCGGAGCCACTGCAGCTATCATGAGCTCGATATCCAGTCATTGGCGAGCTTGAAGTGCATCGGAAGGATCTTCAGGCTGGTGCGGTTCCTGAGGGAGAAGAGGATCGACATCATTCAGACGTATTTCATCGATGCCCAGCTCATAGGGGTCATCGCGGGCAGACTGGCCGGAACGAAAAGGATCGTGTGCTGCAGGAGGGACCTCGGGTTCTGGCACGAACCGCATCTGCTCTTCCTCGTCAGGAGCATGAATATCTTTGCGGACGGCTTCCTCGTCAATTCGCTCGCGATCAGAGATCAGATCAGCCGGGATGAACGGATCGACCCGCGGAAGATATCCGCCATCCGAAACGGGATCGAGTTGAGCGCCGGCAATGAAAGCCTCTCTCCGAGAAGCACAACGGAAGGCCCGGAAGACGGGCGGAGCTGCTTCTCCGTGGGCATATCCGCGAACTTCACCAGACAGGTCAAGAGGGTGGACGTTTTCATCCGCGCCGCCGCCCTGGTGCTCAAAGACATTCCCGACGTGCGCTTCTGCATTGCCGGAGAAGGAAACCTCAGGGAAGAGCTGACCGGATTGTGCAGGGAGCTGGGCATCTCCGAAAATGTCGTCTTCCTGGGCGCCCTGACAAACGTCCATGATGTCCTGAAGGGGTGGGATATCGGGGTCCTGTCGTCCGACTCCGAGGGGATGTCGAACTCGATCCTCGAGTACATGGCCTCGGGCATTCCGGTCGTAGCAACCGCAGTGGGAGGAAACAGGGAGCTGATCGAGGAAGGCGTGAACGGGTTCCTCGTTCCCAGGGGCGACCACGTGTCGATGGCAGCGAGAATATGCAGGCTGCTCAAAGATCAGGATTTGCGGAAGAGAATGGGAGATCAGGGAAAAAGGATCATCTCCGAGAGGTATGACTGGGAGATCGTGAAAAGGGAGTATGAATCCTTCTACCTCGACATCCTGGGATACGGCCGGTGAAGGCGGTGTGGATCACCTGGGAAAACCAGAGGAGGAACCGGGAGCTGAGCGCTGCCTTCGGCATGAAGCTCTATGAGTTCAAAGAGGTCGATGACATCAAAAACCCAATCGAGAAGTACGCTTCCGGCCTCGCACGAACGATTCGAGCCATCCTGTCGGAAAGGCCGAGCCTCGTGTGCTGCCAGAACCCGTCGCTCGTCCTCTCCGCCTTTCTGGTGGCTGCCGGGAAAATGGCAGGCTTTAAGGTCTGCGTCGACTCTCACAACGCAGGGCTGTTCCCGAAGGAGGGCCGGTCTGTCATCCTCAGTGGGTTGAGCAGGCTCATCCAGAAAGGCGCGGACCTGAACCTGGTGACGAATGAGGGGCTCCGAAGGCATGTGGAGGAAAACGGCGGAAGGGCGTTCATCCTCGAGGACAAGATCCCCGGCATCCCGACCGTGCCTCCGAAGAAGCTCAAAGGAGAATTCAATATCCTCTTTATCTGCTCGTACGCTGAAGACGAGCCGTACAGGCTGGTGTTCGATGCCGCAGGCAAGCTCGATCCGGGGATTCACATCTATGTCACGGGGGACTACCGGAAGAGGAATATCGATCCTTCCGGACTCCCCTCGAACGTCACCCTGATGGGATATGTCCCGGAGGATGAATACGTCCTCATGCTCAACTCCGTGGATGCCACCCTCGACCTGACAGAGCGCGAAAATTGCCTCGTCTGCGGTGCCTATGAGACCCTTTCCGTGGGGAAGCCTCAAATCCTCTCGGATACGAAGGCGCTGAAAAATTACTTCTGCAAGGGCGCCGTCTATGCTCCCCATACCGTCCAGGGGATTCACGACTCGATCCTCATGCTCAGGGAAAGATATCCGCAGCTCGCGAAGGAAGCAGAAGAGCTGAGGCTTGAGCTCAGGCAGGAGTGGGATTCCAGGAAGGCCGTCCTCATGTCCATGCTCGATGACCTGGGCCGGAAAAACCATGGAGCTTGAAGAACGAATCATGGAGAGAAAGCGCATACTCCATATCCGCGACAGCGGCGGCCTGTTCGGGGGCGAGAGCGTCATCCTGACCCTGGCCAAAAACATCGACAGGAGTCTCTTTCACATGAAGCTGCTCTGCATGAGGAGGCCCGACGGGAGAAGCGAGCCGTTCATTGCCGCGGCTCGGGAAACCGGGATCGATGTGGACATCCTGGATGTCAGAGGGAGATTCGACCACAGGGCGATCTCGAACCTTCGAAGCTATCTGAAGAAGAACCGCATCGAGCTCATTCATACCCACGACTTCAAGTCGGATTTCTATGGGCTCATATCCGCTTGCAGCCTCGATATCAGAAAGATCTCGACCGCACACGGATCGACGAGGGACTCTCTCCTGAAAAGGCTCTATCTCCTCTTTGACGAGCAGATCGTCTACAGGTGCTTCGACAGGATCATCGCCGTATCCGAAGACCTGCGCGCCCGGCTGTCGAGCAAGCTCATACCCCGAGACAGGATCGAGCTCATCCAGAACGGCGTCGACATGGACCTCCTCGACCGGAGAGACGGCGGTTCGGACGTCGATATCGAGCTCCCGGCCGAGCCGGAGACAAAGGTCTTCGCCGTCATCGGGAGGCTGTATCCCGACAAGGGCCATGCGCTGTTCCTCGAAGCGTTCGCACAGCTCGCCCGGGACCATAAGGACGTATTCTGCGTCATCGTGGGCGACGGACCGGAAAGAGAGAGCATAAACAAGCGGATTAAGGCTTCCGGCCTCGGCCGGAAGGCATTCTGCTGCGGAGCGGTGAGAGATATCAAGCGCATCTATGATTCGACGGACTACCTCGTCATCCCGTCCCTGACAGAGGGGCTTCCCTATGTCCTTCTCGAGGCAATGGGGAGCGGCATTCCCGTCCTCGCCACCTCGGTGGGCGATATCCCCCTTCTGATCCGCGACGGGCACACGGGGTATCTCGTTCCCCCGGGGGATGCCGAAGCCCTGGCGGGAAGAATGAAGGACCTCGTCGCCATGCCCGAGCACGCACGCCTCATGGCTGAAAGGGGAAGGAAGCTGGTAGAGGACCATTACCTTTCAGCCGGGATGGTGAAGAAGACCCAGGCGCTGTATCTCTCGCTGCTGTCCTGATGAAAAGACGTATTCCCGTCGCACCCGTTCTCCTCCCGTGTCATCCCGCGGAGGCGCATGGGCGTTAACCTAAGAGATGAGGATGACATAGTGGGGTGAAATGCGCGAGCTGAGGCTGTTTTTTCGAATTCAAATATACTGACGAAAAAAGGAAGGTCACAGATGAGACTGCCCCGGATTGCCCTTATCGGCTGCGGCACTGCCGCTGAGAGGTATTATGTCCCTGCCTTCAAAAGGCATCCCGAAATCTTGAGAAACCTGTACCTGGTGGATACGAACAGGGAAAATGCGAAGAAGATCCGTGAAGGCCTGGGAGGAGGAAGGGTTTCCGAAGACTTGAGCTATGTGCTCCCCGAGGTTGACGGGGCCATAATACTCCTGCCGAACAGCTTCCATCATCCGGTCGCCATGGAGTGCCTGGGTGCCGGTGTGCACGTGCTCTGCGAGAAGCCCCTTGCAGAGCTCCCGGAGCAGGCCGCCCGGCTGGTCGATACGGCCCGGGAGAAGAACGTCTTCCTGTGCGTCAACAACACCAGGAGGATATTCCCGGCCTTCAGGGCGATAAAGGAGATCATCGATGCGGGCAGCCTGGGCCGTCTCCAGGAGATCGAGTACTGCGAGGGGAGCGCCTTCGGGTGGCCGAGCCGGACCGGCTTCTACGTGAACCCGAAGATCTCGTCGAAGGGAATACTTCTCGACCTGGGCGCCCACGTGATCGACACGATCTGCTGGTGGACGGGGGGAAAGCCCGAGCTCGAAGACTACGAGGACGATTCCTACGGCGGACCCGAGTCGGTGGTGAAAATCCGCGCACGGATGGACGGGTGTACGATTTGTATCGTCCTGAACAGGCTCTGCGAGCTGAACAGTGCATACAGGATACGAGGCCGGAAGGGGCAGATCTCGGGGAAGGTCCACGAGTGGAGGGAGTTCAGGGTCAGGTACGATACTGGGGAAGAATACACGAAGAGGCTGACGAGCCCGGCAAGGAATTACCCGGGTTTCGTGATGCCGGTCGTCGAGAACTTCATCGAGGTGATCCAGGGGAGGGCTCGTCCCCTGGTATCAGGCCTCGACGTGCTCGACTCGCTCACGTTCATTCATGACTGCTACAGGCAGAGGAAGCGGTTCGACATCCCCTGGGACAGGGAGGTGCAGATCGCTTCGCAAGACGGCAGGAAAAGGAAGCGGGCAGGGAAGAAGAGAAAGATCCTCGTTACCGGTGCTTCAGGATTCATCGGCGGCAGGACCGTCGAGATGGCATACCTCGCCAGGGACGGGAAATATCCGGTTGCCGCAGGGATCAGGCAGTGGTCGAGCGCTGCCCGCCTCGGGAGGTTCCCCGTCGATATCGTCGCCTTGGACCTCATGGAGAAGGACCAGATCGAGAAGGCCCTCGAAGGCGTCACCCACATCATCCACTGCGCCAAGGGAACACCGGAAGCCACGACAGAGGGCACGAGGAACCTCCTTGCCGCTTCCCTTGACAGGGGGATACGGCATTTCATCCACCTCAGCACGGCCGACGTCTATGGGGATGCAGAAGGCATCGTCGATGAATCCGCGCCCTTGAAGTATACGGGCAGTCCGTACAACCGCATGAAGATCGATGCGGAAAGGATCTGCCGGGAGTATATCGACAAGGGCCTTCCTCTCACGACCTTCAGACCCTCCATCGTCTACGGTCCCTTCAGCAGCGGCTGGAGCCTCCGGTTCGCCTCGATGGCCCTTGCCGGCGAGCTGGCCCTGTACGAAGGGTATGGAGAAGGGCTGTGCAACCTCGTATACGTGGACGATCTCGTCAGGGCGCTCCTGAACACGCTCGACTGCGAGGATTCCTTCGGAAAGGCGTTCAACGTGAACGGCCCGGAGATAACCACCTGGAACAGCTATTTCCTGAAGCTGAACACCATGATGAACCTGCCTCCTCTGCGGATCATCATGCCGGAAAAGGCCCTGCTTGCAACTCAGCTCATGAACCCGGTCAGGGCCGTGGGCAGCCTGGTGAAGAGGTATTTCCTCAAGCCCGTGAAGAAGGCGGCTGAATCGATAGACGTGGTCGATGCCGTGATGCGCAGGGTCGAGCATGCAGCCAGGATAACGCCGCCGCCGGATGAGCTGAGGCTATACGGGAGAAACGTCCGCTATTCCGACGACCTTGCACGAAACACCCTGCCGTATTGCCCGACCACCGGACTGGACGAGGGCCTGGGGCATACAATTGCATGCGTGAGATACCTCGGCATGATGCCCTCTTCGACTGCATCCTAACCGTCTTATCAGCCCTGATTTGAAACTTATTTCAGTTTTCTTCCATTTTCTCTTCCGTCATTCCCGCGTTCTCCTCTGTCATCCCCGGCTTCTCCCCTGTCATCCCCGTCGTCTCCTCTGTCATCCCTGTGAAAATAGGGATCCAGGGAGCCCAGGATCCTCCTGGATTCCCACTTTCGTGGGAATGACAGGAGAGAAGATAGAAATGACAGGAAAACCATTCTATCGTGACTCACGATATTCAAATTGCAATTGAAATTAATACCTATTCACGAAGGTGATGACCCGGTGACTGCAATTGCCCTCGAATGCGATTCTGAAAGCGCACTGCCCAAATAGGGGGAAACACTATGGCTGGAATTCTGATAACAGTCGGAGACGATATTCGTGAAGGCCACGAACGGGCACGCGATTTTTTCATTCATGAAAAAAACCTGAAGCCCGCCTGCGAAGATCAGGATGCAGGCATCCGTATTCTGAAGCTGTCCCGGAAGAAGTCCGAAGATTCGGGCTGCCGTGAAGACCGGGACACCGTCATTTTCACCATGGGGACCCTGATCTATCGGGGGAGGATCAATGCCGAGGCGATCCGGCTTCTCCAGGACGACCTGAAAAGCAGCCCCCTGGAAGACCTCACCGGCTTCATGGACGGCCCTTTCTGTCTGGTGATCAGGAAGAGATCGGAAAAGGGCTGCCGGCTCGTGACCGACCATGCGGGCATCATGAACATCTACCTGTATCGCTCGGGCACAAGGGCCGCATTGAGCTCCTCGTCGATGGCGCTTTCCCGTACCTATCCCGTCACGCTCAACCACGAAGCAGTAGTGCAGTTCCTGAGGACGGGTAACGTTTATGGGTCCGGAACGATCTACAACGAAATCGAGCTCCTCAAGCCTGCCTCTCTCTACTCTATCGATGAGACGTCTGAAGGCAGGGTCAGGCACCTGAAGCAATACTGGCGGAGCCCGGTCGACGTATGGCACGGCGTGTCCTTCGAAGACGCGAGAGACAGGCTGACAAAGGATCTGATGAAGTTTTTCGAGACGGTCTCGAAAGAGAATATGATCTGCGATTTCACTGCCGGATTCGACTCGCGGCTCATCGTATCCGTATTGTCGAAGTTCAGGCCGTTTCCTGATATCCGAACCTTTGTCTTCGGGCCGGACGGCTCCCGGGAAGTGCAGCTCGTGAAGGACTACTGCAGGCATACCGGGATCGTGAACGACCATCTTCCCCTTCCGCACGACTGGGGTGAGAGGTTCCCGGATTACGTGAAGAGGGCTCTGCTCGTAACCGACGGAGAGGAGAATGCCTTCACCTACGCCCCCATTCTCTGGGCCCAGGAGCACAAGGCAGCTGGGAGCAGCTGCTCCGTGGGAGGGCTGGGCGGAGAGATCTACCGTGATTTCTGGTGGATCCAGGAGGTCTTCTGCACGAGGAGGCCGGCAAACCTCGACAGGCTCATCAATATGCGGGTGCTGCAGTATGAATACGACTGCTCGCTTTTCTCCAGGCAGTGGAAGCCCGGGATGATGAACGTGAAAAATCTCATCAAAAAGACATATCTCGATGCCCTGTCGGACATGGATCTGGAGAACTCCTATAACACGCTCCAGATCGACAACCTCTATTTCAGAGAAAAGGTCAGGAGGTGGGCGGGAAGGACGATCAGCAGCTCGAACCAGATCATTGCCGTGCTCGCCCCCCTGACGTCGAAGAGATGCGCAGAGACCGCCCTGTCCGTGCCGCCCGGGTACAAGAGAAACGGCAGGCTCGTAAAAAGCGTGATCGAGAGTCTCTCTCTGCCCCTGTCCGAGCTGAGGATGCTCAACGGTGCTCCCTGCCAGAACATGAGCCTGTACAATGCCCACAGGTTTGCCCCTCTGGTCGTGGACTTCGGGAAACGGGGGATCCGCAAGGCCATGCAGAAGACCATGAACCGTACCGTTCTCGCCGACAGGTCCGTGAGCTATCAGCCGTCATCGTTTTTTCACCATCTGCTCTCGTCCGGCTCTTTTCAGAAAGAATACGACTATCCTTCATTGCTGACAGGCAAGCTCTACGATCCCGAGAGGTATACAGCGTTTCTGAAAAATGCCGCGGGAGACGGATTCCCCTTCTACAGCCAGCTGGGAAACATTCTGACCCTCGAGATGAGGGTCAGGAGCGACAATATCCAGGGGGAGGGGTGATTTTTCTGTCATTCCCTTAGGAAGCGCAAGGGCGTTAACATAAGAGAGGTGGGCACTGATTTGAACAGCTTGATGCATGATATGACAGGAGGTGGGCGGGATTGACACAAAGCCTGTTCACCATTTCCAGTCTGAAACTCAATATGCCAAGTACACAAGAGGGTAAAAAAACGATCCTTCGCACAGCCCCTTCGATAACTCGGCGACCGCCATGCCTACGATAGCTCAGGAATCGAAGTATCTCGCCAAGCACACCATGGTGTACGGGACGGGCATTGCCATCAACAGCGTGGTGGCATTCCTGCTGCTGCCCATCTATACGACTTATCTGACACCGAGGGACTACGGCATAAAAGAACTTGTCGGGCTCACCATGGACATGGTCGGCATACTTCTGGCTACATCGATCGCTACGGCCATCTACAGGTTCTACTATCAGTACTCCGACACCAGGGACCGCAACGAGGTCATCAGCACGGCCGTCATAAGCCTCGGAATTTCCGGCCTTGTCGTTGTCCTGGTTCTTTCGCTCTTTTCCCGTACCATGGCGGGGTACATCATCGACTCACCCGATCTTTACTATTATTTCGACCTTGCCCTGGCATCGATGTGGCTGAACGCCGTCAACGGCATAGGGCTGAACTACCTGAGGGCCAAGCAGAGATCCGGCGTATTCCTGTGCCTGTCCATCATCCGTCTCATCATCGTCATATCCCTCAACCTGTTCTTCGTCGTCTACCTGAGGTTCGGTATTCTGGGCATCCTCCTCGGCACGCTCATGACAGCGGTCATCACCATAGGCATTCTCGTCATCCCGATCATGTTCGTGGTGGGGATGAGATTCTCCATGCACAAATTCAAGGAGATGTTGAGATTCGGGCTGCCCCTCATCCCCTCGGAGATAGGCTCGTTCATCGTGAACCTTTCCGACAGGTTCTTCATCAAGAAATACTGCTCGATCGCGGATACCGGGCTCTATGCCCTGGGATACAGGTTCGGCATCATACCCAGCATCTTCTTCACGGGCCCGTTCAACGAGATCTGGATGCCGAGGAGGCTCGAGATCTACAACCAGCCGGGATCACGGCAGCTCTTCGGGAGGGTGCTGACCTACTATCTCCTCGTACTCGCGTTCATCGGTCTCGGGGTTGCAGTCCTGACCGAGGACGTGCTCAAGATCATTGCGAATCCGAAATTCTGGTCCGCCTACAGGATCGTCCCCATCATCGTGCTTTCGAACATCATCTTCTCGATCTACTACCAGTTCAACCTGGGGATCGAGATCTCGAAGAAGACCGAGTATCTCGGTTTCATCAATTTTACCAGCGGTCTGCTCGTCCTGCTCCTCTACTACCTCATGATCCCGCCGTTCGGGGTGTACGGCGGCGCCTACGCCACGCTTATCGCGATGATCTACAAGGTCGGCATGACGTATTATTTCGGGAACAAGTTCTTCAAGATCGAGATCGAAACCGGCAGGGTCATGAAGATCATCGGCGCGGCCGCCCTGATCTATCTGCTCTGTACGTATGTGGAATTCAACAGCATATCCATGAACCTGTTCGCGAAAACACTCATCATCCTGCTTTTGCCGCTCTTCCTCTGGGTGCTGCAGTTCTACTCGCCGGAGGAGAAGATGAGAGTGAGGGGAATGGTCAGGCAGGTCTTCAACGGCAGAGGTGCCGAGCTTGCCGATTAACGGAAACATAAGCCTCACAGGCCCTCCCGGCCTGTACAAGGAGCACGTTCCATGCCCTCCCCGGATGATATAAGGTTTATCATAGTCGTGATCCCGATAGCCCTCATGGTTATCGGGATATGGAAGCCTCTGTACGCTGCCATCGGGTACATGATTTTTGTCTATGCCAATGCGACACATTACTATCCCTTCTTCATGCCGTTCAAAGCCGAGCTTGTCTTCGCACTTGTCATACTTGTGCGGATAGGGCTCAGCTACCGGAACTTGAAGAGGCTCTCTTACCACGGCAACGCGGTCAACAAGTATGTGTACCTCTTTGTCGCCTGCGTGGCCTTGTCGTTTCTCTATGCGTGGGACTATCAGGTGTCCTGGAGCTATGGCGTATATCATTTCTTAAAGACGCTGGTCCTCTACCTCATGGTGGTCATGACGCTGGAGGGCAGGAAGGACATAAAGATATTCGCCTGGTCTTTCGTGCTCCTGTTCGCCTATCTCGCGTATGAGCCGACATACGGCTTTCTGACAGGCACCGGCGGGGACGTCCAGATGTACGGCACGATTTATGTCTCGAGCGTGGGCCCCCTGTCAGGGCATGTGGCACTGGCGAACAACATGAACCAGATGATACCGCTGGCCTATTTTCTCACCCTCGGCTACAGGAACATCTATAAGAGGGCCTTTATTGCCATTCCCCTGATCATCTTCATGACAGCACTGATAGGAAGCGGATCACGGGGCGGCGTCATGGGCTTCGCCTTTTTCGGGATGGTCCTGGTCTTCTTCTCCAAGAAGCGCGCCGTCACGGCAACGATTATCGGAGTGCTGCTCGTCATCCTCTTCCTTTTCTCGGTCAACATCAGCTCGACGGCGAGCAGGATCGAAAAGGGGCAGGTGTGGGGCCGTTTTACCGGCCTGACCCATGGAATCGAGATGGTGAAGAGGGGAAGCATCTTCGGTGTGGGCCCGGGCTGTTTTGCCCTGGCGCGCGGGAGATACTTCGGCCACCCCATGGATGCGCATAATATCTACGGGCAGGTCATAGGCGAGCTGGGCATCCCGGGAGCGATCGCATGGTTTTTCATCCTCCGGGCAACGTTTATCAACCTGATGAAATCGAAGCGTTTGCTCAGGTCCATGGCAATGCAGAGGAGCTTCTATTATTTCCTGGCATCGGGGATGCAGGCCTCACTCGTCGTACGCCTGTTCGTTGCCATGGGGTCCCACGGCCTCTACTATTTCTACTGGTTTATCATGCCTGCCATGTCCGCCGCCATTTTCTTCGCAGTGAAGAGAATGGCGGATGAAAGTCCGGCAGAAAGCGTGCCGCAGGAAAAAGCCGCATGAGCACAAAGATCAACATGCTCGTCCCGATCAGGTATCCGGTCGGGGGCATCAGGACGTATCTGAAATACACCTATGGAAAACTCGACAGGGACAGATACAGGTTCATCCTCATAGGGCCGCAGGGAGACTGGCTTCAGTTCATAAGAAACGATCTTTCAAACCACTCGGTCGAGATCATATGCACTGATTCGAAATACGACAATCCCTCTCTGCTGTGGTCGATCATGTCTGCTCTCAGGAAAGGAGGCCTCGACCTCATCCACTCGCAGGGCTACACAGCCGGGGTCCTGAGCAACCTTGCCAACGCCGCCTTCGGTTTGCCCCACGTCATAACCCTGCACCGGACATTCGGCAGCGACCACACCACGAGCTCTTTCTGGGACAACTACGCCTTGATAAAGAAATCGATGCTCACCCTGATACTGAAGAAGGCGGATGTCATCCAGTCTGTCAGCCGTGATGCGCAGGCAAACCTGCTCGAATATTTTCCGAACCTTGCCAATACGCCGGACAAGCTGAAGATCATCCGGAACGGGATCGACATTCACGAGTTCGATGAAGACGCCGGCCCTGGAAATGCTGCATTCACGAAAGAGCCCGGAATGTTCTCCATCGGCTACTTCGGCCGGTACATGCCCGAAAAGGGGTTCGACTGTCTGATCGACATGGTGGATATCCTCGTGAACAGATACGGCATCAGGAATTTCAGGGTGCCGTGCGTCGGAGGACCGGGCGAGTTCTTCCTGGTGTATAAAAGAGATATCCGCACCAGGGGCCTGGATGATTATTTCCAGTTTCTGGACTTCTTCCCCAACATAGCCCCGGTCATGAAGCTCATGGATATCCTCGTCATTCCCTCGCTCGGAGAGGCCTGCGGGCTGATCTCCATGGAAGGGCTGGTGTGCGGGGTCCCGACCGTCGCCTTTTCCTGCATCGGACTGAGGGAGGTGCTCGAGGGCACGCCCGCAAGAATGGTGCCTGTCGGCGACTCGTGGGGCCTGGCTGAACAGGTGAGCGGCATCATGAACGATTATCCCGCAGCAAAGCAGACTTTTGCAGATTTCATTCCCGAAGCGAGGCAGATATTCGACTCGGCCAATACAGCCCGCCAGCTCGAAAGCCTCATCGAGGCATTGATCGGGAGGAGCAAGACTATTAAGAATCAGCATTCTTCGGAGTTATTCCCATCCTCCTCCCGGTAATTCCCGTTT
>Ga0116185_1004153_pt1 | contig 12003 bp, 7 predicted proteins | sample AD_JPNNA7_MetaG_FD_89754 | JGI IMG/M metagenome (GOLD analysis project Ga0116185, IMG submission 89754) | Active sludge microbial communities of municipal wastewater-treating anaerobic digesters from Japan - AD_JPNNA7_MetaG | ecosystem: Engineered > Bioreactor > Anaerobic > Digestate | place... | reverse complement strand
TAGAAATAGCTTCGGGGAAACTATATTCCCTTGCTCCCACTATTCCTTGTTTACAGCTATTGCCTGATGAGATTTGGAGCTTCAGCGTGGCCCCTGTTCCCCTTAAAATTCCACGACCAATAGATTTCTCGCCGCCAATCGGAAGGTCTCCTGTCCACAGATCCTTGAGGAGAAGCAGGAGCAAGCCTACTTCCCAATCTTTGTAGTCTTTGACCTCGATTTGAATGTTAAACTTGGTCGGATCATTTTCAGGCCCAGAAAAAACAGGCATTTCTTCAAAAAGAGCACCATCCATCGCACCACCCGTAAAACGGTCAATCTTTATTCTCGTTTGTTGCTCCGCCCTGTCATTGTAGTCTTTTAACATGACTTCACTTACCTTAAGCCGGCCCTTTTGGGCTTTTTCTTGCTGCTTTTTTTCCACCGCAATTCTCTGTTGTGTATTCTCCTCGGTGGGTATTTTTACGAATCCGAAAAGATCATTAAGGAGCGCTTCTGTCTTATTGGGATCATTACCAAGCGTATTCAAAATTCTTTCAGCTCTGCCCCTTAAGGCTCCCTTTAAGGATGTTCCGCTTATCACGAACGTATCGTTCGATCTAAGGCTCACCGCATCCGGCTCATGTGGTTTAACCGAATAGTCTCTGATAATCAGAGAGGTTTTCAACAGGAAATTTGCCTCCAGTGAAAGTTGCTTCCTTACAGGAATTATTAAATTGCCTTGGAAGGGCTGTTTTAGCCTGTCAGGATATTTGTTTCCATTTAACCAGCTGATAAGATCGTCTCTGGAGGATAAGTCAAAACGGTAATACTCTAATTGAGACCCATTTTTAACGCCAAGTTTTCCGAAGCCGGAGTTGGTCTTAGCTCCAACTTGGATCTCTTTTGAAAAAAGGTGATTGAATAAGGCGAAAGCTTTTTCCACCAAACATTTATCGTTATCATCATGAGTTTTAGCCTCTATCTTCAGCTCAAATGTGCCTTTTTCGATTATCTGATACTCATACAGCTTTTGTTCTTCTGCACGCTGGGTGATGCTATCAATCTTTACTCCCGTTCTTTTCCTTATTTTGATACCTGCTTTGGGTTTAAGATCAGAAAATAAAAGAAGGCTTGCTTGACTAGAAGTTCCTGCTGTGTAACCGAATAGGTTTTGCAGATCAGTTGAGCTGAAAAAATCTGCTAAAAGTGACCGGAGGACTCCGGCCAGAGAAGTGGCTGGTATAAAAGGCATGCCAAAATGGTCAACAAGTAAATCAATGTCAGTCTCGTTACTTTCTCCCGAACCGATAATTGCCGGTGAAAAAAGCTCAAGGTTGCCCTTTAAAACATGCACCATACTATTGTTCATGGATTTCCCCTCTATTTAGTCTTTGTCTTTGCCTTAAAGCATATAAAAGTGTCTTAAAATAAAGTTCCTCAAGTTCTTTAATAAAGCCTGAATTAGGGCCTGTCAGATTTAGTTCATTGACTAAATTTAATAATGAGGTCTGAGATAATTCTTGGAGGAAATCTTTAATTTTAGTGTCTAGATTAAGAGGCGTTTCTACAAATTTCAGCAAGTTTTTAGTGTTCCCCAGGCTGCAGGATATCTTTGCCAAGCTGTTCTTATACTTCGTTGTGCTTGAGTCCAAAAAATTCTTAACTTCCTCTTGAAAACGAAACTCATCAAAGGCTTTTTCAAGTCTTCCCAGGCTGGATTTACTTGCCTCTTTTAAAGATTTTAAGTTGAATTTTTCAGCATCCTGCTGGGCAAGTAAAATTGTTGTTTCCTTAAGCCTGTTTTTTACAATTTCTCTGATTATTGATAGTGAAGATGCCGATAATGCGCTATTAGAATGGTCTTCCGAGATGGTTTCTTGAGTTTGAAGAGGGCTTTCAATGTTATTTCCGAGCTTTAAATTACCCTTTTGCCAGTTTAGGAGGTACCGGCCGAATCCTTCTATCCGCCTCTCTCCAAGGCCCAGGAAACTCTGATTATTCAGAAAGTCTTTTACAATATTCTTATTGTTATCATCACCTTCAGCTTTAATCAGAAGGCAGGAGCCGGCCTTGAGGCTGACATCAGTTGGGCGACGAAGTTTCCAGATGGAAACATAGTTTTCAATTTCTTTAATCCGGAGAAATGCTTTTTCCACCTTTATATTGGTGATGCCACTCTTTTTCTGTAAATAACTTTCGACAGATGTCAGATCAGTACAGAATTGTCCATATTCATCAACGATTATGGCATCTGAAACAAAGGTGAGAACGAGGCGGCTATCATCTATGAACTTGATTTCTGGCTGCTCCCAAGACTTAAGATCAGTCAGCTCAAGATTAATTCTCCCGTACTGGCTGTTTCTAGAGCGACCTATAAAAAAGGTCTTACATTCCTTAAATAATCTTGCGAACTTGTCAGCCTTGTCAGCCGAAGTGTCGTCTTGAAACCTTATATCTCCCATAAAAGTTTGGCCTGGTGATAAACTTTCGTAGTTAAAAAATAATCCTTCCTTTGGTGCACCTGTTGCCCGGTTTCTTTGATGGTGGAAAAAGAGCTGTTTTTTTACGTCTTCAAGGAAAAGCTTGTCGCCCTCTATTCGACCATACTTGTTAAAAGGCTTCGTCTGCTCAATGTTTCTCTCTCCTCTCGATTCTAGCAGGAGATCAATTACCTGGTTTTCATCATCCTTGTCATGCTGAAGCGAGAGCGGCAATGGCCAGTTTTCTTTGAAGCCCAGCTGGTTATCTCGTGTTGCTATATAGGCATTTCCGTAAGAAACGTTATTGGTTAAGAATAGAGAGACAAATTCTTGATTATCGTGTGCCTTTGAACCAAGAGCTTTAGCTTCTATGAATTTTTTGGAAAACATACCTCTTATTACGCTTCCCGGGATGAAGTCTTTAGTATTGGAAAGAAAGCTAATCCCACCGGATTCGGATAATATTATCGGCGATTCGGTTGTGATTTGATATTTGATTATTTTCACTGCTTATTCCCCTCTCCTGAATTTGGCACAGTTTTATCGAAAGAAGCTAGCCAGTTAAGAGCTGTTTCTTTTAGATCTCTTTTAATGTCGCTACAATCATGAAGGAAGCAAGCTATTTCTCCAAAGCCGCGGGTTCTCTTCGTGCCCATCCTTTTCAGATTGAGGCAAGCCAAGGTCAGCAAGTTTATTGCATTATCATGTGGACTATTCCCATCGAAATTTATCTCGCCTGAAAACTTCAATCCACATTTTAGGACCCTGATTGTTCTTAGCGAGCCTTTGAGGGCAATTCCAATATCCTGGTCGATGGCTGTTTGTTGTCTGGTATAGGTAAAGGTGCTGGATACAGATTCAGTGGTGAAAAGATCCGGTATCGTTGTTTTTTTATTTAAAATGTAGTTCCTGAGATTTTTATAGTCTTCTATATATAAATTAGAGAAATAAAGTGGGGCTTCACTTTCCATTCCCACCCTTCCAAATAGGGACTCGGGAGAGCTGGGCAGAGAAGCAGTTCCGGACCCTGTTGAATATATCAGATTAAATATTTCTTCATAGGAGTCGCGGAGCAAGCCTTTAATTCTCTTGGCAGGTATATAAGGGATCCCCAGGTCATCAAAGACAACATCCTGATCTATCACTGCTCCAAAGCCTTCTCCTGAACCAGGCAAGGCATCCGATAAAAGTTCAATAGTTAGGTTATATTGTTCCATTTTTTCTCCTGAGGTTATATTGGATAAAATTCCAGAAGCTCTATCATGTCAAAATAAGGAGTTTTGCCGCCAACCCAGATCTCTTGCTTATAACTTCCTCCTGGGAAAGGAGGTAGCGTTTGCCCTCTATATGAAAGATTATTTACCAATATCTTCCCCGCGCTTTGATCGCCCATAGCCAGAACTTTTCGTAGCTCCATAACTTTTGAACGGGGAATTGAGCTAAGAGTCTTAGTGGCCTCAATAAAAGTTTCCAGCGAATCAGAATCAGGAGTGCGATCACCAACCTTAAGGGGACGCAGGCAAAGCTCGCCCATTGGGGTCCTATAATATCTACGTCTGATGTCTTCGATGGTGCCGGTAAAACCGCCATAAGCGATATGAAAATCGAGCCAGTTACCAGAATTGCTGCTGGCTCGCCTTTTCTTTTTAGCTTGGCCGCAAAGGTCTTCTGCGAGCCGATAGGCTCGATAGAATGGCATGTGTGCTTTGGCAATTAAGACACCCGCCGACAGAGTAAATTTGTGGTTGAAGTCGTTAGTTCCGGTTAAGTCCTGATAATTCTTAATAAGTCTCTCTGCCAGCCAGATACCCAATTTCCCATGACTCACAAAGGTAATATCATCCCCACCCACAATCAGAGGTCTTATAGGAAGAAATGTTTTGTTTCTGAATGTTGAAAGGTTCAAGAAGCTATCAAAAGATCGTGCCTTTATCTCTTCTATCAGATCGTTGATAGTACAACACATAGCCTCTTTTGTTTTGGTTTTCAAGAAATGTGACAATTTGCGGGTAGCATTAAGATCATTGCAGCTTCTGAATAACTTTCCAGTGGAATTACCATCGGCATGAACAATAGCTATATAATTTTCTTCGCCTTGTTTCTGGCCCAATTTATCGATTTCTGTGGTAAAAGCAAGTGTTGTCTTATAAGCGTCTGGTATTAAATCGTCTTCAAACTTTTTGTTGGCGGTCTCAGCGAAATCCAGCTTGGTTTTAAGAATAGAGGAAATATACCCACTTTCAGTCGGATCAACAGAATTATACCAAACCTCTTTGGCCCCACCACTCAACTGGCATTCAGCTGAAATGCCATGACGTGGAATCAAAACATTTACAGGAAAGGATGTCTTAACCTGCTCTAATCTATCAAATATTCTTTTTATGGATGCCTGATAGTTATTGAAATCGAAATCATTTATTAAGGCACAAGCAGGAATAAGCCCGGGTGTCATATAAAGCAGATTTAGTGTCCATTTATTGATGAATTGTTTTGCTTTTTCTTCATCTTTGAAGAATAATAGAGCATTCCCACCGCCAATATATCCAACCTCAAAATCATCTCCGTTACAGATATCTATTTTCTCCGGATTATTTTCCCAGCATTCCAGGCCAATCGATTTGCTAGGGAACAGACTGTTCAGCACTTCTTTAATTGGCTCGTCATATATCCAATTAACTATATAGGAGGCCCCGACAAATTCTTTCAGTTTCCTTCCACTAAAGATATATTTTTGAATAGAAACAGTATCAAGAAGTACAGCTGAAACTTTACAATCGCCCATAATATCTCCTTATTTATCTTTTAAAATTATTGCCTTTCGGGCAAAATCCTTTATATTGTTCAAACAAGCTTCATCGTATTTTAGAAAAGGTTTTTCATTTAAATTCTTTACCAACGTTATATTCTTCTCTAATCCAGCGTGGGCCATGAAGTTTCTGAAGTCGGGAGAACCTGGTTTTTTATTAACTTCTAATGAAATCAGTGGCTTCCATTGATCCGTTTTTACATTTTCTACTTTTTTCCCGACAGCATATAATTCGTTAGCAATAATATTCTGTATTAAAGGGAACTTTTTGTAAATAATTTTATTCAAGTCGCTCATGCATTGCAGGCTCATCTCTTTTTGGTTTTTTATACCCGACAAGTCAAGCAGTTTTAAAATCAAATAGGCCACATTAATTGCCTGAAAGTGGTCCGTTAAACTTAGAGTTCTTTCCAGACTTAAGGTATTATTATCCCATTGCAGCTTGAAATTTCCATAAAAAAGCTCTATTGCGTTGTTAATGCTGTTGCTAATAATTGTTTGTTCTGGCAGATATGATATTAAAGCCAGAAGAAGACCGTGAAGAAGTGAACTAAAAAAGAGATTTAAATCGTCAGGTTGGAGATTACCGCATAATGCTCTTATTTGCTGCTTAAGGCCTGGCGCTGGTTCACTGTTTGTTTTTTCCCATTTTAACAATCTTATTAGATTGTCCTCGACATAGTCGTGTGGAAATAAAGGCGTGAGATTTATAGATTCTTCAATTTTATGAATCTGAAGCGGCTTGTCTTTAGCATAGGGCTCAGAGTTATAAACATAAAACCTGACATCGATAAAAACTTCCAGCAAAGAGGCGATCTCCTTCAGAGCTCGATAGGTGAGGACCGGCATAAAGTTTATGCCATGCGTTAAATCAAGGTGTATTTCAATAGTACAATCGTCGAAAGGGCGTTTGGCGGCTTCATTTTGTCCTGGGCAAATTTCGCTCTTGAGCTTTTCTATTATATTAAGGAAGGCGTTACATAATAGATAGAAAATAAGATAATAATAGTCCTGCATCCTGCCTTGAAATATCAGACCTGGGAAGGAGCCGTTGCCAGTAGCGATCATGATATCTTTATCGGGATTCAAGGTTATTTCATTGTCTTTGCAGAACTTAGCTATTTTTTCTTTGGCTCTATTCTGAACAAGAGATCGATAATCCAATTGTAATTCAGGACTTTGATTTGTTAAATCAGCGATGGTATCAAGAGCAATTATGAGAATCTTATCAGGATTGATCTTTTGCTTTAAGAGCAGGAGAGATGTCTTTGATTGAACAGAGAGATTTTCAAAGCGATATTCTGTTTCTTGCCAAAAATCCGGCTTCCCCCACGTGCCGATGAGGATCTTAAAGTCCATTGCCCTAACCTTTTTTTTATTTAACTTGATTCTGGTAAAAGATGTCAAGTAAAATTTATGTTTAAAATAGAAAAATCAGTGCGGAGGTGGAGGATGGAAGATGACCTGTTTGAAAATAGAATTATCTTTGTTTCTGGCCCGGTTGACACCGAGCTGGCTAATCACGTTATAAGAGGACTCCTGCTCCTCAATGCCAGGAACAGCCGTGACTACATTGATATTTACATTAATAGTCCTGGCGGTTCGGTCGTGGATGGGCTGGCCATCCTCGACACTATGATGTGCATCGAAGCACCTATCAGGACAGTCTGCCTCGGCCAGGCGACTTCTATGGCGGCCTGGATTCTGGCTGCTGGGACCAAAGGCGAAAGATATGCTACCCCCAATGCCCGCATCATGCTTCATCAGATCGCAACCGGCATTGAAGGCGATACGGCTCATATCAAATCCTATGTTGATCATCTGAACAAACTCCAGCAGTTAATGATTGAGCTAATGCACCAGTTTTCAGGACAGGAAAAAGAGAGAATTGCCAGAGACATTGAGGTTGATTTTTACCTTGGAGCAGATGAGGCCAGGGAATATGGCCTAATTGATAAGATCCTTGAGCCTAAGAAGAAGTATTGATAGCCATTGATGGGGAATATTGACGGCAAGAAGATAAAAAATAAAAATAGTTATAGGAACAAAAAGCTTAATAAAAAAGCTTAATAAAAGAAAGGAAAGGGCAACCTTAGATGAGTGTTTATCTCAAATCTTTAGACTCGATTTCAGATTCAGATGATCTGAGTCGAAAAGATTCCAAACAACCATCCGAAAAGGATTTCGCCTTCGCCTTCAGGCTGGAAAGTATCGGGGCGATATTTTGCGATGAATATTACAGCAGCAAAATTGTCTCTGAACGCCTCCGGAGTCAGATCGACTTCCTTAATTCTCTTTACAGTTCGCAGCATAAGTTCGCTTATGAACTCAGGTTTATCAGTGAAAAAGCGGCGGCTCTGGATAAAGAAAAAAGACTGGAAGTAGCTTTGCTGGCCAGAGTCAGCGGGCCTGAGGCTCAGAAGGAGGCTGAGACTTATGGCCAGTTTTTATCGGTCTTGCTGGCCAGCAGGCTCCCTGACTATGACTTCAGGTTGGTAGAAGATGAGCAGCAGTTTAACCAGATTCTTAGCCCTTTCCATTTCGACCACGTAGCCGAGATCAGGAAACGTCATCAGCTTATTCCGCTTTCGACCCTGACCCGCGGACCATCAGCCGGCCTGTTGCCTCAAACGGCAGGTTCTGCTTCAGGCGAAAGCGTCTATTATGTTTTCTCCTTTATTCCACGCGAAAATGATTTTAAGGAACTTATCAGACTGTTATTTAATCTTAATCAGAATCTGGTTCTGAGCTGCCTGTTGGTTCCGACGGTTGTGTCGGAAGCTGAAATTGAGTTTTTGAATGAGCAAATCGTTCGCTGCGAAAAGGCCAGGGCTGATTATTCAAGAAGTAATCAAGCCTATCATCGCCGTGCTGATGCCCTTCTTATGGCCTATGAAGAACAATTAACGAGACTTCAGGACGCACCATTTTTGCTTCAAATTGTTCTGGCTTCAGACGAACCAATTAATCCCGCTCTGGCCGAATCCATTGGCGTAGAGATTACCGAATATCAGAGTCCTAATTCCGGTTGCTTTTATTGCGGTGGCTATGATGTTGTTTTTGCAGAAAGCTTGGATGATCAGAGTAAGGCATTGGCCGCGCTGAATGGCCTGGAGTTCAGCTCGTGGGGCCAGCCGGCTGAGTTTGGACGATGGCGATTTTTGGTTGAGGCCAGAGAAGCAAATTGTGCCTTTAAATTGCCGGTAGCTATAAACCACGAATTACTTGGCCTGAAAATAACCTATGTAAAGCCCTTGCCACTTCCTAAGGAGGTTAAAGCTTTAATCAGTCCGCACATCAAAAAGACTAAAGTTGGTCTTCACTACTGGGCCGGTGTGGAGTCTCCGGTATTTATTTCTCAAGCCGATCGGATGAGACATGTCTATACGGTTGGACAGACCGGGACAGGGAAGACCACCTTGCTTAAAAAGATGGTCCTCGATGACCTCGAACAGGGCAATGGTTTGATATTAATTGACCCTCATGGCGATTTATTTAATGAAGTCCTGGGGCTGGTGCCTCAGGAGCGGATTGTTGATACAGTTGTTCTGGATCCGGTTGATATGGATTATCCGGTTGGTTTGAATCTTCTTGAATGGCATAGCCGGGAAGAAAAATATTTTTTAGTTAAGGAACTTCAAGAAATAATCAGGCGCATGATGGAAGATGAGTATGGTCCTTACGGGTCTGAGATGACAGGTCCGATGTTTTATCACTATATGGAAATGGGGCTTCTTCTGGTTATGGACAATCAGAAACGACAGGCAACCATCTATGATTTCTGTGAGCTATTTCGAAGCAAAGATAAATGGAAAGACTGGGTACGTGATGAATATGATGATGAAAACGTTGAGGCCTGGGTGAAACACCAGCTGCCCTACATAGACTTAACCAAGCAAGGTGATGGCGGCCCAAGTATGGGCGAGTATATTTACAGTAAGTTTAAAGATTTCATCATCGATCCGAAGCTCAGAAAAATTTTTAACCAGAAAAAGTCAACTATAGACTTTAAGGATATTATGGATAACGGCAAAGTACTGCTGGTTAATCTGGCCAAAGGTGAATTATCAGAGAAAAGTTCGAGATTTCTGGGGATGGTGCTGATGGCTAAGATCATGAGTGCGGCTATGGAAAGGATCAAGGAGCCTAAAGAAAAGAGGCGACCGTTTTTTGTTTACGTGGATGAATTTCAGAATATAGCCACATCTTCTTTTACCGTGTTGCTCTCAGAAGCCAGAAAATTTGGCATCGGGCTGACCCTGGCCAACCAGTTTTTAAGTCAGATCAGAAATCGGGAGATTGTTCAGGCCATCTTTGGGAATGTTTCCAGCATAATCTCGTTTAGAGTAGGCCTGGCCGATGCCGAGATGCTTGACGATGTTTTTCTACCGACCATTGATAGAAACAACCTGGTGAATTTACCGAACTGGCAAGCAGCCGTCAGGACGGCGGTTGAGGGAAGAATAGTCTCACCCTTTTATATAAAGACTGAGGTCACTGGATCTCCGGACGAGATTATCAGAGACCAGGTCAAGCTTTTTACCAGAAACCACTATAGCTGTAAATATAGTTGTAAATAAACATGTAGCTATAAAGGATTGAATCACCAGAAGGATATAAGAGCAATATAGCCAATCAGGAGGTAAAGCTCTATGAGCGTGAAGCCCTATATTTTATTCACCTCCCCCAGATATGATAAGCGAGACAAATTTCTCGATCTTTATTATAAAACATTTCCGACGGTATTAGCTCGATTCGCCCTAAAATTAGAACCAGCTAAATTTTTCGCAGAGTCATCTATTTCCAAAAGCAGAATTAAAGAGAGTCTAAAAAGGCAAAGTGAGCTGATTACCCAGCTAAGCCAGATAGAACCACGATTTTTTACGAGATTGGAGTATATCAAACTACAGAAGGAGCAGAGTCAAGACCGATCATCTCTTGATATCCTCTTACTGTCAGAAGTTCAAATTAATGTGGAAGATAATAAAAAACCATTGAATCAAAAGCAAAATGCTGATCTGGTTAACGAACTTTATCTTACCTTAGTTGATCTGTTAAACCGATTTCTCCCTGAATATGCCGTCAGACCAGTTATTTCAGCAAAAGAATATCTCAGGTATTATAGGCCATTTGACATCAAATACCTGGCTACGATTAAAAGGCGTCAAGCCATTTTAAAAGTTAAGGACTTAAGAGATATTATTGTGGTTAATAAAGCTTCAATAAAGGAAGTGAAATCTATCGCGAAGAAAAAGAGCCCGCTCAAACTAGGTGATCTGGGAGACGAAGAGAGCTTTTATTATATTTTCCCTTTTATCAGTAACGATAAGAGTTTTGAGGAACTGATCAGTATTTTGTTCAGTGCCAATCAGAATTTAATCTATGAAGTCGACTTATTCTCCGACGTTTTTGCTCAAAAAGAAATTTATTGCCTGCTGCATCGAATTGCCTGGGAATTAAAGGAAGGTAAAAAGAATAAGCATTATGACCTGGGTTTTTATAAATCTTTAAAAAGTAGCGAGAAGTATTTTAGACATTTGACCAGCCTGAAAACGCCATTCTTGGATATGACAATATCAGTAAAAAGTGACAGGCCGTTATCTAAATCACTTCTAACAAAAATAGGGCAATGTATAACCAAACAACCAGACGAGAATAACCAGCTGACTGGTGGATTTGATATATTCAAGATCCCAGCTTCCTATGTTAGCGATAATATAAACAAGGTTTTAGGCGGAAATGTTTATTATCCTGATGAAACTGAGTTAATATTTAATAGAGTTAGCGAACTGAGAAGCGCTTTCTGGCCAGAGGAGGCGAGTTTGGCCTTTCGTCTTCCACTTTTCAGTCAGGAGTTTATGGATAGCGCCAGAAAAAATGGTTGGAAAGTAAAGGCGGGAGATTGATTTTAACGTTGCTGCTCACGCTAATGGGTCTCAATCAGGTAAGAAAAAGTCCCTGGCTTATTTCAGTACGAATTTCAGGCGGTAGAATTTGCGCTTACCGATTTTGAGAATCTGCTCGGGTTTACTCCCGTCAAGCCGGTGCTCCAGGTCATCAATCCGCTGGCCGTCAAGATAAACTCCGCCTTGTCGGATGAGCCGCTTGGCTTCTCCCCGCGACGGCACAATTCCCAGGTTGACCAGCACATCGATTAATCTCACCGTCGGTTGCTGCTGGCCACTCTGAGCCGTTTCCCTGGCCGCTTCTCCTGACTCCACCCGCTCGGCCGAAGTGGACGCTTCATTTCCGCTCTGCACCCTGAGCTCGACCACTTTCTCCTCCATCTCACTTGGGAGATCTTTGTGCTTGAAGATGCGATCAAACTCCTCGGCCGCTTTTCTGGCCAGCTCTTCGCCCCAGAAATCAGTCACAATCATCTTAGCCAGCTGGGCCTTTAAATCTCTCGGGTTAACCTGGCCTTCTTTCGCCTCTTTTTGCCACTTCTCAATCTGCTCGGTCTCGACGTCAGTCAGAAGCTCATAATAGCGGAACATCAGCTCGTCAGAGATTGACATCAGCTTGCCAAACATCTCCTCGGGCGGCTCGTTTATGCCGACATAATTCCCGAGTGATTTGGACATTTTTTCCACACCATCCAGTCCCTCAAGAAGCGGCACGGTCAGAACAACCTGCGGCTCCTGGCCATATTCCCGCTGAATCTCTCTTCCAACCAGGAGGTTAAAAGTCTGGTCAGTTCCGCCCAGCTCAACATCGGCCTGCAGGGCAACCGAG
>Ga0116185_1004151_pt1 | contig 12006 bp, 5 predicted proteins | sample AD_JPNNA7_MetaG_FD_89754 | JGI IMG/M metagenome (GOLD analysis project Ga0116185, IMG submission 89754) | Active sludge microbial communities of municipal wastewater-treating anaerobic digesters from Japan - AD_JPNNA7_MetaG | ecosystem: Engineered > Bioreactor > Anaerobic > Digestate | place... | reverse complement strand
TTCACGAACAACGATACTCGAACAACGAACGCCGTTTCCCGCCCTGTAGGGGCAAAACATTTGTAATCACGTGGCCACACTCACATATATTGCGATGCACGCAATACTTAAGCCAAAGAGCAACACCGAAACGTTGCATCGCAAAGGAAAAATCATTACAAAGAGCCTTTTACACGTTCTTTCTTGTCTTGATACAAGAAAGAACCAAAGAAAATCAAGGCTGAAAAGCCTGATCCGATGGGTGCCCCGTGGGCGGAACTGCTGCGCGATACAATTCGCCACCCATGCAGCGTGACTCATGTGGTATCGCTTACAATCCCCATCGCCACGTTCCACCCCCGACCCATTTTCGGGTCTGGCTTTTATGCCACTGCTTACTTTTTCCGTTCCATACTCTCTCAGGGAAAAGGGCTGGGGGTGAGGTCGTTTTTCACGAACAACGAACAACTCCCCATATCATCCTGAACCCTTCGAAAAACCTCCCTAACCAACCGGCATTGAACCCGATACTGGAAATGAAAAAAGCCCCGAATGATTCGAGGCTTTGGTACCCGGGGCCGGGGTCGAACCGGCATGGTATTGCTACCACTGGTGTTTGAGACCAGCGCGTCTACCAATTCCGCCACCCGGGCGTTGTAGAAAATCGGTGCGAAGATAATAAGTTTATTTAATTTGTCAAAACAGTTTTGGGCAATATCTTAGCCTGCCCTCAGCTTCACCTTTTTGGTAATATAACGTTTGGCAGTTTTGTAGATATTCTCAATATCGTAGCCACATTCGGCGTAGAGTTCTTGCTGGGTTCCTTGTTCAATAAAGGTATCGGGAATACCCAGGCGTACTACCTTAATGCTGTAGCCATTATCGTTGAACCACTCCAGTACGGCACTACCAAAACCGCCGGGCAGGCAACCGTCCTCAACCGTAATAACTGTTTTAAACTCCTTGCCAACAGCTTCAAGTATTTCAACATCGAGTGGTTTAACAAAGCGCATGTCGGCATGAAAAACTGCGTGGCCATCGGCCTCGAGCATGTCGGCCGCCTTAGCCGCAAGGTTTCCAATGTGTCCAATGGACAGAATTGCTATATCGGTTCCAGTTCTAAGAACTCTACCCTTGCCCAATTCAACACGTTTGAAAGGTTTACGCCAATCCACCATAACGCCATTGCCACGAGGATAGCGGATTGAGATAGGACCCTTGGGCTCAAGCTGTGCAGTATACATTAAGTTACGCAGCTCCTCCTCGTTCATTGGTGCTGCAACGGTCATGTTAGGAACGCTGCGCATGTAAGCCAGGTCGTAAGCGCCATGGTGTGTAGCGCCATCGTCGCCTACTAAACCGCCGCGGTCAAGGCAGAAAACTACTGGTAGGTTTTGTAGTGCAACATCGTGGATTACCTGGTCGTATGCCCGCTGCATGAAGGTAGAGTAGATGTTGCAGAATGGGATCAGCCCTTCAGCCGCCAGACCTGCCGAGAAGGTTACAGCATGTTGCTCAGCAATGCCCACATCAAAGGCCCTATCGGGCATCTTTTGCATCATGATATTGAGGGAGCATCCGCTTGCCATAGCCGGAGTAACCCCAACTATTTTCGGGTTTTGCTCAGCAAGCTCAACCAGGGTTTCGCCAAAAACATCCTGGTAGCGGGGTGGGGTGGGCTTATTGGCATCCACCTTAATCCTCTCGCCGGTCTCCTTATCAAACAATCCCGGAGCATGGAATGCTGTTTGATTATTCTCAGCGGGCGCATACCCTTTGCCCTTAACGGTAACAATGTGCAGCAACTTTGGCCCGGGTATATCCTTCAAATCCTGGAGTACGCGAGTAAGGTAAATCACGTCGTGGCCGTCAATTGGGCCAAAATACCTGAAACCCATTGATTCAAACAGGTTGCTTTGCTTGAGCAAGGCTGCTTTTATGGCGTTCTCAAATTTCTGAATAAGGCTTCGGGTCTTGGGGCCAACCCTATCGAATCGTCCCAGAATATCCCACACCTCATCCTTTAGCTTGTTGTAGGTTTTTGATGTGGTGATATCGAGCAGGTACTCTTTCAGAGCCCCAACACTAGGATCTATTGAGATATTGTTGTCGTTAAGGATAACTAGCATGTTTGGGTTGATACCACCCCCGTGGTTAAGGGCTTCAAAGGCCATTCCGCCAGTAAGCGCACCATCGCCAATTACAGCCACTACTTTTCGGTTTTCAAGCTTCAACCTCGATGCTACCGACATGCCAAGGGCAGCGGAAATGGAGGTAGATGAATGGCCAACGCCAAAGGCATCGTACGGACTCTCGGAACGCTTAGGGAATCCGCTAATTCCCTTGTATTTACGGTTTGTGTGGAAAACATCGCGACGGCCAGTAAGTATTTTGTGGCCATAGGCCTGATGGCCAACATCCCAAATTATACGGTCAAAAGGAGTGTTATAAACGTAGTGGAGGGCAATGGTTAGCTCAACCACCCCTAAACTCGATGCAAAATGGCCCGGATTCTCCGAAACAATATCAATGATATACTGCCTGAGCTCAGCGCTTAAATCAACCAGCTGCTCAGGTTTTAACCTTTTAATATCCTCGGGCGAATCGATATTGCTTAGCAATGCGTACTTGTTCTCCATAAACACCATTCCCCTCACTATACCTTAACAGCTAAAATAGCACTTTGTTACATATTTTTCCAAATCTTTTCTGTCTAAATAGTAGTTTTATGTTGATATTTTAAGAATGTTTCAAAATGCGAGGGTGCAATTAAATTTTTATATTTGTTCAAAATAATTGCAACATGAAGCAATGTCCAAAATACTTTAAAGCCCTGATACTTGGGTTAGCAATTCTAACTGCATGCGTGCCTGCCAAGGAATTCCAAGCGCTACAGGACAAAAACGCAAAGTGCGAGGAGGAGCGTGAAAAGCTAACGGTGGAAAACGAGGCCCTTACAACTAAAAACTCGGAACTCGACAGTAAAACACGTATTCTTCAGGCAAAGGTTGATGCCCTCACAAGCGACAGCATAAACCGTGCAGTTACTTTCAACCGCATTAATGAGGAGCTAACAACGCTTAAGGAGCGTTACGCAGAGCTTCAAAGCCTACAGGATGGGGTAATTTCGGGTAGCAAGGATGAAACCAAAAAGCTTTTACTTCAAATACAGAAAACCCAGGAAGAGTTGCAGGAAAAGGAAGATGCCCTTAAAGAACTTGAGCGGAGGCTATATCAGCGTAAGCTTGGGCTCGATAAGGTGCAGGCAAACCTCGATAGCATGAAACGTGAGCTTGATGCACGCAATGCCCGGTTGGTTGAGTTGGAGCGAATGCTAAATGCCAAGGATTCAGTTATGAGAGCCCTGCGGAAAAAAGTTGCCGATGCGCTTTTTGGGTTCGAGGGCAAGGGGCTCACAGTCTCAATTCAGAATGGCAAGGTTTACGTATCGCTGGAGGAAAAGCTGATGTTCAAATCGGGTAGCTACGAGATTGACTCAAAGGGTGCCGCTGCAATAAAACAGTTAATCCCAGTTCTTGAACAGAACCCCGATATTAACATAATGGTTGAGGGTCACACCGACGATGTTCCATACCGAGGAACAGGAGGGCTCCAGGATAACTGGGATTTAAGCGTAAAACGTGCCACTACCATTGTACGCCTACTGATTTCAGGCTCAAGGATTGACCCTGTGCGTGTAACTGCAGCAGGGCGGAGCCAGTACCTTCCCATCGATAGGGCTAAAACACCCGAAGCTCGACAAAAAAATAGGCGCACTGAGATTATTCTTACCCCAAAAATGGACGAAATACTCCAGCTGCTGGAAAGCAACTAAACTCAAAAGCGGCAGTAGCCGCTTTTTTTGTTATCTGACCTATTTGCTGTAATTTTGTGCTCAAATAATTTGAATAGCAATGGGTCTAAAATGTGGCATAATTGGTCTTGCCAACGTGGGCAAAACTACTATTTTCAACTGCATGTCGAGCACTAAAGCCTTAACCAGCAATGTGGCTACCGGCACAGGAAAATCGAACATCAGTACAATAAACGTCCCCGATAACCGGCTTTACGAACTTGAAAAGTTCCAACCCACTGAGCGTATTGTTCACACCACCGTTGAGATTGTTGATATTCCCGGTTTATCGAAAACAACTGGTAAGGGCGAGGGCAATAAGTTCCTGGCCGATGTTCGTAACTGCGATGCATTAATCCACGTGCTACGCTGTTTCGACGATCCCTCGCTACCCCATATCGACGGTTCCATTGACCCCGTTCGCGATATTGAAACGGTGAACTTTGAGCTGCAGGTTCGCGACCTGGAATCGGTTGAGAAAAAGCTACAAAAGGTTGAAAAAGCTGCAAAGGTAGGCGATAAGGAAGCCAAAAAAGCTTTTGAGGTTCTATCGGTTTACAAAAACCACCTTGAGTCGTTCAAAAACGCTTCAACTGTTCCAGTTGATGAGCACGATAAAAAGTATGTTGACGATCTTTTCCTGCTTACCACAAAACCGGTTATCTACGTATGCAATGTCGACGAAAAATCGGCTGTAAACGGCAACCAGTACTCCAATAGGGTAAAGGAGTTCCTAAAGGATGAAAAAACGGAAATACTTATTATAGCCGGTAAGGTTGAGGCAGAAATATCGGAACTTGAGAGTGAGGATGACCGCAAAGCCTTTTTGGCCGATGTAGGGCTTACTGAGCCCGGCGTTAACAAGCTTATTAGAGCGGCATACTCCCTGCTAAACCTCGAAACCTTTTTTACTGTAGGGCCAAAGGAAATTAGGGCATGGACAATCAAAAAAGGGATGACAGTCCCGCAGGCTGCCGGTGTTATACACTCCGACCTTGAACGCGGGTTTATTAGGGCCGAGGTTATGAAGTATAACGATTTTATTACCCTTGGATCAGAGCACGCCTGCCGCGAAAAGGGAAAACTATTTGTTGAAGGTAAGAGCTACGTTGTGGAGGATGGTGATATTCTACATATCCGTTTCAACGTGTAACGTATAAAGAATTGCCAAATTAACCATAACCTCACCTCAGGGTGGGGTTTTGTTTTATACAAGATTAATCAATGAAATTTATAAATTGACAAATTACCTCTAAAAATGATTTCCGCCTCCACATTTTTACTAGCCCGGTTGAATATGTCAATTCATGGCATTTAGGTTTATAGGAATCGTTTCATGAGGTTTAGTAGTTCATCGGGGTCAATTGGTTTTGTAACAAAAGCGTTACAACCAGCTTCCCGACAGGCGCTAACATACTCAGAATCGGTAGCGGTTTGAGCAATAATCGGAATTTGCTTGTTTATTTTTCGTATCTCAATGGCAGCCTCTATTCCGCTTTTAAAAGGAAGTTGTATATCCAGAAGAATTAAATCGGCTGCCCTTTCAATGGTGGCTGCCTCTATGGCATCTTCGCCATTTTTAACATGAATAACAGTAGCACCGGTTTTGCTAAGCAAGGCGTGTAGGTACTGGTAGTTAATCAGATCATCCTCTACCACCAGTATTCTTTTACCGGTAAAGCTGAAAGTTTCCTTGTTGGCGTTAGAGTTGGGTACCGTTATAGGTAATACAAGAGTAAAAGTTGATCCTTGCCCCGGCGAGGATTGAAGTTTGATGCTACCTCCTAATGCAATGGCATAACCCATGGCTATGGTTAATCCAATTCCTAAACCATCGTAAAATATTGGGTTGGAATCATCTAAGTGCTTATAAAAGCGCTCAAATACTTTTTTCTGAATTTCATTGGGTATGCCTACTCCCGTATCTTTGACGTAAAGGTGCAGCACTGAGTTCTCGTTTATGGAGTAACCCATTTCAATACCACCCTGGTGCGTAAACTTAAAAGCATTCTCTAAAAGATGAATAATAATGCTCCGTAAACGGTAGTAATCGCATATTACTATTGCCCTATCGTTGGGTAGCGATTTGTTCACCCTAAAAAAGAGATTTTTATCATCATATTCAGTAATGGAGTCATACTCCTTGTAAACATCATCGAGTAACTGATTTAGGTTGACCTCGGACAGCAGAAGGTTTACCTGATTAGTTTCAATTTTTGAAAGTTCAAGGATATCGTCAACAATCCTAGCCAGTTTGCTGCCTAAGTGTTTAACCTGTTCGCCTATCTGCGAGCGCTCTTCGGCTGTGCATTCCGGTGTCGAAAGGTAGTAGGTGAGTCCCAGTATCCCATTCAGGGGCGTTCGAATTTCATGGCTGATATTTGCCATGAATGCGGATTTAATTCTTTCAAGTTCCCTTATTTTATCAATAGCATCATTCAGTTCCCTGGTTCTGTGTTTTACCAAGGAATCGAGCTCGTTATTGAATTTGAACAGCTGCGAATTAGTGTGTTCCAGTAGTTTTTTCTTGTGAGAGAGTTGAATGGCAAAGTAAACAATTACGCTAAGGGTTAAAAGCAAAAGAATAGAAAAGATTGTGTATAAAGTAATTATCTTTTGATCCTTCTGCTCATTTAACGATTTTAGTTCAAGCTGCAGCTGTAGTTGTTGATTCTCCTTTTCTTGCTTTTCAATCTGCAACATCGAGTGCAATTGAGCAACCTGATTCACCATTTTCTTGGTGAATGTTTTATCGTTATACTCCAAAAACTCCTTTAGGCATCTTTGAGAACTTCTAAAATCGCCAAGTTCTTCGTAACAAGTGGCGAGCTGCCTGTTGGCCTGTGCAGTAATTTCTTCTAGTTCGTTTGTTTTGGATACTTGTTTGGCAGTAAGGAGGTGTGTCCTTGCTACAATGTATTTGCCCTGACCGTTGTAGCGTCGGCCAATTGCCAAGTTGCTTAATGCAATTCCTCGTGATGATTTAAGTTTTTTACTAATATTTAATGAATGGGTGTGGTAGTGAAGTGCCGAATCGATTTTGCCTAAAGCCTCGTATAGAACTCCAATGTTATCAAAAAACGATGCAAGCATAAGCGAATCCATATACTTGCCATAATTGCCAAGCGTACTAAATAAAATTTTTTTAGCACTATCCTTTTCGCCCATCTTAACAAGGCATAATCCAATATTTCCTTTAGCCCGTACATAGTTTTTGTAACTGTGAGCTTTTTCGTAGTGGTTTGCTGCTTTCTCAAAGAAATCGATTGATGTAGGGTAGTTCTCAAGAGTATAGTAAACAATTCCCAGTGAGTTATAGCAATTGGCGAGCAAGGCACTATCGTTAAGCGATGAAGCAAGCTTTACGCTCTCCTCAATTAGCTGAATTGCCTTTACATAGTTCGATTTACGAAAGTAGCAAGAACCCAGGGTATAGTAAGTTTTTGCCCTTCCTGCAATATCACCAGCAATATTGTAAAGAACCAATGCCCTTTGTAGAGTGTCGATGGCGGTATCGTAGCTGTTCAGCCTAAAAAGAGCGTTACCCATTGCGTGAGTAGCATCAGCGAGCAAGCGCTTGCTATTTGTGGCTATTGCCTTATGGTATGCCTCGCGTGCAAATGCTATTCTTACTTGTGGCGATTTAGCATTGGCCGCAGAATCGATTAAGGCCTTAACTGCAATACTATCGGATTTTGGCTGGGAAAAAACTGAGAATGGGAATTGCAACAGCAAAACAATAGCAAAAAGTTTCAAAACCCTATGTGCAAATTGTGTGCTTTGCATGGTTAGACTTTATCATACAAACATATGATACATTACGAAAAATTGAAAAAAAAGTTAAAAACGATTTTCTGCTAATGGTTAAAGTGTGATTAAATCCTTGTACTATGAATTAAAAAATTCAAGCAGGATAATTTCTAGAGGAATGAATCGGATTGAGTCGGGATAGAAAGTATTTTGATGGAGTTCGAGGGAGTTAGAGGAATAGTGAAAAGTGAACAGGTAAACCCGAGTGTAGGTTTGAGATTTAATAATATAGAGTGAAACTTGGCTGTCAAATCCTAAATCCCATAATAAGTATATCATCAACCTGTTTCTCGTTACCCTTAAACTCATCGAATTTTTCCTGTAGAATACTTTGCTGGGTTTTTAATGGCAGGTGGTGAATATCGAGGAGCATTTTTTTGAGGTTCACCATCATAAATTTTGAGTTTTTTGGGCCACCAAACTGGTCGGAGTATCCGTCGGAAAGCAGGTAGAACAGGTCGTTTTCAAAGATAGCAAAGGTGTGGTTAGTAAACATTCGTTCCTCAATAATGTGATGCCCAATAGGCATTTTATCGCCTTTAATTTCGTAAAGAGTACTTCCGTCAGCTATAACAGGGTTTGAGTGCGTTGGAGGGGCCTGAACGGAGGAATCCCTTATGAGTAGCAAAGGGAAATAAGCGCCTGCGTAATGGGCCTCCATCCTTTTTCGGTCAACTATGAGCATACCCATATCCATACCGTCGTGTGAATCGTTATCGGTTTCGGCTGGGTTGAGCGAGGCAATAACAAGGCGGCGGAGGCGCAAAAGGATATCGGCGGCATTCTCAAAATGTTGTGTTGCGGTTAGTTCCTTTAACAGGGTAATGCCAAGCATACTCATAAAGGCTCCGGGAACCCCGTGGCCAGTGCAATCGGCTGCTGCTATCGCAATTCTACCATCGGTTAGCTGTGTTACCCAAAAGAAATCGCCACTAACAATGTTTTTGGGTTGGTAGAGCACAAAGTGATCGCGCAGCAGTGTGGAGATTTGCTGGCTACGCGGAAGAACAGCAGCCTGAATACGGCTCGCATACTTAATACTATCGGTTATTTGCTTTTGTTGTTCGGCTATTTGGTCACGTTGCCTTTCGGCCAAATCGCGCTGGGCCTCAATCTCCTGTTTCTGGTTTTCAATTTCGTTCTTTTGCCTTAATATCTCAGCGTTCTGCTGGATAAGAATTTGGTTGGTTCTCTTTTTTTCGCGGTAGAATCTGAATACTACAGCTGCCAGAGCAAGGCTCAAAACTAAAGCTATTGAAATAAGCAGGGTTGCCATTCGCTGCCGTTCAAGCCTGGCTTGCTGCATGGCATCGCGTTGGCGCGAGATTAGCTCCTGTTCCTTTTCTCTTTTTTCAAAGTCGTACTGCATCTCCAACTTGGCTATTTGGCTGGCGTTCACGCTATCCTTAAGTGCCGAATAGTTGGTAAAGTACTCGTATGCCTTTAGGTAATTCCCTTTCCTCCGCTCCGCGTTCGATAAGCTATGGTAAATATCGCGTAAATCGGTTGTAATCTTTTGCTTTTGGGCATCGTTTAACGCTTTGTTCAATAGGGTAATTCCTTTGGCAAAGTTTCCCTTTTGCAGTTCAAGTTCGCCCATGTATCGGTTAAGCTTTGCCATATCAATACTATCGTTTACCTGCTGTTTCAGCAATAGCGATAGGTTTAGGTAGTATTCGGATTGCTGGTACTGTTTTTTATCAAAGTAGATAATTCCCATCAGCAGGTAGTTAGCTGCCTGTGCGTGTATGTTTCGGGTGCGTGAATTCTCATCAATTACCTTACCCAGTAAATCGAGCGCCTTGTCGTGCATGCCGGTATGGTAGTAAATATTGGCCAACTCGGTTTGTGCCAGGGTTATGCCGGTTTGATTGTTAAGCCTGCGGTAATGGTTCAAGGCATTTTCGGCATACTGCAAAGCCCTTTCGTTAATCTCCAATCGGCTAAAAAGGCGCGAAATGCTTAACGATGTCCAGGCCATACCCTCAGTTTCGCCCGATTGCTCAAAAATTTCAAGGGCATCGAGCATGTACTGCAAGGCAATTGAGAAATTACCCGTAATTGCAAACACCGTTCCAATGTTAACCAATGTGCGGGCAATTTCTACCTTGCTTCCTATCTTGTAGTTGTAGTCCAGCGCTTTTTTATACTCATCAATGGCTTGGCTGTAGTAACTTTTTAGCTGATAAACGTTACCAATACGGTTGTGTAGTAACGCTTTAAGCTGAACATTATCCGATTGCTCAGCAAGCATCAACGATTTATTGAAATGTTCAAGAGCAAGCTCAAAGTCGTTGCGATTGTAGTAGGCATACCCTAAACTAAAGTAAACCCGGGCTGCAATATCGGGTTGATTTACTGCATCGACCTTTGCCAAAGCTTGCCTAGCAACGCTAACGGCCGAATCGGGGTTAACTGTCCGGTAATGCTCTGATAGACTTAAAAGGCTATCGATTTCCTGTGCATGTAAACCCGCAAAAATACTAACTGCCAAAAACACCAAAAAAGTGATGCACTTTTTAATATTCAGTATTCTCATAGTGCTGTCCTGTTCTACAAGGAGCAATTTACCAAAAAAAATTTGATGGGCTAATTTTTACTGATGAACTATTACGAAATTTTGAAAAAATTGTATAGTGCTAAAACATTTTCGTATTTTTAACCATTGCAAACGATTGTGCGGTTTTACCATTAAAATTGTAATCGTAAAACATACTAGGCAACATGAGAATTGGAAAATTGAACATTAGTGCCGACAAAATAAAGATGCGAATAGGTGCCAAGCTTTTGCTTTGGGTTTTAACCACCTCGGCAGCAATAATGATTGTAATAGGCTCATTCATTAGCATAAGGGTGAACAGTATTGCTCGCGATAATGCCATTAAGATTGCACAGGCCGAAGCCCAGAAATCGGCTTTCCGATTAAAATCGGAACTCGATTTGGATATGGGTTTTTCAAGAGCCCTGGCTCATGCCCTTTACATCTACCCCAAATTCGATACTGTTACCCTCGATTCCATCTTTTTCAATATTCTGCGAAATCAGGTTTCAAACAATCCCCGATACCTTACGGTATGGTATTCAATTGAATACTCTGCGTTCCGTCCAGGTTATACAAAAGATTACGGCCGACGCTCAGTAACAGCGTACCTTAGCAACGGACAGGTAGGCATTGATATTGAGCATAAAAATATTACAGGTGATATTGTAACCAGCAACTACTACGCATCAAAAACCAGCAACTGTGAGATGTTGCTCGACCCATACACCTTTGAGTATGGTGGTAAAGAAGTGCTGGCAACCAGCCTTAGTGTACCGGTAAGGGTAAAAGGTAAATTTGCTGGCCTTGGCGGCGTTGATATCTCGCTGGAGAAGTTCCAAACCGATATTGAAAAAATAAAACCCTATCCGGGCACAAATGTTAGCCTGATTGCTGGAGATGGTCGTATAATTGCCGATTCAAACCCTGAAAACGCAAAGGAATACTTTGCTAATATTTACCCTGAACTTGAGTCGAAGTTTGCGCTTACCCAAAAGGTAAAGGATAAGCAAAACCATTTCTTTTTCTCCTACAATTCCGGAATGGAATACCTCAACATACTTAGCATATTGCAGCCGGGTGAATCGCCCAACTCATGGGGGCTAATACTTTCCATTCCCATGTCGGAAATCGTTAAAGACGCTCGCCGGTCAGTGTTCTCCACAATTCTTGTTTTTATTCTCGGCATTATCCTACAAGCTTTTGCCATTTGGTATATCTCAGCTCGAATTTCAAAACCTATAAAGCGTACTACTGAGTTACTTAACAGTATAGCCCAAGGCGATATTGATGTGAATAAAAAAATATACCTGCATACCGGCGATGAGCTTGAGGAGATGTCGCGTTCGGCTAACAAGTTAATTGACGGATTAAACTATACCGAGCAATTTGCCCGCGAGATTGGTGAGGGAAAACTCGATACCGAGTTCAAGTTGCTCAGTGAGAAGGACAAGCTAGGAAAAGCATTAACCGAGATGCAGCGGAGCTTAATTAAAGCCCGTGAGCAGGAGGAAAAACGCAAGGAAGAAGAGCAGCAGCAGATATGGGCTACCCAAGGAATGGCCCTTTTCGGTGAAGTACTCCGCCAGCATAACGACAATATCACGGAACTGTCCTACCTGATAATAAAGAATCTGGTAAGCTACACCGGTTCAATTCAGGGGGGTATGTTTATTGTTAACGAGAACGACCCCAACAATACAGTTCTTGAGATGACTGCATGCTACGCATATAACCGTCGTAAGCTGATGGAAAAAACAGTGCTGCCGAACGAGGGGCTCGTTGGACGATGCTACGTTGAGAAGAAAACCATTTTAATGGTTGA
>Ga0116185_1004145_pt1 | contig 12014 bp, 7 predicted proteins | sample AD_JPNNA7_MetaG_FD_89754 | JGI IMG/M metagenome (GOLD analysis project Ga0116185, IMG submission 89754) | Active sludge microbial communities of municipal wastewater-treating anaerobic digesters from Japan - AD_JPNNA7_MetaG | ecosystem: Engineered > Bioreactor > Anaerobic > Digestate | place... | reverse complement strand
TCACGGCCGCGGTCGCGGGGGATTCCAGCCGCGCGCACCGGGCCGAAGTCGCCATCTCCGGCCCGGATGGCGCCCTGGTTGCGTCCAGCCAATTGGACATCGGCCCGGACGGCGCACTCCGGGTCGAAATGAACGTGCCGGATGCGCTGCTCTGGACTCCGGAAACACCGCACCTGTACACCGCGCACGTGGTGCTGATTGACGGAACAGGCTCGCCACTCGATGAAGCCCGAACCCGATTCGGACTCCGAACCATCGAAATCCGGGGCGCGGACTTCTACATCAACGGCGTGAAATATTACCTGAACGGCTATGGCGACGATTGCGTATACCCCGACACGATTGCACCGCCTGCCGACAAGCAGGTTTATCTCGACCGGCTGCGCGTAGCGAAATCCTACGGGTTTAATTTCGTCCGCCATCACAGCCACTTCGTTGCACCGGAGTATTACGCCGCGTGCGATGAGGTAGGGATGTTCGTGTCGCCGGAACTCCCCATCGGGTATCCCCGGTTCTATGATCGCGCCCACGGCGCGGCCCTGGAGCTTTACACATCGGAATGGACGGCGGCGATCAAGCGCTACCGCAACCACCCGTCCATCTTCGACTGGTGCATGGCCAATGAGTTGTGGGAAGGCATGCCGCGCATTGGCCCGGACCTCTACCGGCTCGCGAAGGAACTCGATCCGACGCGTCCGGTCATCGATTCGGACGGCCTCTTTTCCGCGGGCTTCGCGGACGGCGCCAACGATCGGCCCACGCTCGATTTCTATACCATCATGTTCGACATCCTGACGACGCCCCTCGACAACCCGGACAAATTCACCACCGGCACGCCCCGCAAACCCATAATCACCCACGAAGAGGGCAATTTCGTTCACTTCCCCCTCTTTGACGAGATTGAACTCTTTGGAAACACGATCAAACCGTTCTGGCTTACCGATTGCCGCGACCGCGTCGCCCGTGCGGGTCTTCTCGATGAAGCGCCGGCCTGGTCGAAGGCTTCCCAGCAACTCTATCTCCTCTGCCACAAGGTCAACATCGAGGCCCTGCGCAAAAACCCGCACATCTCCGGCTATACCTGGTGGCTGTTGCAGCCGTGGTACTGCGGCTCGAACGGTCTGCTGGATGTGCATCGCCGGCCCATCGCCATCACGCCCGAACAGGTACGGCGGTTCAACGCGCCCGTGGTGCTGCTGCAGGACGGCCTCAGGCAGACCTATACCGGCGGCGAGGCGGCCCGTGCGGCGATCACGCTCTCCAATTACTCGGGGAAGGCTTCTGCTCCGGGCCGCGTCACATGCACCCTCGTCCGCGATGACCAGATTCTGGACACGCGCGTTCTGGAAATCGAGGCCGTGCCCAACGGCGCGGTGAAACCGCTGGGCGAGGTGGAGTTCGCCCTGCCCAAGGCCGCCGAACCGCAACGCCTCACCCTCCTGGCCGCCCTGGAGGCGGGAGAAATGCGCCTCTCCAATGACTGGACGTTGTGGGTATACCCCGAGTCCCCGCCTCCGGCGACGCGGCAGACGCCGGTGTATGCCAGCCCGGACACGATGGCCCTCCTCGCGCCGTTTCGGCCGCTGCCCCTGCCGGATGGCGCAACCCTCCCCTCGCCGGCCGTGTACGTCGCTCGCCAGCCCAGCGAAGACCTGGTGACCGCCGCGGAACAGGGAAGCTGCGTGGTCCTGCTGTCGCCGGCGGGCGTCTTCCCGACGGACTGCACCACCTTCAAGTCCGCCTGGTGGCTCGGCGTATTTGACGGCGACAGCAACGCGGGCACCTACGTCTACGACAATCCCGTCACCCGCGGTTTGACGCCGGACCACTGGTGCGACGCCGCGTGGTTCCATCTGTTGCAGGGCGCCCAGACCCTGCTGCTCGACGGCCTACCTGATTCGCCCGAGGTCCTGATCCGCGCCCTGAACACCCACGGCGCGCCCCATCCCTTCTCGCAATACCTCGATTTTGAATACGTCTGGCGCAACAAGGCCGTGCTCGCGCAGGCCCGGGTAGGTCAGGGCTCGATCATCATCAGCGGGCTCAATTTCGACGCCGCGGTTCGCAACGGCGGGCCCGAGGCCGTCTATGTACTGTCCCGGCTCCTTGAACATGCCTGCGGGTTCCCGCAACCGGACGCGGAATGGTCCAGCCAGTTTCTGAGAAACGCCGTCCACGCATCCGCCTTCGTCGACGGCCCGCTCATTTCGGGATTCAGCCATCTCCGGTATCACAAGGGAACGGAAACGCGCGCGCAGAGCTATCGCGAACGGAGCGCCGCGGCGTTGCAGATACGGCAGGAAGAACCCCTCCACCGCCTGGAATGGGAATCGGCGCCGGCGCCCGAGGCGTCGTGGGCCACGTTTGTGTTTGCGGGCGGCCTCCCGTTCATGGAGCCTCCGCTCACCAACCCCGGGTTCACGCTGGCCGTCAACGGGCAGCCCCTGGTCGATTTCGACACGGCAAAGACCCAGACGCTGTGGCGCGGCCGGGACAGTCAGTCCGCGCTCCTGTATGTGCCGGGCCATGTCCAGCCCTCGTGGAGCTCGACGGCCGGCCTGTTTTACCTCGCTGTTCCCCGCGACGTATTTGTGCCGGGCCAGCCGTGCCGGCTCGAGGTTCGTTCGCGCGGCAGCGATAACCGGCGCTATTTCAATCTGAACCCGTATCCCGATATTCTCGACGGACCACGGCCGCAACCTTAGCAGTCTCAACGCATCGCATGCGCATTCAGAGAGGGGATACTGTGAGCTTCCATCCGGTCATGCCAGGCATGAGACGCATCGCGTGTGTGGCGGCGGCGCTTCTTCTCGCAACGCTGTTCCGGGCCGGTGCGGCTCCCGGCGCCGCGGCTCCGGGTGAAGACAGCCCGGCGCCGCGCCTGAATCCCCGGTGCGAGTCCATCGCCTCGAAAAACCTCATCCGGAATGCGTCGTTTGAATGCGGCACAACCCACTGGTCGTCGCTTGGCAAGCCGACGGGATGGGGCGGCGACCTGTCCGGTCTGCATGGTGGGCTGGACTCCGGAACGGCGTGGCATGGCGCCGCGAGCCTGCGGATCGATCTGGGGCCGGGCATCACACCTGTGACGTGTTTTGACGTGTGGCCGCCCGCACGTGTGGAACAGCATGCGCCGCTCGCGGCAAACGTGGGCTGGATGGCTGTCGCGGCCGGCCAGCCGCTTACGCTGTCGGCCTGGATGCGCGCCAGCGTCCCCGGGACGAAGGCGCGGGTTCTGTTTCGTTTCGCCGGGAGCGCCCTGAAACCCGTCCAGCAGGCGGAGCACGAATTCACCCTGTCAAACGAGTGGACCCGCTATTCGGTCACGCAAACTGCGCTGGACGAAGACGTCTGCGTGGCCATCGGGCCCGATATGAACGAGCTGCCCGGCATCGCGGCATCGTTCTGGCTCGACGCCGTGCAGCTGGAATCCGGTTCCGAGGCCACGGAGTTCGAAGCCCGCGAGCCCGTCGAGCTGGGTGTCGCCACCGGCCGCTACGGAAACATCTACGACTGCGCCGTCCCGGTCACTCTCCACGTCTCCGGCAGCAACCAGGGGGATCAGGACACTTCGGTTCAATTGACACTCGCGCTGGAAGACTATTTTGGAAGCGTGTTGCCGGGCGCCACATTGCGCGTCGAGCTGCCCCGCGGCCGGCCCGTGGCTGTGCCCTGGCAAATCGCCGTTCCCGGGAAAGGCCATTACCGCGCCAGCGTCGCCTGGAACGCCAACGACCGGGACCACGCCCAGTCGGTCGTCTTCGCCGTTATCGAACCCTATCCCCACGACGACTCCCCCTTCGGGCTCAATCATCCCGCGACGACCCGCCAGCAGCTGCACGTGCTTTCCAAAGCCGGCATCCGGTGGGTCCGAACCTGGGCCGTCAATTGGGAATGGGTCGAGCCCGTCCAGGGCCAGGTTTCCTGGACCGCGCCGGACGCGCAGCTCGAACACATCACGGCGGCGGGCATGAAACCCCTGATCGTGTTTCCCAATCCGTCGACAAGCTGGGCCACGTCCGCGCCGTCTTCGGTCGAAAACCGGCTCTGGTACCGCCTGGCCTATGCGCCTGTGGCGCCTGAACGCCTGTTTGAATTCATCGGAAACGCCGTCGACCGGTACCGGGATTCGTGTACCTATTGGGAATTCCTCAACGAACCGCTCTGGGTACCCGACTTCTGCCTGCCTCAGAGCGGCGGATACCAGGTCGGCGACTATATCGAATTGCTGCAGGGAGCGTACCGCGCAATTAAGGCCGAGGATCCCGATGCGACCGTGCTCGGAGGGCTGGCCATTGAACCCAAACACCTCCTGGGCGACGAATTTCTCAGCAGCGGCGGGCTCGCGCACTGCGACATCCTGAATCTTCATCCCTATGGCGGCCTGACGCCTCCGGAAGAGTTCATCGCGCAGTTCGAGCGGATCCAGGACGCGATGCGCGCGTCGGGACACCACAAGCCCATCTGGGCCACCGAAACCGCCTATTATGCCGTGGACAACGCCCCCTGGACGCCCTGGCTCGCCCCGCCGGGGCATTTCTCCGCCGGGCTGCTCCTGCCCAGCGAACGCACCGCCGCAGACTACCTTGTGCGCCACGCCATCATCATGCTCGCTCACGGAACCGGGAAGATCTTCTATCACGAACCCATCGAAGGCCCGGTCAATGCCGGCGCCATGGACATCGAGAACACGTTCCTCGGCCCGGACGCCGTCCCCAAGAAGTCGTATACCGCTCTTGCCGCTCTCGCCAACCTGCTCGGCCCGTCACCGGTGTATGCGGGACGCTTCCCGGCCGCCGCAGGCGCGAACACGTACGGTTTTGCGTTTCAGTGCGGCGGACGCGCGGTACTGGCGGCATGGGTCGCGCGACAGGAAGAAGAATCCGAGCGCGTTGCGCTCACCGTCCCCAACGAGAGCACGGCCTGCGATGTCATGGGGAACCCGTTGACCGGAACAATCCTCACCCTCACCGAATCTCCGCTCTACGTGGAATCCGCCACCCTGACCGCGGAAGCCTTGCTGGCCGCCTCCGCGCCTTGAGTTTCATTGGCCATACGCATCAGGCGGACAGAGCCGGGCCTCTGAGCCGCGCGATTATTTCCCGATTTGGAGGATGCCCCAGGCCAAGGCAATCAGAAGCCCGACGGTGAACCACGCGAGCACGAACCCGACGAGGTCCTCGCGATAGCGTTTGAAGAACCCTTGCCACCGTTCAGCCGTGAACCAGCCGGGGAGATCCAGCAGGAGCAGGTCTTCGCCGCGTTCCGCCGCCAGCGGCCGGAGACCCGATACGGGATCGGGCTCTTCGTCGGTCGTGCGCCGCTGGCTGTCGAAAAACCGCTCGATCTGCTCCCTGTCCTCGGGCCGCGTCAACAGGCTGCCGGCGATGAGCGCCGCAAACCCGGCCACCATCGCCCAGCCGAACGGCCCCGGCTTCCAGGGATACACCAGCTTGTACGCCCCGGTATCGAGAAACGCGAACAGGTCACCGGATTGAACACGGGCGACCAGTTCCCGGAACGCCGCGGTCAGGGTCGAGAACGTCTCGGGACCCTCTCCGGCGCGGCAGGACATCAGGTAATTCAGCGCGTAGTAAGTCAGAAACGCGCCGAGCGTCGCCGCCCATGCCCCGTACCGGTTCGCGCGCTTCCACAACATGCCGCCAAGAAACATCACCCCCATCAGGGCAGCAATCGTCTCCGTAAACAGGAACGCGTCGAGGACCCGCTCGACGGCCACCGCGAATAGAATACCCAGCAGCGTCAGGGCCAGGCCGGAAAACCGGCCCATCATCAGCAATTGCCTGTCGCTCGCGCCGGGATTGATGTATTCCCTGTAAAAATTGCGTGTAAACAGCGCCCCGGTGTTGACCATGAAGTTCGAGCAGGTCGACATGTTCGCCGCGAGAATGCAGGCGATCATCAGGCCCGTCAGTCCCGGGGCCAGAAACTCCCGGCATGCGAACCCGAACGCCGCCTCGCCCTCGGGCAGGGGCGTGCCCTGCTGAACCACCAGCGCCGCCACAATCAGCCCCGTCAACGCCCACCCGACCGTGCAGAGCCGCTTGACAAACGTGCCGTAGGTCTGGCCTACGCGCCCGGCGCGTTCGGTGTTGCCGGTGGCCGAACGACAGCATGTGCGGTTGGGCCACAATGCCCACAATGCCATTGACCGCAAGCATGGCAATGGTGAATACCGTCAGCCCGCTGACTTCGCTGTACAGCGTAAAAAAATGCGGCGGCAGACTCTCGTGCAGTCCCGCAAACCCGCCTACCCGCGACAAACCGGCCGGCAGCAGCATCACCGAAAGCACGATGATAAGAAACGACTGCACGAAATCCGTGTACGCCGACGCGACCAAACCCCCAAAGAAACTGTACACAATGAAGGCCGCCGTCATGGCGAAAACCACCTCGTTCGGCGACACCGCCTGGCCGCCCGTCGCCACCGAGATCGCCTTGCCCGCGCCCTTCAGCATGGCCCCCTGGTTGAACACGAAATACGCGATGGCAAAGAGCGTGTACACCATCGCAAGCCGCCGGCCGTACCGGTCCTCGACCATCTCGCCGATCGTCGTCCGTTCACTGCGACGGTACCAGGGCGCCAGCAGCCAGTAGAACGGCGTGATCAGCATGTTTTTCCATTGATACCAGATCGTGGCAAAACCGAACTCGGACACCGCCCCCGCCTGCGCCACCGGGTGTTCCGCATGGGTGCCGGTGCCGAACGCCTGCCCCACCATGATCCACCAGCGGAGCTTGCGGTCCCCCAGAAAATGGCGGTTGCTGCTGCGCACCCGGCGCGCCACCCACAGGCCAAAAACCATGACCCCAATGAAATAGCCGACCAGAACGACGCCGTCGAGCCGGGTAAACTGGGCCGTTTGCTCCATCGCGTGTGTTCCCCAGGGTTTTGTGCTCCCGAAGGACAGCGAGCCGTCTCCGGGGTTGCGGCGCTCCCCCCGGCAGCAGAAGCTCCTGCGGAACCGATTTGACCACAAGTTACGTCCCGGATGCAACGGAAACCCCGCGGGTACGCAAGAAATTGATTGTTTCCACTCTGCCTTCTGGATTAGACTTCTCGCGCTCCGGAAGCGAGTTCACAGCGTCCGGGTGTTTTTCCGTGGGGTTTGCGGGGGCTGAAGGGGAATATCATGGCACAGTCGGTGGATCTGACGGAACGGCGCCCGTGGTACGAAGGCCTCCAGCGCTACCACTATCTTGTGTTGGCCGTCGCCTGCCTGGGCTGGTCCTTTGACACCATGGACCAGTGGCTTTATGTCTTCGTGAAACAGCACGCGCTCCGCGAACTCCTTCACGGCACCGTGCCCGAGTCGGGGCTGAATACCTACATCGGGTACGCGCAGACTTTCATGATCCTGGGGTGGGCAACCGGCGGCCTGATCTTCGGCATGATCGGCGACCGCCTGGGCCGTACGCGCACCATGGCCGTCACCATCCTGATCTACGCGCTGTTCACGGGCCTCAGTGGATTGTCGCAGAACTGGTGGCAGTTCGCGCTGTTTCGTTTCCTGACCGGACTGGGCGTAGGCGGCGAATTTGCGGCCGGCGCCGCGCTCGTGGCGGAATCGTTTCCCGCCCATTCCCGCAGCACGGCCCTGAGCCTGGTTCAGGCGTCCTCGACGCTCGGCAATGTGGCCGCGGGCCTCATCAACCTCATTATCTCCGCCTACATGCCCGTGCAGGAAGCCTGGCGATGGGTGTTCGCAATCGGCATCATCCCCGCATTGCTGGTGGTGGTCATTTTTGCGTTCATCCGGGAACCGGAGGCCTGGCAGGTAGCGCGCGACCGCGCCCGCGAGGCCAAAGCCAGGGGCGAACGCCGCCAGGTGGGTTCCATTCTCGCCCTGTTCACCGAGCGGACGGTCCGCAGAAATACGCTTGTGGGGGTGGCCCTCGCGGCTATTGGCGTAATCGGGTTCTGGGGTATCAGCACCTGGACCCCCGAACTCCTCCGCGCCACCCTCAGCACACAAAACCTGGATCCGTCCGCCATCGAACGCCGCGTCAGCTACGCCGGGATGCTGCAGAATTTCGGCGGCATGTTCGGCGCGCTGGGATTCGGCTGGATGGCGCGGCGCATCGGCCGGCGCCCGGCCTTCCTCATCGCCCTGCTGGGGTGCGCCATCGAAATCCCCCTGGCCTTCCACTTCGCGACGACCTATCACATGGCCCTGCTCTTCTTCTTCGGCATGGGTTTAGTCCTGATGTTGTTGCTGGGCGGCCTGACGGTGTACCTCCCCGAGCTGTTCCCCACCCGCCTGCGGGCCACCGGCACGGGTTTCTGCTACAACGTCGCACGTTACCTGTCCGCGCCGTCGCCCGCTTTCTTCGGACAACTCAGCGCGGCCATCGGCATCCAGAGAGCGGCCCTGGCCATCTCGTCGGCGTTCATCCTCGGCATCTTCGTCCTGCCGTTTGCGCCGGAAACCAAAGACAAACCCTTACCCGAGTAGCCGGGAGTACTCTGCCCGGAGCGTTCCGGCGTTCGAACGGGGACGCCGTGGTCGCGGCGAAGACGGCGCTTGGAACAATTCCCCGTTCTTCTCCGGCGTCTTCAGACTCCGTGTTCTCTGAGCCGTCGATGGCTAATCTCTTCCGCAAGAAGATCGCCGGGCGCCAGACCGGACCGCGCGGCTTCGCCGGTTTACCGGTTGTGTTCGTTCAGGAACGCCAGCATCTCTTTGAACATCGCCCGGCGCTGTTTCCAATGCACATAGTCAAACCCGTGGTTCCGCCACGGATACCCTACCAATCGCGCGGGCACGCCCAATTCCTGCAACCGGGCATGGAACGCCTCCGATTGTTCATAATGCACAAACATGTCCGACATCCCGTGCGCCAGAAACACCGGCGCCATCCCCGGCTTCGCGTACGTGATGGGCGACGCCGCCGCCAGCGGGTCCTCCCCTCCCTTCGCCACCTCCGTTCCGGCAAATTTCAGCATGCCCTTCGCCGCCCGCCTGCCCGAGATGCCCGGAAGGCCCAGGTCCCTGTACTTGGTCAGATCGACGGCCCCGTAGAGCGACACCGCCGCCCGCACCGCGCTTGACGCCCCGGGATTCTCGTCCCCTTCCAGACCGTCTTCGGGACCCGTAGCAGCCAGAAAGGCCGCCAGGTGACCGCCGGCCGACGCCCCAAACGCCACAATGCGCTCCGGGTCCACCTGGTATTCGCCCGCATGCAGGCGCAGCCAACGAACCGCCGCCTTGCAGTCGTACAGGCAATGGGGAAACGTGTATTTCGGCATCAGCCGGTAGTCGATGGACATCACGACGTAGCCCGCCCGCGCGAACGCGCGGCAATACCAGCGCTGTTGCCAGCGCGGCCCGAAGCGCCATGCCCCGCCATGGATCAACACCATGCCCGGCCGAAGTCCGGTGCCCCGTGTCCGGGGCTCATAGATGGTCATCCCCAGCGGACCGCCCTCCGGTTGCGCAAACACGCCCTTGCTGACGCGCAGCTCCCGGCCGCAGGGGGCCGCGGGAACCGTGGCCAGTGCCGCAACCCAGGCCACTCCCAGCGGAAACAGGATGCTCGACATACCGTTGACTCCCGATCTTTCCCCGTGGCAGGTGGGGACAATTAGGGGTTGAACCCCGTTCTGCTTCCGGCTAACATCTGTTGTCGTATCAGGGATTCCGACCAGTTTTGACTCTGGCTCACACACAAACGGGGTAACACATGAACAGACACATTCTCAGGAGTCACATCGTTCCTCTGGGCGCTGCGTGCATCATGTGCGCTCTCCTGCCGCAATGCGGCGGCCTGACTCAGGAAGATTTCGAACAGGTCAACGTCGACGGCTTCGAGGCCGAGGACCAGCTGATCGACCACAATGATTATGCCTATTCCATGGAGTACTTCAAGGCGGACGGGGCCGACGACGGCTATCTCTATGTCGGCACCTGCAACAACATGGGCGGGCTCATCGGGTTCTATGCCCAGGTGTTGATGAACGGCGGCGACATCCTCGATGCGCCAATACGTCCGCCGGAAATCCGGCGTTATCGCCCCGACCTCGGACCCACCGAATGGGAAACGGTCTTCGACTATCGCGATGTCGAGGAGGAATCGAGTTTCAAGACCATCGGGTTCCGGTTCATGACCATTCTGGAGGCCGCGGATGCGAACAAAGACGCGCCTCCCGCGCGCTTCCTCTACGCGGCCACCCAGGGTGAAGATTCGGTCCTGTGGCGGTCAAAAACCGGCAATTACGGCGAATGGGAACACGTCTTCACCTTCGACCAGCTCGGCGGGTCCATCCGGTGGATCGAACAGCTCGACGGGCGCATCTATCTTGCCGTCGCCTACGACAGTTTTGGCGAAGCCCCGCCTCCGGGTGAAATCTGGGTGTCGGATAACGGCCTCGATTTCCGCCCCATCATGCAGAACGGGTTTGGCGATCCCAACAACCGCGGCGTCCAGGCGCTCATCGCCTACCAGGGCTGGATATACGCCGGCACCAAAAACGATATCGACGGATTCGACATCTGGAAGCTGCGTCCCGTCGCGCCGGGTTCGGACGAGCACGAGTACGTGCGCGTCGTCAGCGGGGGCGGGCCCAGCGCACATAACGAAAACGCCGGTATGCCCATCATCTTCCAGGACAAACTCTACTTCGGCACCCAGCTCTACATCGCCGGGTTCAATCCCAGCAGCGGCAACGCCTTCGAAGGATGCGACATCATCCGCATCAACGAGGACGACTCGTGGGAAACCGTCGTCGGGCCGCGCTCCATTTCCGGATACGGGTCGGGGTTCAATCATTTCACCAACTCGTATCTCTGGTGGATGGAAGAACACGACGGCTGGCTCTACGCCTCCACGTTTGACCAGGGCACCCTTCTCTCCTCGCTCCTCGCCAACCTGGAAGGCGTATTCGCTTTCTTGCAGAAGCCGCAGGACAAGAGCACGATCGAGACCGTCAGCCGCCTGCTGAACATGTTCTTCGACGTCGAAGACTACTACCGGCTGACCCACGCCGGAGGCGATATCTTCAAGAGTCCCGACGGCGTGAAATGGTATCCGGTCACGATGGACGGAATGGGCAACCCCAGAAACTACGGCTGGCGCACCATGAAATCATGCCCCGACGGGTATCTGTACGTCGGGTCAACCAATACCACCACCGGCACTGAAATCTGGAGGGGAAAAGCGCCCGAACCCGACAAGAACGCTGCCCGGCTGCTTCAGCAGTTAAATTGACGCGCAGGAAACGCGGGCGGTTTCACCGGCGTGCCCGTTCTTCCGGAGCGGGCACGCTGGTTTATTGTTCTTCCGGTTTGGACAGCGTGTCGCCCAGATTGGACAGCAGGTTGCGCAACTGTTTCTCAAGTAGGGTCAGGACAATGCCCTGATGAACGTACGCCTGGTTCACCTTCGGCCGTGTCAGCGTCTTGATTCGCCGCATGCTCGTTACCTCGTATGTGCGGATTCCGACCGGTTCATGTGCATTCAACAGGCGGAAGTATAGAGTGCCGGAAGTCGACGTGCAACCCCAGGGGTCGGCTTCGGCGCGGCAATGCGCTATGATTAGGAAGAGAACATCCGCGTTCGGGTGGCAATCAACTGCGTCAGGCGTCAGACCGGCGTCGTCATGAAAGGACCACAGCATGTGCAGTCGCGCAATTCAGTTCATCGCCGGCCTGGCAAGTGTCGGCCTCGGGGCATTGTCATCCCATGCCGCGGAATCGTATGACGTGGTGATTTACGGCGGGACCTCCGCCGGCGTCGCGGCTGCTGTCCAGACCGCCCGCATGGGAAGAACCGCGGTCATCGTTCATCCCGGGCGCCACCTCGGCGGCCTGACCTCCGGCGGCCTCGGCGCGACCGACATCGGCAACAAGGCCGCCATCGGCGGCATCGCCCGCGAATTCTACCGCCGCCTCGGTGCGCATTACGGCAAAGAGGAAGCCTGGACCTTCGAACCGCACGTTGCGGAGAACACCTACAAGGCAATGATTGAAGAAGCGCATATTCCCATCATCTAC